>Ga0308176_10001616_pt1 | contig 14207 bp, 10 predicted proteins | sample PhyCR2_3_FD_203890 | JGI IMG/M metagenome (GOLD analysis project Ga0308176, IMG submission 203890) | Soil microbial communities from UC Gill Tract Community Farm, Albany, California, United States - DLSLS.C.R2 | ecosystem: Environmental > Terrestrial > Soil > Agricultural land | place: USA...
CGTGATCTCGTACGTGCCCCACTGCTCGACGTCCGCCGCCCGAGCCCGCGGCCACGCCGCGCAAAGCATGACCACCAGTATCGACTTCAGGAGCGCCGAACTCATCGTGCGTTGGCTTTGATTACTGGTAATAGGGATCGTGATACGCCGGCGTCCCCGCATCCGAGCGGCTGACCAGGTCGGCGTGACCGTCACAGAAAACCGCGTTCCCGCGGCCTAGCGGGTTCAGCTTCGTCTTGTGGTTCTCGTGCCGGTCCGAAAGCTGGTTCGGGTTGGTCGTGCCCTGGTACTTCGGCGGATCGGAGGTTGGGTCCAGCAGGATGAACGGCTTCCACACCCCGTCATCAATCGTCTGCTCAGTCTCGTCCACCGCCATGATCTTCCGCGAGCTGTTGCGCACCTGGCTGATCCGCACCTTGTTGATGCCGGGCTGATGGTTGTAAGGCGGCTGTGTGAACGCCGACTGGTTCGGGTTCGTCAGCATCTGGTTCATGCTGTAGCTGAACTTGTACGGCGGGTTGCCGACAATCCGCGCCGCGATATCGTCCGACGGGCACCGCAGCAGTGCTTTGAGCTTTTCCCCCTTCGTCAGGTAAGGCGCCAAGGACGAGTCGTTGATGTCCCAATTGTCCGGCGGGTCGTTCTTCCACTGAATCCAATTGTGCGCCAGAAACCCGCTCCCCCCTTGCCCCGGGAATACGCCCTTGTTGGCGGTGCAGTACATGATCGTCGCCTGACCGAGCTGCCTCAGGTTGCTCACGCACTGAAGTCGCTTGGCGCTTTCGCGGGCGCGGTTCAGCGCCGGCAGAATGATCCCGATCAATAGGGCGATGATGCCAATAACCACCAGCAGTTCAACGAGCGTGAACGCGCCATCCGCGCTGCGCACACGCTCCCGACTGAGCCCTTTTGCACCGGACTGGAGGTGAGACATACGGGTCTCCCGTGATGGAAGTGACAACCGTGACACGGCCCGACATCCCCAACATGCCACTCGCCTGAAAACTCTGTCAAGGAAATAAAAACTATTTTCTTATTTATTTCATTGAAATAAGACGGAATTTCTCTTGAAAACTTGAGAGCGTCGGACCATAGTGACCACATGGTTACGATCCGTCACGTCGCCGAGTCCGCCAGCGTTTCGATCGGAACCGTCAGTCGGGTTCTCAGCGGCGACCCCACTGTTCAGCCGGACAACGCAGACCGCGTCTTGAATGCCGTCAAATCCCTCGGGTACAAGCCCTTACGCCGTCGAAACCGCGCGCCGGCCCGGAGCGCCGGGCTGAAAGGCAAGACCATTGCCTTACTCCTCCTCGGCTTGGACCGCTCCCTCGCCTCCCTGCCATCCGTCGCAGACGCCATCCACGGCATCGAATCCGCCGCTTCCGAAGCCGGCGCAAATCTGCTGTTGGCCGACGTGCCCTTGGCCGACCGAGTCCCCCCCGCCTTAGAGCAGGAGCGCGTCAGCGGGGTGATTCTTAAAGGTGCCCTCCAAGGCCGCTGGATTGATTCAATCTTGCCGGAACTGGACCGCCGCCTCCGGAACCTTCCCACCGTTTGGTTTCTAGGCCGCCCGCATAACGCCTGGGGCGATGTCGTGCAGTCCAACGACATGCGCGTGGGCCAGATTGCTGCGGAATACCTGTTGTCTCAGGGGCACAAGCACCTGGCCTTCATCAACCCCAAGCCCGATCAGATGACCTTTCTCCAGCGCCAGGCCAGCTTCGTCTTCCACGCCGAACTCGCCGGCGCGACGGTGCAGAAGTTCATCGGGCCGGTGAACGGCTGGCGCCTGCCGCTGGAGACGGTGAAAGAGGTAGAACCCGTGCAGGGGCTGGTCGACGCGCTGGTGCGGTGCCGGCCAAGGCCAACCGCGTTGTTCGTGCCCGGCGACAGCGTAGCCGCGATGGTGTACCGCGCGTTGTACAACCACGGTCTGGTAGTCGGTCGCGACTTCAGCATCATCTCGTGCAACAACGAGGCCGCCCTTCTGGCCGGGCTGTCGCCGCAGTTGACTACGATCGATATCCACGCAGACGCGATCGGACAGCGCGCGGTGGATCAATTGGCATGGCGGATGGGCCACCGGGATCAGCCGGCAATGGACTTGGCTTTGGAGCCGACTCTGCTGTCGAGCGAATCTGTTTTCGCGATGCCCAGTTCAATGAAATAGCGGGTGTTCAAATGAGTAGGGCGGCTCACAATGGTCATGCGCCGGTCGGTCTGGTGGGCATCGGGCTGATGGGCTCGGCGCTGGCCTCGCGTCTGATCGATCGGGACCTTCGTGTCGTGGGATACGACATCAATCCGTCACGCTGCCTGATCCTATCCGAGCTGGGCGGCCGATCCGTCCCGGATGCCGCGGCGGTCGCCGCCTGCGATCGGATCCTCCTCAGCCTCCCCGACAGCGACGCCGTCGAGCAAACGCTGGCGGCCATCCGGCACGATCTGCGGCCGGGCCAGGTCGTCATCGATACGTCCACAGGGGACCCCGGGCGCGCCGCCGCAATCGGCCAGAGGCTTGCTCGCCTTGACGTCTCGTACCTGGACGCGACCGTCTCCGGAAGCAGCGCGCAAGTTTACACGGGCGACGTGACGATCATGGTCGGTGGCACCGAAGATGCGTTCCTGAAGTGCCGCGACCTGTTCAGCCTGCTCGCCCGCCGCACGTTCCACGTCGGCCCGTGCGGGAGCGGTTCGACAATGAAGCTGGTAACCAACCTTGTCCTCGGCCTGAACCGCGCGGCACTGGCGGAGGGGCTGGCATTTGCCAAAGCGATGGGACTCGACCTTCCCCAGGCCCTGGCCGTGCTGCGGGAGAGCATGGCCTACTCACGGGTGATGGACACCAAGGGCGAGAAAATGGTCAGCGGCGATTTCGAGGCGCAGGCGAGATTGTCCCAACACCTCAAGGACGTGCGGCTCATCCTGGAGGCGGGCACCGGTACGGGCACGGACCTTCCCCTCAGCCACACGCACCGCGAATTATTGGAGGCCGCGGAGGCTGCCGGACTCGGCCACCTGGACAATAGCGCGATCATCCGCGTGTTCGACCGCGCGGCCTCCGGCAACGGTAAACGGCCATGAACGGCCCGCCGTCGGCGCCCGCACAGCCCGCGATTCACTCCGAAGGAACCGTGGCGCAATCCCTGTCGCAAGCGGCGCGGCTGTGGGTGCTTTTCATCGCCTTCGCAGGCCTGGTATTCGCCGGGTTGCAACTCGGGCTCATGGCCCTGGCTTCGCTTTCGGTCTCCAAGAGCCTGCTCGCAGCGGCCTACAGCAACGGCCTCGGCGGCGAGTGGTTCGCCCGGTACACCGCCGCGATCATGCTCGGCGCCGGCGTCGGGGGTATCGCGCTGGGTTGGCTGGGCGACCGCGTCGGGCGGACCCGCGCGATGGGCGTGAGCATCCTCTGTTATTCCCTCTTCGGGGGCTTAGGGGCGCTAGTCAATACTCAGGAACAGTTGCTCGTTTTGCGGTTCCTCACCGGTTTGGGCGTGGGCGGAATGTGGCCGAATGGTGTGGCACTGGTGTCGGAGTGTTGGGCGGATGTGTCGCGGCCCATGGCCGCCGCCATCATGGGCAGCGCCATCAACGTCGGCATCCTCCTCGTCTCCCAGCTTGGGCGGGTGCGTCAGGTCATGCCCGATTCCTGGCGTTGGCTCATGGTCGCCGGGGGTTCTGGCGCGGTGCTGGGCGTCTTGGCGCTTGCGATCGTGCCGGAATCTCCGAAGTGGCGCGCGCAGCGCCGTTCGCGGCAGGCCCGCGGGGAGGGGCCGCGCCTTAGCGAGCTGTTCCGCCGGCCGCTGCTGCGGCTGACGCTCGTCGGTATTGCGCTGGGGGCGATCCCGCTGATCGGTGCCTGGGCGTCCAGCAAGTGGATGATCCCCTGGGCCGACCAGGTCGCCGGCGCCGTGCGGCCGGGGTATAAGGCCGCTACGCAGGGGTACTGGGCCGCCGGCGCCATTCTCGGCAGCTTCTTGGGCGCCCACATTGCTAACCTGCTCGGCCGGCGCGTCACCTACTTCCTCATCAGCCTCGCGTCAGCCGCCCTGACCTGCGGCATCTTTCTTTTCATCAGACCCCTTCAGCCGGCGTTCCTTCCGATGGTGTTTGTTCAGGGGTTCGTTGCGACGCTCTTCTTCGGTTGGCTGCCCCTCTACCTGCCGGAGCTGTTTCCCACGCGCGTGCGCGCCACCGGCAGCGGCATCTCCTACAACTTCGGGCGCTTCGCATCGGCGGCAGGGGTACTGGCCTCCGGAATGCTCGCACAGTGGTCCGGCGGCAATTTCGCAAGGGTGGGCGGCATCTCCGGGCTGGTCTACGCACTGGGAATGCTGGTGATCTGGTGGGCGCCAGATACGACAGAGAGAACCATGGGTTCGTAGCCTTGTCCGATAGATTCCCTTACCTCGAACTGTGCATGAAGCCGTACCCCAGGGGAGCGGGAACTGGTGAGCGGGAGGCGACGACTCTTCAGGAACTCCCACGACACAAATTGGACGACCAGAGCCACGTCCAGTGGGTGCCGCGCTGCTCCTGAAATACTCGCCCGACCCGGCGCAGGAGCTGCTGCCCGCTCGACAAGTCGAGCGCGCACGGGATCGCGATGAAAAGCCGCTCACCTGCTCGCGGGCCGGCTGGTCGAAGACTGCGGCACGAACCTCAGCGCGATGGAGTTGATGCAATATCGTTGGCCGGTGGGTTGGTCGGGTGCGTCGTCAAAGACGTGGCCCAAGTGCGACCCGCACCGCGCGCAGGTCACTTCGGTTCGCACCATCCCGTGCGAGGTGTCGCGTTGAAGCTTCACCCGCTCGCCCGCCAGTGTCGTATAAAACGATGGCCAACCGCATCCGGAATGGAACTTATGCTGCGACGAAAACAGCTCCGCGCCGCACGCGGCGCAGTAATACGTGCCCGCTTCGGTGTTGTCCGTGTACTCGCCGGTAAACGCGCGTTCGGTTCCCTTCTGCCGCAACACCGCGAATTGCTCGGGCGTCAGGAGTTTCTTCCACTCCGCCTCCGTGTGATCGACCGAAACGACCGTGTCGCGATTGTTCATGGGCATCTCTCGTGCGGTTTGCACGGCGGGCAACGACGACGGACCCCGCCGGACCGGCGTGCCGGCGTCGCAGCCGACGAGCAGCGCGATGCTGGAGAGCACAATGAATCGGGTGCTCATTTGAGGTATAATAGCGCGACTTTGCCCGCTTTTCCTCAGAGCGTCCGCGGCGCACTCCACGAACGTCCGCCGGCGGCATGCCGCCCCCTCAGAGCGGATCGCCGGGAGACGGCCCGCGGCCGTCGGCGTGCTCGAAGAAGTAATAAATGCCCTCCTGCTCCATCAGCCGGCTGATGAAGTCGAAGTCGGTCTGCCGGTACTCGACGCAGTACTCGCACTGCGGGTACGTGCCTTCCAGCCCGTCGCGAACGTCGAGCCCGGCTGCTGACCGCACCACAGGTGTGCGCCTTTGGCCAAAGCCGCCGCCATGCGCCCATGGCGATGTGGGCTCATCCGCGCGAAACCGGCCCGGGGGAAGGTCCTTATCGATCCCGGCATCCACCCTGTCGACTCTGACTTGTTCTGGTTGTCGCGACTCTATTTTACTTCCGCGATGGCCTTCTCGACGTCGGGATGAAGCGTCGGCCACGCCGGGTCGGGGCAGGATGCGCGCGGCCCCATGATGGGGAGAAAGCGGCCGGCGAAATCGTTGGCGTAGTAGTATTCCTCCTCGGGCTTCATGTAGAGCTCGAACCGTTCCGCCATGCGCTGGCACAGCGCGGTGTCGTGCGATGCATTGTTCCCTAAATACCTGGGTTCGCGCTTCTCCTTCTCGCGGAAATACGCGTTTGCGCCGTCCACAAACCGCGCGTACTTGCCGGAGGGAAGGTCCTTGTCGCTTTCGGCCACCGCGCCGTCGATTTTTCCGCCGGATTGCTGGAGGGATGGTTCGCCGGTAACGGCGCGAACAAAGTTTTCGGTCATTTGACGCATCGCCGCGCTCTTGCCGCCGTGGTCCGCGAAGAACCGTTGCATGTCGGCCGCCAGGGTCTTTAAGTCGTAGAGGACATGCTGCGCGCCCCCCGGCTGCGCCGCCGCCACGACGCCGCGAAGCCCCTCACTCTTTGAATTCAAGGCAGCCCAACACCGCTTGTATCCGTCCACGAACCGCGGATCCATTTCCACCGTGTAATCGTGATTCTCCTCGCTAATAAGAGTGCCGTTCTTGTCAAATTTCCGGTTGGTCCTCACGATGTTGGTGACCGTCACGTGATTGGGCGGCAGGCAATCGGGGCACTTGGCCGCGAACATTTCCACGTACGTGCAGAAGATTTTCTGGAACTCCCTGTTCTCGTCGATGGCGGCGCCGAAACCGCCGTCGAAGACTTCCCGGATCATGTCGTGCTGGTAGCCGTCCCAATACTTACGGGACTTGCGGACCAGGTCCTTGGACGCCAGCTCCTTCGGCGGCGCGGTCTTGATCATCTCGTCGCGAGCCTTCAAGGCGGCAGCCTGCTCGGCGTTGCCTACTGCCTTCTGAGCGATGATCGCGGCGTTGCGATCGGCCGATTCGGTGGTGTCCCACGTCGCCTCGAACTGGGGAATGAAATCGGATGTTTCGGACGGGCCCGGCGGGACGCTGGTCATCTTGGCCGAGGTCACGGCGTCGTTGACGATGACCTTGCCGTTGAACCCCATCGCCCTGAAGTTCTTGAAATCACTGGGCGGGGGTGAGACCCAGTCGTGGACGCGCAGCTGGAACTCGCCGTGGGGAGTTTCGACTCCTTTCAGATCGTACGTGTACGGCATGGTGTCCGAGCCAGTGGGCAGATAAATCGTCGCGATACCCTCCAGGCCGGCGGGACGGTCGTTGTTGTGCCTGATCGTCAGCTTGAACTTGGTGGCCGGCTCGTTCGCGCGTGTGTAGGTTCCATTGAAGACGCCCACGATGCCGGGGTAGATGTGATCGCGGAGCCGCTCGACGTCCATGCTGGCCGATTCAGCCGCTTCTTTGGTTGCTTGGAACGTGGGACTGGTCGGGTGGGTCATCGAGCCGGAAATCTGCCCGGATGTCGGATCGAGCTTGCCTTCCAATCCGTTCATCAGGGGAACGCCGGGCATGCGAGGTTCCCACCCTCGGCTGGTCAATTGGATGACCCGACTCGTGTCGCCGTAAAAACCCCTGAGTTCACAGGTGCACGGCATCACGCCGGAATCGTCCGATGGGAAGATCGTCAGCAGCCCGGCGATATCGGTTCGAACGACCTTGCCCGCGGCGGTCTTGTGCTCCTGCTCCAGCCACAACATCAGCTTGAACTTGGTCGCCGGCGTGTCCTTGTTGGCGTAGGTGCCGTTGTAGACGCCCTCGAAGGGGCGGCGAACGACCGGGGCGGGGGGCGCGGCCGCGGCGCCCGCCTGGGCCAGCATCGTCTGATCGAAGTCCGCCGGCTGATTACGGTCTTTCGTGGCGTTGAAGTTGCCGCAGTTTGACTCGCCACTCTGGGGATCCGTCCGGAACAGCTTGCCATTAATCGAACCGGGACTGCCGATGGCAACGCGCGCTGCCTGCGCCTTGGACGCATCCAGAGCTTTTTGCGCGCCGCTTCCCATCGGCTCAATCGTCGTGAATTGAAACGGTTCCTGGCGATTCCCCCATTGATCGTGGGCTCCCGGGTCGTATCGGCCGGTCAGCTTGTAGGTGATGGAAGGACCAATCCTGCGGTTGGGCGGATCAAACGTGAACAGGGCGGTTAAGGACCCGTCCTCTGTTGACTTGATCAACATCTTGAGCTTCGAGTTGCCCCCGCGCTGTTGGAACTCGCCGGTATAGACGCCGTTAATGGCGGTGGGCGAGACGGCGTCGGGTTTCGGAGCCCGTGCGGCCGGCGGCGGCGGCGAAAACGGCCCGGGTGCGGCGCGATTGGCGGCGACTGGCTGGCGCGCCGGCGGTGCGACCGGTGCGGCTGGTGCGGCTGGTGCGGCTGGTGCGGCGGGGACTGCCCGTCTTGCCGGCGGCGCGACCGGCGCAACTGGCGCGACTGCCGCTTTCTTCGCCGCCACCGCGTCGGCCATTTTCGCCGATTCATCCGCATCCCGGACGGCTTGAAACTCGGGCTCCGGACGAGAGCGCATCTTTCCCGAAATCTGCCCGGCGCCGTTGCCGCCGTTGGGATCAAACACGCCGTTCATCCCGACCATGACGATGCCGTCGGGCGGAGGGTTTTCCCATTTGCCGACGCGCACGAGCTGGACCATTCGAACGGCTTGAATGTACCGCCCACTGACGGGACAGGTGTACTCTTTCGTGCCGGAACCGTCCGGCAGGTACAACGTGAACGTGCCGGCGAGCGTTCCGGTGTCGTCCTGCGTGATAGACAGCTTGATCTTGATGGGACCTTGCTCGCCGGCGTAGGTGCCATTGTAAACCCCGGCGATGGAGATCGGCTTGGCCGCCCGGGTTGGCTGTGCAGGGGCACCAGAAGAAAACACCAACAGGACGAATACTGCGGGAATGGGCCATCGAAACACGATCGCCGCCAAGCGGTTTCGAGTCACGTTGGGCATCATATCTCCTGGCCGGCTCGACTGGCCGGGCGTTATTCCAAGACAGCCTTAGTCCAGATGGGTGGCGGGAGTGTATGGCATATTGCCGCCGCACATCAAAGAAATCTGGCTAGAGCGGCCGCCCCGTGGGTTTGGCCTGCTGGGCGGTGTCGTCGTAATCCGCGAAGGTGAGGTAGTGATCCCCGACTTTGGCGACGAGGCCACCGGAGCCCGCCGTCACGCCATTACCGCACCTTGAGAACGATGGATCGTTCGAAGGCAGAATAATGACGCCGTTCTCGACGGGCGGGTCGGTCCAGCCGTCCGTCCAGGGCCTGTTCGCCTCGACCCTGCTCACCCTCTTCGTGATCCCGGTCAGCTACTGGCTCCTCTATGCCCACAAGCCCGGCCATGGCCTGCCGAGCGGCGAGTCCGAGGAGGCGGAGCCCTGCGAAGGTTCGCCGGGCGATAAAGGCCACGCGCTTCGGAAAACCGCGCCCATCAATCGCCGCGAAGAAGAGCCTGCAGAGATGCTGATCTAACGCCGTCGCGGTTGCCATCCACAGATACCAGGGCGAAGCCCACGACGCCCTCCGCCCGCAGCACGCTGGGCGTGCCCAGCCCACGTCCAACACCGTCATCCCGAGCCGGACGTGGCCGGCGAGCAAGCGCTGTGGATTGTGGAGCAGGCGGCGGAGAGCGGCATCGCGCGCATGAGGCTCGGTCTCATCTATTCTGATGCTCTCCTCGTCCCCTTACGGCCTCCAGCAGGTGGCGAAGGAGGCCAGCACGGCGGTCGGTCGCACCTGCAAATTCGTTTCCTAGCACAAGGTCAGGAGGGATCAAGAACACGCCGATGGCGACAATCACGTGGTAGTGCCAAACTGGTGGTGGATACGCGCAATGCGCTGGCGGGGGTGAAGGGGAAGCGGGAGGTGGCCGGGCGCGCAACGCACGACTGACAGTAACTGGTTGCGTCTGATACGCGTGTAGCTGGTCGCATTCAATGCGCTACGGTGCCATTCGGTCGAGGAATGGCGCGCGGAGGTTGTCGTATTTCGTCATGTTCCGGTCCGCCAACGCGGAGAGAGATGGGGAACATCACTTATTACCACCAATCAGTGATGTGCCTCTTTCCCGTCAGATCGAGCCGCCCAGCGGAATCGCTTAGCGGGGGACGTCAATTGGCGCGTTACGCATGTGCTCGGCGACCTCCGCGACGGTCGAACCGTTGGCCCGGATCTGGGCCGCCATCAGGTCGGCGACTTGGCGCGCCTCGTCCCCGAAGACGGCGTTCGCGATGTCACCGAGTTTACCGCCGCCCGACCCCGCCAGCTGCTGCACGACCTTGTCGTGCACGAGCGCGGCCAAGTCCATGCCGGGCTTCCACTCCAGACACGCCTCCCGCACCGCGGCACGGGCGCGGGCGTCGACGTCGGCGCCCAGCTGGGCGAGAGGGCCTTGGTCGTAGGTGCGTGCCATGTGGTCGGCGATGTAGTCCGCCGCCGCCCCCTGCGTCGGGAAGTCGGGGGCGTAACGCCGCAAGCGTGTATGCGCCCGCGAGGCAACCTCGTCGCCCAGCGTGAAGACGAACGAACCGACGTCGGCACCGAGCCCGCGGGTCAAGCTGGCGTCGCCGCGAAGTACCTCTGACGAAGTTGCCGCGGCTGGAGCCGTGTTCGGGGGTGCGGCGGTGTTCACCTGCTGGACCTGCAGCGACAACGCGTCCGTCGCCGTCCACAGGTCCGTCATGTTATGGTAAGTGCTTGGCTTGGTCTGGGCGAACTGAAGTGATGAAAGGTTTGGTATCATGGGCCGGTTATCGTGACCGGTCGCGTGGCCGTTGCATTGCCGAACAGTTAAAGCGCTCGGCGCATTCCCAGCGCGTTGAGGTACCGGACGGTCGGTCTGATCTACTCCCGCGGTTTCGATGCCTGCTGCGCCGCACCCGGATGCATATACTCAGCCTAGCCCCAGTTTAGAGCCTCTAACAAAACGTCGGGGCGAGAACATGGTTACGGCTTAGGGGCGAGGCGGGTGGGATGCCTCTGGACCGCGAGCGGCATGCGCCTTAGATTCCTGGCGATGCGGCTGGCGATGCTTTACCTCAGGGCGGGCGCGTTTCTTTCGCTGGTGCTGCTCTACGCACTTCCCAGCGGCGCGCAGGAATCGCTTGCTCCGTGGGGGTCGAACCATCACCCGACCGACGTTTCCCGGCAGCACGTGCAGGATGTCACGGGGGGGCGGAGCGAGTACTTGATCCGGCAGGGCGGGACGATGGACGGGGAGAATTGCCGGTCGCCGCAGAGCGCCTACTACCCGTTCCGGCAGACGTGGGAATCGAACCGGTCCGTGCGGATTGAAAATGTGGGGGACGGCGACGTGGTCAACCCATGGTTGTCCAACGGGCGCAACAATTTCCGGAACGTGAGTGAGATCGTGGCGGCCGCCGTGCGGCCGGGCATGAGCGACCAGGAGAAGGCGTACGCGCTGTGGTGGCAGGAGATCCGGTATCGCTATCACTGGAGCAATGGGGACAACCCGGAACTGACCGACGCGGTCAAGCTCTACAACGTCTACGGGTTCAACACCTGCGGCAACGACTCGGTGATCCTCGCCGGACTGTTTCGCAAGGCCGGGTTGACCCGGACGGCCCCGTGCCGGGCGGTGGGGCACTGCATCTCGCAGACGTTCTACGACGGGCGCTGGCATTTGCTGGACGGCGACATGAACGCCGTCTACCTGCTGCGCGACAACGAGACGATCGCCGGCGAGCAGGACGTGGTGCGCGACCGCGACCTGGTGCGGCGCACGCATACCCATGGCATTCTGGAGAGCGACGCGGACCACCGCGGGGACGCGCACGAGGCCGCGCTTTACGTTTTCGAAGGGGAGGTGACGGGAGAACGCAACGGCTCGGATCGCACGAGCATGAATATGACGCTGCGGCCGGGCGAGGCGTTGACCTGGCGGTGGGGGCACCTGGACCCAGTCAAGCAGCACGGGGCGAAGGCGAAGTTTCCCGACACGATCTGTAACGGGCTCTGGGAATATCGGCCCGATTTGAGCAACGAGCGATGGCGCAAGGGGGCGAGCAGCGTGGAAGGCGTCACTGCGGGCGCAGAAGGCCTGGCCGCCGCAGAGGGCAAGGCCAGCTCGATCGTCTGGACCGTGCGCGCGCCTTACGTGCTGGTCGGTGGCAACCTGGAAATTGAAGGGCGGGGCGCAAAGTTCTCGCTGTCGAGGGACGGCAAGGCGTGGCAGGACATTGAGGGCAATTTCGACGCGTTCTTCGCCAAAGGCACGCCGGCCTGTTACGAGTACCGGCTGCGCTGCCAATTGAGCGGGGACGCGCGGCTGAAGCGGTTGGGCATCGTAAACGATCTGCAGATGGCCCCGCTCTCGCTGCCGGGCATGCGGGTCGGCGACAACGTCTTCACCTACCAGGATCAGAGCGGCGGCGGGCGGAAGGTGCGGATCACGCACCGGTGGGTGGAGCGATCGGCTTCGAAACCGCCGGAACCTCCTTCCGAAGCGCTCTTTCCGCCGGACGGCGGCGGGGTGGACGGCACCGACCTGGTGTTTCGTTGGAAACCGTCGGGCAGTCCGGAAGGTGATGGCGCGGCCGATTACCACTTCGAGTTGTCCCGCTACGAGGACATGCGCTGGCCGCTGTCGATGAGTTTCGCCAAGTTCATTTCGAGGACCGCCGATCGCGGCCAGGCGCGGTACACGCTTGCGGCTGCCGGGTTACTCAACCCCGATACGCGTTACTTCTGGCACGTGCGCGCCAGGAACCGGGAGGGCGTCTGGGGCCCGTGGGGTAAGACGTGGAGCTTCACAGCGCATGCGCCGGCGCCGCCGGTAGCGGTTACCGTTGATTTCAACCCGGATCGCGGGACGGGCGTGCTTCGCTGGGAGCGCAATCCAAAGGGAAGCACGCCGGCGAAGTATCGAATCTACGGCAGCGATGAAAAGGGTTTTTCGGCCAGTGACGAGCCTTATGAGGCGAGCGTCGGGGTTTCCAAGGAGCTGCCGTCGCGGTTTGGGGCCAATTTCATCGCCGAGACGAGCGGGCTGGAGTTCGAAGTGCTCGGGGCGGGGGTCCGGTTGCCCGCGGCGAACAAGACGTACTACCGCGTGGTTGCCGTGGATGAGGACGGCAAGAGGAGCGGACCGTCGGACTACGCCGCCGCGCCGCGTCCGGTGATTTACAGCAGGCCGGAGGCGTCCGCCAAGGCCGGTGAACCGTATCGATACCAAATCCGCGCCACGTCTTCGTGGGGGGATTTGACGGCCCGGCAGGCCGGGGACAGGGAGGTCGCGAATTACTGGTCGGTGGAGAAACCAAGGTTCAGCATTCGACGGGGGCCGAATTGGCTGACGCTCGACGAGGTGACCGGAATCCTCTCGGGCGTCCCGGATGGCCCAGGCAAAGTAGAGGTCGAGGTGAGCGCCACCATCGACCGTGAAGTCCGGAAGCTGGACGAGGCGATCCTGAAGTGGGGGAACGAGAAGGTCATTTCGACCGGCGTCGAGCGCGTGGGTTCTGCAAGCCAGCGATTCAGCATCGAGATCGGACCGCGGGATCGTTGAGCGACTTGCTTTGGGCCTGGGCTGTTACGGCCCGGTACGGCTCAACTCGGGGCCTCCCTGGATATTACCTGGTTGTATGAGGGCCTGCGGAGGTAAAGGCGGGGCCGCGTCACATGCCGGACATCCCAAACATGATCGGGGGCGACCCGGCCCGTGGCGCGGGTGGTTCGGACGCGCTATCTCGGCAGGGGCGCAAAAAGAGATCAGGTCCATGAGGGAGAAGACGGGGAAGCTGGAACGGCGGGCGAAATGGGGATGCGGGACGGCCAGGCGCAGGCGCGGCTGGCGACAATTGTCGAGTCGTCCGACGACGCGATCGTCAGCAAAAATCTCGGCGAGTGGTGACAGGCGGTCCTTTTGTTAGATCAGGTCCCGGAGCGAATCTTGTCATTTTGGGCGTACGGGCTGATAACCTTTTCACCATGACAAGGACTATCCCGCTTATCGTGGCGTGCGTCTTGGTATTCATTGGCCGATCCGCCGCCGCTCAGGCCACGCAACCCGGCGCCGACTGCAAGCCCGCGCCCACCAACGCGCCGGGCCAGCAATACCCGCAGGTCGATTCGGCACGTCACGCGACGTTCCGTGTCGTCGCGCCCAACGCACAGAGCGTCCGCGTGAATCTCGGCGGCGGGACCCCACTGACCAGGGACGAGAATGGCGTGTGGACCGGCACCACCCGGCCGCTCGACCCCGGGTTCCATTATTACTGGCTCATCATCGACGGGGTGAACGCCGCCGACCCGTGCAGCGACAGCTTTTTCGGATCCAGTCACATGTGGAGCGGCATCGAGATCCCCGAGCAGGGCGTGGACTTTTACAACCCCAAGGATGTGCCCCACGGGGAGGTCCGCGTTCGGCCGTACTTTTCGAAGATCACCAACGCCTGGCGGCGCAGCTTCATCTACACGCCCCCCGGCTATGACCAGAACGCTTCCCAGAGGTATCCCGTGCTCTACCTCCAGCACGGCGCCGGCGAGGACGAGCGGGCGTGGTCCAACCAGGGGCGGGCGAACTTCATCCTCGACAACCTGATTGCCGAGGGCAAAGCCAAGCCGATGATCAT
>Ga0308176_10001618_pt1 | contig 14203 bp, 9 predicted proteins | sample PhyCR2_3_FD_203890 | JGI IMG/M metagenome (GOLD analysis project Ga0308176, IMG submission 203890) | Soil microbial communities from UC Gill Tract Community Farm, Albany, California, United States - DLSLS.C.R2 | ecosystem: Environmental > Terrestrial > Soil > Agricultural land | place: USA...
GTGCGTCCTGCACCGCGGCGACCATGTCGTCGGTGTCCTCGACGACCGGCGTCAGGTGGGTCTCGACGCCCCAGGACAGCGTCAGCCGGCCCACCACGGCCGGGTCCGGCGTGAACGCGACGACCGGCGTGCGGGCCCGGTGCCGGGCCAACCGGCGCGCGGTGTCGCCGGTCTGGGTGAACGCGGCCAGCGCCACCGCGCCGGTCCGTGCGGCCACGTCGATCGCGGCCGCGGCGATCGCTTCGGCCGGCCTGACCGGGTCGTGCCGCAGCGGCGGCACCACGGCGGCCGGGTCGTCCTCGACCTCGGTGACGATCCGGGCCATCGTCGCGACCGCCTGCACCGGGTGCCGCCCGATGCTGGTCTCGCCGGACAGCATCACCGCGTCAGCGCCGTCCAGCACCGCGTTGGCCACGTCGGAGGCCTCGGCCCGGGTCGGCCGCGCGTGCTCGATCATCGACTCGAGCATCTGGGTCGCGACGATTGCCGGCTTGGCCGCCTCCCGGCAGGCCTGCACGGCCCGCTTCTGCACCAGCGGCACCCGCTCCAGTGGCATCTCCACGCCGAGATCGCCGCGGGCCACCATGATCCCGTCGAACGCGGCCAGCACCGCGTCGAGCTCGGCGACCGCCTCCGGCTTCTCCAGCTTGGCCAGCACCGGAACGCTCCTGCCCTGCTCGGCCAGGACCGCCCGGACCGGCCCGGCGTCGGCCGCGGACCGCACGAACGACAGGGCGACCAGATCGACCCCGAGCGCGAGCGCGAACCGCAGGTCCTCGGCGTCCTTGCCGGACAGCGCTGGCTCGCTCACCGCGATCCCGGGCAGGGACAGGCCCTTGTGGTCGGACACCGGGCCGCCCTCGGTCACCTCGCAGACCACGTCGGCTCCGCGGACGGCGACGACCACCAGCCCCACGTTGCCGTCGTCGACGAGCAGCCGGTCGCCCGGCGAGACGTCGTCGGCCAGCCGCGGGTAGGTCGTGGACACCCGGTGCGCGGTGCCGGGCTCGTCCTGGGTGGTGATCGTGACCCGGTCGCCGGCGCGCCACTCGACCGGGCCGTCGGCGAACCGGCCGAGCCGCATCTTCGGGCCCTGCAGGTCGGCGAGCAGGCCGACCGGACGGCCGGCCCGCTCGGCCGCCGACCGCACCCGCTCGACCGCCTGCTCGTGTTCGGCGTGGGTGCTGTGGCTGAAGTTGAGCCTGGCCACGTCCATGCCCGCCTCGACCAGCGCCGCGACCCGCTGCTGTGACGCGGTCGCCGGTCCCAACGTGCAGACGATCTTCGCGCGCCGACTCATCGCGCGACCGTACCGAGAGCACGCCGCGGCGACCGGGCCGCAGCACGTCCGGACGCGCGACGAACTCCCGGCGTCGATCAGGCGGACACGCGCACGTGGCCGGCGTCGAGGTCGACCGCCAGCCGGAACACCGGTTGCTTGCGGGTGGCCTCGTGGAGCTCGAGGGACTCGCGCAGGCAGGCCGTCCACGCGTCGGCGGAGGTGGGCGCGCCCGAGCCCTTCGCCGCCAGCGCCGTCACCGCGTCGACGACCTGCGGGTCGATCCCGGTCGGGGTCGCCAGCTCCGACCGGTGGGCGACGAAGCTGTAGGTGAGGGCGTCGATGGCGTCCTCGAGCGGACCGTCCTCGACGTCACCGGACAGCCCAGGGACAGCCCCCGCGGTCGCGGCCATGACGTTCGGCGACCAGTGCAGGACGGCCGCGTGGACCACGTCGAACAGCCGCACGTACTCGCTGCCGGGCAGCTCGGGCTGGACGGTCGCCGGCGGCAGGACCGCGCCGTCGACCCGGATCACGACCGGTCCGCGCTCGACGCGGCAGTCCAGTGCTGGGCTCATCGGCGGAGGCTACCGCTCGGCCGGGTCGGACCGGCGGCGATCGTCCCGACGCCGACCTTCGCCGGGGGAGGGATCACGACGTGACAAGCTCGTCCGCGGCGGCGATCACGGCGGCGACGAGCGAATCGTCGGCCGCGACAGCCGGGTCGAGCACCCCGAGCACCTTCCGGGTCGCGTCCGGAAGCGGCCCGTCCGCGAGCGGCACGATCTCGTCGGCGCGAGCGTCCTTGACCGGCGCGCCCTTTCCACGAAGGGTGCACAGCCACCCGGCCAGCACCCGGATGGCACCGGCCGGCAGGCGGCCTGCGGCGCGTTCCCGCCGCAGCGCCGGCAGGATCCGCACCGGCAGCTTCTGCGACCCGTCCGCCGCGATCTGGTCGAGCTGGTGACGGATGCGCGGGTTCGCGAACCGGTCGAGCAGCGCAGCCCGGTACGCGGCCAGCTCCTCGTCCGTGAGGTCCACGTACGGCGAGGCCTCCGACCACCACTCGCGCAGCCAGGATCGGCAGGTCTCGTCGGCCACGGCATCGGCGACGGTCCGATGCCCGCGGACGGAGCCGGCGTAGGCGAGCAGGGAGTGGCCGCCGTTGAGCAACCAGAGCTTGCGGTGCTCGAACGGCACGATGTCGTCGGTGAAGGTCGCGCCGGCGCGATCCCACTGCGGCCGGCCGGCGACGAAGGTGCCGCTGAGCACCCATTCGGAGAACGGCTCGGTCGCGACGGGCGCCCGGTCCGTGCGGCCGGTGGCCTCCTGCACCGCGCGGGAGTCGTCGGGGGTGGTCCGCGGGGTGATCCGGTCGACGGTGGTGGTCACCGTCGAGACGGAGCTGCCGATCCAGGCGGCGAGGTCGGGGTCGACGACCTCGGCGAGGTCATGGACGACGCGCGCGGCGATCGCTCCGTTGCCGGGCAGGTTGTCGCACGGGACGAGGGTGACCGGGCCGGCGTCGGTGCGGCGGCGGGCGGCCAGTCCGGCGACCAGGCGAGCCGGTGCGGTTCTGACGAACCCGGTGAGATCGTGGCGCAGGGCGTCGATGTCCGAGCGGACGGTGTCGTTGTCGCGGTCGAGGCCGCCGTCGGCGCCGCGCAGGTAGCCGGCTTCGGTGATGGTGAGGGTGACGGCCTTCACCCGCGGGGAGGCGAGGTAGCCCAGCCACGCCTGATGGTCGTGCGAGGCATGCGCCCGGGACACGCTGTCGATCACCCCGAACCGGTCACCGTCCGCCGCGCGGGTGATCAGCGTGTAGAGGCCGTCCTGCGCGGACATCGCCTCCGCGAGCTGTGCGCTCCGGCCGGCGAAGGCGGCGATGCCCCAGTCCGCGGCGTCGGGTGATCGATCCGTGTACCAGGCCTGGTGAGCACGGAAGAAGTTGCCCAGGCCGAGATGCACGAGCGCCACCGGAGCAGCCGTGCGGCCGTCACCGGCGCCGCGGGACAGGGCGCGAGGGCTGCTCACAGCTTGAATACCTCCGTGGGTCGGCGGCTGACCAGGTCGACGGCCGTGTCGAGAGCCTCGTCCTCGTCGATCCGGTGCTCGGCGACGAGGCCGGCGAGGTAGCCGCTGTCGAGGCGGCGGGACATGTCGTGCCGGGCGGGGATGGAGCAGAAGGCACGCGTGTCGTCGACGAAGCCGGAGGTACGGGTGAAGCCGGCGCTCTCGGTGACCGCGTCCCGGAACCGGCGCACCGCGTCGGGTGAGTCGAGGAACCACCAGGGCGCTCCGACGTACAGGCAGGGATAGAAGCCGGCCAGCGGGCCGAGCTCGCGGGAGAACACGGTCTCGTCGAGGGTGAAGGCGACCAGGTGCAGGTTCGGGTGGGTGCCGAACCGTTCGAGGAGCGGACGCAGCGCGTCGGTGAACTCCACCCGCAGTGGGATGTCGGCGCCGACGTCGGCGCCGAACTTCTCGGCCGTGGATCGGTGGTGGTCGCGGCGCACCGCGGGATGCAGCGTCATGACGAGGCCGTCGTCGCACGACATCCGCGCCATCTCCAGGAGCATGTGGCGCCGGAGGGCGACGGTCTCGGCGAGGGTGGCGGCACCGGCCAGTGCCGCGACGTAGATCCGTTCCGCCTCGCCGGCGTCCAGCGGATCGGTGCGGACGTCCTCGTGGCTGTGGTCCGCCGAGGTGGCGCCGTGGTCGAGGAAGTGCCGGCGCCGCCGCTCCATCGCGGCCACCCAACCGGCGTAGCTGCCGGTGTCGGTGTCTCCGGCCTCGCCCAGCCGGCGAACGAGCCCGGGCCAGCCCTCCTGCGCCGGCTCGAGGTAGCGGTCCGGACGGAAGGTCGGGATGACCCGACCGGACCAGGTGTCGTCAGCCGTCAGCGCGGCGTGTGCGGACAGGTCGCTGCAGGGATCGTCGGTCGTCGCCAGCACCGAGATGCCGAAGCGCTCGTAGAGGGATCGAGGACGGTAGTCGGGGAGCCGCAACCGCTCGGCGATCTGGTCATAGATCGTGTCCGCGGTCGCCGCCGACGGCCGCACCGAGACGTCGAAGATCTCCCCGAGCTCGGCATCCAGCCAGTACCGCATCGGGGTGCCGCGGAACACCGCCCAGTGCGAGCACAACTGCCGCCACACCGCCCGCGCCTCCGGCTCCGGCAGCGGGCCCGTCGCGACGCCCAGCGACTCCAGCGGCACCCCGCTGGCGTGCAGCAGCCGGGTGACGTAGTGGTCCGGAGTGACGAACAGGCTCGCCGGGTCCCGGAACGGCTCGTCGTCGAGCAGGATCCGCGGGTCGACGTGGCCGTGCGGGGAGATGATCGGGAGCTCCCGCACGGTGTCGTACAAGCGGCGCGCGACCTCGCGCACGGACGGGTCCGCCGGCAACAACCGGTCATCGTGCAGCACGAGCGGTGGGTCGGGGGAGGCCACGGACGTCAGCCTGCGCGGGTCCGGCCCGGGCGGCAATCACCGGCATCGGTTCGGGTGGGCATTGCGTCTTCGGCCGTCGGGTGCGCAGAGTGCACAAGGGGTACGACCGGGCAGCTCGGAGGCGAGCGATGGCTCAGACGACGATTCCGGAGCGACCCGCGGACCTGGCGGCGCGGATCGGCGGCCCGGCGGAGGTGCTCTCCGACGACCAGGTGAGAGCGTTCGTACTGGAGCAGTTGGCCGGCGCCGACGTGGACGGCCGCAGTGTCTGCGTTCTGGTGCCGGACGGCACCCGCAGTTGCCCGATGCCGCTGCTGCTCGATGCGGTGCACGAGGCGCTGCACGGCCGGGTCAGCCGGCTGACCGTTCTGGTCGCGCTGGGCACCCACTCGAGGATGGGCGAGACCGAGCTGTCCCGACACCTCGGCTACCCGGCCGGCGCCTTCGCCGAGCGCTATCCCGGCGCCACGGTGCTCAACCACGAGTGGTGGGACCCGCACACGTTCGCCTCGGTCGGCACGATCGGCGCCGACCGGATCGCCGAGCTGTCCGAGGGCCGCCTCCACCGGTCGGTGGAGGTGCGGCTCAACCGCGCCGTCGTCGAACACGACGTGACGCTGGTGGTCGGTCCGGTGTTCCCGCACGAGGTGGTCGGCTTCTCCGGCGGCAACAAGTACCTCTTCCCCGGCGTCTCCAGCCAGGAAGTCATCAACGTGTCGCACTGGCTCGGTGCCCTCATCACCAGCGCGACGATCATCGGCACCCGCGGGACCACCCCGGTGCGGGCGCTCATCGACGAGGCGGCGGCGCTGGTGCCGGGGCCCAAGCTCGCCTTCTGCGTCGTGGTCAAGTCCGGGGCCGCCGCCCTGCACTCCATGGCCTTCGGCGAGGCGGTGGCGGCCTGGGCGTCGGCGGCCGACGTGGCCGCGGAGACGCACGTCCGCTACCTCGAGGCGCCGGTGCGCCGGGTGCTGTCGATCATCCCGAGCATGTACCACGACATCTGGACCGCGGCCAAGGGCTTCTACAAGGTGGAGCCGGTCGTCGCCGACGGCGGCGAGGTCGTGCTCTACGCGCCGCACGTGGCGGAGATCTCCTCGACGCACCCGGAGATCGACGAGATCGGATACCACTGCCGGGACTACTTCGTGAAGCAGTGGGACCGCTTCCGGGTCGTGCCCTGGGGCGTGCTCGCGCACTCCACCCACCTGCGCGGGGCCGGCACGTACGACGAGACCACGGGGGAGGAGCGCCTCCGGGTCACCGTCACCCTGGCGACCGGCATCCCCGAGGACCGGGTCCGCCGGGCCAACCTGGACTACCTCGACCCGGCCGAGGTCGACCCCCGGGAATGGGAGACCGACCCCGACACCATGGTCGTCCCGCACGCCGGCGAGGACCTGTTCCGGCTGCGCGCCGAGGGCTAGCGCCCGCCCGTGATCGGCGGGAAGCTTGCCAGAGGCACAGTCATGCCCCAACCGGTCGACGGCGAGGGGAATCCCTGATGCTTCGCCCGCAGGACACGGCCACCCGGGAGCGGAAGTCCCTGACCGGACTGTGGCGGTTCGCCCTTGACCCCGATGCCTCGGGGCGGGCCTACGGATGGTTTCGGGGGCCGCTCCCGGACGCCCGGGAGATGGCCGTCCCGGCCAGCTTCAACGACATCACCGCCGACCCGGCGGTGCGGGACTACTTCGGCGACGTCTGGTATCAGACCACCGTCCGGGTGCCGCGCGGCTGGGACGGGCAGCGCATCGTCCTGCATTTCGAGTCCGCGACCCACCGGGCGACGGTGTGGGTCGGCGACACCGAGGTCGTCTCCCACGAGGGCGGCTACACCCCGTTCGAGGCCGACGTGACCGACCACGTCACCGCCGGCGAGCAGGTGCGGATCACCGCCGTCGTCAACAACACGCTGAGCTTCCAGACGATCCCGCCGGGCGTCATCGAGGACACCCCGGACGGCAAGCGGCAGCGCTACTGGCACGACTTCTTCAACTACGCCGGCATCCACCGTCCGGTCTGGCTCCACTGCACTCCCCCGGCCCACCTCGTCGACGTCACCGTCGTCACCGGTCTGGACGGCGGCACCGGAACCGTCGACTACCGCATCGAGGTCGAGGACGCCGACGGCGCCGATGTCCGGGCCGTCCTGCGTGACGCCGCTGGGGCCGAGGTCGCCACTGGCGCCGGTGCGAGCGGCACTCTCACGGTGCCGAACGTGCACCGGTGGGCGCCGGGTGACGGCTACCTGTACGACCTCGAGCTCCAGCTGGCCCACCCCGACGGGTCTATTGTGGACAGTTACCACCAGAGCGTCGGCGTGCGCACGGTCGCCATCGACGGCACCCGGTTCCTGGTCAACGGCGAGCCGGTGCACTTCACCGGCTTCGGCATGCACGAGGACCACCTGGTGCTCGGCAAGGGCCACAACGACGCCAACATGCTGCGCGACTTCGCGCTGCTGGAGTGGATCGGCGCGAACTCCTTCCGCACCTCGCACTACCCGTACTCGCAGGACGTGCTGGACGAGGCCGACCGGCGCGGCGTCCTCGTCATCGACGAGACCCCGGCGGTCGGCCTGAACATGGGCCTCGGCGGCGGCATCTTCGGCGGCCAGGGCTACGTCACGTTCTCGCCGGAGACCGTCAACGACGAGACCCGCAAGGTGCACGCGCAGGCGATCCGCGAGCTCGTCGCCCGGGACAAGAACCACCCGAGCGTGATGATCTGGTCCATCGCCAACGAGCCCGAGTCGGACACCGAGGGCGCGGAGAACTACTTCCGGCCGCTGTTCGAGCTGACCCGCCAGCTCGACCCCACCCGGCCGGTCGGCTTCGTCAACGTCATGCTGGCCCCGTACGGGAAGTGCCGGGTCTCCCAATTCGGCGACGTGCTCATGCTCAACCGCTACTACGGCTGGTATGTCGACACCGGTGAGCTGCGGGCCGCCGAGATCGAGTGGGAGCAGGAGCTCCGCGGCTGGGCGTCCGAAGGGAAGCCGATCATCATCACCGAGTACGGCGCGGACACCTATCCCGGGCTGCACTCCCTGCCGGCGACCCCGTGGACCGAGGAATACCAGATCGAGTACCTCGACATGAACCACCGCGTGTTCGACCGGATCGACGCGGTCGTCGGCGAGCAGATGTGGAACTTCGCCGACTTCGCCACCACCTCGGGGATCATGCGGGTCGGCGGCAACAAGAAGGGTGCCTTCACCCGCGACCGCCAACCCAAGGCCGCCGCGCACGCGCTGCGCCGGCGTTGGCGCAAGGAGGTCTGAGCGATGACGGCCACCACGCCATCGGTGCAGCGACCGGCAACCGCACCGAAGCGCAAGCTCGGCCCCGCGCAATACCTGGGCTACGCCGCCGGGGACGCCGCCAACAACCTGGCGTTCTCGACGACCTCGCTGTTCCTGCTGATCTACTACACCGACGTCGTCGAGATCAGCCCCACCGCCGCCGGCACCCTGTTCCTGCTGATCCGGGTCTGGGACGGCTTCGCGGACGTCTTCGCCGGCCGGACGGTGGACCGGACGATGACCCGCTGGGGCAAGTTCCGGCCGTTCTTCCTGTTCGCCACGCCACCCATGCTGGCGCTGTCCTTCGCCACGTTCACCGTGCCCGGACTGGCCGACAGCCACGGGATGAAGCTCCTGCTGGCGTACCTGACCTACGGCGCGTTCGGCCTGGCCTACAGTCTGGTCAACATCCCGTACGGCTCGCTCGCCTCGGCGATGACCCAGAACCCGGGCGAGCGGGCGAAGCTGGCGAGCTTCCGGATGATCGGCACCGCGGTCACCATCATCGTGCTCGCCCTCGTCGTCGCCCCCCAGGTCAAGCGCTACACCGGGGACCCGGACGCGTTCCAGCGATCGCTGACGATCACCGTCGGCATCTTCGCGGTCGTCGGTTTCGCGCTCTACCTCTTCCTCTTCTTCACCGCGCGGGAGAACGTCCAGCGGGACGTCGCGCACGTGTCCGGGAAGCAGAGCTTGGCCGCCCTGAAGGGCAACAAGCCGCTGGTCATGCTCTGCGTGGCCTCGCTCGCCTTCCTCACCGCGATGTTCTCGCTGCAGACGATGAACGTCTACTACGCCCGCGACGTCCTCGGCAACGCGAACTATCTGACGCTCCTGACGATCCTGAGCACCGCGTCGATCTTCGTGATCGCCCCACTGATCCCGCGGATCGTCAAGGCCTTCGGCAAGAAGACGGCGTTCCTGGCCTTCGGAGCCATCGGCATCGTCGGCGGCCTGGGCATCTCCTTCTCCCCACCGGCCACGCCCTGGGTCTCGATGGTCTTCTTCGCGGTCATGGGCGTCTCCACGGCGGGGGTGAACACGCTGATGTGGGCCCTGGAGGCCGACACGGTGGAGTACGGCGAGTGGAGGACCGGCGTACGGACCGAGGGCATCACGTACGCGCTGTTCTCCTTCACCCGCAAGCTCGGGCAGGCGGTCGGCGGGGCGGTGGCAGCGTACGTCATCGCCTTCGGCGGTTACGTCGGCGGCGCCAGGGTGCAGAGCGGGGGTGCCGTGGACGCCATCCGCCTCGCCGCCGGCATCGTCCCGGCCGTGTTCATCCTGATCGGCATCGCGATCTTCTTCCGGTACCCGCTCACCGAGCAGACGTTCACTCGGATGGTCGCCGAGACCGCCGAGCGCCGCGCGGCCCGGGCGGCCACCGCCGGGACCACGACTGGAGGCCAGATATGACAGCCGGTCCCTCGACCCCGTCCGTCGTCACCCTGTTCGAGTCGTACGGCGCGGGCGCGAGCTCCGTCGGACCCCGGGTGGCGCAGGCGCTCGGCGTGCCGTTCCACCAGCAGGCGTTCTCCTCGGACGAGATCGAGCGCGGGGCCAGCGAGCCGGAGAACGAAGGGATGCTGTCCCGGGTCCTCGGTGTGATGGGCGGCTCGTACGCCGCACTCGGCGCCGAAGGCCATGACGTCGCCAACACCCAGCGGGACAGGTACGAGCTGGTCATGGAGAACACCCGGGAGGTCAGGGAGGAAGCCGCGCAGGGCGGGGTGATCACCGGCCGCAACGGAGCGTTGATCCTCGCGGACTGGCCGGGCGCCCTGCACGTGTTGCTGGACGGTCCGCTCGAGCAGCGGATCGGGCGTGCCGCCGCGGAGGGCGGCATCGACCTGGCCCGGGCCGCGAAGCGGCAGAGGCGGGAGGACCAGGTCCGCTCCGACATGTCGATCCAGCTGTACGGATGGGACCCGCGGGACCCGACCCGCTACCACCTCACGGTCAACACGGGGCTGCTGGACCTGGACACCTGCGTCGACATCATCGTCCATGCCGCGCGCGTCAGGGCTGGGCTGCTGCAGCGCTCGCAGTGACGGGTCCCGGTGGACCGTGCCCCGCAGCCGCTCGGCGTGCGGACGGTCGGCGTGGACGGCGTCGTTTCCTTATCAACGGCGAGCCGTTCCACTCCACCGCCTCGGGCAAGCGCGGGGACTTCCCGGTCGACGGCCGCCGGCCGAGCCGGTGGTTGCGGCGGCAAGTTGATAGTCGAAATCATGGTACTGTCCGACTATTCCGCCCCAGCTCATACCTGCGAGGAACGAGGCCGCCGATGCCGGACGATCAGGTCCAGAGCAACCTCAAGGGCATGGATGATCTCGACTTCGACGGATGGAACAACGCCGACTGGGACGGCGTGTTCGCCCACCACCACACCGACGACGTGCTGGTGGACTGGCAGGGTCAGGCACCGACTCGCGGAGTCCAGCAGCACATCGATGCCATGAAGGCCTACGTCGAGTCGGCCGGGGGCACGCCGCCGCGGATCACGGCCCACCCGATCGCGTTCGGATCCGGGGAGTGGACCTGTGTCGTCGGCGAGTTCGAAGGCGGGGGCCGCATGGTGACCGTCGCCAAGTGGCGCGACGGGGCGATCGGAGAGGAATACATCTGGTCCTGACGCCCGGTCCCGGCTGCTGATCCGTCGCGGCCGTCAGGTCGACGGTGCGGCGGACGTCGGTGCCGGACTGGGCCGCACCGAGGTGACCGACGGGCCCGGCGGGGCCGATGACGCCGGCGGGGCTGATGACGCCGGCGAACTGCCGCCCGACGGCCGCGTACCGGACGGAGAGACGCCGGTGGACGTGGGGACCGCGCCGCCGTGGTGGTGGCCGGGGCCTTGGTCGGTTCCGGCGACCGGGTGGTCCGGGTCGGACTCGTACCACCGGTACTTCGGCCAGCGGGGTGTCCGCCGCGAGCACCTCCACGGGCCTCACCATAGACGCGGGCGGTAGGGCGCCGGGGCATCCGAAGGTCAGCTCCGAAGGCGGATGCGTGCCCGCAGCACGATCTTCAGCAGCTCGCCGGCCCAGAGGATGGTCGAGCCCACGGCGGCGCAGGCCAGCCACTGACCGGAGGACAGGTCGGTCGTCGTGAAGAAGCGGTTCAGGACCGGCATCTCGACGGCCGCCACCACAAGGGCGACGACGACGGCGATGGCGACGAACGCCGAGGGGTTCTCCAGGGTCTCGCGGCTGAACACGCTACGGGTGCCGTGCCTGACGTTGAGCAGGTTGAAGACCTGGAAGAAGACGAAGGTGGCGAAGGCCATCGTGCCGGCGGTAGTGGCCACCCCGAGCCGCGGCTCCGGGCCGGGAGCGTAATGCAGTACGGCCAAGGTGCCGGCGGCCATGACGACGCTGGCGAACAGTATCCGCACCAGCCGGGGCCGGGTCAGGATCCGCTCGTGCGGCCGGCGTGGCGGCCGGCTCATCGCATCGTGGCTGACCGGGTCGACACCGAGGGACATGGCCGGCGGCCCGTCCATGACCAGGTTGACGAACAGCGTTTGCAGGGCGGTGAACGGCGCCCCGCCGGCGATGCCGGCTATCGAGGCGACCAGGAACGTGAGGACGAACCCCAGGGCGGTGGAGACCTGGAAGCGGGTGAACGTGACGATGTTGTCGTAGATGCCGCGGCCCTCGCGCACCGCGCGGACGATGGTCGCGAAGTTGTCGTCGGTGAGGACCATCGTCGCCGCCTCCTTGGTCACCTCCGTTCCGGTGACCCCCATCGCCACGCCGATGTCCGCCTTGCGCAGGGCCGGTGCGTCGTTGACGCCGTCTCCGGTCATCGCGACGACCTCACCGCGGCCCTGCAGGGCGGTCACGATCCGGATCTTGTGGGCCGGCGACACGCGGGCCACCACGCCGACCCCGTCGAGCCGGCGGGCCAACTCCGAGTCGTCATCGATCTCGTCGAGGTCGCCGCCGGTCACGGCGGCGCCGTCGATGCCGAGCTGCCCGGCGATGGCGCCGGCGGTCACCACGTGGTCACCGGTGAGCATCCGGACCCGGATACCGGCGTGCCGGCATTCGGCGATCGACCGCCGGGCCTCCGGCCGGGGCGGGTCCACGATCCCGACGAGAGCGAGCAGCACGATCCGGTCGAGCATGTCCTTGGGGTCGCTGGTGGGGACGAAGCCGTGGGCCGGGAAGTCCTCCGCCCCGACCGCCATGACCCGCATGCCGCGCTCGCCGAGGCTCGCGTTGGCCTCCGCGTACCGCCGGCGGGCGGCGTCGTCGAAGGGCAGGATCTGCTCGCCGCCGAGGTACCGGTCCGCCCGTCCGGCCAGCACGTCCGGAGCACCCTTGACGAAGCACCTGACCACGTCGGATCCGCGGTCGTCCTGCCAGCGGTGGAAGGTGGCCATGAACTTGTAGTCGGAGTCGAACGGGATCTCCAGCACCCTTGGCCGCTCCTGCCGCAGCCGGGCGACGTCGATGCCGCCCTTCTCGGCGAGCACGATCAGGGCGCCCTCCGTGGGGTCGCCGACGAGCTCGCCGTCCCGCAGCACCGCGTCGGTGCACAGCGCCATCGGCAGCAGAGCCTGATCCAGCGTGGCCGGTAGCGGTGACCCGTCGACGGTCCGGATCCGTCCATCGAGGGCGTAGCCCTCCCCGGAGACGGTGAACCGGCGGCCGGCGAGCAGCAGCTCGCGTGCCGTCATCTGGTTCAGGGTGAGGGTCCCGGTCTTGTCGGTGCAGATGTGCCCGGTGCTGCCGAGGGTCTCGACCGAGGCCAGCCGCTTGATGATCGCGCCCTGCTTCGCCAGCCGGCCCGCTCCCATCGCGAGCGTGAACGCCACCACGGCCGGCAGTCCCTCCGGGATCGCCGCGACCGCCAGCGACACCGCGCCGACGAACAGGGACTCGAAGGGCTGCCCGCGCAGGAGCCCCAGCACGATGACGACGACGATGACGACACCGGCGATGGCGGCGAGGGTCTTGCTGAGGCTGTCGATCTGCCGCTGCAGCGGGGTCGGTTCCCGCTCGGTCGCGGACAGCATCCCGGCGATCTGCCCGGTCTCGGTCGCCATCCCGGTCGTGGTCACCACGGCCTGCCCGCGGCCGCGCGTGAGGCCGGTGTTCATGAATACGGCCGTCACCCGATCGCCCAGCGGGGCGTCGGGGCGGACCTGCTCCGAGTCCGACTTCGGGACCGGATGGGCCTCGCCGGTCAGGGACGACTCCTGGGCCTCGAGGGACGCGGTCGACAGCAGCCGGCCGTCCGCCGGCACCCGGTCACCGGCTTCCAGCACCACCACGTCGCCGGGGACCAGCTCCTCGGCGTCCAGCCGGACGATGCCCCCGTCCCGGCGCACGGTCGCCGTCGTGGTGGTCATCTGCCGCAGCGCCTCCAGCGCCGACTCGGCCCGGGACTCCTGGGTGAACCCGATGACGCCGTTGAGCAGCACCACGACGGCGATCGCGACCGGGGTCTCCCACTCGCGGGCCACTGCCGCACTGACCACCGCCGCAGCGAGGAGGATCAGGATCATCGGGCTCTGGAACTGGCGCACGAACACCCGCCACCGGGGCTCCCGGGTCGCTTGCGCCAACCGGTTGGGACCGTACCGCTGCAGCCGACGAGCCGCCTCTGCCGACGACAGCCCGGCCCCCGGATCCACCTCCAGCCGGCGCGTCACCTCCTCGGCGGCGATCGCGTGCCAGGGCGGCGGCAGGGCGTCGGTGGGCTGACTCACCGGCACATCGTCCCCTGCGCGTCCGGCTCCGGCGTGCCTGTCCCGGTGCGCCGGCCCCGGTGCGGACGACGGCTGCGCCCGGCTGCGTAACCCATCCGGAGCAGGTACGTTGCAGGCTGCTCGGTCTCGTCGAGAAGGGGTTCCTCGTGGTCGGGACGTCTGGTGCGACGACCGAGCCGCCGAAGGACACCAGACCAGCCGCCCTTCCGGCGGATCGGCTGGGGTGGGCGGCATGCGCCGCGACGGGCTGCGCGTTCCTCGGGCTCCTGATCAGCTGGCTCGCGGGAGGCTGGACCGTCTCGCTGCCGTGGGCACCGACGCTGGGGCTGCGGCTGGCCTTCTCCCTCGACGGTCTCGGCGCGCTCTACTCGCTGCTGGCAACCGGCATCGGTGCGCTGGTCTTCGCGTACGGGACCAGCTACCTGTCGCTGCAGCTGGAGCACGAG
>Ga0308176_10001619_pt1 | contig 14201 bp, 11 predicted proteins | sample PhyCR2_3_FD_203890 | JGI IMG/M metagenome (GOLD analysis project Ga0308176, IMG submission 203890) | Soil microbial communities from UC Gill Tract Community Farm, Albany, California, United States - DLSLS.C.R2 | ecosystem: Environmental > Terrestrial > Soil > Agricultural land | place: USA...
AAGGGTTCTGCATCAACATTTTTATCCACATGAACGTAAAAACAAGTTTGTTGATGATTTAATCGCCGGATCAGTTCTTTCACTTGCGCCGGATTTTTGTGAACCAACAAAATGTAATTAATGGTCAATTCCTTTTTTTGAGCCGTTCCTTCTTTAAAGGGACTATGAAAGCTCCGCTTCGGCCGGAGTACTGGCTGCAACCGCTTTCTGAAAAAGTAACCGGGTTAGCTTCTGTTTATACTGATCGTATCCAAACCGTTTCAGCACCCTTGCGGTTTCGGGTAGAAAGGAATTTCTGTTGTGCGAAACTGATTTGATAGCCGCAGCAATTTCTTCAATACTGTGTGGGTTGACAAGCAAACCAAACTCGCCGCCGGCCAATGCATCTACCGAGCCATCCGCATTACCAGCAATCACCGGCAATCCATAATATAGCGCCTCAATAAAAACAATTCCAAAGCCCTCTCCGGAACTGGGCATGATGTAAACGTCGGCGATGTTGAAATGTGCGTTTAATTCTTCGTCATTTACAAACCCGGCAAAAACAACACGATCGCTAAGTCCATTTCTTCGAATAATGGTGTCGAGCCTTTGCTTTTCCTCCGCATCGTATTTGCCAACAATAAGGTATTTAATGTTCGGCTGTGAGGTCTTTAAAACCTGCAGCGCCTCCACTACTTTGTCGTAACCCTTGTACTGTTCAGAATATTTAAGGCGGGTAACGGTCAGCAAAACAAGGTCGTCACTTTGAAAGCCGTATCGTTTTCGAAGATTGTTTTCAAGCGCAGGATTTGCTTCTTTCTTCAAAAAAGGATCGAGACAATTGTTTAACACCCCGATCTTACCGGCGCCGATTTTGTATTTCGTTTGCAGCTTTGCGGCGGTAAATGAACTTACCGGCAAGAAAAGGTCAACGGAACGGAGCGCTGTTTTCTTTTTCCCCACCTCTTCCCAAACTTCTATCCCGTGTGCAATAAGCACCAGTTTTGTTTTTGGCGAAGCTTTTTTAATGAGGTAACCAATTGGCAAAAGGTTGATGTGGCTGAGCAAGACAACAGCTGACTTCCGCCCTTCCAATATACTTCTCAGGACAAAGCTCACTTGGTTTCCAGAAAACCCCTTAAACTGTGAGGCCGGAAAATAGGCTTCATCCACATGCCTTCCTTCGTCGTACATCGAATAGACGGAAAATGTGCCGCCGTTTTCCGCAACGATTTCGGAAAGCGCCTTACCGGCTATGCGGCAAACTTTTTCGATACCGCCGGTAGCGGAGAAAGTATTAAGTGTAAGAAATAAAAAACCTTTGTTCACGCGGTGTGGATGGGTTGCCCCATTACTTTTTTTTTGAGACCGGATAAAAGAAACCGATACAGGTTTTTTTGATGCTTCCAGTATTCATTTCGCGGAATGGCCTTTCGGCTGCCGCGAAAAATTTTGATCATTTCCCGCTTGGCATGACCCTGAAAATGAAAGCCCAAAACAGGAACCAATTCGTTGCCGTGTGTCAGGTAATGCGGTTTCCCGTTCCGCCATTTTATTTGCCGGCCAAACGGAAAACGGCTGCGGTACTCATGTTGAAACCCGAGGTAATGATTCTCTTCAAACACGCCTTTTTTTACGGCCACATAATCCGATAGATTGATGATGCGGCTTGCATTCTTTTTGTAAAAAAGACCAAACATCGTCATGTCTGAGACGGTTTCAAACATGCCGTGCAAATCACCGATATGCTGTTCTTGCCGTTTTTTGAAATTTGCAACCAGAAAATTGTACGCTTCTTTGTCGGTATATTGATACGTGATAAAAGAACACAACTCGTTCAACACATCTGCTGATTTAAAAAGGACAAAGCAAGGCGCAATGGGCCCGCAGATGGATAAGTCGTAGTACTGCGTAAATTCTTTCACCAGGGCATCGGCATCGCAAAACAGAAACGTGTCGGAATCGTTGTAAAAAAAGCGGTCGTTTATTTTTTCTTTCGCAAGAAATTCTTTTAAGATGAACCAACGTTGAAAACAAAAGAGTTCGTAACTGTAACCGTTGGCGGAGTTATGCCGGTAAACAGATTCAAAATCGGTGGCTTCTGAAAAATAATTTTCGAACGGATAAAACGCAACACCAATTTCCTGCGCCAGCCTTTCGTTTGCTTTATCGCCCAACAAAATTAACCGTGCGTCGGGGTTTGTTTTTTTTGCCTGCAACAACGACAAACGCAGATAGGGACAATAACCTTTGTGAATGTAGATGACGGGCAGGCCGCTATCGCTTACCGACTTAATTTGCTTTTTATGCTTTGTCGTTTGAAAACCTTCCATTAATGGCAATTGCGAAAGAACCTCTATAAACGTTCGAAGGTTATGCAAGGGTTGTCGCCAGCGTCTTTTGCGGGCGGTGATTTTTTGCCAACATCAACACAAGTACCTGCGACCAGTGGCGCTGTCCTTTTAAAAACAGACCGTATGTTTTTTGCGCTTCTTTGTTAGCAGATTGTATTTCGTCTTTTACCCAGGCATTAGCTGCCAACCATTCTTTAAAAGGAAAGGCAAAGCCCATCTTCGGACGATTGTAAATGGCTTCAGGCAGAATGTCTTTAAAAGCGTCAATCAGCAACTGCTTGCCTTCGCCAGCATATTTCACGTTTGATGAAATTTGCAGGGCAAGCCGTATGAATTCCGAATCGAGAAAAGGCACCCTGATTTCAATGCCGTGCGCCATGCTCATTACGTCAGAATCACGCAAGAGTTGGTTCTGCATGTAAAGGTTCATTTCCATCCAGCTTGCCTGGTTCTTGTGCGTCAAGAAATGAACGTCGGGAAGCGAAGGTTGATCTTGTAAAAGTTTCCAAACCTGCTCCTCTTCTATCCCCAACTGCCGGGCAATTTCGGAAGGAATAAACTGGCCGCGCAGAAACAGGTATTTTCCTTTAATGCCCGGTAAGCTTAAATAAGCCAGGCGCCTAAATTTTTTCAGGCCGCTGTATCGTCCCGCCTTCAAGCCAAGGTTGGGCATTTTCTGGAGTGTAGCGGCAGTCTGTAGCCGCTCAAAGGAGGGATAGCCGCCAAACAATTCATCACCACCCAAACCGGAAAGCACGGCTTTTAATCCGGCCTCCTTTGCATATTTGCTGATGAACCACGTGTTGATGCCGTCGCTACTTGGCAGGTCCATGGCACTCATGATGGCCGGGAGAGCTTCGGTGAATTCGCCACCGGTAAGCAAATGGCCTGAATGATTGCACTGCAGGCGATGAAGTATGATGTCTTGGTATTTTTTTTCGGAATAAACGTCCTCGCGAAAGTAAATCGAGAGGGTATTAAGATAGTCTTTTACGTGTGCGCCGGCAAGCAAGGAAATGAGAGACGAATCAATGCCGCCACTGAGGAAAGCGCCGATGGGGGCATCGGACAGAAGATGGCGCTCTACCGCCGCTTTTAAAGACTGTCTAATTTTTTGCAGCACCTCTTCACGATCGTTCAGCTTTTCGAGATAGCTAAAGTGCGTGAATGATTCGAGGCCAATTTTTTTGGAAGCAATATCGTATTCGAGGAAGAAACCCTTTGGCAAAGGGCTCACATACCGGAGCGTCGTAACCGGTTCGGGCAAATGGCCGTAAGCCATAAAATAGACAGGCCAAACCGGGTTTTCCTCGCTTGTTTCCGTCACTTGATGAAATGCCTTTGTCTCGGAGGCAAAAACAAGGTTATTGTCGCGGGAAGAATAATAAAGCGGTTTGATGCCCGCCGGGTCGCGAACGAGGTAAACTTTTTTTGTTTCGCGGTTGGCAAGCGCAAAGGCAAACATGCCGTTAAAGCGTTTAAAAGCTTGCGGGCCCCACTCGGCAAAAGCGGCAAGAATAACTTCCGTGTCGGAAGCCGAGGAGAAATGATAGCCTAAATATTTTAATTCCTCTTTTAGTTCGGGATAATTATAAAGTTCTCCGTTATAAGTAATCACCAAGGCACCGTCGTTGTAAAACATGGGCTGATGACCACCCAGTGAAAGGTCTATCAATGACAGACGCCTGTGACCAAAGCCCAAGTGCAGGGCCTCATCAACAAAGAGGCCTTCGTCATCCGGGCCACCATGCTTTTGCGACTGGCACATCGCTTTCACATGGCCGGTGAGCTCCTCTGTGGGTAAAGAATCGTTTATTATGCCGGCAATTCTACACAAGGTGATTCGTTTGGTTTGGGATGAAGGTTTAGGTTTAGGCTTTGGCTTTGGAAAGCCAAAAAGCTTTTGTTATGCAGGTTCCAGATTTTTCTTTTCAAAGATGGCGCTAAGCTGAACGCCCATGCTTTCAATTTTTACTCTGGCTTTGTTGCCCATCACTTCTACAACAATGCCTTGGTAGTTCATCAAAATTCCCCGCTTGATCCGAACGGGTGTTCGCACCGCAAGCTTCAAATCTTCTACTTCGACGTCTGAAAACTCGCTCAGAAATTTTTTGATGGTTTCAATTTCTTCGTCGCGAACCACAGCAGGCTTTCCGTTCCAATAAACAAAGTTCAGGATGCCATCAATCTTTTTTACGTCCCATTTGTGTTCGTCTTCAAGATGAACAAAAACATAACCCTTAAACAGCGGCTCCTGCACCAGTTTACGACGGTCGCTCCACTGCCGGTAAACCTTGTTCAGGGGACAGTAGGCTTCAACGCCTTTTTCATCCAGAAGACGGGCCACTTTTTTCTCCCACCTCGGCCGGGTATAAACAACGTACCAATGAACATTTTTTCCCGTCATCACAAAGCTTCGCTATTCCTCAGTTACAGTTGTTTTGTAACCGAAGTCAATTTTTTACAATAAGATGCGTATTTGGCAAAGCAGGTTGCTTTGCCAAGTTAGCTTAAAGACACAAAGTAATAATCCGGAATTTGATGAAACAACAGTCCCGCTGCATATTGATGCGAGAGGCGGTTTTCGTCAAAAGCATCAACACAAAACCACGCCCTTGGAACTGCCAGTGCAATGAGTCTTTCCTGAATAGGTAACGGATTAACTTAATCAGCTCTTTAAGCCAACAAATTTTTTAATGCGATTGCCAAGAACTTTTATACCGCCGTCTGCGTCCTCGTTTACATAGTAGCCGTCTCCCTTTGCGTATCCGTTGTAGCCATAGCTACCGTATGACAGGCCACGCTTGCGCAAACCGTTAAAGACAAGGCACAGGTTCTTAAAATTCTTTTTCGTGTTAAATTCTTCGATCATCTTTAAATAACTGCGCTGTGTTTTGTTCTGGCGCACAATGTAAACCGTTGCATCGGCATAATCCTTCAGCAAAAACGAATCAGCCACCGGGCCAATGGGAGCCGAATCGAGAATGACGTAATCAAACCGCTCTTTCACTTCGGCCATCAGTTGCCGAAACCGGTCCTTCTGAAGAAGTTCCGCAGGATTGGGGGGGACGATACCCGAAGGCAAAAGAAAAAAATCTTTGATTTCGGTAGGTTTGATAATGTCGTTTATCGAAGCCTGGTTTACCAGATAATTTGAGATGCCTACATCATTGCGTATTTCCAACAGTTTGCTGACTTTCGGTTTGCGCAAATCCAATTCGAGCAAAGCCACCTTTTTCCCGATAAGCGTAAAGGAGATAGCCAGGTTGATGGCCGTAAAACTTTTCCCTTCACCTGACGAACTTGACGTAACAAGAATCGTGTTGGTCTTGTCAGTAAGGCCCATAAATGTGAGATTGGTACGCAAACCACGGAACTGTTCTGCTACCGCGGTGCGTTTGCCTTCACGAATAACAACTGGATTATCCGTATTGATCTGCGAAATCTCGGCCACTATCGGCACCGAAGTCTTTTGTTCAATCTCTGCACGAACCTGCACCTTGTTGTTAAGAATATCCTTGATAAAAACAAACCCAGCTGGAATGACCAAACCAATCAGGAGCCATTTGGTATAAAAGGCTTTTGGTACCGGACTTACCGGACCATAAGCACTAGGGCTTTCAATCACCTTCATATCAGCAATGATGGCGGCAGAGTTCAACTGCGTTTCTTCGCGTTTTTCAAGCAGAAAATTGTAGATGGTATTCTTTACGTTTGCCTGCCTTGTAATGGACGCTAGCGCTTTTGCGATTTGCGGATTACTACGCAAATGGCCGATGTTTTGCCCAGCCATGTTGCCAAAACTGGATCGAGTGGTGTTTAAGGCAGCTTGAACATTTGAAATATTGTCCAGAACGGCCTTGCGTTGGTTTTCTACTCTTTCCTTTGCGTTTATCACAAGGTCGCTTTTAGTTCCCTCGGTTGCTTCCAACTGCTGCAATGCGTTGAGTGCTTGTTGGTAACCGGCCAATGCAGCGCTTAAGGAGGGATCGGTTATGCCGCCCAAGGCAGGCATGTTGCCGCCGCTTAAAATGGTGGCTTTAATCTTTCCCAATAAATTTAATTGAAGATCAATCTGGCTTTTTTGCTGGTCGAACTCGCTGGCTTTGGACCAATAAGCGCTGGCTTGCTCGGGCAAACTAGAAATGGCGTGCTCTGACTGAAATTGAACCTGCTCACTCTCTACACTGTCTAAATCAAGCGCCACATTTGCCAAACGTTTTTCAATGAATTGAAGTGTATTGGAAGCAGCGGCATTTTTATCAAAGCGGGTAAACTCATCATACACGTCAAACAAAGAATTCAGTACGTCTTTGCCCTTTTCCGGAACAGCCGTTGTTAGGTTCACGTCAATAACGGAAGAGGTTGTGGAAATAGGATTGGCACTGAGTCCGCCGATTAATTCGCTGGAAGCGTCTTGAACGGAATTAAAGACTGCAAAATAATTTTTCCCAACAACGTGTTTGTTGTAGTCAGAGGTCGGAACTATTCGATAGTCAGTTCCGCCAACTTTTGCGATCCCGTTGAATGGTACATGCTGATTGTCTATCTCGATTTCACCCTTTGTCCAATCTACTTTGAAATAATGAGTGCCGCCGCCATAAATAGAATCGCGATGGAGCGGGACAAAGGAAACGGGTGTATTTTCCTTGTAAAGTTCTTCTATCCGTACACGGCCCTCGTTGTAAACCGATACGTTTATATTCAACCGTTTTACGACTTCCTGCATTAGGCTCGTTGAACGCAAAACCATGATCTCGTCCTCTACCGCCTTCTTTTCGCCAACGATGTTCAACTCGTCAAGCACTTTGGAGTCGGTGCCTTTGTTGGGGTCTTTTAGTTTTATTTTGCCGTACGCTACATACATCGGCTGCTCGGCTCTAAGCTTGATGTAGGCAACCGAAAGCGACAGAGCTACAGAAACAATAAACAGGGGCCAATAAGGCAAAAACTTTTGAACGTACTGACCTATTTGATCGAATTCCGATTTTCTTTTAAGGGCTTGCTGCTCATTCATAACACACAGGATTAGCGTTTTATGCGATCATAAAGTAATAAAAGAAACGACAGGCCGGAAAGCGTATAGCTGATGATTCTATCGGTCGCACCAGATTTTTTCTTTTGCTCGGATTCTACATAAACAATATCATCGGCCTGCAAATAATAATAGTCTGAATTGAAGACGGAACCATCCGTCAGGTTCACGCGGTAAAACATTTTGCCGCGGTCCGTATTGCGAATAATCAAAACGTTGTCTTTTCGGGCATCAGGCCTCAAATCGCCGCGCATGGAAATAGCTTCGAGGAGGGACAAGTGCTCAGTTTCCATGGGTATTATACCCGCCGAACCCACCTCGCCCAAAACAACCACCCTGTGATTTTTAAAACGGACAGAAATGGTCAGTTGCTTGAAGATATCAGGAACGAAAATCTTCATCAATTTTTGCTTCACCTGTTCAAGCGTGAGGCCAACGACTTTTACGTCGCCAATATTGTAAATTTGGATGTTGCCGTTTTTGTCCACCAAAAAGCCTTCAAGGTTGGTATTATACTTGGCAACCTCAACGCTGTTGGTGAAAAAACCAATCAGTAAGATGTCGTCGACTTTCACCTTGTGTTCAAAATCCTTTGTGATCAGTGTTTGAATTTCGCTGTTATACGGAACGGTTTGAAAGTAATGCGCTTCTTTTTGGGGTGTACAGGAAAAACCTAAAAAAGCAAGGAGAACAACGAAAGCCACAAAGTTTACGGAAAGATACTTGTACATAGGTTAAAGCAGCGTGTGCGTAGTTTTACGGTGAACGGGTGTAAAATAAACACTTATTTATTGTAAATCCTAAGCATTTCGAACTTAAATCACCCAAAATTAATCCAAAGCTTTTCCCCATTACCGAGATGAATTTGGGCAATTTAATTTGCAATGTCGCCGATTATGTTTGCGCACACTTGCTGTCTTTAATTGATTCAGCCCTTCTCTCACGATCTTAAATCCCTATCTTTTAAAGCTAAGTTCCGTCGGCGCTACGCGCCGCTATTTTAGGATTCCAACCTGTTATTATTAACAGCGGCGTAAGACTGTTGCTGGTGGCTGGCGCTACTTACGGTACAGCGTTTCCGCAAAAAGAAAGAAGCCTGATTCATTTTCATCAGCGTACAAACGAAACATCCGGCGGTGCCAGTACTTTACATTGGCAGTCAGTTCACGTTATTACCTCCTCAAAAAAAGTATTTCTTGCAGAAAAACAAAAAACCATCCCGCAAGGATGGTTTTTATAATGTTTTTTAAGATTTTATCTTTCTTCAAAACGATTGATATAGGAATGAATTTGACCAACGTTCATTTGTGCGTATGCAGTCACCTTGTTTAAGTCGGTCTCCACCATTTCACTAACCAAAGCTTTGAGGTCATATTTAGGTTCCCAGCCCAGTTTAGTGCGAGCTTTGGTTGCGTCACCTATAAGAAGATCTACTTCCGTGGGACGGAAATAAGCCGGGTCAATGCTGACCACCTGTTTGCCGATTTCCAATTGATAGTCGGGATTTGAACAAGCAGCCACGAAGCCTTTTTCATTTATGCCTTCTCCCTTAAAAGCGATGGCAATTCCTACTTCCAAAAATGCCATCGAAATAAAGTCACGTACCGAAGTGGCTTTGCCTGTAGCAATCACAAAATCTTCGGGTTTTTCCTGCTGTAAAATGCGCCACATGGCTTCCACGTAATCTTTGGCGTGTCCCCAGTCCCGCTGTGCATCGAGGTTGCCCATGTAAAGGCAATTTTGATGGCCCGAGGCGATCGCGGCTACCGCTCTCGTGATTTTCCTCGTTACAAAAGTTTCACCGCGTAGCGGACTTTCATGGTTAAAAAGAATGCCGTTGCAGGCAAACATGTTGTAGGCTTCGCGGTAATTTACCGTAATCCAGTAAGCATAGAGTTTTGCCACACCGTAAGGACTGCGGGGATAGAAAGGCGTTTTTTCTGATTGCGGCACCTCCTGCACCAATCCATAAAGTTCCGATGTGGAAGCCTGGTAAATTTTTGTTTTCTTCTCCAAGCCAAGAATGCGGATGGCTTCGAGCAAGCGCAACGTTCCGATACCGTCTGCGTTAGCCGTGTATTCAGGTGTGTCGAAGCTAACCTTCACATGCGACATGGCAGCGAGGTTGTATATCTCATCTGGCTGTGTTTCCTGAATGATGCGAATAAGGTTGGTCGAGTCGGTCAGGTCGCCGTAATGCAATTTTAGCCTTACGTTTTTTTCGTGCGGATCCTGGTATAAATGGTCAATGCGGTCCGTGTTGATGAGTGAAGAACGGCGTTTGATACCGTGTACCATGTAACCTTTTTCCAAAAGCAGTTCAGCCAGGTAGGCACCGTCTTGACCGGTAACGCCGGTAATAAGGGCAGTTTTCATTTAATGTTAGCGTTTAATTTACTGTCGAGAGTTTATTTTACGAAGGCGCTAAAGTAAATTTTATTTTTTAGGAATGGAAATGAGAAGGCGAAAGATGCGCCGTGCAGGGAACAAGACGTACAAGAGTGCGACGCAAGTAAAGCCCAATGGATAGTAAACCCCCGGGCTTAAAAATTTCATTGCAAGCTTTTTGAAATGTTATGATCTGCGCTCACGCCTGTTTTCAGCAATTGTCCTTTATCCCTAACTTCGTCGCTTAATGGACATTGTTTTAAAAGGTGTCACTGTCGTTGACCCTTTCTCTCCTTTTCATCTACAGGCAAGCGATGTTTTTATTCAAAACGGTTTCATTGCCGAAATTGGAAATCTTTCCCGCACATCAGAAGAAACAATTGCTGTTGAGGGTCTGCACGTTTCGCCGGGTTTTGCCGATGTGTTCGCCCACTTTTGCGACCCCGGACAGGAACAATACGAAACGCTGGAAACAGGTGCACTTGCGGCCGCTTACGGTGGATACACCGATGTGATGGTTCTGCCCAACACAATACCGGCGACGCATCACAAAGCCGGCGTCGAGTATATCGTTCAGCGAAGCCAGCGCCTGCCCGTAAGCATTTATCCAATTGGCGCCGTTACAAAAAATGCCGAAGGCAAAGAACTGGCCGAGATGTACGACATGTACGACAGCGGCGCGGTTGCTTTCAGCGATGGACTTTGCCCACTTCAGTCGTCGGGCATTGCGGTCAAAGCCTTGCAATATTTAAAAGCCGTAAACAAGACTCTCATTCAACTTCCCGATGACAGTTCGCTTTCATCACACGGCTTAATGAATGAAGGCGTTGCCTCAACACGACTTGGGCTATCGGGCAAGCCGGCCATTGCCGAGGAGTTAATGATTGGAAGAGATTTGGAACTGGCAAAATACACGGGTTCAAAACTGCACATCACCGGCGTATCCACGGCCAAAGGAATTGATTTGATAAAGGCAGCAAAAAAGGCCGGAGTTCCGGTTACGTGTTCGGTCACGCCTTATCATTTGTTTTTTAGCGACGATGATTTGAACGACTACGACACGAACCTGAAAGTTTCCCCGCCGCTGCGAACAAAAACTGATTGCGAGGCCCTGAAGGCAGCGCTGTTAGATGGTGTAATTGACTGCATTGCTTCGCACCACCTGCCGCAACACACAGACAATAAAGTAGTGGAATTTGAATACGCTAAAAATGGCATGATTGGTTTGGAAACTTGCTTTGCCGCCGTGCGAACAGCCGTGCCGCAACTTTCATTGGAACGATTGGTGGATTTGTTTTCCACTGTACCAAGAAAAATATTTGCGCTGCCGCAAACATCTGTACAAGCCGGGCAAGTTGCTTCTTTTAGTTTGTTTTTACCGAACGCTGAATGGATGCCTTCAATGTTTTATTCCAGATCAAAGAACAGCGCCTTTATTGGTAAAACACTTAGAGGCAAACCGCTCGGCATTATTCACAAAGGCGGCTTATTTTTACGGCCACAATAAATTTCATGGAAGAAAAAAAACCATTAAGTCACATTGTTGCGGGGCTCTTAATTTCCGTCGCCGTAATCTTGTTTTCGACAGTTATGACAGTGGCCGGCGGCGCTAACGCCGGACCAAACGGCGGATGGATCAGTTATCTCATCATCATCTTCGGGATTATTTTTTTTGTGCAGCGGTACGGCAAAGCCATAGACTATCGGGCTACTTTTGGCGACTACTTTTCTTACGGTTTTAAAGCATCAATGATCGTAGTGCTGATGTTTGTTCTGTTTTTGACGATTCTTTCTTTCGTTATGCCGGAAATCAAACAAAAAGTATTGGAAGCAACGAGGCTGGAGTTGGAAAAGCAACGAAACGTTACCGACCGCGATATTGACAACGTGATGCAGATGACGAACAAATATTTTTGGGTGGTGATGATCGGCACTTCCGTTTTCTTTTTTTGTTTGATCGGTGCCGTTGGATCGTTGATCGGAGCAGCCATAACAAAAAAGCTCCCGAAAAATCCTTTTGAACCAACTTCCCTTTAATGGACCTTTCGATTGTTGTTCCGCTTTTGAATGAAGAAGAATCGTTGCCGGAATTGTGCGACTGGATCAACCGTGTATGCAATGAAAACAACTATTCCTACGAAATCATTTTGATAGATGACGGCAGCACCGACAATTCCTGGAACGTTGTAGAAAACCTGAGCCGAGCAAACGCATCGGTAAAGGGCATTCGCTTTCAACGCAATTACGGAAAATCAGCGGCGCTGAACGAAGGCTTTCGCGCCGCACAAGGCGATGTGGTGATAACGATGGACGCCGATTTGCAGGACAGTCCCGACGAAATTCCCGGCCTGCGCAAAATGATTGTGAACGACGGCTTCGATTTAATCAGCGGCTGGAAAAAAGTTCGCTACGACAACACGCTGACAAAAAATATTCCTTCCAAATTTTTTAACGCCGTAACAAGCCGCGTTTCCAAAATAAAGCTGCACGATTTTAACTGCGGCCTCAAAGCCTATCGCAAGAAAGTGGTGAAGAGCATTGAAGTCTACGGCGAAATGCACCGCTACATTCCGGTGCTGGCAAAGTGGGCGGGCTTTAAAAAAATTGGCGAAAAAGTGGTGGAGCACCGCAAGCGCAAATACGGCGTTACCAAGTTTGGCTGGGAGCGTTTTGTGAACGGCTTTTTGGATTTGCTTTCCATCACCTTTGTTGGAAAATTTTCAAAACGGCCCATGCACTTTTTTGGTTTGTGGGGCACCTTATTTTTTTTAATTGGCCTTGGCTTCACGCTTTACCTCATCATCTCAAAATTTATTTCGCCTGAGTTTAACCTCACTAACCGCCCGGTTTTTTATTTGGCTTTAACCGCCATTCTCATCGGCATGCAATTGTTTCTTGCGGGTTTTATTTCAGAGTTGATTGCCCGCAATGCACCGGGACGAAACACCTATCTCATCGAAGACAAAATTGGCTTGTGATGCCAAAAGTGCTCATCATCGGGCCGGCCCATCCCCTGCGCGGCGGCGGCATTACAACCTTTAATCACCGGCTGGCAAAAGAATTTCTTCAACAAGGCTACGATTGCGAAATCGTTTCCTTTTCGCTTCAATATCCGTCCTTTCTTTTTCCCGGTAAATCGCAATACTCCGACGAACCGGCGCCGCAAGGATTAATCATTCACACCTTAATCAATTCTATTACTCCACTCAACTGGCTGCGTGTTGGAAGAAAACTAAAAGCCTGGAAACCCGATCTTGTTATCGTTCGGTTTTGGTTGCCGTTTATGGGGCCTTCCCTCGGAACCATTTTGCGCCAATTAAAAAAGAACCGACATACAAAAATCATTTGTATTGCCGACAACGTGGTGCCGCACGAAAAACGCTTTGGCGACAAACCTTTCACCAAATATTTTTTAAAAGCCTGCGATGCGTTCGTGACCATGAGCGAAAAAGTGCTTGCCGATCTGCGAAGCTTTGAAAAGACAAAACCCGCTGTGTTGGTGCCGCATCCCTTGTACGACAATTTTGGTGAGAAGGTTTCAAAAGAAAAAGCGAGGAGAAGGTTACAGTTACCGGTTACCGATAAGATCATTGTTTTCTTCGGTTTCATCCGGCGCTACAAAGGTCTCAATTTGCTCTTACAGGCAATGGCTGATCGCCGCCTGAAAGATCAAAACATTAAGCTGCTGATCGCCGGAGAATTTTACGAAGAAGAAGAGATTTATCGAAACTTAATAGGGACGTTCAAGCTTCAGGACCGCATCATCCTGCACAATCATTTTATAGCTGATGTGGATGTAAAGAATTATATCTGCGCAGGCGATTGCATTGTTCAACCGTACATCAACGCCACGCAAAGCGGCGTTACACCCCTCGCCTATCATTTCGAAAAGCCGATGATTGTCACTAACGTTGGTGGTTTGCCCGCCTTGGTTCCACACTTGAAATCGGGCCTGGTAGCCGAGCCCAATCCACAAAGCATCGCCGATGCTATTCTTCAATTTTATTCGCTTGGTGAAGATTTTTTTCTTCCGCATTTAAGAGAAGAAAAGAAAAAATATTCCTGGGAGAAATTGGTAGAGGCCATTTTATCATTAGCTGGAGAAGTTGAATAGTTAATTGGTTGACTGATTGACTGGTTGATTTGGCAGATGTACTTCTTTAAGAAACATTGCCACGCAACCAATCAACGAATCAACCAGTCAACTCTTCCGCCAGTCAACCAACATTCCATTAGCTTTGCCACGATTTATGGAAAAAATCAAAAATATTATTGAAGCTTCCATCGCTGTAAAGCAACAAGTACTCGGCGACGAAGCCTTGCTACAAACCGTGGCCGATGCAACGGCAAAAATTGTTTCGGCGCTGAAGAACGGCGGCCGACTTTATTTCTGCGGTAACGGCGGCAGCGCTGCTGATGCACAACACTTAGCTGCGGAGTTT
>Ga0308176_10001620_pt1 | contig 14201 bp, 15 predicted proteins | sample PhyCR2_3_FD_203890 | JGI IMG/M metagenome (GOLD analysis project Ga0308176, IMG submission 203890) | Soil microbial communities from UC Gill Tract Community Farm, Albany, California, United States - DLSLS.C.R2 | ecosystem: Environmental > Terrestrial > Soil > Agricultural land | place: USA...
CGTACTGCTCCCGGAGATCGTGTTCGAGTTGGGCGAAGACACCCTTCACTTCCAGCGCCTGATGCCGCTCTCGCTCCGTCAAGTGCCGCAGGTGCTCAGGGAGAGAGGGCGATTCTCGCGCAGCACCTTTCCGCAGGATCTCGACCGCTTCCCGCAAGACCTCCGCGTCGCTCTTCGTACCCGGAGTGTGCGATCTCTCGCCGCCGGTGCCGCTCTGTTTGCCAGCCATTAAGTCTCCTGCAAAGCGGAGAGCTCTAGCCCGAGGTTCTTGAGACGAAACTGAATGGCCTGACGGGACACCTTCAGATGAAGGGCCATTTCGAGATCGTCCATCCCAAGCTCCCGGAGGCCTTTGACTTCCTCCTCGGGCATCAGCAAGCACGCCGCGAACTCGTTCGCGTAGATCTCGTCGTGGACCGGGGAAAGAACCCACGATCCTCGGAACTCCCCTGGCCAGGCTGCTCGAAGGAGCCTTGTCGCGTCCCTCTCAGCTTCGGTCTTCATCCTGCTCCTCATCCTTCTTCGAATCCATAGCCCAGCCACCGGCTGAGCCTGGATCGCTGCGGCGCTTCTTACGCACCAGCAACAAGGTCTGGGGGAGGCAGCGGCTCCCCCCGGCGTCCGCTGCCTGCGCCGCTATGTAGATCCTGGTATAACCAAAACTCGCTGAGTAGTAGGAGAATCCCACGGGAAGGGAGAACCAATTGCGAGCTTCCACGCAGGCGCTGTCCCTGCTGGCAGGTCCGCTGAACGTCGAAGTGTTGCGGGCCCTGGAGGAGGAGCCGAGGTCGCTGATCGACCTGCGCCGGGAGATCGGCTTCCCGCCCCAGACGACGATGCGGGCCCACCTGCGCCGCCTCGAGCGGGCGGGCGTCTTGGAGAGAAACCGCGAAGCCGGCTTCCCGGGCTCGGTCGACTACGCCCTCTCGCCCTGCGGCCAGGAGCTGGGGGAGGTGGCCAGGGGCTTCGAGCACTGGCTCGAGGCCTCCCCCCACGGCAGCTGCCCGCTCGGCAGCTCCGCGGCAAAGAGCGTCCTGAAGGCCCTTGCCGGCGGCTGGTCGGCCGGTATCCTGCGTGCGATAGGCGCCCGTCCAATGGCCCTCACCGAGCTGAGCCGCCTGATCAGCTCGCTCAACTACCCCTCGCTGGAGCGCCGCTTGGCCGCCCTGCGCCTGGCGGGGCTGATCGAGGCGAGCCCCGGCTCTGGCCGCGGCAGGCCCTACCGCCCCAGCGAGTGGCTGCGCCGCGCCGTCGGCCCGCTGACACAGGCCGCCGCCTGGGAGCGCCGCCACCTGCCCGGCGCGGCGATCGGGAGGATCGACGTCGAGGCCGCCTTCCTGCTGGCGATCCCGTTGCTGCACCTCCCAGAGGAGATAAGCGGCTTTGCCCGCCTTGCGGTCGAGGTTCCCGGCGAGAGCGGCCGGCGCCTGGCCGGGGTGATGGTCGAGGTGCGCGAGGGCGAGATCGCGAGCTGCCTGGCGCGCCTCGAGGGTCAAGCCGACGGCTGGGCCTGCGGCTCGGCCGGAGCCTGGCTCGAGGCCGTCGTCGAGGGCGAAGCCGCGGCGCTGGAGGTCGGCGGGGACTGCGAGCTGGCCGGGGCGATGGTGGAGGGGCTGCATCGGGAGCTGTTCGCCGCCGCCGCTCCCGGTCTTCGCACGGCTTGAGCCCATCGAAGGCGACAGCGGGCGACGGGCCCAACCGGTATAAATCCTCAACCAACGAGACCTATGGAGTTCCCTATGTCTTCTTCCGCCGTACTCAAAGGCAGTTCGCTGTGGCTCGGTCAATGGCAAGCGCGCCCGGCTCGCAAGATCGATGGCGCTCTTGCCGCGTTCACCCTTGCGCGTCTTGCTCTTGTGCCGGTCATCGTTCTTTCATTCATGAAAGCCCCTCTAGTGACGTGCGTGGCGATCACTGGCTTCGTCGTGGCCGACGTCTACGACGGCGTTCTCGCCCGACGAAACGGCAGCGACGGGCCACGCCGTCGTGCATTGGATTCGGTGGTCGATCGCCTCGGAATTGACGCTGGAATAGTGGGCGCATATGTAGCGGGACTTCTGCCGCTGCCCCTCTTCATCGCGCTTCTCGCTCGCGATCTCTACTGCGCCGCCATCTGCGCCCGGATGTTGCGGCGCAGGGGGGTTGCGATCAGGGCGGACTCGGTCTACCGCTCCCTAAACGCTTGTATAGCAATCGGAGCGATGGCTGCACCTTTCATTTCGTCCACTCTTTGGGTGGGTTTGGCTGGCGGCCTACTTCTCGTCGCCGTGATCGTGGCGGTTGACCTGACCCGCCTAGTGCGGTCGGTGGAATCCGCGCCTCCTACAGTTCGAGATCTAGTGATTCCGGCGGGCGAGCTGCGGAGAGTGCCCATCTAGCTCACCGTTTCCTGGGCGCGGGCATCGCCACCCGGGGAAGCTCCAATGTCTCGGTACCTCATATCGCGAATCTCGGAACTTCTGGCGCGTGCAGCACGCGAGCGCCGCCAGTTGACCCGAGGGGAACAGCTAAGCGTCGTCTTATTCTTCCATCTGGGGATCTCCCTGGTTGCCCTCGCGATCATCCTGATCTTCAACGCAGCGGCCTACACGCCGTGGGGGTTCTTTATCTGCGAGGGGATGATCATCGTTGCCTGCGTGATCCTCACCGTTCGGGTCCCTGCCTTCCAGGACTTCATCCGCGCGGCCCTGGGGCCGCCGGGAGCGCGCAAAGGGAACGGTGAGCGAAAGAGCAACGGGACCGCCAGGGAAGCATCCGGTGTCAAGAAAGCCGAGGAAATCGCTGCAGCGGTCCTGATTGCCGCCTTCGTCGTGCAGTTCGCGGCGCTTACCTTCTTGCTCTGGGCAACGGGAGGGCCCATCAACAGCCCGTTTGCAGAGCTGACGTTGGCCATTGCCGTCTTTACGCCGTTCCTTGCCAATGATCCAACCACCGTCATGTCCGTCGTGGCCGCAAGCATCGTCTACTACGCGGGGCTGATCTTCGCGTTCTCTCAGACCCATGACGGATCTTCGTCTAATCCGTCGGTTTGGGCTTACTTCGCAGTCAACGTAATGATCCTGCTGGGGGCCATTGCATTCACGATGTATGAGTCGCTAGCGAGGAGTTGGCAGAACGGGCTGGCGGAATTAGTGAAAATGCCGCCCGAACAGGCGTCCGAGGGTGAAGCGTCGACCGCGGCAGAGACCTAGGGACGAGTCATCGAGGGTCACAGCCCGGCGCCCGCCAGTTGATGCTGCGCCCGATCTCGACGAAGCCCATCGAGAGCAGGTTGCGGACGGTTTCGGAGGAGCCGACGGTGGCGGCTTCCGGGCCGCTGGCGAGGACCGTGTGGCAGCCGGCTCTGGCGGCGTCGTGGAGGCGGCGGCAGAGCAGGGCGTGGTTGCAGCCTCGGTCGCGGGCGAGCGGCACGGTGCCGTCGACGCCGAGCACCGCGACTCCGTCTGCGATCAGCATCGAGCCGCAGGCCACCGGCACGCCGTCCAGCAGGGCGACGTAGCAGCGCCAGTCCTCCAGGTTCGGCAGGCCGTTGAAGAGCACCACGCCGACGATCACCGGGAAGCCCAGCTCCGTGGCGGCGATCTCGTCCATCCCTTCGCCTTCTTCGGGGTAGAGCTCGAGCACCTCGATGCCGCCGACTTCAGGCGAGGGCGGCTGCCTCGTCGAGCGGGCGTACTGCCTGACCACCGTCGACTGCTCGTAGCCGTGCCAGTTGAGCCATTCCTCGGCCCGCTTGGTGCCTGGCCGCTCGGCGGCGACCGGGATCAGGAAGTCGACCTCCCACTCCTCCATCCACTCGATCGCCGCGGCGAGATGACCTTCCTCGACGGCTCCCGGCTCGGCCGCGCCTTGGATCAGCTGCAGGCGGGGCTCCTCGGGGAAGCTGGCGAAGACGCTTGCCAGTAGGGGCCCGAAGGGCTCCATCTCCACCCCTGTCTCGATCACCGCATCCGTTGGCGCGACCCGCCATAGATCGCGTCGGAATCGACATTGAATCTGCTCGATGGTTGCCGTGTCGCACTCCATCCTGCGCCTCCCGTCGGCGAATAGGACGTCCCTGTGTTTCCGAGCAACCTATGGGAACTCTCGCATCTAGTCAAGGTATTTCTAGCTTCTTACTCCACTTCTGCTGCGGGATGCCCGATCAGAGCCCAGCCGGATGACGAGCGGTGAAGTGGCGCAGCACACGCGCACTCGCCCGCGCCATGTGCCAGCGCGGGCCGCGGACGCCGGGTTCGTCGTCGCGGGTGTCGAAGCGCAGGCCGGCGATCTCCATGAAGACGTGCTCGGCGTTTGCGTAGACGGTGATCCAGCGGCCGCCGCCGGGCTCCCCCCAGGCCGCCAGCTGCCCCGAGACCATCGTCGTGCTCAATAGCCCTGCTCCGTGGAGCGCGTAGCCGACCGCCCCGGAGCAGTCGTAGCCGCGGCTGGCGAAGCTCAGGTGCCCGCCCCCCCAGACATAGGGCCGGTGGCGGATGTGATTAGCCGCCGCGATCACCTCCTTCACCTCCGCCGGTGCGCCCGGCGGGGCGATCGCGCGGCCTTCGACCAGGCTGGCGCCGCAGGTCTCGCTGGTCCGCACCCCGCTCGGCGGCAGCGATTCGCAGCCCGCCCCCCAGGGGACCGCCGCGCCGCGCGCTGGCGCCGCTGCAGAGGCCAGGAGGCCGCAGGCCAGGACGGCGGCCGCAAACGACGAAAGGGCGGCCCGGAGGCCGCCCTTTCTGGAACTCGGTCTCGCTCCGAGGGGAGCGATCGGCGCTCCTGCTACTTCCCGGTGCAGGCGCGGGTGATGCCGGCCGAGGCCTTGGTGCCGTCGCTGAAGACGGCGGTGCCGTGGGCCTGGAGCTTGCCATCCGGGCATTTCGCCATCAGCACGCCCTTTTTGTTGATGGTGAGGCTGAAGGCCGTCACCGAGCCGGAGCCGCCGGCGATCTTCGGGATCGAGGCGACGGATTTGGTCCCGTAGCGACCGTGGTGCTCCTTCTTGATCTTCACCGTGGTGACGATCGCGCCGGAGACCGGCGAGCTGAAGTAGGCGTGGATGAACAGCGTCGTCGTCCCGCCCTTGAAGCCGCCGTTGAAGACCAGCAGCTTCGAGTTGACGTTGATCGGGTTGGATTCTGGGAACTGGACCTGGGCGGTCGTGGTCCCCTTGCCGATGATCGCCTTGCCGCAGGCCTTTTCGGCCGCCTTGGTGTCGGTGGCCTGGATCTTGCCGGCCTTGCAGACGGGCAGGCCCTTGACGTTGATCGTGCCGTTCTTGTCGGTCTCGAGGATGAATTCCTTCAGCGCCGGCGGATGGGTGCCGTCGACGGTCGCGATCTTGCCCGAGGCGTTCAGGCTGATCGGGGCCAGCTTGTTCTTCGGCAGCTTGCTCGGGCTGAAGCCACCGTTGAAGGTGAGTTCCAGGTTCCCGGCGCGGACCTTGACCGGCTTGTTGCCAGCGCTGGCGATGCCCACCACGCTCACCGCGATCAGGGCCGCGAGGGCCATCGTCAACATCAGGTACTTGCGCATATCGCTATGTGTCTCCTTTGGGGCCGCCCGTCATGAGCTTGCCGTAGAAAGCTTGTCGAAAACTCGTCCTCCAGCGGATGAAACTACCACCCCGTCGTCTCTCGTAAACCCCTCAGGCCCGGCAAAGGATCGCTCGTGCACTGGGATTTTTCCGCTCAGGAACGCGAGATCTCGAGCCGCACGCGCTCGCGTTCGGCGGCGGCCCGCTCAGGGCCGAGGAAGGGCAGGCTGACCCAGAACATCAGGTCCGGCAGGCGCCCCGGCAGGCGGGCGGAGGCGCCGTGCAGGATCTCCGTGTAGAGGAGCTCGTTGATGCCGCCGGCGAGCGCCAGCGAGGTGATCCCCGGCAGCTCGACGCTGGTCTCCGCCCGTCCCGTCTCGAGGAAGCCGGTGAACTGGCGCAGGGCCGCGTCCCTCCTGGCCAGCGCCTTGGGCCCGGCGGCCAGCACCTCGACGATCGCGAAGCGGGCCTCGTCGGGGTGCTCGGCGAGGTGCCGGAGGAGCGCCGCCAGCCCCGCCGACATCCGCTCGCCCCACGGCGCTCCCGGCTTCGACTCCAGGCCGTCGGCCGTGTCGGCCAGCAGGTTGCCGAGCAGCACGTCATAGGCAGCCAGGAAGCAGTCCTCCTTGCTGTCGAAGAGCTCGTAGAAGGTCTTGCGGGAGACCCCGGCGAGACCGATCACGTCGACGACGCGGGTCTCGGGGTAGCCGCGACCGGCGACGACCTCGATCATCGCTTGGTGGATGCGGTTGCGTTGGGATTCGGTCACCACCTCCCTCGGCAACCCGTGCCTACCCCGTGGCAGCCGCTCGTTCAACTTTGGCGAGCGCCTCATGTATGCCACGTCAGGGACTCTAGAGGACCGAGGACCTCTGTGAACCTCCGACGTTTCTGAAAGGGAAAACCTGAAGTACTCAATTCCCGACCGGGATCGTCTGCTCCCGGTCGGGTCCGACGCCCACCAGCCTGATCGGCACGCCGACGAAATCCGAGACGAAGCCGAGATAGTCGCGCGCGGCCTGGGGCAGGTCACCCTCCTCGCGGCACTCGGAGAGGTCGGCGTCGAAGCCCGGCAGCTCCTCGTACTCCGGTGTGGCGGAGTGCAGGATCGACTGGTGGTAGGGGAAGGTGTCCAGCACCGCCCCTTCGCGCGAGCGGTAGCGGACTGCGACCCGCAGCGGCCCGAGACCGCTGAGGACGTCGAGCTTGGTGATCGCCAGCGCGTCCATGCGGTTGAGGCGGACGGCGTAGCGCAGCGCGACCAGGTCCATCCAGCCGCAGCGCCGCCGCCGGCCGGTCGTCGTGCCGAACTCGTGGCCGCGCTCCAGCATCCGCTCGCCGGTCTCGTCGAAGAGCTCGGTCGGGAACGGGCCGGCGCCGACCCGGGTCGCGTAGGCCTTGGCGACGCCCCAGACCTCGCCGATGTCGCCGGGGCCGATGCCGGCGCCGACGCAGGCCGCGCCGGCGATCGGGTTGGAGGAGGTTACGAAGGGATAGGTGCCGTGGTCGAGGTCCAGCAGCGTCGCCTGGGCGCCCTCGAAGAGGACCGTCTCGCCGTCGTCCAGGGCCTCCCAGCACAGGCGCGCGGTGTCGGCGATGTGGGGCTCGAGCCGGTGGCCGAAGCTGACGTGTTCCTCGACCATCGTGTGCAGGTCCAGGCGCGGGTCGGGCACGCCGGCGGAGCCTTCCTCGACCCGGCCGCCGCTCTCCCGCCGCTGTTTGCGCCGCTGCACCGAGAGTTCGCGCAGCGCCTGCTGCTTGGGCTCCAGCGCGGCCCGGATCTTCGTCCGCAGGATCTTCTCGTCGAGCAGGTCCTGCACGCGGATGCCGAGCCGCAGCGCCTTGTCGGCATAGCAGGGGCCGATGCCGCGACGGGTGGTGCCGATCGAGAGCTTGCCGAGCTTCGTCTCTCCCGCCGTGTCGAGCAGCACGTGGTAGGGCATGATCAGGTGGGCGTTGGCCGAGAGCCGCAGGTTGCCGACGCCGATCCCGGCCCGCCGCAGCCCTTCGATCTCCCCCAGCAGCACCCGCGGGTCGACGACGACGCCGTTGCCGATCACGCAGGCTTTGTCCTCGTGGAGGATCCCCGAGGGGATCAGGTGGAACTTGAACTCCTCGCCCTTGCGGACGATCGTGTGGCCGGCGTTGTTGCCGCCCTGGAAGCGGACGATCATCGCCGCCCGCTCGGCGAGCAGGTCGACGACCTTGCCCTTCCCCTCGTCGCCCCATTGGGCCCCGACAATGACTACACCCGGCATGCGCGGGGCATTGTGACGATCCTGCGCGCGTCAGGCGGAAAGGGTGGGACTGGCGCGCCGGTCGGTGCCGAACACCGGTATTGGTCCGCCGCACATCTCGTCTAGCCGCGAAACGGTTCGAGCACCAATCTGCTCGGCAAGTAGCTGATGCCCGAGGTCAACTGATTTTTCAGCGCTCTTGGCTTCGGGGGCGTTGCTCGTAACCAGCAACGGCTGCCTCCGCTCATAGCGCTCGTTCACGATCGCATAGAGCTGCTCGACAACCCAATCCGTCTGACGCTGAGAGCCTAAGTCGTCGATGTAGAGCAGATCCACAGAGGTGAGACGCTTGAAAAACGCGTCATACGTGTCTTCAGCCTCAGTGGCTTGATAGGTCACCCGGATCCGCGTGAGCAACTGAGGGGTGAAGTAGACGGCGACGCTCTTTCCCTTTGCCACAGCTTCCTTCGCGACCAGCATGGCGAGGGTCGTCTTCCCGGTACCGGGATTTCCCATGAACCAAAGTCCGTGTCCCGCGTCTAGGTTCTCTTGCAGGTGGTCTATGTAGCCGCGCACCGTCTTCACGAGGTGCCGCTTCTTCATATCGCGCTCCATGTCGCTTACCGGAGGGCGATCGAAAGACACCCCGCGATAACGCGCTGGGATCGTGGAAGCAATCCCTCGGAGGCTCGCCTTTTTTAAGCGCTCGGCTCTGCAATCGCACGGGCGAGCAACGTCTTCAGGACCTAGGATCCAGCCTGATCCATCACAGACTGCATATGGGCAGGCCTGCTGGCGGAAGGGCTCGGAGCGCGCGATCGCCGGCATCAGAAGTCAGGCCCCGCCGCGGCGGCGTCCTCGAACGGCGGCGGCTCGCCGGCCGGCTGCTCGATCGGGGGCTCCTGGTGGGCGTGGTCGGCGAATTTCGGGAAGCGGTCGAGGAAGACCAGCTGCCTGGTCCCGATCGGGCCGTTGCGGTGCTTGGCGATGATCAGGTCGGCCAGGCCGTCGGGCTCCTCGTCGGGGTCGCGGTAGTAGTCCTGCCGGTAGAGGAAGGCGACGACGTCGGCGTCCTGCTCGATCTGGCCGGACTCGCGCAGGTCGGAGAGCTGGGGCTTGGGCGGGGTGCGCTGCTCGGGGGCGCGGGAGAGCTGGGAGATCGCCACCACCGGCACCTCCAGCTCGCGCGCCAGGATCTTCAGCCCGCGGCTGATCTGGCCGACCTGCTCGACCCGGTTGGCGCGGTGGTCGTCGGAGCGCATCAGCTGCATGTAGTCGAGGATGATCAGCCCGAGCCCGCCCCGCTCCTGTTCCTGGGCGTGCAGGCGCCGTGCCTTGGCCCGCAGGTCGAGGATCCCGAGGTCGGAGGAGTCGTCGAACCACAGCGGCGCCTGCTCGAGCTCGTTGCAGGCGCGCACCACCTTCGGCCAGTCGCGCTGGGAGACCTGGCCCTTGCGCAGCTTGTCGCCGGAGATCCGCGCCCTGCAGGCAATGAATCTCTGCGCCAGCTCGACCTCCGACATCTCGAGCGAGAAGAAGGCGACCGGCAGGCCGCGCTTGACGGCGACGTTTTCGGCGATGTTGGCGACAAGCGCGCTGTTGTGCACGATGACGTCGTCGGCGACGAAGTTGCGCAGGCCGGGGACGTCCAGGTCGAAGGTCTCTTCTTCGCCGACGTAGTCGACGGAAACCACCTCGTCCCACCAGATGTCGGAGACGGACAGCTCCTCGAGGCTCGGCGAGGCAGTGGCTGTCGCCAGCTCGGCGACCAGCCCGCGCGAGGGAGCGCGGGCGCCGACGTGCCAGTTGTGGTTGCGCGGCCGGGCGGAGGATTCGCTGACCGACGCCCAGCTGCGCTGCCCCTTCGCCAGCAAGACGTCCTCCCAGATCTCAGCCGGCAGGGTGTCGACGTTGGTCGAGCGGGGCGCCCCGGCCAATCGATCCAGGACCCTCGCCTGCGCCTCCTCCTTGCCAGGGACCGGCACGAGCCGGCAGAACCTGCGCAGGCTCTCCTGGCCGGTGATCCGAACCTCCCGCGCCACCTTTCCCGTCCCCTCGTAGACCGGTCGCTTCAGGGTCCGGATCGCCGCCACGATTCCGAGCCTCAGCAGGAGGTGCTGCATGTCGCGCGCCAGCCGCTCGCTGATCGTCGTGTAGCCCACCTGAGCCAGCCGCTCGCTGCAATAGACGTGGCCGTCGCAGGCGTGCATCACCCCGAGGAAGCGAGCGACCTGCTCATCGTCGAGGCCGAAGACCGCATCCGGCACGAACTTGTCTTCCGAGCGCAGGCCCATCAGCCCGTGCTGGCGGAGCATCTCGGTCACGGGATTGGAGGGGGCTCCCGGGCCGGCGCTGATCAAGCCGGTTCCGTGGCTCTTCGCGCTGGGCATCCGGATCCGCACCCCATATTGGGCAGCAGCCTCTTCAACCAACGGCAGAACGGGCGACCTGGGCCCGAAGCAGAAGCGGGGGGTTCTCTGGGTAAGCGCTCCGTCGGCGATCAGAGCGCCGAGGAGAACGACCTCGGGGTCCGGCAGGCGGGTTGGGTTGACCGGCGCGGGCAGCTTCCGCGGAACGGCGACACGCGCCCCCGCCTTCAGTCCCCCCAGCTCCTCCCAGCCCGAACTCGTCAAGACAGGATGGTTCGACGTTGCCTCCAGGCGGCGACCCAGCCGCGTCACCAGGCGGTAGACGGGTTTCTTCCCGTTGCGCTCGACGGCTGCCGCCTTTGCCTGCCTCATCTTCAAGTCGGGACCGAGCGATGCGACCCAGACGTCCTTCCCCTGCCGGTGCGCCTCGCACAGGTCCTTCACTGTTCGCCGTACGCCGGTGAGGGGGTCGTAGACGAGGCTCCGGGGTGCGAGGCACTTCCCCATCGCCGGCCTCGCGGCGACGATGATCAGGTTGCCGGGCTGGAAGCCGCCGGTGATCGCGTCGACGTCGCGGAAGCCGGAGGGGGTGCCGGTCATCTCGGTCTCGCCGGTGGAGAGCTTCTCGAGGCGGTCGACCTCGTCGTGGAGGATCTCCGAGAGCAGGCGGAAGTCGCTCGCCTGCTCTTTGTGGGCGACGTCGAAGAGCAGCTTCTCGGCGCGCTCGGAGAGCTCGCGCGGTTCCCCCGCCCGGTCGTTGACCCAGCCTTGGATCTCCTGCCCGGCGCCCAGCAGCCGGCGCAGCAGCGAGTTCTGCTGGACGATCTCGGCGTAGTGCTTGGCGTTGCCTGCCGCCGGCACCTTGGCCGCCAGCTCGGAGACGTAGTGCTTGCCGCCGGCCTCGTCGATCTTGTTGCGCTGGGTCAGCGCCTCGCTGACGCTCAGCTCGTCCACCGGCTTGGAGGCCGCGTAGAGATCGTGGACCGCCTCGAAGATCGCCCGGTGGCGGTCGAGGTAGAAGTCGGCGGCGTTGAGCTTTACCTCGTCGATCACCCGCGTCAGCGCCGGCTCGGCCACCAGCATCGCGCCGAGCACGGACTCCTCGGCCTCGATGTTCTGGGGCGGGACGTGACTGGTGGAAGGCTGCGGCATCGAGGTCTAGTAAAGGGTCTCTCCCGGCGGAGCGGAGGGCGCGAGGAGCCGGTGACCAAGCAAACCAAAGGGCGGTTCGGCGCACGTGCGCCTTCCGTGCAAATTCCCCGAAAGGAATTTGCACTTCGGTTACGCCAACGCGCCAGTTCCGGCGGAGAGATGCTCGGGGGCGGGAGGGATCAGACCCTCCGCCTCCTGCCGCAGCTCGCCGCGGCGCAGCATCCGCAGGGTGAGGATGGCGATGCTGAGGATCGCCGTCGCCCCGAGGCTGAGCTGGACGCTGAGCAGCCCTTCGCGGGTCCAGTAGACGTCGCGCAGGTCGAGCAGCAGCGCCGCCTCGTCGAAGGTGAGGCCGATCCCCGCCCCCATCGGTACCGCCAGCCGCTGCTCGAGCGCGTCGTCGTCGGTGAGCAGCGCGGCCGTGCCGGAGGTGAAGGCGATCACGATGCCGGGGACGAAGTGGTGGATGTGGCGGCCGCCGATGCTGACGTTGCGGAACGGCCCGAAGCCGTCGCGGATCCCCCAGGTCGAGATCCGCACCAGCGCGAAGGAGCCGAGGAAGCCGGCGAGCAGGTTGAAGAGGACGGTTTCGGTGCGGCCCGCCTCACTATAGCCCCGCAGGGCAACGCCGACGGCGTCGGCCGCCGCGGCGGGCGCCGATTCGAGCAGCGCTTCGGGAGCGATCAGGGTCTGGTGCTCCTGGCGCTCGGTCGCACGCCGCGCCAGCATGCGGCTGAACTGCCCCGCCGCGACGGATCCGGCGGCGCCGAGGGCGACCGCGGCAAGCCCCACGGTGGCGCGCTCGGAGCGAGCCCAGCCCAGGCGCGTGCGGGCGCGGGCGCGGCGGCTGATCCGGTGTCGCAGACGGGGGGAGCCCACGCGGCTCAGGGTAGAAGGTGCGGTGCCGCGCCTCGCGGCACCCGCCTACTTCTCCTCGCTGATGATCGTCTTGACGGCGGCGACGGTCTCGTCGGCGAGCTCGATCTCGACCATGAAGGTGCCGAGTTCGCGGATCGGCTGCTCCAGCCGAACTTTGCGTTTTTCGATCCGCAGGTCGCGCGCCTCGCGCAGCGCGTCGACGATCTCCTTCGCCCCGACCGAGCCGAACAGCTTGCCGTCCTCGCCGGCGCGCTGGTGGATCGTGATGACGGTTTTCGAGAGCAGGCTGGCGGCTTGGGCTTCGCGCTCGGCGCGCGCTTTGGCGGCGCGCTCTGCCGCCTCCATCCGCCGCTGGGCCTCCTCCAGCGCTCCCGCCGTCGCCGGCTGGGCGAGCTTGCGCGGGACCAGGTAGTTGCGCAGGTAGCCCGGGGCGACGTCGACGGCCTGGCCGCGTTCGCCCAGCGACTCGACGTCCTGGAGCAGGATCGCCTGTGCCATCAGCGCTCTCCGACGTAGGGAAGCAGGGCGATTTCGCGCGCCCGCTTCACCGCCACCGAGAGCTGTCGCTGGTGGCGGCGGGAAAGACCGGTGACACGCCGGCCGCGCGTCTTCCCCTTGTCGGAGAGGAAGCGGCGCAGCAGGTTGAGGTCCTTGTAGTCGACTACCTCGGCGTTGACCCGGGTGTATTTGCGGGGTCGCGAGCGGTCCGCGCCGCGCCTGCCGCGCCGCGCTCCGCCAGTCGATGAAGCCTCTCGTGCTCGTGCCATTGGGCGGGCAATGCTACAGACATGGCGCAGGGCGCCGCTTGGCGACGCCCTGCTTCGGGGCTGGAAGACGCCCTGCCCTGAGGTCTAGAAAGGAATGTCGTCTTCGCCGCCGCCACCGGCGGCGGCGCCTTCGAAGTCGGAGGTGTCGGCCGGCACGTCGCTGCGCGGGGGTGAGAAGCCGCCGCCGTTGCCGTTGCCGCCGGACCCGTCGCGCGAGCCGAGGAACTGGACGGTGTTGGCGATGATCTGGACCGCCTGCCGTTTGCCGCCGTCTTTGGCCTCCCACTCGCGCCAGTCGAGCCGGCCTTCGATCGCCACCGGCCGGCCCTTGGCGAGGTAGGTGGCGCAGTTCTCGCCCTGCGCTCCCCAGACCGTCACGTCGAAGAAGTTGGGCTTGTCGACCCAGTTGCCGCTCTGGTCCTTGCGGCGACTGTTGACCGCGACGCGCAGGTCGCAGACGGCGGTCCCGCCGCCGGTGTGCCGCAGCTCCGGGTCCCGCGTCAAGTTCCCGGTGATTACCACCACGTTCACGTTCGAAGCTGCCAAGGCTTTCACTCCCTCTGGATTCGCTTTACCGAGTCTCAGTCTAAGCGGCTCGACGGCGCGACTTCTCCCCCTGGGAGGGGGCTTCTCCGCAAAGAGCGGGGGCCGCAGGGAGCGCTACTCGTCGGAGTCGCCGCGGGACTCGCCGCGATCCTCGCGGGCGCCGTGGCCGGCGCGCTCGCGCGGGCCGGGAGCGGCGGTCACGGCCGGCGGCGCGATCACCGGGGCGCCGGGATCCACTTTGAAGATGCGGAAGCGCAGCACGCCGTCGGCGATCTTCAGGTTGTGGTCGAGCGAGTCGAGCAGCTCGGCCGGTGCCTCGAACCGCATCCAGCGGTAGTCGGCCTCGGTGCGCCGGTTGATTTCGTAGGCCATCTTGCGCAGGCCCCAGGTGTTCTCGTGCTTGAGGCTGCCGGAGGCCTCGATCTGCCCACGCGCCTCCTGCGCCAGCGCGTCGCGGGCGGGGGCGTCCAGCTGTGGGTCCAGCATCAGGACCAGCTCGTATTCGCGTGGGGCTGCCAAAACGGCGAAGGACTATAGCGGCGGGATCGCGACGGGGCCCGCCCCCGTGCCGCTCAGCGCGGCGCGAACTCCTCCGAGCCGTCGCTCGGGGTCGGGGGAGGAGCCGGCGTGACGGCAGCGGGCGCCGGGAGAGGTGGTGGTACGGCAGGCGCGACTGGAGGCGGCGAGCTCGTCGGTGCGGCTGGCGGCGGCGCAGGCGCGGCCGGCAGCGGTG
>Ga0308176_10001621_pt1 | contig 14198 bp, 16 predicted proteins | sample PhyCR2_3_FD_203890 | JGI IMG/M metagenome (GOLD analysis project Ga0308176, IMG submission 203890) | Soil microbial communities from UC Gill Tract Community Farm, Albany, California, United States - DLSLS.C.R2 | ecosystem: Environmental > Terrestrial > Soil > Agricultural land | place: USA...
CGTGAGTTTGCAGCGGTGGCTTGAGCGTAACACCTCGCTCTTCCCCGTCTGGCGTCGTTCCCAATCTGGTTGTAGGCTCCTGGCCGGAGTTCCGTGACAGTCTTGGTCCGTCCGGCGTGCGGCGCTGCCGCAAGGGTGGCTCCGCGGCTCCGATTTTCGGTAACACTTCGCCGCCGTACCCCGCCTGAGGTCGGTCTTTCAGCAGCTAGGCGGACACTGGGGTCAGGTGGCGGGGAGGGTGACCGCGCCGGGATGATCGAGAGCTTCTGAGGTGGCGCGGAGCAGATAGCCCTTCGGCTCGACTCCGCAAAGCTTGGCGGTCTCGATTAGGCTATAGAACAGGGCCGCGACGGAGCAGCCGCGGCGGGACCGGGAACCGTAATGGTTCTTCCGGCCAACGACCAGTCCCCGCAAGGCGCGCTCGACAGGATTGTTGTCGAGCGGAATCAGCGGGTCGTCGAGAAAGCGGGTCAAGCCAGGCCAGAGCTCCTGCATGTATCGAATCGCCTGGCCCAGGCCGCTTCGGGGCAGAACCGTCTGCGATTCGGCCCAGCGTCGAATGCGTTCGATCAGCGCTCGGGAGCGTTCCGCACGTCCTTGGGCTCGCAAGGAGAGGCGGGCAGCTGACTCTGGGCTCTCGGCCTCGCGAGCTTGGAGGTCTCGCTCGATGCCATAGAGCTCTCCGATCAGGCTCAAAATCTCTCCGGCCTGCAGCGGGTAGTGTGGCTCGATCTCGACGAATTTCCGGCGCACATGGGCCCAGCAGTGCGCCAGCGTGAATCCCGGACCGGCGCGAGCTAAAGCTTCATACGCACCGTACCCATCGGCGACCACCGTTCCGCGGTACCCGCGAAGCAACTGCTGCGCGGAGTCTTTCGCCCGATTGTCGAAGATTCGGTAGTAGGCCGTGTCGGCACTGGTAACACACCACGCCCAGTACTTCTTGCGCTCGCTTTTGGCCATCAACCGCCAGTGCGTCTCGTCAGCATGGACCAGCGGAGCCGTCAACACCCGCCGGCCCAACTCCCGATAGGTCGGCTCGAGGTGTCCAGCCAGCGCATCGAGCTGGTCCCACAGCGTCTGGGAGCCCACCCCCAGACCTTCCCGCTGCATGATCCGACTCTGACGCTCCAGCGGAAGGTGATCGAGATATTTCGAGGCGGCCACCTCCACCGCGAACGCCGGCGAATAGCGCCCCCCAGGGATCAGCTTGCGCGGACCGGGCGCCGTCACCACCGCGCTATTGCAGCGGCAACGATACTTCTGGCGCAGGTGACGCGCCACCACAAAACGCCGCTCCACCACCGTGATTTCATCGGAGGCTTCCCGTTGGTCCTTCATCTCCTGGAGCTGGCCACCGCAGGCTGGGCAGTCGAGATGGGATTCCTCCAGCTTGTGCAGGACCTCGACGATGGGCAATTGCAACTGCGCCCGCGGGCCGTGCCCCTTGCGCGGCTGGGACTGGGGATCTGGAGGGGCCGAGGAGTCGGCACAGGGACGCTTCTCTGAGGAGTCGCCAAACAGCGCCTTCTCCCGCCGCGACAAGAGCTCCTTGAGAACCTCAAGCTCAGTCTGTAAGGCCGAGGTCCCGTCCTGGCCTTGAAGACGGGCCAGCGTCAGCGTCAACTGCTGGATTCTCTGGTGAAGGCGACGGTTTTCCTGCTCGAGAAGGAGAGCCATCTCGCGCAATACCTCCAGGCGGCTCTCATTCTGGATAGCGATCACACGCCTTTTCTAGCAAAAAACACGGGGCGACGCAACAAACTCCGGCGGACTCAGGGCCACCCGCCCCACCAACTTGCTGCCCTCCAGGAACAACTGCAACTCGCTGACCGTCAGCCGTACCTGCGAGGCGCCCTTTTGATTCCACAGACAAGCAAACCGCCCCGTCTCCAGCCGTTTGGCGTAGACGCACAGGCCCGTGCCATCCCACAGCAGAACCTTGGCTCGGCGACGATTCCGGCTCACGAACAAGTATAGGTCGCCCGACAACTCGTCGCGACCCATCGTCTCGCGCACCAGAGCGCTCAAACCGTCGAAGCCCCTGCGAAGGTCGGCCGGTTGCGAAAACGCGTACACCGTCACCTGACGGGTGCTGCCGATCATCCCAATTCCCGCAGAAGGCAGACCAATTCCTCCGCTTCCAGCCCCTCCACTCGATAGCCCTGAGGAGTGATCAAGACCAATCCTCGGGCCGACGCCAGGACAGGCTCCGGCTTGACCTCCACCGGCCGAAAGCACGCCGGCTCACCTTGCTCAAGCCACCGCTGCAAACTCACGGTGCTGACTCCGAGATCCGCCGCGACCCGCGACAGCGGCTCGCTCCTGCGCTCCCGGGCCACCGTGATCGCCACCGCCCGCAACTCCGCGGGATACCGGCGCCCGACCCCGCCTACGCTGCGGCGCGAAACCTCCTCGCGAAATCTCCTCACCCGTGCATCCATCCGCTCCTCCTTTCCAGAAGCTCAGAATGCCGGTTTGGGGCTAACGGCTACAAGACGGGGCAGGGCGAGGTCTTACGGATCCATGGCCCAGGAGATCGAGGAGGAAGCCGCCGCGGCGCGGAAACGGACGGGAGCCCATCCGCTCGGCGCAGCGAAAATCCTGGCCCAGCACCCCTGGACTCGACCCGACCGGGTGAAGAAGTCGCCGGCCCCGCTCCTCCACGCCGCGAGCAAGGCGATGCGCCAGATCTTCTATGAAGGCTTCGCCCTCTTCGTCGCCGCCTACCGCACGGCCACCGACAAGCTCAAGCGGGGAGATCCCCACCCGGGCTTCCCGCTGGGCTGCTTCCCGCCGGCGTTGCCGTTCGTGGGCGGGTAGACGCGATTGCGCGGATTCGGGGCTGAAGAGCTGGTTGCTGGGGCGTCTCGAGAGAGGCGGAGGGGAGAGGTGTGACACGCAGAGGCGTTTCAGAGGGGGATTCATGAAATTGAGGTCGCATGTCGGCGCCCCAAATGGCCGCGAGGACCTCCTCAAGGCCGCTCCTGGAGGGCTTGACAACCGGATTTGCTGCTCGGTGGGACGTCTGGGCCGGCTCGGGAGAAGACGGTCTTATCCAGACGGCTGGCACCCTCCTCTTTTCTCTTTTCCCCTTCTCCCCCTTCTCCGGCACCGGCACCCTTCTCCACCCTTCTCTCGAGCGACCGACGTTTATCCATGCGCCCGATTAGCGATTAAACCAGTCCGAGGCCAGTCCTCTAAGCCAGCCGGCCGAAACAAGAGCAAGGCGAGCTGCATCAAGTGGTTCGGAAATCTTGTTGCGGCTCGATTGAATCGCTAGGCCACTTAGCTCCATTAAAGCACAATCAAAGACTAACAAAGCATACACCTCTGGCTCGCAAAGCATGGCTGCTCTGCGGTGTAGCTCAGCAAGAAACATTACGGTATTCCGTACTTGCGGCATAATTACAGCTGGATCTAACTTCTCTGGCGGCAGCAGGCCCTCAGAATACAGGAAGGCACATTCCTTGACGAGACTAATATCTTGTGGAAATCTCTGAAAGAGTAGGGAGGTTACCTCCAATAAAGCAAGATCTCTGACATTAGCAGTCCTACTCATGGCGCCTGTATCAAATATAAATGCCTTTATCGCAGGATTCATCTCAATCGCTACATTCTTCGCATGCAAATCACCGTGGCTGCAGTTCCTGACCCTGACATACACCGACTTGGTGTTGCTGGCAAGAGCATTGAATGTCTCTACAATATCGATAGGGAACTCTTGCTGAAGCGTGAGCGTAACCCAGCGAGCTACTGCCGCGTTGATATTGTCTAACTTAAAGTGCGGCCAGAGAATGTCCTTTATCTGCATTGTAGTTTCATTTGCAGAGCCCAGTTGTTCAAGCTGCTCCGCAATATCCTTGACAATTGTAGGCAGGGCGGGCACAACTATGGACGGGTCTTTAGACAGAAACTCATCTAGGGACATGGGGGGCGAGGTGCAGACACTCTCTGTTACTAAGAGGCTTCGAGAGAGCGATTGGCAGCTATCAATTTTCTTAATATGACGAAGCTTATGAGCTGCAATTGCCGCGGCGTCATGAACGTTCTGCGATTGATCAGTAGCCTCAAATTTGAAGAACCTGAGGCCAGACAATCCCATGCCTCTCGAAAGAATAAACCTGCCCATTAGCACCTTCTTCCAGACGCGCTCGGATGCGTCTACTCCGCACTCCTCTGCCGACCACCATTCAAGATCGACGCCAAGGAAACCCGCCTTTAACACGCACCTTCGCAGGAGGTCCTCTTCGCGAGGCGTAAGGGGTGGATAAGAGCCCGCTCGTTTGTCCCGTAAATGGACGCCCACATCGCAATAATGCTGCGACTTCTTTATCCCGGCTGAAATCTCCTTATAGTTGTCGACTCCCTTATTGAAGAACTGTCCATACCAAAAATTCTTCTCAAGTCGCGCACGAATCTGTGAGACATCTGTTTTCCCCCCCAGCCTACCTGTTATTACGAGGACAACAGGTACCGGGTAGTCTTCCCTTCGAGCTGCTATCTCGATGAGTTGTATGCCTGGCTCTATGCCATCCAGCGCCGGCTGCCGATTACGCTCAGGCAATCCCAAATCAATAATAATCATGTGAAAAATTTCATCCCCCTCCAAACGATTTTTTGCATCCTCGAACGAGAGGGCGAAGGTCGGCTCCTCGATAGCGTCAGGCTCCTCCTCTCGATACATCCTGAATAACAACCGATACGTCTCTCTTTGCCGCTCTTCGTCGTCAACAATAAGTATATTAATTCTTCTGTGGTAACTCACGCTATCTCCTTGGGAGCTAGAGGGAGAGATATGTTTATCCGATGCTCGCCATTAACGGAAATAATTTGCGCAACTCCCCTGAGCCTCCTAATCGCATCGGCGACTTCAAGGAGGCCTCTGCCGCGCTCTTCGCCACGCGTCGAGATGCTTAATTGGAATGCCTCAAGAGCTTGGCTATCTCGGAATCCGGGGCCATTATCTGTGATGAGAAGATTCACCCATTCTCTATCTACCGAAGCCACTAGAGTTATCGCACATCCGGCGCCGATTTCTTCGGCGGAATTCTTCCAGATATTCCAGAAAGCTATCTCGAACAGGAGGTCCATCCCGGCCACATTCGGGCTAACCCCCTTGGTATTATCTATAATATCCAAGGCGATTTCTCCATATTTGTAGCGGTACCTGTCGTTCATAGTCCGAATCCAACCGAGGATGTTGACGCTTCGCCAAATGAAATGATCATCATCGATGTTAAACTCGACTATCCTTCCAATCTGCCTAAATGATTGAAGCGCAGTCGTTAGGCTAGTTGTTATTGCATCTCTGGTACTGACATTTTCAATCTTTGCCGCGCATTGAAGGGCATAGGACAGATTTGCGGCAGGCAAGCCGAGGCAATTTCGCACCCGGTGACACAATCGCCCAGCGACCCACCGATAGATTTCAATGTGCTCTTCAGAGAAGAGTAACCCCCTTTCTGCTCTGCTGCGTGACGAGTTTTCGGTGCCGCTTTTAGCGTCTGCATATGCCGCCAGGTCAATACCTTGTAATGCTGCGTTGATGGCTAGCTTGGTGAACTCGTCAGATTCGAATAACTGCCAACGCAAGAGATGGGGAATTAGGCGATCTTTAACGCTTTTATCCCCAATCGTTCTTGCGGTGTTAGCGAGCAGTTGTCGCAATCGTCCGTCTGAGGGTGAATTCATCAAATCGAGAATACGATTGGTTTGCGGACTATCGACTGTCAAAATACGGAGCAACTGTATGCGAGCCTCCTTCGGATCGCTTGCAGCGGTCCGGCGAAGAGACTTGTACGCTTCGTCGACAGAATCAGACCTGCTATTCGGCAGCATATTTTTTGCGCCTAAGCTCGAATGCCTCGCGTCCCCCTTCAAGCAAGTCTATGATCTCATCTTTACAATCATTAAGCGTCCCCGACTTGGCAATGCGGCCTGATCTGCCGTCTGATTCAAGAACTATGATCAGACCGGCCTCAGCCAGTACGGGAATGTTGGCATTATGTGTCACAAATATCATCTGCCGTCTTTCCTTGAGGCGTTTAATTGTTTCCACGACGGTTTCATATATAAAGTGGTTATCAAGATTATCCTCTGGCTGATCTATAATAAGCGGAGTGTCACGCCTTGCCATTAGAATTGGCAAAAGGGCGGTACATTTTTGCCCACTTGAAAGCTCGGAAGCATCTTTGAAGTTGGGCTCTTCGACGGTGCCGACATTGAGTTCAATTGATATTTTATCCTCAATCGCAATCACCTCAAGGGCCAACGCATTCAAATTTTCGCGGCAGGAATCTAGAATTCTCCGGCCCCGCTCTGCTCCAAGCGACGTTAAATCGATGAACTCGCCCAGGTCGTCTTCTAATAAGATCTGAGCAAACTGCTCAGGGCGTAACCGCATTAAGGCACGTAAAATTTCGTCGTGATTCTTGACTCGTGCCCCCTTAAGGCCTGCGAGGAGCGTTTGCTGGTACTCCAGGGAATCTGCGTTACGAGAAATCCTTACTCTTACTTTGTTGCCCGCTTCGCGCTGGAGAACGGCCGCGACAGCCTCACGGATAGCAGATATATTCTCACGCTCCAAAAGATAGTCTACCCTCATTTCCTTGCGCTGTTCTCTAAGCTCACGCAGCTTTTCATGAGCCAAGGTTCGCTGTCTCTCCAAGGTTTCTAACCTTGCCACAGATTGCTGAACGCGGGCGCGGTCTCGCACGGCCGCTCCCACGGCTTGATTCTTTTCTTGTAGCCGAGCAAAGTCGGCATCTTGAGTTGTATGCAAAGTTCGGAGATTCTCTTTCGTGCTCTCCAGGTATTTCTGAGCATCGGATGCTTCGCTATCTATTCTCTCACCCAATTCTGCAATAATGTCTACAGCCTTCGCCAACTGTCGATAAAGGGGGCTAAGGGTGGCGCTATTCTGAGATTCAGATACTGATAGGGGCCGGCGCATTTGCTCAGCATACTCAGCTATAAGTTCCTTCAGTGCTAGTCGGAACTTTGCCATAGCGCTATAGGCCTCTTCGATGTTCTGGGATTCTTCTCGGTTAAACTGCTGCTGCCTTGAGGCCTCAACCAAAGCATTCGACGATTCGTTGTCCGATGGCACTGGCAAGGCATTAAGCTGAGCACGTGCATCTCCAAGCTCTTCAATTCTCTCGTTCACATCGCCGATCGCTTTCTCTGTCGAGTAGATCGCGTCGGCATTGGCCTCAAGTAAGCGCCGATGCTTGGAGACCTGTAATTGAATCTCGTGCAGTTCGTCTGCTCGAAGCTCATCCAAGAGGTCGCGCCGCAGTTCTCCCAGGGTTTCTACCGCAATTTTCTCAATGCGATCAGCGCTATAGGCGTCGATTGGAAAGAATGTGCCACGGTCGAGGTCTACACCAGATACAGGCTTCCCGTCAGGCCCTATTAGGGTGGCTGATTGCCCAAAGACTCTGCGGATCGTAAAGAGAGAGCTTTCATGCTCTCGTTGCGCAGTGGCGGTAATGACTGACTGCCCTAGATTAGCCTTAATAAGAGAGTATCTTTCATCGGTTGGCCCCTTTGTGCCAGACATTGCATATCGGAGAGCCTCTGCCAGAGTTGATTTTCCGCTGCCTCGTGGACCGATGATGCAGACAAGGCCCCTGGGCAACTCCATAGACAAGCCACTGAGGAATCCTCCCACGATATCTACTTTGTTTAAGAACCATTTAGGCACAGGCGATCTCCTTTCTCATTCCACCATAGACGAGAAGGGTTAGCGCTCTAGATCCATAAACGCGTCAGAGAATGGAACTCCGTATGGGCAGAGCCACCCGTTGATTCTGAAACTACACTACCGATCCCGATGCTGTCAAGCTTTGTCCCCACAACATGTGGTACAGAAGGGAACTGCTGGCCCTATAGGTAGTAGGATGATGAGAGGAGAAGGTGCGGAGAAAGGTGCCAGGCGCTCGGATAAGCCCGTCTTCTTCTCATCCCTCAAGTGCCACGTCCCTGGAGAGAATCGTCCTCTCGCGAGGGTGTTTTCCACTTGTCAAGTTCCCCAAGAGCGGCTCTGAAGAGGCCAAGCATCCGCTGAGCGTCAATTAGGCGACATCGATTTCATGAAATTCACGCCAAAACGCCTCTCCAGGTACACCTCTCCCTCCCGCCCCTGATCCAGGCGGACGAAGGCCGATCCAGATAGGGCGACAACCTCGGTTCTGGCCCGGTTCTGGCCTACCCGCCGACGAACGGCAACGCTGGCGGGAAGCACCCCAGCGGGAAGCCCGGATTGGGATCTCCCCTCTGGAGCTTCTCCGCCGCCGTGCGGTGGGCGGCGACGAAGAGGGCGAAGCCCTCGTAGAAGACTTGTCGCACCGCCTTGCTCGCCGCGTGGAGGAGCGGGGCCGGCGACTTCTTCACCCGCTCGGGACGGGTCGAGGGTGCCTGGGCCAGGATCTTCGCAGCGCCGAACGGCTCGGCTCCCGTCCGCTTCCGTTTCGCGGCGGCTTCCTCTTCGATCTCCAGGCCCATCTTGCCGACCCGCTCCCGGTAGGCCTCCGGAGACAGGTGCTTCCAGCAGGGGAGCGGAGAGAAGGTCACGGGCCGGTGGGGACGCTGGCGGTTCCAGAGGAGAGGCGCCTTCTGCGGCGGTCGAGCCAGCGCCCCCTTGGCCTACACGAACTCCAGGCTCGGATCGTCCCTGATATAGGCGAGCTGCTGGCCCAGGTAGGGGAGTGTGGGCAGACAGTGCCAGGAGCGGACGAGATGATAGGCGGGAGAGGTGACGAGCCGGGTGGCCTCGACCGCCTCGAGCCAATCGGGGCGGCGGATCTCCTCGACCGTCTCGCGGTCCGGCAGAAGGCCGAAATCCCAGGCGGAGCAGAGGCGGGCGAGGAAATCCACCCGGTCTCCCAAGGTTGGGAGCTCGTCGGGAACGTCGGTATCCGGATAGAGGGTACCGTCAATCCAGGTGAGCACGGAGGAGCTCCTGTGTGAACCAAGACCGGACCGCCTCGGCTTCGGCTCTCTGATCGGGATCGGCGATCGCTTCCAGAGGGCGATGCTGAGAGATCCGTGACAGGTGAGTCTCGACGGCGAGCCGGGCGCGGTGTGGATCGATATCGCTCCCCGCCTTCTGCTGGCGCTGTCTCCAGAGACTCCAGCAGTCCGCGGGCCCCATCAACCCAGCATGACAGACGACGTAGATGTCCCGGAAGTCCCGGGGAGCGCCGCGCTCCACCAGAGCGACCATCTTGCTCGCGACCAGATCGGGCAGGCTGTCGAGCGCGACGTCGCTCCACGGTAGAGTGGTTGGCGACTGGAGTTGGGCGGAACGCGAGGCGATCTGGAAGCTGAAGACCGTCTTCCCGCCCTTCTTCAGCTCAAGGCTGACGACTTCACCCCATTGGCGGGCACGTACCTCTCCGAAGGGCCGCAGGGCCGCTTCGATCGTAGCCAGGACGCGCTCTCGATCTTCGGGGAGTGCCGCCGGGGTCCACCAAGCGTCGACGTCATGGGTGGTCCTGTAGTCCAGATAGTGCAGCAGGCCGAGAGCCCCTCCCACGGAGATGGCATGACCAAGCCCTGCGGCAGCGAGGGCGGCTAATGTCTTCTCCGCGTACTCGGAGAGGTGCGAAGGACGGATCGGCTCTGGCATAAGGGCTCAAGAATAACTCTTCGAGCGAAGGAGCAGGATAGAATCCCCCCATGGCCACCCGACGCAACTTCCTCCCCCTGGCCGGCTTTCTCGTCTGCCTCGTGGGCTTCCTCAGCTACTTCTTCCTCTTCACGCGCTTCCCGGTGACGCGGGACGTGCCGTGGGCGAATTGGCTCCTCTTCGCGGTGGGCCTTGCGCTGGCCGGCGCCGGCATCGCCCGGGCGTTCCGCCGGCCGGAGACCTACCGCGGGCGGGTCCTGGGACCGATCCTCGGCGTCCTCAGCCTCGCCGTGGTCGGGTTCTTTCTTTTCGCGACGCTCGTCGCCTCACGGCAGTTGCCCAGCGGGGCGAACGCGCCGAAGGTTGGCGAGAAGGCCCCGGACTTCACCCTGCCGGACAGCCAGGGCCGGCCTGTGGCATTGCACGATCTCGTCGGACCCGGGAAGCCGTGGGTGGTCCTCATCTTCTATCGGGGCTACTGGTGACCGTTCTGTAACTCCGAGTTACGGAGCTTCGAGCAGCAACTCCCGACCCTCCAGGCGCGCGGCGTCCGGCCGGTGGCGGTCAGCGTCGATCCTCCAGAGGTGACGCGCGAGCACCTCTCCAAGACCGGGTGGACATACACCTTCCTGAGCGACGCGGACGCCGCGGTCATCCGCCGCTATGGCCTCCTGCACAAGGGCGCCGGAGTCGACGGCAAGGACATCGCCCGTCCGGCGGAGCTCCTGATCGACCCCAGCGGCACCGTGCGGTGGATCAACCTGACCGGCGACTTCCGCGTCCGCGCCCGACCCGAGGAGGTGCTCCGGGTCTTCGACGAGCTCACGCGCGGCTCACGAGCCGCGGGCTGAGCCGGCGGAGCCGCGAGCCTCGTGCCTCCGGCTCCTCCGGGACGCTGGAATCCCGTTCCGCCTCGATCTCTCCCGCGCCGGCTCCGAGTCCCGTTCGGAGATCCTGCCGGCGCTGGAGATGGGGCGTATCTGTGTGCATCTCGATCCTGTGTCCAGATAGAGCTGTCAAGCCCTCTTACGGAAGGTCGAGGGACCGGTCCCCGGAGTCTCCGTCCGGGGTCTGGATCGTCTCGTCTGAGTGCGGAGAGCTTCTGGAAGGGGAAAGAGCCGTGCCGTCGCTGGAAATCCAGGCTATGGATGGGGGCGGAGGCCCTCGGATCGGTCCGGGATCGCGCTGTAGCCGGAGACCATGGCAACTGGACCGGTCTATAGGCATACAGAGGCGGACGGCGGCTTTCCGTCCAGGGGAGAGGGATCTTGGAACGCGGGTTTTGCTTGAATGCCCCGGTACATCCCTGGGATGGACGGGGAGACCGGATGGCTGGAGAGGTACGGCGCCGCGCCGTTCGGATCCGGGGCTTTCGGTATGGGGGTTGGAAGGCTCCGGCGAGGGGCCCCGGCCCTCGGTAAGCCGCGGAGAGGCGGAATTTCAGGCGATCGACTGGAAGAAGCGGAACGCCTTGCGGCCTGGGTCGATCGCGGAGTACGATCCCGTTTGGTTGAACTAAAATGGAGCCCACTCCCGAATGATCCAGATTGAGCGGATTTTGCGGATGGCCTTGCCAGCCCACCAATCAGCGTTTCTTTGGGGGCCCCGCAAGACCGGGAAGAGCACCTACCTCCGGTCGGCGTTTCCCGATAGCCTGAGGTTCGACCTGCTCCAGACGGACCTCATGCTGGAGCTCACCAAGCGCCCGGCCCTACTCCGCGAGCGCCTCCTGGCGACCCCGCCCGAGAAGCTGCGATCTCCGGTGATCCTGGACGAGGTCCAGAAGGTCCCTCAACTGCTGGACGAGGTCCACTGGCTCATCGAGAACCGGGGGGTGAGCTTCATTCTGTGCGGGTCGAGCGCCCGCAAGCTCAAGAGGAGTGGTGTCAACCTTCTGGGCGGCCGTGCCTGGCGCTACGAGATGCATCCGCTGGTCTCCGTCGAAATCGGGGATCTCGATCTCCTGCAGACGCTCAACCGGGGCCTCGTCCCGTCACACTACCTGGACCCGGAATACAGGCGCTCGCTCGACGCCTACGTCGTGGACTACCTGAAGGAGGAGGTCTTCGACGAAGGGCTCACTCGTAACGTGGCCGCCTTCTCGCGCTTCTTCGAGGCCATGGGCTACTCCCACGGCGACCTCACGAGCTACGCCAACATCGCGAGGGACTGCGGCGTCGATGCGAAGACCGTGAAGGAGTATTACCAGATCCTCGTCGATACGCTTCTCGGCACCTTCGTCGAGCCGTGGAAGAGGCGCCAGGAGAGGCAGGTCATCGGAAAGGCTCCGAAGTTCTACCTGTTCGACGTGGGGGTCGCGGGCGCCTTGACGCGGCGGCGTATCCCGGAGGAGAGAGGCGAGCTCTTCGGCCGGGCGCTCGAGCACTTCGTCCTCATGGAGATCCTGGCGCACAGGGCTTACCGGGAGCTCGGCTACGAGGTCCATTTCTGGCGAACGAAGAGCGGCTTCGAGGTCGACTTTGTGCTTGGAGACGGCGAGGTCGCGGTGGAAGTGAAGGGGGCCTCCCGCGTCGACCCCTCGGACTTCCGGCCCCTCCGTGCTTTCATTGAGGACAACCGTCCGCGTCACGCCATCCTGGTCTGCAACGAGCGCGCGCCCCGAGTCGTCGAGGGCGTCGAGGTCCTTCCCTGGCGGGAGTTTCTGGCGCGTCTGTGGAGCGGGCGGGTCATGAGCTAGCGTCCTGTCCTGGACGGTCAGGCGATCGACTGGAAGAAGCCTTCCGCCACCCAGAGGCGGAACCAGGACTGGAGCTCGGCCGCCAGGGCGTCGTCCTCGAGGCCGCTCGCCTCGGCCGCGGCGGCGAGGGCCTCTCCGACGGGGGCGCCGGCGAGGATCTTCTCCAGCAGGGCGTGCTGGGCGGGGGTGAGCGGGTAGCGCCGCACCACGAAATCGCGGCGGGTGAGCGCCAGGTGCTCGAGCTCCGGATCGGGGACCGGCACCTCCTCACCCTCTTCCGCATGGCGGATCGCCGTGTAGTAGGCGTTCACGGGGAAGCGGAAGGTGAGCAGCCGCAGGCAGGGGACCGGCACCAGCCGCGCCTCGGCGAAGCGCTCCGCGGGAAACGACCGCAGGGCCTCCGCCGTCAGCAGGGGCTGGCCCTCGGCGCCGGGGCCGTCGAAGACCCGGTTGACGTTGTGCTCCAGCACCGCGAGGTCGATCAGGAAGTCGGGCCAGCCGATCGCTCCCGGCGCCTCCCCCTCCTCGGGCTCCGGACGGGTCTCCTCCAGGAAGCGCGCGAAATTCTCCCCCAGCCGGTCGAGGGTGTAGCTCTTGGAGGGGTACTGCTGGAGGTACTCGAAGGCGAACCCCTCGAAGATCTCCTCCCCCAGGGTCTTCTGGAGCATGGGGAAGTAGGCCGCCAGGCACTCCAGCAGGCGGGCATAGTAGGCGTTGGCGTAGATGCCCATCCGCTCGGCCGCGGTGAGGTTGCGCGAGCGGCCGATCACCGCCTCCAGCTCGCCGCGTTTCAGGCGGATCAGCCGCTGGGCCTCCTCGGACTCGACTCCCCCCTCCACCCCTTCCGGATGGGTGACCACCGACTGAAACCAGCGCTGCACCACGTCCAGGGAACGGGGCGCTCCCGGATCGCTCACTCCACCTCCGGCAGGATCTGGTGGAGCGGATGGAACACGGTCTGGCCGGCCGTCGCCAGGGCGGGCTCGGGCTCAGGCTCGGACGGCTCCAGGTGCTCGCCCATGAAGCGCTTGGCCTTGAGCACCTCCTCGTGGACCACCGGGAAGGGGGGGATGTTGGCGTCCCATTCGAGCAGGGTGGAGACGCCGCCGGTGAGCTGGTGGGCCGTGCGGTAGAGCTCCCAGACCGGATCGATCACGTGGTTGTCGTGGGTGTCGATGATGTACTTGGTGTAGTTCGAGTGGCCGGCCAGGTGGAACTGCACGATCCGCTCGTGCGGCAGGGAGCGGATGAAGCGGTCCGGGTCGGTGTCGTGGTTGAAGCTCGACACGTAGACGTTGTTGACGTCGAGGAGCAGGCCGCAGTCGGCCTCCTCGGCCATGCGGGTGACGAACTCCCACTCGTCCATGGTCGAGTCCTGGAAGGTGATGTAGGAGCTGGGGTTCTCCAGCACGAACGGGCGCTCGAGGAAGTCCTGGAGCGCGCGCACCTTCTCCACCACGTGGCGCAGGGTCTCCTCGGTGAACGGCACCGGCAGCAGGTCGTGCGTGTTGTGGCCGAGCACCCCCGTCCAGCAGATGTGGTCGGAGATCCACTTCGCGCCGGTCTCCCTGGCCAGCCGCTTGAGCTTGCCCAGGTACTCGAAGTCGAGCGGATCGGTCGAGCCGATCGACAGCGAGACCCCGTGCATGACGATGGGGTAGCGCTCGGCGATCTGCTGGAGCACGTAGCGCGGGCGCCCCTGCGAGTCGATGAAGTTCTCGCTGATCACCTCGAACCAGTCCACCTCGGGCTGGTTCTTCAGGATGTAGTCGAAATGGGTGGACCGCAGCCCCACTCCGAGGCCGAGGTTGGCGTGTCCGAGGCGGGGCGGGGTCATGAATTGAGATCCTCCGAGAGAACCGGCGC
>Ga0308176_10001622_pt1 | contig 14190 bp, 10 predicted proteins | sample PhyCR2_3_FD_203890 | JGI IMG/M metagenome (GOLD analysis project Ga0308176, IMG submission 203890) | Soil microbial communities from UC Gill Tract Community Farm, Albany, California, United States - DLSLS.C.R2 | ecosystem: Environmental > Terrestrial > Soil > Agricultural land | place: USA...
GCGCGTGGCGCGTCGCGAGCCCGTGCGGATTGACGCGATTCATCAGCAGGACCACGAACACCCCGCGCTCCGGATCCATCCAGATGGACGTGCCGGTGAAGCCGGTGTGGCCGAAGCTGCGCGGCGAGAAGTAGCGGCCGGCGCTCGAGACGTCCGACGGCGTGTCCCATCCGAGCGCGCGGCTCGAGTGTGGATCCTGCGCCGCGGTCCATCGCGCGATCGTCGCCGCGGCGAGGATGCGCGTGCCCTTGTAGCTGCCGCCGTTCAGCAGCATCTGCGCGAAGACGGCGAGATCGCGCGCGGTGGAGAACAGGCCGGCGTGCCCCGAAACGCCGCCCAGCGCCCACGCGTTCGGGTCGTGCACCGTGCCGTGAATCTGCCCGCGCAGCGAGTCCAGCTCCGTCGGCGCGATGCGGCGCATCAGCGCGGCGTCGGTCGTGTCGGGGAGGAAGCGTGTCGACGTCATGCCGAGCGGACCGAAGACGCGCGCCGCGACGAACGCATCGAGCGTGGTGCCGGTGATGCGCTCGACGATGTCCTGCATCAGGATGAAGTCCCAATCGCTGTAGACCATCTTCGTGCCCGGCGTGGACGTGACCGGGCGCTGGTTGATCCTGGTGAGGTAGTCGGTGCGGCCGCGCGTGTCCTTCCACAGCGGGGCGAACGCCTCGAGTCCCCCGCGGTGCGTGAGCAGCATGCGCACGGTGATCGCCGCCTTGTCGGGCGCGTTGAACTCGGGAAGGTAGCTTTGCACCGTGCGCGAGACGTCGAGCTTTCCCTCTTCTTCGAGGATCATCGCCGCGGTGGTCGTCGCCACGACCTTGGTGAGCGACGCGAGGTCGTACATCGTCGCTGCGTCCACGGGCGGTGCGCCCGGCGCGTAGTCGGTGGTGCCGGTGCCCTTGAGATACACCAGACGACCGTACCGGCCGACGGCGAGCGCCGCGCCCGGCGCCGCCCCCTGCTCGAGTCCGACGCGCACGATGCTGTCGAGCCGAGCGGGGAGCGTCGCATCGAAGCCGACGGCGCTCGGCGACGCGACGACGAGCGAGTCGACGACGGCGAGGCGGGTGGAGGCGGGCACGGCGGGTGACGGGACCGTGACGGCGCTGCGGGCGCACGCGCCCAACAGAATCAGCGTGACGAGTGGTAAGTCGATTCGCATGGAACAAGTATGGCGCATATCCTGCGGGACACGAAACCACGCCACCGCCCGCGAACCACACGCGGTCAACGGCGCAGAGTCCGCCGGGGGTACCCCTCCCGGCGGACTCGCCTGTTATGGAGCTTTCGCCGCGCGGTGCAGTCATCGAGCGGTCAGGTAGCGCACGCGACCTTGCGGGCGTGCCGGGTGCGAAGCTCGCCGCCGCGACGCTGCGGTCCTCCTGACCAACGACACCTTTGACTTCACGCATCGCCCTGCTGCTGACGCTCCTGGCCGGACCGCCGCTGTCCGCGCAGCGGCTCGTCACGCGTCGCGAAGCCATCGAGACCGCACTTTCCTCCAGTCCGCGCATCGCCCTCGCGCGCGCGGACTCCGCCGCCGCGCGGGCGCGCGCCCGCACCGCCCGCGCCTACCCGAATCCGTCGGTCTCGGGGAGCTACTCGAAGTCGACGCCGCAGGGTCACGTCGTCTTCGATCTTCCCATCGAGTCGCCGCGGCTGCGCGGCGCGCGCATCGGGGCGGCGAGCGCCTCGACGCGCGCCGCGCGGCTGCAGTTTCTCTCCGAGCGTACGGCGGCGGTCGTCGAGGTCGACACGACCTACACGCAGGCGCTCGCCGCGCTGGCGAAGTTCCGGCTGGCGCGCGTGACGGCCGTCGACGCCGACAGCCTGCGCCGGTTGACGGTCGCGCGGCGCGATGCGGGCGACGCGAGCGATCTGGACGTGGACCTCGCGTCGATCTCGGCGGGCCAGTCGTCGAACGCCGCGTCGGCCGACTCGTTGACGTACATGAGCGCCGTGCTCGGTGTGCAGGCGCTGATGGGACTGTCTCCGGACAGCGTGGTCATCGCGCTCGCCGACTCGCTGCGGTTGCTCCCGCTCGACACAATCGCCGCGCTGCCGGCCGGCGGCGACGCGATGAACACTCCGCCGCTCGCGCTCGGAATCCCCGCCGCGGTCGATGCGGCCGCTCCGCCGCGCACGTCGTCGACGATGTCGGTGCTGACGCCCGGCATCGCCGCCGCCGAGGCGAACGTGCAGGCCGCGGAGCTCTCGCTGCTGCGCGAGCGACGGAGCGTCTTCGCCTGGCCGGCGCTGAGCTTCGGCGTGGAGTTCCACGACCCAAGCGGCTCCGAGCCGGGGCTCCTTCCCCTGCTCGGCCTCGCGCTGCCGCTGCCGCTGTTCAACCGGAACCAGGGACCGATCGCCGAAGCGGAAGCGGAGCGTCAGCGCGCGCGGGCCCAGCTTACCAGCGTCCGCCTCGAGGCGAGGCAGCGGCTGGCCGAAGGACTCCACGAGCGTGCCGCGCTCCGCGCGCAGATCGGACGCGACATCGAGCTCGTCGTTCGCGCGCAGCGCGTGGCGACGAAGTCGCTCACCGCATATCGCGAAGGCGCATCCGCATTGCCGGCGGTGCTCGAGGCGCGGCGGAGCGCGCGCGAGGTGCTGGCCCAGTACATCGACGACGTTGCCGCGCTGCTCATCGTGAACACGGAGCTGCGAGCACTCACCCAGACGGTATCGCCGGCGCCATGACCAGAACCGCTCGCATCGCGTGCCGCGTCACGCTCGGCCTGTGCCCGATCCTGCTGCTGCTCCTGACCGCTTGCGAGAAGAAGGAAGCGGGCGAAGGCGAGGGGGCGGACGTGAAGGCGGTCGTGACGGCGAAGACGGCGCTCGCGAGCGTCGAGCCGTTCACGCACACGATCTCGGCGATCGGATCGGTCGTGGCGCGGCCGGGCCACTACGCGGCACTGAGCGCGCCGTCGCCGACGCGCATCGCGCACGTCTACGTCGCGGCCGGTCAGCGCGTGGCCGCGGGCGCGCCGCTCGTGGAGTTCGAGCGCATGTCGTTCAACGCCGAGGCGAGCGGTGCGCAATCGAGGTTGACGGCCGCGCAGCGCAGCTATGATCGCGCGCTGCGGCTGGCGGACGAAGGGATCGTCCCGCGCAAGGACGTGGAGCAGGCGGCCGCGGAGCTCGGCGCGGCACGCGCGGCCGCCGTGACCGCGCGGCGCGCCCAGGAGCTCTCCGTGCTGCGCTCGCCGGTGAGCGGTGTCGTGACGCGGATGTCGGCGGTGCTCGGCGCGTCGGCGGACGCGGGCCAGGTGCTCGTCGAGGTGGCCGACCCGTCGGCGTTCGACGTCGTCCTCATGCTCGGCCCGACGGAGGCCGGCGCGGTGCGGCCCGGCGCGCCGGTCACCATCTCGGCAGGCGAGAAGGTGGGCGGCGAACCGCTCGGTACGGGTACCGTCGCGTCGATCGGTGCGGCGGTCGACACCACGTCGCGCTCGGTGGCGGTCCGCGTCGCCGTGAAGACGCCGCGCCGCGCGCTCCGGCTCGGTGAGAGCGTGTACGGCGAGATCGCGACGGAAACGCGGGCGAACGCGGTGGTGATCCCCGTGGAAGCGCTCGTGCCGGAGGGCGCCGGATACAAGGTGTTCGTCGTCGACAAGACTGGAACGGCGCACGAGCGCGAAGTGAAGATCGGTGGTCGCACGCCGACGAAGGTGGAGATCGTCGACGGGCTGGCCGGCGGCGAGCGCGTGGTGACGCAGGGCGCCTTCGGCGTGGAAGACAGCGCCAGGGTCACGACGCCCGTGCCGGCGAAGCCGTGAGGTGGTCGCTCGCCGGTGCCGTGGCCAGTCAACGACGGTTCGTCTACCTCGTCATCGCGCTGCTCTGTGCCGGCGGCATCTGGGCCGCGCTGCGGCTGCCGTCGGCGATCTACCCGGAGCTCCAGTTCCCGCGCATCACGATCGTGGCGCAGGGCTCGGCGCTCGGGGCGCGGCAGGTCGTCTTCTCCATCACGCAGCCGATCGAGGAAGCGATCACCGTCGTGCCGGGCGTCACCCGCGTCACGTCGAAGTCGATCAGGGGCGCGAGCGAGATCTCGGCGACGTTCGCGCCGAACACGGACATGACGTACGCGCTGCAGCAGACGCAGGCGCGGGTGAACCAGCTGCGCGGCGATCTGCCACCGGGCCTCGACATCGAGGTCGAGCGATTGTCGCCGTCGCTCTTCCCGATCGTCTCGTACAATCTCGAAGGGGGCGACCCCACGACGATGTACGACATCGCGCGCTTCCAGATCCGTCCCGTGCTCGCGCGCGTGCCGGGCGTGGGGCGGGTGGACGTCCAGGCGTCCGACGTGCGCGAGATCGAGGTCGAGGCGGACCCGGTGCGCCTCGCGGAGCAGGGGCTGTCGTACGACGACCTCGCGAACGCGATCCGCACCTCCACGTCGGTGAGCGCGGTGGGGCGCGTCGCGCAGGACTACAAGCAGTACCTCGTCGTGACGGCGCAGGAGGCGGCCACGGTGGAGGACATCGCCAACGTGGTGGTGGGCCGCGGCCTGCGCGTGCGCGACGTCGCGTCGGTCGAGGTGGGCACGGAGGACCACGTGCGCATCGTGGCGGGGGACGGCCGCCCCGCCGCACTGCTCAACATCACGCGGCAGGTGAACGGCAACACCGTGGCGATTGCCGACAGCGTCGCCGGCGTCGCCGAGGAGATCCGGAAGACGCTCCCTCCCGGCGTGACGCTCAAGCTCGTCTACGACCAGGCCTCGCTCGTGCGCGAGGCGACGTCGTCGGTGCGCGACGCGATGTCGATCGGCGCCGCACTCGCCGTGATCATCCTCTTCATCTTCCTGCGCCGTGGGCGCATCACGGCGATCAGCGCGGCGGCGATCCCGCTCACGCTGGCGATCACGGTGTTCGTGATGTGGCTCGTGGGGCAGACGTTCAACCTCATGACGCTGGGCGCGATGGCGATCGCGATCGGGCTCGTGATCGACGATGCGGTCGTCGTCACCGAGAACATCGTGCGCCATCTCGGCTTCACGGCCGACCGCGACCTGGCGATCCGGGAAGCGGTGCAGGAGCTGATCGTGCCGGTGACGACGTCGACGATCACGACGGTCGTCGTGTTTCTCCCGCTCCGCCTGCTGGAAGGTGTCGTCGGGCAGTTCTTCGCCGCGCTCTCCATCACGCTGACGATCGCCGTGCTCGTCTCGCTGGTGCTGGCGGTGACGATCATCCCGCTGATGGCGGAGGCGTTTCTCGTCGCCGAGCCGGCGGAGCCGGTCGAGCCGGTGGCGCGCGTCGTGGACGAGCCGTCCCTGCGCGCGCGCGCGAGTGCCCGCGTCCGGGGAATGCTCGCGCCGGTCGGGCGGGCCATCGACGCGCTCTCCGAGCGGTACAGCCGCTCGCTCGATGCGGCGCTGCACCACACGCGGCTGATGATCGCGGCCGCCGCGGTGTTGATCGTCGGCGGAGTGCTCGCGTACAAGTTCGTCCCCACCGGATTCCTCCCCGAGATGGACGAGGGCGCGTTCGTGCTCGACTACTTCACGCCGGGGGGCACGGCGCTCGTCGAGACCGATCGGCAGGTGCACATCGCGGAGCGCATCCTGATGGCGACGCCCGAGGTCGCGGGGATCTCGCGTCGCACGGGCGCGGAGCTCGGCCTGTTCGCCACCGAGCAGAACACCGGCGACATCGTGGCGCGGCTGACGCCGCAGAACCAGCGCAGCCGCTCGATCCAGGAGGTGATCGACGACGTGCGGACGAAGATCGAGTCCGCCGCGCCGCGCATGCGCATCGAGTTCGTGCAGATCCTCGGCGACGTCATCAACGATCTGGCCGGCGCGGCGCGGCCCGTGGAGATCAAGCTGTTCGGCGCCGATCTCGACGCGCTGGAAGCGTACGCGAAGCGGCTGGAGCCGGCGCTGTCGAAGGTGGACGGGCTGGAGGACTTCTACAACGGCGTGAGCGAGAAGTCGCCGCAGCTGCTCATGACGATCAACACCGCCGAGGCGAACCGCGTCGGGCTCACGCCGGAGCAGGTCTCGGGCGCGGTGAGCGGCGCGCTGCTCGGCGTGCCCGCCGGCGAGGTGCGCCTGCAGGACCGATCGATCGGCGTGCGCGTGCGCGCCCCGGATGCCGTGCGCAACGACGCCCTCCGGCTCGGCGCGCTGCCCGTGGTCATTCCGGCGAACCGGACCACCGCCCCCCTCTCGGCGATGGCGAGCTTCGAGGCGAACGAGGCGCGCGCGTCGTACACGCGGGAAAACCAGCAGCAGATGATCACGATGACGTCCGACGTCAGCGGACGATCGCTCGGCGCCGTGATGAAGGACGTGAAGGCCATCCTCGCGCAGACCCCGCCGCCGCGCGGCATCCGGCTCGAGATCGGCGGACAGTACGCCGGTCAGCAGAGCGCGTTCAGGTCGATGCTCGCCGTGCTCGCGCTGGCGTGCGCGGCGGTGATCGCCGTGATGGTGCTCCAGTTCCGCTCATTCGTCGAGCCGCTCATCGTGCTGCTCGCCGCGCCGATCTCGTTCGTCGGGGCGATCATCCTCCTGCTCGCCACCGGCACCCCGCTCAACGTGTCGTCGTTCATGGGGCTGATCCTGCTCGTCGGGCTGATCGTGAAGAACGGGATCATCCTGCTCGACTTCACGCATCACCGGATGGCCACCGGCGAGGCGCTCGAGCCCGCGCTCCTCGAGGCGGGGCGGGTGCGCCTGCGTCCGATCCTCATGACGACACTGTGCACACTGTTCGGGCTCCTGCCCCTCGCCCTGCTGATCGGCAGCGGCAGCGCGATGCAGCGGCCGCTCGCGATCGCCGTGATCGGCGGACTCGCCCTGTCGACGCCGATCACGCTCTACCTCGTGCCGTCGCTGTTGGTCGCGGTGCGGGGGAGAGATTATCGGTTGCCGAATTGACTACCACTCCCAGTAGCGGGTAGCGAGTACCTGGTAGCGGGACTGGCACACTCGCTACCAGGAGTAGGGGCGACGCACGCTCGCTCGAACAGCGAACGGCCGTACTGAGTACCGAGTACATGGTACCGAGTACGGCCGTTCAATGTCTGGTCGAGCTCTCGACCGCTACTTCTGGTGAGCCGAATGCAATTCCCGCTACCGAGTACCCGCTACTCACTACTGGGAGTGGCCGTCAACCTCACTGGGAGTGGCAGTCAACGGCGACTACTTGTTTCCCGCGTCGGCCTTCTGGAAGAGCTTGAGGTACTCGCCGTACCCCTGCGCCGCGAGCTCCTTCACCGGGATGAAGCGCATCGACGCGGAGTTCATGCAGTACCGCAGCCCGGTCGGCTTCGGCCCATCGTCGAACAGGTGGCCGAGATGCGAGTCGGCGTGCGCCGAGCGCACCTCGGTGCGCGACATGAAGAGCGAGTTGTCGGTCTTCGTCCTGACGTTCGCCGGCACGAGCGGCCGTGTGAAGCTCGGCCAGCCGGTGCCCGAGTCGAACTTGTCGAGTGAGCTGAACAGTGGCTCGCCCGACACGACGTCGACGTAGATGCCCGCCTCGTGGTTGTCCCAGTACTCGTTCCGGAACGCCGGCTCGGTGCCCTCGTGCTGCGTCACGCGATACTGCAGCGGCGTGAGCTCCTTCTGCAGCTCACCGTCGCTCGGCTTGTGGAAAGGAGTCGTCACCTTGTGATCTCCGGTCGCGCTGCGCGCCGGCGCCTGCGCAGAGACGCGCGAGTCACAAGCGGCAGCAAAGGTTGCCAGTAAGGCGAGCATCAGGGCGCGGCATGCGCGGCCCGTGGGGTACGACATGGGCGCTCCTCGAAATGTTGATGGTGGCGCGATGGCGCTCGACCGTTGGATATACCCGGAATGGGGGGCGGGAGTGCCTGTCCGCCGGATACCAATGATACGCCGCTCCCCGCCAATCGGATTGCTTCGCCACGTGGGGCTGCATCATGCGAGCCGAGCCGGTGCGACGCCGCTCCCCTTCCGCGCCACAGCTCCGCCCTGCATGGTTGATCCCTCAGCCACCGGCGGCACCGTGCCGCCGGCCTACATCGCAGCACGAGGATCCTCCCATGACGATGCGACGCATTCTGTTCACGGTCGGCGGTCTGCTCTTCCTCTCGGCCAGTAGCCTCGCCGCTCAGGAGATGAAGGTGACGTGCAAGGACGGCACGCTCTCGAAGGGCGGGCAGGGTGCCTGCTCGAGCCATGGCGGCATCACGACGAAGTCGGCCGTGAAGTCCGAGACGAAGGCGGCGACGAGCGCGGCCAAGGCCGATGCGAAGACGATGAAGTCGGCGGCGAAGAGCGACGCCAAGATGGCGAAGAGCGAAGCGAAGTCCGCCGCAAAGGACGCGAAGGCCGATGCGAAGATGGCGGCGAAGGACATGAAGGCCGACGCCAAGGCCGAGGAGAAGGACGCCAAGGGTGCGACCGCGATGTGCAAGGACAACACGTACTCGCACGCGAAGAACCGACAGGGCATGTGCTCCGCGCACGGCGGCGTCGCGAAGATGATGGGGAAGTAGCGGACTACTCGCCCACGCGCTCCGGATCGGAGGGGGACTCCCAGGTCGAGACGTTGACGTCGAGCGGCAGCTTGATGTCGGCGACGGTGCGGGCAACGTCGATCATGCCTTGCCACACGCCGGCAAAGGCGAACCCGACATCCTGTGGAGCCTTCCCCTCCTCGAAGCCCCGCCCGCTGGCCACCCAGATGCGCGGCTCTTCGCTGACGCCCGCGGCGGCGAACTCCGCCTTCAGGTCGGCGTGTACCGCCTCGGCGTTGTACTTGTGCACGTACACGCCGGGGCGGAACCGCCCGTCCTGGAGCAGCCGCCTGGACCAGGCGCGATAGTAGTCGCGCATCGCCTGCGGCAACTTCTCCATCCGCTCGATGTCGAGGAAGACGATCGAGCGTTCGGGGAACCCTTCGGTCAGCGTCGCCGCGATGGCGTCGTCCGCGTCGACGCGCCCGCGCTCGCCCGAGATCAGGTCGGCGTCGCAGCTCTTCCGCGCCTTCGCCAGCTGCGCCAGCCGCTGCGGCGTCGGACGCGGCGTGCGTCCCCACGTCTGCTGGCCGACGTAGACGACGGCGAGTCCCCACCCCATGTTCACGAGCTTCTGCCGCTTGCCGACCCACGAGACGTCCCTGTGGCAGGGCGCGGGGAGATAGTAGCCGACCCAGCGATACGGCGCGCCGGGCGCGGACTTCCACGCCTGCATCGTCTTGTCACCCGGATAGGTGTGGGTATCGAATCCAAGATGCTTGCCTGCCGTCTGGGCGTCGGCCATGGGCGATGTCTGACCGGTTACCGTGGCAGCGACCTGAGCCACCTGCGCCGCGACGTCCGCCACCTTCGAATGCTCGGACTCGGCGCCGGGCTCGGTGGAGGCGCGACCGCACGCGATGGCGACCCCAGCGACACCGATGACGAACAGCGCGGCGCTACGTGCGAGAGGGTGTCGAAACGGTTGGGCCATGCCGCGCTTCGATGCAACTGTTATACGCAGGCTGGTGTGACGTTGTTCGAATGGTGCAGCCCGTAGCGGCTCGACGCGCCGGCTCGTGGCTCAGCGCGCGTCGCGCTTCCGGTCGCTGACCATGATCGCGAGCACGATGTACAGCGCGAGCGCCGCCGCAATGATGAATCCGGCCGTGCCCAGAGCGCGCCAGTACGGAAGCAGCATCGCGCTCGCGACGAGCAGCCCCGCCAGCACGAGGCCGGTGAAGATGCGGTTGGCGACTTTCTGCAGCGCCACGATGAGCGAGGGGATCTGCGGCACGTCGACCTTGGTGTGCAGATCGTTGTTCGCGAGGCGCTGCGTGATCTTGTCGAGCCGATGCGGGAGCGCGGCGAGGAAATCGCCGCTCTCCATCGCGATCTGATAGATCCGGCGCGGGGACATGTCACGCTGCGCGCGCGCCATGGCGATCTGGTTGCCGTACTCGCGGATCGTCTCGAACGGCGTGTAGCCGGGGGCGAGCGCGCGGGTCACGCCGTCGAGATTGAAGAGCGCCTTCGCGAGCAGGGTCAGCTCGGCGGGGAGTCGCAGTCCGCTGCGGAACGAGACGTCGAGAATGTCGAACAGCACGCGCCCCGCCTGCACCTCGGCCGCCGTGAGCTCGAGGTTGCGTGCGACGAGTGCGGCGATCTCACGCGTGTAGCCGACGCGGTCGAACTCGGACGACGGCTCGCCCATCTCGATGAGCGTGCCCGCGACGTCGTCGCCCCGCTGATCGCCGAGCGCCATGAGGAGTCGGGTCGCCGTCTCGCGCATCGCGGTCGACAGGCGCGCCGTCATCCCGAAATCCACGAGCGCGAGCCGCGCGTCCACGTCGCGCGGCTCCGGTGCGGCGGCGGCGACGGCGTCCGCTTCCAGCCGCGCCATCGGCGTGACCCCGGCGCGCGCCGTCTCGCGCCGATCGTCGCGCGCCACCTGCGCCGGCGTGAGCGGATTCCTCGCGCCGGGCAGCACGACGAACACGTTTCCCGGATGCGGATCGGCGTGGAAGAAGCCGTCGATCGTGATCCCCTTCAGGTACGCGCGCGTGAGCTCTTCGGCCACGGGAGTGAAGTCGTGCTCCAGTCGCGCGATCGCCGGCACTGCATCGACCTTGAGGCCGTGAACGCGCTCCATCGTCAGCACGCGTTCGGTCGTGTACGCCTCGATCACCTTGGGCACGAGGAGACGCGGAAACTCGGCGAGCATCTTCCGGAAGGTCGCCGCGTTGCGCGCCTCGACGCGATAGTCCAGCTCATCGGCGAGCGCGCGCTCGAGCTGCTGGATCACGCCGATCACGTCGACCCGCGCGCCGACGCCGGTGTGGGCCGTCATGAACTCGGCGAGCTCGTGGAAGAACGCGATGTCGTCGGCGAGCGAGGCGCGCACGTTGGGACGCTGCACCTTCACGATCACCTCGCGTCCCTCGCGCAGCGTGGCGGCGTGCACCTGGCCCAGGCTCGCCGTGGCGAGCGGCTCCGGGTCGAACGTCGCGAACAGCTTGCTCAGCCGGCCGCCCAGCTCCTCCTGGATCGTCCGCTCCACCTCCTCGAGGGGGATCGGACCGACGTCGTCCTGCAACCGCTCCAGCTCGCGGATGTACGGCTCGGGGAGAAGATCGGGACGCGTGGAGAGCACCTGCCCGAGCTTGACGTACGCGGGCCCCAGCTCGACGAGCCGCTTGCGAAAGCCGACCGCCTGCTCGTGTCGCTCGGCGGCCTCCTCCGGCGGCAGCTCGGCTTCGTCGTCGCCGATGAGCGCGATCAACCCTTGCTGGCGCGCCACGTCGCGGAGCCCGTAGCGCGTGAACAGGCCGACGATGGCGGCGAGGCGAGGCAGGTGCGCGGGTGAGAGCAGCATGTAAGCGGACGGAGGCATGAACTGCGCCCACGCGACTGCGCGTGTCGCCGCCGCTTCCGTTTCGAGCTCGAGAGGACTCGCCCCGGAGCGAGTGCCGGTTAACTTCGTCGCATGGCAGCGTCTTCCGGTCGCACGATCCTCGTCGCGGACGACAATCCCGACCAGCGTGCTCTGTACGTGGACATCCTCACCCACGCCGGCTACCTGGTCATCCAGGCCCAGGATGGCGCGGAGGCGATCCAGCGGGCGCGCGACGACCAGCCGTCACTCATCCTCATGGACGTCACGATGCCGGGGACGAGTGGCTGGAACGCCGTGCGCGCCGTGCGCGACCAGGTCGACACGCGCGACATCCCTGTGATCGTGATCACAGGGCTCTCCGGCACCCGCGACCGCGATGCCTCGTTCGCGGCGGGGAGCGATGCCTATCTCAGCAAGCCCGTCTCGCCGCGCCGCCTGCTCGAGGAAGTCCGCCGCTTCATCCCGCAGTGATCACGGGCCATCTCGGCATCGCCGGCGCCGCACACGCGAGCCGGCGCGACAGCTCGCTCCCCTGGCTTCTCGGCGCCGCGATGGCGCCCGACGTCGTCGACGGACTCTTCGTCGTCGCGCGGCAGTGCAATCCGCACGGGCTCTACTCGCACACCGTCCCCGCCGCCGCGCTGCTCGCCGTCATCGTCGGCGCGGTGGCGTACTACTTCACCGACCAGCGTGCGACCGGTTTGCTCAGCGCCCTGCTCGTGCTCGCGCATCTCCCTCCCGACTACGTCACCGGGCACAAGCTGTTCTGGCCCGGATCGGCGATGATGGGGCTGCGGCTGTACGATCATCCACTCGGCGATTTCGTTCTCGAGGCCACGCTGGTGTTCCTCGGCTGGTGGCTGGTGCGCTCGCGGCCTTGGGCACCACGGTGGGCTACCGGACGGGCCACGCTCATCGGCCTCCTCGTGATCCAGATCGCGGTCGAGGGGGTGGGAGCGGCCAGAGGCGGATTGAAGCCGTCAGCGTGCGCGGAGCCGGTCATCGCCATGCTACGGCGGTCTGGTCCCGCCGGCCCGGCCGGCGCATCTTGAGGTGCGAGAACGAGGGAACACTGAGCCTCCTCGAGCACTCTCATGCAGGGTGCACGACGACCTGGCGGCCCCTCACCATCCTCCGATGCGCTTCGACGACGACGACCCACTGGCTGACTTCGAGCTTCCGCCCGACGTCATGAGCTCGACGTTCGAGCATGCGATCAGCGATGCGGCGTCGATCACGCACGAGCGCGGTCACGCCGTGGCGTCCGCGCTCCAGCGCAAGCTCAAGGGAAGCATCGTCGAGTACGGATTTCCCGGCACGTTGACGGCGCATCTCAAGTCCGGCGCCGTCGCGCGGTGCGGCGGGCCGACCCTCGGCTGGCGCATCGAAGTGGAGCGCGAGCCCGGGGCCGAGGTCAAGCGCATCCCGGTGGACATCGCGCCGACGGAGACCGACGCCAAAGCGATCGCCGAGGCGCTCGCGAAGGTGCTGAAGAGATGGTGAGTCGATGAGTTAGTGGGTTGAACGACGACGGCCTCGGGAGGCAGAAGCTTCCCGAGGCCGTCGTCCAACTCACCAACTCACGGACTCAAACTCACGCCGGCCTTCGATAAATCATCGACAACCGCGCCGTGGCGCGGCGTTCTTCCTCGTCGCGCTGGCCGAGGAACTCGCCGATCGCGGCGAGTGACTCGATGTGGTCGCAGAAGATCTTGAACGACGCCAGGAGCGGCACGGCGAGGAAGGCGCCCGGCACGCCCCAGATCCAGAAGAAGAACGACAGTCCGACGAAGATCGCCACCGGATTGAGCGTGAGTCGATGTCCGAGGAGCAACGGCGTCACGACGTTCGCCTGAAGCAGGTTGATGGCGAGGAAGCTGCCCGGGATGAGCAGCGCGCGTCCCACTTCGTCGAAGGTGGTGAGCCCCGCGACGGTGAAGATGACCACCGCGGTGAGTGCGCCGAGGTACGGCACGAACTCGAGACAGGCGACGAGCGTCCCCCAGAGCAGGACGTTGGGCATGCCGAGCAGCCAGAGCACCCCCGCCACGACGGCGCCCTCCACGATGTTCACGAGGAACGCCGTGGAGAGATACGCCGACACAGCCGCCTCCGTCGCCCGTGCGATCTCCACCGCCTTCACCTTGTCGCTGAAGTGCGGCAGCACCTTGATCAACTTCTGGAGGAACAGGTCGCCGCCGGCCAGCAGGAAGTAGAGCAGGATGAAGATCTCGAGCAGGCCGGCCACGATGCGCTGCGTCGTGCCGAAGAGGCGCGACGACACACTGGGCCCCGTCTGCACGACGACGTTCGGCGCCCCGCCGTTCGGCGTCGACGACGAGACGGCGTCCGCGGCCCGCTCGACGTTCTTGGTCACCTGCTGCACCGGACGGATGATCGTGCGCAGCTTGTGCTCGGCGCGCGCGAAACTCTGCGGCGCCGTGACGGCCCAGCGCTGCGCCGGCCCGGAGAGCTGATAGATCCCCTCGGCCACGGCGCCGATGAGGATCACGACGACGAGCGCCGCGCTGATCGGCGGATTGATCCCCCAGCGGAGCACGCGACGGACGAGTGGGCTCAGCAGGAAGTTCAGCAGCAGGGCGAAGACGATCGGGATGAGGAACTCGCGCGCGAGATAGAGCGAATAGAGCAGCGCCAGCGCGGTGAGGATCGTCGCTTCGATCGATCGCGCGCGCGGTGCCGCCGCGGCCGCGACCGTCCTGCCGATGTCCGGAGGGGGCGCGCTCGCGTCCACCGGAGGGGCGCTCGCCGTCGAATCGACGATGGGGGTGAGCGACGACGCAGGGGCGTTCGCTGCGCGCTCCGCCGCCTTCGGCACGATCGCCTGTTCC
>Ga0308176_10001623_pt1 | contig 14189 bp, 9 predicted proteins | sample PhyCR2_3_FD_203890 | JGI IMG/M metagenome (GOLD analysis project Ga0308176, IMG submission 203890) | Soil microbial communities from UC Gill Tract Community Farm, Albany, California, United States - DLSLS.C.R2 | ecosystem: Environmental > Terrestrial > Soil > Agricultural land | place: USA...
GCACTCGCTGGAGGTGGAGATCCCGTTCCTTCAGGTCCTGCTCGGCGAATTCGTCCTCGTCCCCCTGGTGGCGGGGGCCGCGACGGGCGAGGAGGTGGACGAGGTGCTGGAGCGGCTCTGGGGCGGCCCGGAGACCCTGATCGTCATCAGCTCCGACCTCTCGCACTACCTCCCCTATGAGGCGGCGCGACGGGCGGACCGGGAGACGGCGGACCGCATCCTCGCCCTGGACGGTCCCCTGGAATCCCGCCAGGCCTGCGGCGCCGTGCCGGTCAACGGCCTGCTGGAAGCGGCGCGGCGGCGCGATCTCATCCCCGAGCTGCTCGACCTGCGCAATTCGGCCGACACCGCGGGGGACCCCTCCCGGGTGGTCGGCTATGGAGCCTTCGCCTTCTATGATCGCGACTGAGACCCCCTGGACCCTCAAGCGCGGGCGCACGCTGCTGCGGATCGCCCGCCAGAGCCTCTCCGAGGCGCTCGGCTTCGGCGAGGCCCCAAGCGGGTACGACGATCCCTGGCTGCGCGAGCCGGGGGCCACCTTCGTGACCCTGCGGCTGCGGGGAGACCTGCGCGGCTGCGTGGGCTCGATCCAGGCCTACCGCCCGCTGTTCGACGACGTCTGGCGCAACGCCCGGGCCTCGGCCTTCCACGACACGCGCTTCCCGCCGGTGGAGCCCGGGGAGTTGGGGGAGATCTCGATGGAGGTCTCCCTCCTCTCGGCCCCGGAGCCGGTCCCCTGCACCTGCGAGGCGGAGGCGCTCCGTCTCCTCCGCCCCGGGGTGGACGGCGTCATCTTCGAATGCGAGGAGCACCGCAGCACCTTCCTGCCGCAGGTCTGGGAACAGCTCCCGGACCCCCGCGACTTCCTGGACCACCTCCGGCGCAAGGCCGGGCTCGGCCGTGGCTTCTGGGCGCCGGAGGTGCGGATCAGCCGCTACGGCGTGCTCAAGTGGGAGGAGGAGTAGCTCAGCAGTCGAGCGGCTCGATGACGCGGTAGGACGTCCGGGTTCCCCAGGACGAGTAGGTGCAGTCGCAGTCCCAGACTTCGTATCCCACCTGGTTCGTGTAGGTTCCATCGCTGTAGTAGAAGAACTCGTTCCCGCAGCGGCTGAAGATCGCCTGTGCGGGCGGCGGGGCGGCGAGGAAGATGGTGGCGAGGGTCAGGCACAGGGCCAAGGCGAGCAGCAGGCGGCGGCTGGTACGCATCAGGGATCTCCTTTTTGAACGGGCGGCGGGTGGCTCCGCCCTATCTCCCAAGGTGCCGGTTCCTTCCCTTTCTGAGCCGACGCACAATTTTTCCTAGAGGCATATTGCGATGCCTCAGTTGCATCCTTCCGTACCGTTCCTATAGGCTCCTCTAAACATTACGGTCAAGACAGGGTCTTCCAGTTGATGGTCCATGGAGGGGCGTGGACGAGGAGATCGTTCCATGGCAGAAAAGCGTTTTTCCGAGAAGAAATACGTCCTGCCGTTCGGCCGCTACGTGGGATCGACGGAGGTCGAGCCTCCGGCCGACGAGGTCCTCGTCGGCCGGGAAGGGCAGCGCGCCTACCTGATCGATCTCCTGATCAGCACGGGTCGGCGGGGTGCATATCTGGTGACCGGCCATCGCGGCGCGGGGAAGACGAGTTTCGTCAAGTACTGCATTAGCGAGTATGAGGCGAGCGTCTTCAGCCGCTTCCTGCGGGGCAACGTCGGCCGGGGTGTGTGGGACCGAGTTCTCGTCCTCCTTTTCTGGACGTCAATCCTAATAGGGGCGCTGCTCGCCACGGAGCTGGTGCAGTTTTTCGTCAACTCGACGGCCGGGAACTGGGATGACTACCTGAAATGGGTGCTCTTGCTCCCAGTCGGAATTATCCTGCTTTACCCTTGCGTATATGCGAAAGTCGTTCTGGAAACTTGTATCCGAGCGTCAGCCCAATTGAGGACTGGCAACTCGGGCGGTCAAACAAATGTTCACCAGAGCGAAAGGGATGTGGTCTACTGGGCGGGGTCAGCCGCCTTTGTCGCGGTGCTGCTCCTGATCCTTGGAATCTGGTGCTGGTGGCCTGCCGGCAAACCCGCGTTAGGGATCGCCTTACTGATACCCTTTGTATGCTCCTTGTATGCAACGGTTCAGGCCATCTCATACAGGCGCAAAAATGGAGCCGGAGATACGTGGAGGCGTTTGGCGTTCGCTGCCGTTCCTTTGGGTGTCATCAGCATGAGCGCATGGTTATACTTTCCCTTGGTGCTCAACGATAATCAGGCTAAATTTGTATTTCAGGGAAATTTCGCCTTAGGCGTGGTTTTCCTCGGGCTAGGGTCAATTCTGCGCTGGGTAGACCAATGGAAAAGGATAAAGCTCATTCACTGTCTGGAGGAAGATAATGTCTGGTATGAACCGACGCCTTCTCTGAAGCACGCAATGAGATCGGGGGCCTGGTGGTACTCATTTTTCGGCTTCGGCGCCCTAATTGTGGGCTCAATCCTGCTCATGTCAGGAGGAGATGCATGGTGGAGAGTCGCAATACAATTTTCGTTCCCGGTCATCTTGGTATGCATTTTTTTCTTCTTGCAATGGAAGTTGCAAAAAGCTCAAGTCGGGAAGGGCGGAAAAGAGGAAGAAGATTACTTCTTTCAGCCTCGTCCAATGTGGATCTTAACCTCCAAGGCGATTGTCTCGATCGTTGTTGCTCTTCAGTTGGCCTATCCTGTAATCTACTCGCTTGCTCATCGCTATGTTCCACCTTTAATAGGACACATATGCTTGTCGATGTCGCTCTGTAAAAATTCCTTTTCTGAGGGTCTGCCAATTCCCTTTTCGGGTAGGGTGCAAGAGGAACTGTGGATTGCAGGTTTGTTGGCCCTCATCGCCTTTTTTCATTTCATAGAATATGAGTGGGTGGTTCGCGGATACGTCCGTCCGCGGGAAGGCCAAGCGTTCGGTGCCGGCGGCTTGGCACCGTGGGACGATCAGGAGTCGGAAACGCATCGCGAGGCGAAGCGACGAGCGCACCGCAGTCTCGCCGAGCTAACGTTACCCTGGGCTATTTATAAATCGTGGCTACCCGTATTACCTGTTGCCGTGAATCTAGGGTTTGACCGGTTAGATCATCGTCGTGTAATCCAAACCATGCTCGTTGGATTGCGGGAACGCTATCACCGGACGTTTCTAGCCTGGAATTCCGGCTTCGCTAACCTCGGGCGATTCCTCGGGCTTCTCATTCTTTTGACTTTGACCGCCTTGATCAGCCAGTTGCTTCCAGATCCGGAAAGGCCTCTAAATTTACCTAGCGATAATAAAATCAGATTTTACGGACCACTTTTTGCGCGGCCATCAGATGAAGCAGCTGGAGAGCAAAAGGGGAATGCGAAAGCTCAAGGCTCAGCCGTTGCAGCAGGGGGCAACTCGACTAAAGATAAAAGCCTTGCTGAAGGAGGGGGCAGTGCCGCTAAGAGTCAGGTAACTAAAGGCCAGGCCGGCGGATCGGGCCCCGCCCCGACGACTGAAGATAAAGTCAAAGCCGCCGGACAGGAAGGCACCAGGGGTGAGGCAGTTGAGGCGAGGGCTGCCGGCCCCGGGTTTGCCGAGAAACTCTGGTTTACCGTGTTCACCGGATACGCGGTCTTTTCGGTGCCGGGCAAGCCTAATGAAGATCTCCTCCTATTCCATCTGCTGCCGCACTGGCGCAAGATTGGCAATGACCAGAAGAGTGAAAAAAAGTTTGATCCCACGCAGATCTACCTCGGCGTATACCATCTCCTTATCTTTAGCTTATTGTTTTTCTTCGGCCATCTATTTATTCATAGGATGCCATTGCTGCCCTACAAGCAGAATCTACGCCGTATCGACGATCTTTTAGACAGCTTGTCAGCGCGTACCAAGATCACTTCGAGCCTGAACCTATGGGGGCCGGCGCGTTGGATCTACAGCATCTTCTCCGACGAGCGGGTGCGAGAGACAGAGCGTGACCCGGTGGATCCCCGGACCGTGGAGCTTGCTTTCCTGCAGATCCTGGAGGACGTGCAGAAGGGCGGCTTCCGCTTCCCCGGGGTTGCCCGGCATCACCTCACTATGCCCGCACCGGAGATCACCTTTATATTTGACGAGCTCGATAAGCTGGGCACGCGTGTAGACCCGATGGAGGAAACTCGTGATCCCGGCGCCCCTAAACAAGAGATTCAGGTCATCCACAACGAACGGGAGCGTTCCCTCAAGCTCCGTTCCTTGCTTTCTGATCTGAAGAATATCCTGACCTCTGCGCCGGCGCGTTTCATCTTCGTTGGTGGAAGAGACCTGCACGATGAGTGGCTTGCCGATCAGACTTCACGCTTGCCGCTACTAACCAGCATCTTTAACACTGAGGTCTACCTTCCCTCTCTAATGACTGATCGGCGAGATCCCGACACGACCCTGGACACGGCAGAGCCTCGCCGTGACGGCAACTCGCGGTGCCTTCATGAGCGGATCGAGGAATATGTTTCAAATCAATACCTGCGAGCTCTGCGTCTCTATTATAGATCCGTGCGCAAGCGCTGGCTCCCCTCGTTTGGGCTACCGGTAGAGACGCTTGCTCCAGAACGGTTTGTGGCGGTGACTGGCGAGTTTCCGCTTCCCATAGTGCTCGATGCCAGCACGGGGACGTTGGCGAAAGAGGACCGGGACTTCCTGCTGAATGATTTCGTTCTTTTTCTTACCCATCGTAGCATGGGTAACCCCAAGAAACTCCGGGATCTCCTTTCCAGCTTCATCCGGCCAGCGGGGCGAGAGTTCAAGAACAACCGGGCCCGCTGGAAGGGGACTCCGTGCCGTCATGTCATTCGACTTGGCGATGTGGAGATCTTCCGTATCCAACTCTTGGTGACGATCTACCGCCACCTCACTCATGCTTTCGAGGAGCGGATGGTAAGGCGCGATGACAAATATACTATCTCTATCTTCCATCTGACCGATTTTTTATTCAAGTTTCATCGGCGCGCCTTCTCTTGGAGCAATCTCGAGCGGGTGGATGATCTAGCCCATATCCACCGGCTTCCGGACCTGCGGGAAATTCAGGAAGAGATCGTCGATCATTTCTCCGAGAGATTTCTCCATCGCGTGACCAATGGCATCTATTCGTTCCGGTTTCGTAGCGATGTCGCGCGTGAGGTGGAGTACCTGTCACGTCGTTCGCCCACAGAAATGGCGGCGTTCAACTTCACTCTCGACGAATCACTGTCCCTCAAGAGCGAGTACCTGGCGGCTATCGAGGGCAGCGAGCGAAACAATCCGGATCTGGTGGCGGCGCTTGGCGAGCTCTATGAGTTCGATCAGGATTTCGAGCGGGCCCGTCATCAATACCGAGTCGCGATCGAGCTTCTGGACAGAGAGTTGGAGTATATTAAGGGGGCGAAGAAGAAGGAGGCTTCCACGGCTCTCGATGACATCATCCATGGCAGAGTGGACGAGCATACCAGAATCTTCTTCCCTTGGGGGGTGGCCCGGCTACGTCTGATGCTTCAAGTTGGCATGACGTTCGAGTTGGAGCGAGACCTGGAGCAGGCAGAAGCGGAGTACCGAAGTGCCCGGATTCTGGCAAGAGCGCTCGTGCGGGCCTCCCTGGGGGCGGGGGAGGGCGACAATCCGGACGCCGATAGGGGGACTGCTGGACTTGGGGGAATGGCGAAGAGTCTCCTCCGTCAATGGACGAACTGGCGGCCAGAGCATCGTACTTCGCAGACGAATGCAGGCACGGCCAAAACGGAAGTTTCCCAAAATCGCCCTCGGCGCTGGGAAGACCGGATTCACAGCCTCAAGCATATGAACATTCTGTTTCAGCCTATGTTCGCAGAAGCCTGGCTCGCGGAGAAGTTTTTTGGATCAGTCGATACCAGCGTGACTCTCATTGAACGGGGGTTGTGGGAGATCCGGGGAGTCTTTCCTTTCGTCCGTAGACCGAGACTTCCGGAGCTCCCGACAACCCAAGAGGATCCAGGATCCAAGGACATCAAAGAAAATCAAGTTTCTTGGGAAAAAAGTCATGCGAATTTCTCCTTGATGCTTTTACAGCTCCATAACAAGGCAGGCGATGTCTATTTCTTCAAGGGCAGACAGCCCGTAACGCCCCACCAGATTAGGGCATGGTTGAAGCCTTCGGAGATAGAGCGAGACCGGCCCTCGGATGGATATCTTTTGCGCGCCCATTACCACTATGGGGTCAGCCTTCATGACTTGCGTCGTTACATTCACTACCGTGTTCTGCGCTCGCAGGAGCTCAGCATAAGCATAGAAAAGAACAGAACTCCGACATTGCTCGCCGAAGCTCTGCCGGACTTCCTTTTCCGGGCGGCGGCGGGTAGTGTCAACGACATGGCTGAGGCCACCCTCGCCCGGATCTCTTTGTTCAAGCTCCTTAATCAAGTGCGAGATGGAGGGAAGATACCAGGCAGTGGAGAAGAGCGTTTCAAGGGGTGTCTGGAGTGGTTAGAGATTGGAGATGCAGAGACTCGGAAATCAGAGCTGAGGAACTGGTTTGGAGAGTGGGTCGAACGGTCTTTATTTGGCGAAAGTCTCAAAAGATTAATCGAATTCACTGGTCCTGATACGGCTGGCGAGCGTCTTTTGATGTCCCTCGATTTTTGCCGCGTCGGTGCCTATTTTCTTGAAAAGGGGGGGTATCCAGAGGATGCGGGGCGCGAGCTCCTCCAAGTCTGTGAGACCGTCACGCGATACCTCTGGTGGGGCCTGTCGGTTGAGAGGTTGGGTGCCGCCTCTGAGAGCAAAGGCGGCCGGGCCTACCGCTGGTGGGATGGGTTGGGTGCTCATATCAAAGGCTGGCAGAAGAAGACGGATGAGGGTGAGGCGTTGCCGATGTCCAGGCTCTTTTCCAACCAGGATTTCTGGCAGGAGCTCATTACTCTGGGACTCGAAGCTTTGGAAAGGGCCGAAACATTGTTTCGGCAGAGCCGGTATTCAGGGCGTTCCGAGGCAAAGAGAGCCAAGGAGGGGTGGCCATATCTCGTGGGCAAGATTATTCCTCCGGAAGCTCTTACTCTCCTGTGCTCCCTTCGACTTGGTGCCATGGACCTCTCCTTGGCAGAGGAACAGGTGAACAGGATGGATGATCTCTTGAAGCGTTGGCTCGGGATGGATGTAACCGGCCCCCGTATCGGGGATTTCGCAGCCATTCTGGAAAAGTCCGTCCAACGCCATGCCTATCCGATGATCAACCGTCTAAAGGGCCTGAAGGTTCTAATCGATAATCTGGTTTTGAAATCCAGGGGCAAGGAGCCCAAAAAGCAAGAAGCTAAATTTTCTAACGCCCAAGAAGAGTCAGAATTTCAGCAAGCTCTGGAGTGGACTCTCGAGCTCCTGGAGCTCAACGAACAGTTTGATGCGCCGCTCCATTTCACGCCATCCCATTCCGGTATGACGTGTGCCCTTGTCTGGCTCTGGGGCGCACAGAGATTTGCCGGCCAGGAGAATCGGGACGTCTTGGACCGTCTCCACCGCGCGGCGCAGCGGGACCTCGCCAACAGCGAAGAGATGTACACGATGCGGCGGTCCTACTACGAGGCGATCAGTGGTCTGTACTATCTCTATGACGATTTCAACGATCGCCAAATTCATTTCAATCATGCGATCCAGATGGCGGGGGCCGAATTGAACGCGATCGTCAAGTTTTTGGTCGATGAGGCGGACGAGCTGAGAAGAAAGCCGGCTCCGAAGGCCTGAGCTCCCTTCACTCCGCCCGCAACGCCTCGATCGGATCGAGCCGCGCCGCCCTCCGGGCGGGCAGTAGCCCGGAGAGCAGCCCCGTCCCGACGCTGACCCCCACGGCCAGCGCCACGAAGAGCAGGGGAGTATGCACGGGCAACCCCGGCACAGCCAGCCGGAGGAGGGCGGCGATGCCCATCCCGGCCAGCACGCCGAGCGCTCCTCCCACGGTGGCGAGGGCTGAGGCCTCCAGCAGGAAGAGCACCTGGATCTGCCGGCGGGTGGCGCCGATGGCCCTGGCGAGGCCGATCTCGGCCGTCCTTTCGCCGACGGCGATCCACATCATGGTCAGGATGCCGATCGCTCCCACCAGCAGGGAGATGCCGGCGATCGCCCCCACGGAGAGGGTGATCATGTTCATCACGTTGTCGAACACCGAGAGCATGGCCGCCTGGGTGGTGACGGTGAAGTCCTCCTCGCCGCCGTGGCGCTCCGTCATCACCCGCTGGACCTCCCGCTCCACCTGGGGTGCCAGCCCCGCGTGCGCGTAGGTGATGTCGATCTCGTTGAGCTCGCCCAGGTTGAACAGCTTCAGGGCGTTCGCCACCGGCACGTAGGCGGCGTCGTCGATGTCGAAGCCCAGGAATTGCCCCTTGGGGGCCATGATTCCGATCACCCGGAAGCGGGTCCCTCCGATGCGCACGAATTGGCCCAGCGCGTTGGCCTCGCCGAACAGCTCGCGCTTGACCTTGGGGCCGAGCACGGCGAGCTGCGTCGCCCGGCTCGGGTCTCCGGGTGGCCAGAAGGACCCTTGCCGCACCTCGAATTTCCAGGCCCGGGGGATGTTGGGCGTCACGCCGTAGATGAAGACGCTCCGCCCCCGGCCGTTCGCCTCGACCCGTGCGGCGCCGAACGCCACCGGCACGATCTCCTCGACGCCGGGCAGCCGCTCGAGGGCGAGGGCGTCGTCGATCGTCACCTTGCGGGTGGTGCCGCCGAGGGCGCCGGGGATCCCCATTGTCTCGGATTTGCCCGGCGTGATCTGCATCATGTTGGTGCCGAATTGGGTGAACAGGCCGATCATGTAGCGCCGCGTCCCCTCGCCGATCGAGGTGAGCAGGATCACCGAGGCGATGCCGATGCCGATCCCCAGCATCGAGAGCCCCGAGCGCAGGCGGTGGCTGAGGACGGCGCCGAGGGCGAGGCGGATGAGGTCGCGCATCCCGGGATCTCCGTCATTTTCCGGCGAGGGCCGCCACGGGATCGAGGCGGGCGGCCCGGCGGGCGGGGAGCAGGCCGAAGAGGAGGCCCACGGCGAGCGAGAGGGAGAGGGCGGCGATCACCGCCCAGACCGGCGGGCTGGCGGGCAGGGCCGGGAAGATCTTCACCAGGATGCGCACCGCCCCCCAGCCTGCGGCCAGACCCAGGAGCCCTCCGGCCGCCGAGAGGAGCGCCGATTCGGCGAGGAAGACGGTCAGCACCTGCCGGCGCCGCGCGCCCAGGGCGCGCAGCAGCCCCACCTCGCGCGTCCGCTCCGAGACCGAGACCAGCATCACGTTCATGATCCCGATACCCGCGACGGTCAGCGAGATCGCCGCGATGGCCCCCAGGGCCAGGGTGAGGGCGCCGAGGATCTGCGAGAAGGTGGAGACCACGGCGTCCTGGGTGAGCACGGTGACGTCCTCCTCGCCGTGGCGCTCCTTGAGGATCTTCACCACCCGGCCCTTGGCGCCTTCGAGAGCCGCGCTCGACCGCACCTCGACGAAGATGCGGAAGAGGGACCGGCGGTCGAACATCCGCATGCCGGTCGCCACGGGCACGGCCACCGTGTCGTCGATGTTCATGCCGAGCTGGGTGCCGCGGGGGGTGATGACGCCGATCACGCGCATCCGCCAGGCGCCGATGCGCACCACCTGGCCGACCGGCTCCTCGCCGGGGAAGAGCTCGCGGGCGACTTTGTCCCCCAGCACCACCACCGGCTGGCCGCGGCGGAGCTCCCCCGCCGGAAGGTAGTCGCCGCGGGCCATCGCCAGCTTGCGGACGTACAGCATCTCCCGCGTGGTGCCGATGACCGCCACCTGCCGCCGCAGGGCCCCATGCGCCACGAATTCGGTGCCGACCACCAGCGGCGCCACCCGCGTGGCCTCGGGAGTGCCGCGCGTGATGGCCCGCGCGTCCTCCAGGGTGAGGTCGTTCGAGGCCGTGGCGATGCCGGGGATGCCGGTGGTCTCGGTCTTCCCCGGCACCACGATCAGCAGGTTCGAGCCGATGCTGGCGAACTGGTCGATCACATAGCGGCGCGCCCCCTCGCCGAGCGCGGTGAGGGTGATCACGGCGGCCACTCCGATCGCCATGCCGACCAGCGAGAGGGCGGTCCGTAGCCGGTGCCCGAAGAGGGCCTGGAAGCAGAAGCGGAGGAGGTCGCGCGGGCTCATGCCGGACCTCCCGCCGGCGCCAGCAGGTCCAGGGCGCCGGTGATCTCGGCGCCGGGGAGCCGGCGGGCGATGCGGCCGTCGACCAGGATGATCACGCGGTCGGCCCGGCGGGCCACCGAGGGGTCGTGGGTCACCACCACGAGGGTGATGCCGTCGCCGTTCATGCGGTCGAGCAGGTCGAGGATCTGGCGGCCGGAGGCGGAGTCGAGGTTCCCGGTGGGCTCGTCGGCGAGCAGCACGCGGGGTCCCATCACGGTGGCGCGCGCCAGGGCCACCCGCTGGCGTTCCCCCCCGGAGAGCTGGTCGGGGCGGTGACCGGCCCGGTCGGTGAGGGAGACCGCCGCCAGGGCCGCCTCCACCCGCCGGCGCCGCTCGCCCCGGCCCACCGCCGCGAAGACCATCGGCAGCTCGACGTTCTCGGCCGCGGTCAGCCGCGGCACCAGGTGGAAGGACTGGAAGACGAAGCCGATCAGGTCGCGCCGCACCGCGGTCAGCTCCTCGTCGGAGAGGGTCCCCACCTCGCGGCCGTCGAGCCAGTAGCGGCCGGCGTCCGGCCGGTCGAGGCAGCCCAGGACGTTGAGCAGGGTCGACTTGCCGGAGCCCGAGGGGCCCATGATGGCGACGTGCTCCCCGGGCGCCACGTGCTCGGTGATGTCCACCAGGGCGTGCACCGGCTGGCCGCCGAGCTGATAGGTGCGCGAGACCCCTTCCAGGCGGATCACGGGGTGGAGCCCTGGCGGACCGCCTTGACCTTGACGCCCGCCTTGATCTCCGGCCGGTCGAGCGAGGTGACGAGGAGGTCCCCCGGCGCGATCCCGGAGACGATCTCGGTCCAGTCCCAGTTCTTGAGCCCGGCCTGGACCTTGCGCTCGGCGAGCACGCCGTGGTCGTCCACCAGAACCTTCTCCCCCTCGATGAGCGCCGAGGTGGGGATGCGCGGCACGTTGTCTTTCACCTGGAGCAGGATCTCGACGTCCGCCGAGGTGCCGGGGAGGAGCTTCACCGCCTCCGGATCGGCGAGCTCCACCTCGATCTCCACCGTGCGGTTCTGCTCCTCGCGGTCGAGCACGTAGGGGGCGACCCGCCGCACCCGCCCCTCGAAGTGGCGGCCGGGGTAGGCGTCGATGGTGATCCGCGCCGGCTGCCCGGCATGGATGCGGGCGGAGTCGACCTCGTCCATGGGGGCGCTGATGTAGATCGAGCGGGGATCGAGGACGTCGATCACCGGCGGGATCGGCAGGCCGGGGGGCGAGGGGGTGGTGTACTCGCCGATCTCGGCCGAGAGGTCGGCCACGATGCCGTCGAAGGGGGCGCGGATCACCGTCTGTCCCCCTTGCCGGGCCGCGAGGTCCACGGAGGCCCGGGCCTGCTCGACCCCGGCCCTGGCGGCGCGGCAGGCCGCTGCGGCGGCCGCTGCGGCGCTCTGCGCTTCATCATAGGCGTCGGTCGAGATGATCCCCTGCGCGGCCAGCGTCCGCAGGCGGTCGCGCTCGCGGGCGGCCCGCTCGGCGGAGACGCACGACTGCTGGCGCTGCTGCTCGGCGGCCTGGAGCTCCCGCTGGGAGAGGGTGGTGCGGGCGTCCGGCACGCTGGGATCGAGCCGCAGCAGGACGTCCCCTTTTTTGAACGCCTCCCCCTCGCGGAGCGGAATGGCCACCACCCGGCCGCCGGTCTCGGGGGAGATCTGGGCCCGGCGGCGGGCCTTCACCGTCCCCGCCCGCGAGTTGGTGACCGTCTGCTCGACCCGTCCCCGGGAGACCGGAGTCACCGTGACCTCGATCGGCTTGGGCGCGAGCACCGTGGCCCGCAGGGCGAGCCCCGCGGCCACGATCCCGAGGAGGATCAGCAGGCGAATCGTCCAGCGCCGCATGGTGGGCACAATGTAGCAGGCGGCGAAACGCCTGGCCCCACCCTCCCGGGTGGTTGACACCCCCACCGGCGACTGCACATCATGGCTCTGGCGAAGAGGGGAGGCGTTATGTTCCGGAAGATCCTGGTCCCCGTGGACTTTACCGAGAAGAACCAGACAGCGCTCGACAGCGCGGTGCAGATCGCCGGCGCGGACGGCGAGATCGACCTGCTGCACGTCATCGAGACCATCGAGCACATCGATTTCAAGGAGATGTCCGACTTCTACCGCGGGCTGGAGACCCGGGCGTCGGCCAAGCTGTTCGCCCTGGAGGAGACGCTCAAGGAGAAGGGGGTGAGCGTCCACCACGAGGTCCTCTTCGGCAAGCGGGCGGAGACGATCGTGCGCTACGCTGAGGAGAAGGGGGCCGACCTGATGGTCCTCTCCTCCCACAAGGTCGACCGCGACCACCCCGCCCTCGGTCTGGGAAGGCTCAGCTACGCCGTCGCGATCGTGGCGCGGTGCCCGGTGCTGCTGGTGAAGTAGGGGGAAAGGACCCAAAGGCCTGCAAGGATAAGGAGTCGTCCTTGGTGTCCTTGCAGTCCCTTGGGTCTTTATGTCCTTGCTGCTCATACCCCGTAATACCGCCCCACCAACGCCCACAAAGCGACCCCGCAGGAAAGCACGCTGAACGCTCCGAGCGCCATCCCCAGGCGCCCGGGCTCGATCCGGCCCGCCGATCTCCGGCTGTGGAAGATCCAGGCCGCGGGGAGGACCAGGGGTAGGAAATACCGCCCCTGGATACCTTCGATGAAATCCGCGCCGTAGGGGGTCCAGGTCGTGTATTCCGCGGTGCTGACGAAGCTCATGCCGGCGAGGACCACGGCGGCGGCGATCCCCCGCTGCCAGGGCCGCACCTCGATCCGGGGGCTCGCATCCAGGAAGACCAGCGCCAGGAGCACGGCGAGATAGGCGACGAGGAGCGGAGCCGGAAGCGGGGTGTCGAGCCACCCCAGCCTGCCCACGAGCTGGCCGAGATACCGGGGGGCATGAACGGTGTAATCCACGAGCATCACGCGGAAGAAGTGAAACGGATGGAGCAGCAAGTCGTGGATCTGCCGGCCGGGATCGGTCCCGGTCTCCAGCCGTCTGTAATCCATGGCGCGCGCCCTCGCGATCGACCAGAAGGCCGCGAGGAGCGAGAGCCCGAAGTGAAAAAGGAGGAAGGCCGCCCGGCGGCCCCGGGGGAACCGGGCCGCGGGGATCAGGAGGACGAGGAGCGCCAGCGGCAGGGGCTTCGACGCGCAGAGGACAGCCGCGGCGGCGGCCATCAGGAGGAGGTCGCCGCGGGTCGCCTCTTCCGTCCCCCACGCCAGCTTCGCCACCGTCGCGACGAGCACGAACGACGACGCGAGAGTGGTCACGTCCGCGGAGGCGGAGCCGAGGAGGTGGAGAGCCATCGGGGTGAGCGCCACCATCGTGGCCAGCCAGGCGAAGGCCGGCAGCCGGCGGACGGCGAAGGCGACGGCCAGGGCCCCGAAGAGCAGGTTCGTCAGGCGGGCGAGGTAGAGCAGGGCGAGCGCCGGAGCCCCCAACAGGCGGCCGGCCGCGATCCCGATCGCCTGGGGGAGGTACGGCACGCAGGTGTACTTGAGGCTGCCCGGGAAACAGACGGGCTCCCGCCGCTCGGGCGCGAGGGGGATCCGGAGGGCCGCGAGGATGGCGCGCGGTGAGGTTCTCCTCTCAGGGTGGAAGGGAGATCCCCGAACATCTCGCCGATCCGGTGGACGCTCTCCGGCAGCGGCGCCGTCCGTACGGGCACCGGGAGCAGATCCAGCCGCCCCTCGCTCACCCGGTAGGCGCGGTCGAAGTGCTCCGTCTCGTCCGGGGCCTGGAACGGCGGGGTGACGATCGCGAACGTCGCGCCGAAGAGCAGCATCGCCGCCAGGACGAAGCGGCCGGGCTCGCTCATTTCGGCACAGTGAGGGATAAGATCCCGAGAATCGTTCCACGTTGCATGCTGGGCGGCTCCGGCGCGGAGCTTAGAGCTTTCTCAAGCCAAAATCCAAAATCGCAAATCGTCATGCTCCGCGCCATCGCCGCCACCTACCGGGAAGCCTTCTCGGGCCTGAGCCGGTCCGTCTGGCTGCTGTCGTTCGCCTCGCTGATCAACCGCGCCGGCACGATGGTGATGCCTTTCCTGCTGCTGTTCCTGATCGAGAAGCGC
>Ga0308176_10001624_pt1 | contig 14188 bp, 11 predicted proteins | sample PhyCR2_3_FD_203890 | JGI IMG/M metagenome (GOLD analysis project Ga0308176, IMG submission 203890) | Soil microbial communities from UC Gill Tract Community Farm, Albany, California, United States - DLSLS.C.R2 | ecosystem: Environmental > Terrestrial > Soil > Agricultural land | place: USA...
TGCGGATCGGTGGATCGCAGGGCACGGTCGCATTGGCAACCTGGTCCAGCACCGTCACCTTGTACTGCGCGTCGAGCGGGCCGGTGCAGCTGTCGTTGATCACGCGATTGCGCGGTGCGTTGCCCTGCACGCTCAGCTGCTGCGCGCTGTCTCCCGAGAAGGTCACGGACTGGATCGAGTAGCGTGGATCGGACACCAGCGTGAGTGTCGTCGGCGCATGCCCGCCGCCGATGCTGAAAGTCAGCGCACCGTCGTCATTGACGTTGCCACCCGAGTACTTGTAGCTGTAGGGCGCGCCGTTGGACCCGTTGACGTTGGTCCATCCGTCGCCGTTCGTGCTCGAGTTGCGGACGTCCAGGGAAGCGTTGGTCGGATTGTTGCCAGGCATGTCAGTGCTCCAGGCTGGAGGGCCGCGAGGACCCGGAAGACGGACATGGACGTCCGCTGATAGTGCACCCGAAAGGTTCGGCCGTCATCGCGAAGCCACCGCGAGTTCAAAAGGCACCACTGGCACGAAGCCCGCCTGGCGTAGTCGCGCAACATACGGAGCGGCCGCCGCATGCTCCCTGCGTGCCTGCAGCACGCGCACGAGCAGTTCGAGCCGATCGAACGGAAGCGGATCGCGCGAATCCGCACGCAGCAGTTGCTCGGCCGTGGTCCACGCCGCTTGCGCGGGGGCGTCGTTGCCAAGTACCTCCTGGACGCTGCCATCCAGCCAGCGGGTCCTGGCCATCAGGATGCGAAGGTCATCGCTGGGCTTGTGCGCCCAGGCGGGGGCCAGGTCCGTGTTCACCTGCGCGAGAAGGGATGCGGCGTCCGCAGGACGCCGGTTGTTCAGGGCGATCTCCGCCAGCAGAAGGCGATCGGATGCCAGCGAGCGCATGGAGCGTTCGTCGTCAGGTTGCGCGGTGCGCGCCGCGGCCAACAGCGACTCGGCGTGCAGCGCTTCGCGCTCAGCGCGCAGACGGTCGGTCCGCATCGCCAGCATCGCCAGCTTGATATGGCAGATCCCGGTCAGCCGTTGCCATTCGACGTTCTTGCGATCCTGCGCGGCGAGCGCGTCGGCTGCACGCGCCGTCTCATCCATGTTGCGCTGCGCCGCATCAAACTCGCCCTGCGCCATCTGCGCCTGCGCAAGAAGCACGCGCGCGTAAAGCCAATCTGTCTTCCAGATCGCGTTGTCGGGCTCGGCTGCACGATTGCGGGACAACGCATCCACCTGCTCTCGAAAACGGGCCTCCGCTTCGGACAGGCGTCCATCGTCCTCGGCCAGGCTGCCCAGGAACGAAGCGGCGTTTGCGGCCTCATCGCGCAGGGATGCATCGTTCGGATGCTGAGCGATCCACTTGCGATAAAGCAGCAACTCGGCACGAAACGCCTGCTCGGCTTCCTTGTTGCGACCTTGGCTCTGGTCGAGCGCCGCCAGGGTCTGGTGCCCGTAGGCGACTTCCCGCTGCCAGTCGAAATTCTTCGGGTCCATCGCCGCCAATTGCAGCGCGCTGTTGCGATAACGCGTGAACCAGACCCGTGTCTGGTCGAACAATCCCCTCTGCAGATACACCCGTCCCACCCAGTACTCCGCCTGGGCGCGGTCGAACAGGCGCTGGCCATTGCCCGGCTGGCGCTGGAAAAGCGCGCTGCTGCGCGCGTAGGCTTCGTTGAACGCGGCCATCGCCTGCGCGTACTTGCCTTCGTCTAGCCGCACCGACCCGATGCCGGTGAGCGATCGCGCCTGCTCCTCCAAAGCGCGGTCGCTGAGGTCGCGCGGTTTCAGGGTGGCGAAGTAGCTGGTCGCCTTGTCGTCGACGGCGCGCATCAGGTCCAGGCGGCCGACGGTGGTCAGTTTTTTGCGCAGGTCGCCGAGCATGAAGCCGAGGATGTCCTCGGCCTGCGCCTGCCGCCGCTGCGCATCGTTGCGCGCGACGTACGCCGTGGCGGCAAGGGCGATCGCGAACGCCATGCCACAGACCGAGGCCGTGGTGATCGCAAGCAGCCGCCGTTGCCGTCGCTGCGCTTCACGCCTGGCCAGCGCGTCGTAGCTCACGCCGAGCAACCCGGCGACGAGTTTCAGGAACGCGCGATCACGCCCGTCGCCATCGGGGCGCGCATCGGCCGCCAGGGGTTCGCGGCGCACGCCGTCGGGTCCGAAGCCGGTCAGTGCAGGCGCGAAGCAGCCTTGTCCCTGCGTGCCGGGATCGCCATCGACGATGAAACAGAAAATGCGATCGCCACGATCGAGCGCACGGAACGCTTCTATCTCGGCCTGCACCCACGGCGAGCGCGCCGAGGCCGGGGAACAGATGACGACCAGCGCTGCTGATTCGGCCATCGCCGCGCGGATCGTGGTGCCGAGGTCACCGGCGGTGGGCAGTTCGTCGCGGTCGCGGAAGATCGTGCCCAGGCGCGGGCCGATCGGGCCGTCGGGCCCGGGCGTGCCGACCAGGCGCGCCGGCATGCGGTACGCCTCCAGCCGGCGGTGCAGCCACTGCGCCCAGCGCGCATCGGCGTGGCTGTAGCTGAGGAAAGCGGCGTAACGCATGTTGCCGATCCCGTGGCCGGGACTCTCCACAACGTATTTGTCACGCCCGAACGGCCACGGCCGGGGTGAGGCCCGCCGGAAGCCCGTGGATCGGCCCCGGCAACACAAGGCGCGGCGGCTTCCGCCCGCCGCGCGCGCTGCATCAGAGCGTCTTGAGGAACTCCGTCAGGTCGTGCTGCTGCCGTGCATCCAGCTGCAGCTTGCGCACCTGGTTGTAATGGGCGACGACGTCCTCGAGGGTCGCGGCGCTGCCGTCATGGAAATACGGCGGATGCCGTGCCAATCCGCGCAGCGGCGTCGTGCGATAGGCCTTGGTGGCGGTGCGCGCGGCATAGGCACCATCCATCCCCGTGTCCGAAGGCGCATGCAGCACGCCGGCATTGTTGTCAGTGCCGGTGATGCCGATGTGGCAACCCATGCAGTCGCGCGCGAACACCGCGCGCCCGCGGCGCGCCGCCGCCGGGTCGTAGCTGCCCGGAGCCGGCGCCGGTGCGGCCAGGCTGAGCTGGTAGGCACGCAGCGCGGGCAGCCTGGGGGTGACGAGATCCGGCGACTGGTGCACATCGATGCCCAGCCGCGGATCCGAGAAATTGCCCTGCCCGCCCATCTGGGTGACCGCGACGTAGGCATTCCAGTACGCGACCGGGCCTTCCGCCGTATAGGTCTCGTTGCGCACGCGCGACAGTCCGTACGCAGGCGGCAGGACCAGCGGCGTATCGAGTCCGTCGATGTTGAAGCGCGGGTCGTAGCGCCCGCGGCCCCAGCCGTTGAAGACTGCCTTGACGTCCGCGGGAAGCGCTGGCGATAGCGCGACGATCGCGCCAACGTTCAAATCGCGGTTGGGCCATCCGTCCAGGCGATGGCCGATGCCGGGCGCGACCGAGTCATCGACCGTGGAATGGCACAGCGCGCAGGTGACGCCCAGGCGCGTGATGTGGTTGTCCGCATCGACGCTGGCCTTGAGGCCGACGACCGCGTTCAACTTCAGCAGCGCCGCCGTGGTCGCCGGGCTCGAAAGATCGGCGGTGGCGAGGATTCCGGGTGGCAGCGCGTCGGCGTCAACTTTCAGCCCCAGCGACAGCGCGCTGATCGGATCGACCGTCGACACGACCTCGTGCATGCGCAGCTGGTCGGTCCACTTCTGTTCGTCACCGAACGTGTCGTAGCGGAAGATCTGCTTGCCCTGCGCGATCAGGGCGGGCGTCATCGCCTGGTTGCCGGTGTACGGCGTTGCCTGCGCCGCGGAAATCACGTCGGATTCGGCGCTGCAACCTGCCAGCAGCACGACGCTGGACAACGCTCCGGCCAGGAGCAGGCGAGTACATGGGACGGACATGTCGGTTCTCCATTTCGTCTCGGCGACGACGGCAACCTAGGCCCGTTTCGACACTCCCGGACTCCAGCAATGTGCAAAGTCCGGACGACGTCGCGGGTCCGCGCAGGCCAGCGCGAACCGGGACTTCGTCGTCACTGCTGAATGGGTTGCGTCTGCACTACCAGGCACGCCCGTACTGGACCGGCGGCTCGATGCTCACGCCGAGTTCGGTGGCCGCGCGACGTGGGAAATAGGGATCGCGCAGCAGTTCCCGCGCGAGGAAGACGAGATCGGCGTCACCGCGTTCGAGGATGCCTTCGGCCTGTCGCGCATCGGTAATTAGTCCGACCGCCCCGGTGGCGATGCCGGCCTCACGGCGGATCCGCGCGGCAAACGGCACCTGGTAACCGGGTGCGACGGGAATCTTCGCGTCCGGTACGTTGCCGCCGGAGGAACAGTCGATCAGGTCGACGCCGTCCTCGCGCAGCCAGCGGCAAAGCTGCACGCATTCGTCGATGTCCCAGCCGCCTTGCATCCAGTCGGTCGCCGACACACGCACGACCAGCGGCATCGGCGCGGGCCAGGGGCCGCGGACGGCGGCGATCACTTCGCGCAGCAACCGGGCGCGATTGGCCAGCGAGCCGCCATACGCGTCCTCGCGCCGGTTGGACAGCGGCGACAGGAATTCATGCAGGAGGTAACCGTGCGCGGCATGCACTTCGACCACGCGGAAACCGGCGGCGCGCGACCGTTCGCTGGCGGCGGCGAAATCGGCGATGACCTTGGCGATGCCTGCCGCATCCAGCGCATGCGGCATCGGATAGTCGGCGGAAAATGGAACCGCGCTTGGTGCCACCGGGGTCCAGTCGCCCTGCCCGCGCGGCAAGGCTTTGCCTCCGCGCCACGGCACCTCGGTGCTGCCCTTGCGGCCCGCGTGCGCGAGCTGGATGCCCGGCACCGCACCCTGCGCGGCAATGAAGGCCGCGATGCGCGACCACGCGTCCTGCTGCGCGTCGTTCCACAGCCCGGTATCGCCGGGCGAAATGCGGCCTTCTGGCGACACCGCCGTTGCCTCGGTGAACACCAGGCCCGCCCCACCCACCGCACGGCTGCCCAGGTGCACCAGGTGCCAGTCGTTCGGCATGCCGTCGACCGCCGAGTATTCGCACATCGGCGATACCGCGATGCGGTTGCGCAGCGCAACGTCTCCGAGGAGGTAGGGATCGAACAGCATGGGCGGCTCGCGTATCCGGGCGCGCCAGCTTAAAGGTCATCGCGTCAACGCGCCGGTCGACGTCTGCTTAGGTACTGGATTCGAACGCCCTTACGACGAGCGGAAATGAACGGAATCGACAAATGAATCGCGTCCCGCAATCGATGCCCGGCGTTCATTGGGCAACTCCCATCGCGCGTACTGCCGTGGTGCATGCAACTGCGGTCGTTCAGATGCATTTACGCGCTTTGGAAAACATAACGACCGGTTCACCGGCAGGCAACGCGCCAACATCCAGTCTGTTCCCACCCCGCAATGAAGCGGAAACGAGGAGCAACCCATGGACAACGACAATCGCGAGAAGGGCACCGCCCACGAGATCAAGGGTGCGGTGAAGGAAACCGTCGGCAAGGCGACGGACAACCAGTCGCAGCGCCTGGCGGGCAACCTCGAGAAGAATGCCGGCAAGGTGCAGAAGGAATTCGGCAAGGCCACCGACGACGACGGCCGCCGCAGCACCCGCTGATAGTCATCGTTACAGGAAGGCCGGGGCCCTTGGGCTCCGGCCTTTTCTTTGCCTACGGCAACGCCGGGATCGCGAGGCTGCGTTTCGGATCACCGGTAGCGCCGGAGCGCAGCCCAGGCGGCAGGTGGCCGACGTCGCCGATCGAAATCACCTTGTAGCGGCCATCCGCCTCGACCCGGATGTGGGTGATGCTCGCGTGGCCCACCGACATCTCGAGCCACGCCGCGGTTTCGACGCCGAGTGCACGCGTGACGAGATAGCGGATCACATTGCCGTGGCAGACGAGCAGGTCCGTCTGCGCACGCCCGGCGGCCGGACGGAAATACGTGTCGAACACGCGGTCCAGCCGCGCCTTGCAGGCCGCAAGATCGGCGGGTTTTTCATCGACGGTGATTTCCGTGCGTCGCGTCGGCGGCGTGCATTCGGCAAGGTCGCCGACCACTTCGAAGTGCCGTCCCGGCAACGCCTCGCCGATGATCGCCGCGGTATCGCGTGCGCGCTGCATCGGACTGACGCGCATCGCGTCGAAGCGCACCGGCAGTGCGGCCAGGCGCGCACCGGCCAGTCGCGCCTGGGCGACGCCCAAGGGCGACAGACCCGGTCCGACATGCTCATCGATCCGTGGATCCTCGATGTAATTGCCATGCCGCACGAGGATGATGTCGCGCGCGGCAGGCGCCGCGGATTCTGCCGCGCTCGCAAACCCGGCCAGCGGCAGCAGGCAGGCGAGCGCGAGGCAGCATCGCAGCGCAAGCATGCACAGCCGGGCAGACGTCGCGGCCTTGGCGCGATCGGCAGGCTCTATTCCGTCTTCGATCCGAGTCGCTGTCATCGCTGCGCTTCCCTTGGGCCCGCGCGCACGATACGCCAGGGACGGCTCGAACCATGCGCGCCGGCAAGGGCCGCGGGTGTATAAGGCATCGGTCCCCACGGAGCGCCCGCCATGAAAATCCATCGCATCGCCGTCATTGCCGCCGTCGCGGCCGCCACGCTGGCCTCGCCTGCCTTCGCCGCATTGAAAGTGGGCACGCATGCGCCGGAGTTCAGCGCACCGGCGTTCCTCGCCGGCAAACCCTTCACGTTCGACCTCGCAGATGCGCTGAAGAAAGGCCCGGTCGTCCTCTACTTCTTCCCCGCCGCGCATACCGCCGGCTGCAACATCGAGGCGCACCTGTTCTCGCAGGCCATCGACCAGTTCAAGGCCCAGCACGCGACGGTCATCGGCGTGACCGCCGGCAACACCGACCAGCTCGCCGATTTCTCGAAGGAAACCGAGCACTGCAGCGGCAAGTTCGCGGTGGCCGCCGATGCCGGTGCGAAAGTTGCGGCGCAGTACGACGCGATCCTCGCGCAGAAGCCCGAGTGGTCCAGCCGCACGTCCTACGTGATCTCACCGGACGGCAACATCGTGCACGCGTATTCGAACCTGGATCCCAAGCAGCACGTCGCGGAAACGCTGGCGGCGCTGAAGGCGATCAAAGCGCACTGACGCGGCGCCGCGTGGCTCAGGTCGAACAGGCCTCCATCGCCAGCTGGAACGAACGCACGCGCAGCGCGTGATCGAAGATGTTCGCGGTCAGCATCAGTTCGTCCGGCTGGTGGCGGGCGATGAAGGCGTCGATGCCCTGGCGTACCGCGGCGGGCGCACCGATCACCGCGCAGCCCAGTGCGCGGTCGACGCCCGCCCGCTCCTCCGGCGTGCAGAAGCTGTCCATGTCCTCCGCTCGCGCAAGCGGCGCCGGCACGAGGCCGGGCCGGCCGCGTCGGAGGTTGACGAAACTCTGCTGCTGCGTGGTGAACAGCCTGCGCGCCTGCGCGTCGTCATCGGCGCAGACGACGTTCAGCGCCAGCATCACGTGTGGTCTTGCGCCGCGCGCGGAGGGACGGAACTCGCTGCGGTACAGCGCCAGTGCCTGCTCCAGCGCATCGGGCGCGAAGTGCGAGGCGAATGCATATGGCAGGCCAAGCATCGCCGCCAGGCGCGCGCCGAACAGGCTCGAACCAAGGATCCAGACCTCGACGTTGCTGCCGCTTCCCGGTACCGCCTGCACCGCCTGGTCCGCCTGCGCAGGTTCGAAATAACGCAGCAGTTCGACGACATCGGCGGGAAACTCTTCGGCGCTGGCGTAATAGCGGCGCAGTGCCCGCGCCGCTGCCTGATCGGTGCCCGGCGCACGTCCGAGTCCCAGGTCGATGCGCCCGGGATGCAGCGCGTCGAGCGTCCCGAACTGTTCGGCGACCTGCAGCGGTGCGTGGTTGGGCAGCATGATTCCGCCGGCGCCGACGCGCAGCGTCGATGTCCCCGCGGCGACATGCCCGATCAGCACCGCGGTCGCCGCGCTGGCGATGCCCGGCATGTTGTGGTGTTCGGCAAGCCAGTAACGGTGGTAGCCGAGGCGTTCGCCGTGGCGCGCAAGGTCGAGCGTGTTGGCGAAGGTCTGGCGAGGCGTGCTGCCTTCGGTGACCGGCGCTAGGTCGAGGATCGAGAGCGGAACGGAGGGACGTCGTACTGCCGGAATGTCGTGCATGGAAGCCTCAGGGAAGCGATGGCTTGGCGTTCCCGCCATGCCGGCTGCGCTCGTCCACCACCGCGGTGGCGAGCGCACCGACGAATACGACCAGTCCGGCGTAATAGATCCAGACCAGCGCGAGGATCATCGCACCGGCAGACCCGTAGGCCGATCCCGGGTCCGAGCGCGCGAGGTACCAGCCGATCGCCGCACGCCCCAGGAGAAACAGCAGCGCCGTCGCGCCGCCACCGGCCAGCGCGTGGCGCCAGCCGACATGGCGATCCGGCAGGTAGTGGTACATCACGGCGAAGACCGATGCATAAATCGCCCAGGTGGCCAGCGTCGCCATCAATGGCAGCATCCACTGCACCTGCCCGAAGACCAGCTGCAGGAAGGTGTTGATCGTCATCGACACCAGCAGCAGGAAGCCCAGGCCGAACACCAGACCGAAGGAGAACACGCGCTTGCGCAGCCACACCATCAGTCCCGGCAGCCGTGCGGCGTCAGTGCGGAAGATCTTGTTGAGCGCGTCCTGCAACTGTGCGAACACCGCTGTCGCGCCGACGAACAGCAACACCGTGCCCCACAGGCTGGCGAACGATCCCGCACCAGGACGCACTCGTGCGTTTGCGACGATGGTGCGCGCGACGCGCTCGGGTTCCGGCCCCGCGAGCAGGCCGATCTGCTGCAACAGCGCCTCCTGCGCGCCGGGTAGCAGCTGCGTGGCCAGCCACAGGATCAGCAGCAGCATCGGCGCCAGCGACAGCACCGCATAGAACGCCAGCGCCGCCGACTGCGCCAGCAGTTCGGCATCGATGAAGCGGCGCAGCATCGCCATTGGCAATGCGCCCTGTGCCCGGCGCACGGTGGCCTCCACTGGCGGTGGATCGACCGATGCACCGCTTTGTGACCGTGGCGCGCGCGGCTGCGTGGGATCGAGCTTGTCCACCAGCACGTCCTGCGCGTCGGACAATGCCGCCTTGATGTCCTTGCCTGTGTCGCGCTCGCCGGCCATCGATTCCCGCCTTCGTTCCGCGACATGCATAGCGCACGCGGCGTGAAGCGCGGATCGGCGATGGCTGCCGCGCGTCAGGCGTCGTCGCTGCGCACCTGCGCGTGGCTGATGAGCGCGAAGATCAGGCTCCCGCCGACGATGTTGCCGGCCAGTGTCGGCAGCATGAACGCCTTGAAGAACGTAGCGGGCGGCAATTGCCCCTCGAACACCATGAACAGACCTTCAATCGAGCCGACGACGATGTGGGCGAAGCCGCCGATGCCGACGAGCCATGTCATCAGGATGATCACCAATGTCTTCGCGTGTTCCGCCGCGGTTGCCAGCCACACCATGGTCGAGATCAGCCAGCCGGCGACGATGCCCTTGGTGAACATCTGCAGCACGGAGTTCCGCATCATGTCCGTTCCGGCCGACAGCATGGCGTCGCGCGTTGCCGGCTCCAGCAGCTGCATGTGGCCGATGCCGTAAGCGAACACCGCGCCACCGACGACGTTGCCCGCGAAGACGATGCCCCACAACCGGAGCAGCCGCAGCAACGAAGTCATGCCCGGCCTGGTCATGAATGGCAGTACCGCGGTCATGGTGTTCTCGGTGAACAACTGCTGGCGCGCGAGGATCACCACCAGGAAGCCGACCGTGTAGCCGAGCCTGGCGATGAGGTAGCGCTCCGGCACGTCAGGCAGGTGCGCCTGCAGCAGGGCCGGCACCAGCATCGAGAAGCCCATCGAGAGTCCGGCGGCAAGCGCCGACCAGGCCAGCGCGGACGTGCTGCGCGACATCTCCAGGTCGCCCTGGATGCGGATCGTCTCGTGCAGGACCTGCACGCTTGGTGGAAGCTTCTGCTCGACTTCCATTTCCTCGGATTTCGAGAGCGCGAACCCTTCGCCGCGCCGGTTTCCCGAGCGGACGGCGTCGCGGTTGTCCTGCCTGCCCTCGCCTTCGCGCTTGTCCATAGCCTGGCCCGGTGCGGTGGGCCAGCCTAGTCCTGCGGCGTGAGGCAGGCGTCAATCGACGCGGCGGGATCCGGACCGTTCGTGGTGCGGCGTCAACCGTGGTGCAGTGCGAAATCGATTGCCGCGCGTACTGCGGTCGCCTGCGCGAGGTTGCACTGCTCCGGCGATGCGCGCGGGCTGTCGGGATAGACCTCGGTGGTGGTCGTGTAGCGGGCGCTGGTAATGCCGGCGCACAGCCCCAGTTGCGTGTATTCGTATTCGATGACACCGGGCGCCACCACCGGCGAGCCGATGATCTCGCCCTTGTCGTCGGCCGGAGCGATGTGGGTGACCTTCGCCACTGCCGCGATGATCGCCTGCTGGAACGCCGGCTGCGGATTGGCGGCATCGGCGCAGAGATAGAAGCCGTCGGGGATACCTTCCGGTTCGAATGGCTTGCCGTCGCGCGCGGCGAGCGCCGGCCGAAATTCGGATTCGTCGCTGTCGGTGGTTTCGTGCAGGTCGATGTGCACCAGCACCCGGTCGCGCAGCGGCGCGACCAGCCGCATCAGCGCCGCCGACTCCTGGGCGGGACTGTCGTCGCGGAAGGAGCGGTTGGGATCGATCGCATCCGGATTCCAGCGATGGATGCGTTCATAGCCCCACGGACTCACGCAGGGCACGACCAGCAGGTTGATGCGTCCGGCGTAGTCGGCGGCATGCCGGTCGACGAACAGCAACGCACCGTGCACGCCACTGGTTTCGTAGCCGTGCACGCCGCCGGTCACCAGCGCGACGGGCAGCGCAGCGTTCCAGTCGCGCGTGCGGATGGCGAACAGCGGATAGACCTCGTCGCCGTAGTCCAGGCTGCCGTATTGCGATACGTCGAAGCGCGAGCGCAATCCGTCGACGACCGCTACGACCTCTTCGGCGTAGCCGCGCTTGCGGGCCTGCATCGCGCGCCACGCTGCGACCTCTGCCGCACCCCAGGCTTGGCCGGGGTGACCGATGGGATGCGAAGCCTGTTCGTTGGTCACGTGCGCCAGCCTGTTTTCCGCAGAGCCGGAACTCTAGCACCGGCTTCCGACGCGGCAGCGCGATCAACGGCGGCTCACGCCTCCGCTTCAGCCGCGGCTTCGCGCCCCTGCTGGCGGATCACCGCCTCCGCGCGCGCTTCCTCGATCGCCTCACGCACGCTGTCGAGGTCGACGCTGCGTTCGTCCGGCACGAACATCCCGGTCAATTCCGACTCCGGCTGCAGCGCGCCGGCCTCGAACAGCGCCCACATCTCCTCGCCATGCCAGGTGTCGAGCAGTTCCGGCGCCCATCGTCCGAGGTATGCAGTGAGGTTGTTGACGTCGCGCAGGAGCATCGTGCGCGCGGCATTGTTGCCGCCGGCACTGACCACCTGCGGGAAATCGATCACCACCGGACCGTCCTCGCCGACCAGCACGTTGTAGGGCGACAGGTCGCCGTGCACCAGGCCGCAGCACAACATGCGCACGACCTGGCGCACCAGCACGCGATGGAAGATGCGCGCCTGCTCCGCATCGAGTTCGACTTCACCCAGGCGCGGCGCGGAAAAGCCGGCGGCGTCGGTGACCAGTTCCATCACGAGCACGCCGTGGAAGTAGCCATGCGGCTCGGGCACGCGCACGCCTGCCTCGCGCAGCTGGTAGAGCGCGTCGACCTCGGTGTTCTTCCACGCGGTTTCCTGCTGCCTGCGCCCGTACTTGCTGGCCTTGCCGATCGCACGCGCCTCGCGGCTGCCGCGCACCTTGCGCCCTTCCTGGTACTGCACGCGTTGCTGGAAGCTGCGCTGCGCCATGTCCTTGTAGACCTTGGCGCAACGCACCTCGTCGCCGCAGCGCACGACGAACACGGCCGCTTCCTTGCCGCTCTTGAGCGGGCGCAGCACTTCGTCGATGACGCCGTCGTCGATCAGCGCCTGCAGGCCTTGTGGGGTTTTCAAACCTGGATTCCAGAAAAAAATCGCAGGCGGGGGCCTGCGACGGGAGGACAGTTTCTCATTTCGCCGCGGCATCGCGGTGCCGTGGCCGGCGGCGTTCAGCTGCGACCGGGAAGCGACCGCCGATGCGGCCCTCCCCGTCCTTGAAGATGAACGCCGCCGCTGCGCCTACGGTTTCATCGCCGCCGTCAGCGCATCCAGTTGCGCGCGATAGCCGTCGACCACGCGCGCGGTGATCACGGCATAGCGGTTGGCTTCGTCCCAGCGCCGCTGCTCGATCGCCTCGCGTACTCCCGGAACGGTCTTGACGCCATAGCCCGTCAGCAGGCCGGGCGCATAGATCATGTGCTTGTACCAACCGCGTCCCGGCAGTCCGTTCGGATCCGTCAGCGCCTCCTCCATGCGTGCCATTGCCGTATCCACGGCCTGCTGTTGGGCAGGCGCGACCTTCGCGCCTGCCGCGACGTGCGCGGCATAGGCGGAATCGAAGGCCCGCGCGCTTTGCTGCAGTTGTTTCGCCGCCGTGTCGAGCGGAGCAAGGTCGATCGCGGGAACCTCGGAATCGCGCTCCGGTGGCCCGACCGGACGCGTCGGGTCGGACACCAGCGCGTAGTCCTTCGCATCGAGCAACGCATGTTCCGCCTGCGTGTCCTTGCGCATGCCGTCGACCGTCTGGTGCAGGTTGGCGACGTAGCGGCCGAACGTATCGCTGAAGTCCGAGAAGCGCAGCGGCAGCACGTCGGCTTCGGCCATGCGCAGCATGGTGTGGCCGGCGACCTTCGACAGCGCGACGCCGTAGGCGAAGCCCGGATCGCCGAAGCGGTCGTAATGATCGAAGGAGTCGTAGCGCGAGTGGTAGACGCCGTTCTGGTCCTCCTCGCCGCTGAAGCCGATGTTGAGCGAGGCGATGCCCAGGTGCTGCAGGAATGCGCTGTAGTCCGATCCGGAACCGAGCGCGCCGATCGGCAGGTCGCCGCCCTTGGCCGCGATCGCCGCGTTCTCCTTGTCCTCGCCCGAAGCGCCGTCGGCGGCGCCATCGACGCGCATCCGTGCGCGTGCGCGCTCGAGCACGCTGACATGCGTCTCGGGATCCTCGACCCCGGCAGCCACCGCATTGAGCACGTGCTGCAGCGAATGGCTGCCCTCCATGTCGAGGAAGCCGCGGCTGTTGGTGTCGGAGTTGAGATACATCACCGCCTTGCGCTGCAGCTCGTCCGCATGCGCCTCGGCGAACTCCGTCGAACCGAGCAGGCCCGGCTCTTCCGCATCCCAGCTGGCATAGACCAGCGTGCGCTTCGGACGCCAGCCGCTTTTCGCGAGCATGCCGATGGCCCGCGCCTCGTCCAGCAGCGCGACGTTGCCGGACAGCGGATCCCATGCGCCGAACACCCATCCGTCGTGGTGGTTGCCGCGCAGGATCCACTGGTCGGGCTCGACCGATCCTTTCATCACGGCGATGACATCGTAGATGTCCTTGCGCGACCAGTCGGACTGCACGACCAGGTGCGCCTTCGCCGAATCGCCGCCACCCAGGTGATAGGCGATCGGCAGCCCGCCACGCCATGCGCGCGGCGCCATCGGACCATCGAGCGCGCGCAGCAGCGGCAGCGCATCGGCGTAGGAAATCGGCAGCACCGGGATCTTCAGGATGGTCTTCGCATCCTTGATCGCCAGGCGCTTCGCGTCGGCCGTTGCGCCGATGCCGGGCGTCAGCGGGTCGCCCGGGTACTGCTGCATGTCCTGCACCGAGCCGCGCTGCACGCCGTCCTCCGGACGCCAGCCACCCTTCGGATACGTATCGCCAGCGCCATAACCGTCGTCGCGCGGATCGGAATAGATCAGGCAGCCGACCGCGCCATGCTCCTGCGCCAGCTTGGGCTTGAGCCCGCGCCAGCCGCCGCCGTAGCGGGTGATGACGATCTTGCCGCGCACGTCGATGCCGCGGCGCGCCAGCTCCTTGTAGTCGTCCGGCATGCCCTGGTTGGCGTAGACCAGGCCCGCGGTGACGTCGCCATCGCCGCCATAGGCGTTGTACGGCGGCAACGCGCCGCCGATCGCCGAGGTGGAATCGCCCGGCACCGGCGGCTCGTGCAGCTTCGCCTTGAAGTGTTGCGGCGTGACGAGCTCGAGCGATTCGGTCTTCGGCGTCGGGTACAGCACGCTGTAGGT
>Ga0308176_10001628_pt1 | contig 14165 bp, 12 predicted proteins | sample PhyCR2_3_FD_203890 | JGI IMG/M metagenome (GOLD analysis project Ga0308176, IMG submission 203890) | Soil microbial communities from UC Gill Tract Community Farm, Albany, California, United States - DLSLS.C.R2 | ecosystem: Environmental > Terrestrial > Soil > Agricultural land | place: USA...
AGGCGGTCGCCGACGACAACCGCGATCGCAAGGCGGTCTATCGCGAGGTCGCCGTCGCCAACAACCATCCGGAATGGGAAGCGCAGATCCGCGGCGTGTTCGCCAAACAGTGGATCGACAGCGCGCGTTCGGGCTGGTGGTACCAGGACGCGTCCGGGGGCTGGAAGCAGAAGTAGGAAATCCGCACCGCAAGACAGCGACGGCCCGCTTCGGCGGGCCGTCTGCATTCCAGTCGAGCGAATGCGGTCTGCGACAATACACGCCCCCGAATTTCCGCCGGTTTTCCGTGGCCCGCATCGACCAGACCCCGTTCGAGATCCAGATCACCAGCCTCACCCACGACGGCCGCGGCGTCGGTCGCCGCGCTGACGGTCAGGCCAATTCCGGCAAGACCGTGTTCGTCTCCGGCGCATTGCCTGGCGAAGTCGTCATGGCGCAACAGACCGGGCGCCAGCGCAGCTTCGACGAGGCGAGGGCGGTCGAAGTGTTGCAGGCATCGCCCGATCGCGTGGCGCCGCGCTGCGTGCATTTCGGCACCTGCGGCGGCTGCGCGCTGCAGCACTTGGATGAGGCGCAGCAGATCCACGCCAAGCAACGCGTGCTGCTGGAAAACCTCGAGCGCATCGGCCACGTCACGCCGGACCGCGTCCTTGCACCGCTCATCGATGCGGCCTGGGGCTATCGTCGCAAGGGCCGCTTGTCCGTGCGGCGTGTCGAGAAGAAGGACAAGACGCTGGTCGGCTTCCGCGAGCAGGATCCGCGCTTCGTCGCCGACCTGTCCGAATGCCACACCGTCATTCCCGCGATCGGCGAGCGCATTCCCGCCCTGGCGGCGCTGGTCGACGGCATGGATGCGCGGCGCGAGATCCCGCAGATCGAATTCATCACCGGCGAAGCGACGTCCGACCACGATGGCGTTGCGCTGGTGTTCCGCAACCTCGCGCCACTGGGCGAACGCGACCGGGACGCGTTGACCGAATTCGCAAAAACACATCGCTTCGCCGTCTTCCTGCAGCCTGGCGGCGTCGATTCGGTGCAGCCGCTGTGGCCGGCCGATCCGCGGTTGTCGTTCCGCCTGCCGGCATGGGACCTGGAATTGAAGTTCAGGCCGCTGGATTTCATCCAGGTCAACGCCGCCCTCAACCAGAAGATGATCGCCGACGCGCTGGAGTTGCTCGACGCAAAACCGGAAGACCGCGTGCTCGACCTGTTCTGCGGCCTTGGCAATTTCACGTTGCCGCTGGCGCGCAGCGTGCGCGAGGTCGTCGGTGTCGAAGGCGATGCCGGCCTCGTGCAGCGCGCACGCGAGAATGCCGCGCACAACGGTTTGGCCAACGCGCAGTTTCATGCCGCCGATCTCGCGCAGGACCTGCGCAGCCAGCCGTGGATGCGTGACGGTTTCGACCGCCTGCTGCTGGACCCGCCGCGTTCGGGTGCCGATGTCGTCCTGAAGCAATTGCCGCTGAAAGGCCCGGAGCGGATCGTCTATGTCAGCTGCCATCCGGCGTCGCTGGCGCGCGATGCGGGCTATCTCGTCAATGAGCGAGGCTGGAAGCTCCGCGCGACTGGCGTCATGGACATGTTTCCGCACACGGCGCACGTGGAATCGATCGCGATGTTCGAACGGCGTTGAAGCGTTTCGGATCGCCGCCGATGGCGTGAAATGACGCCCAATCCCATCTGCGCCACAATTCCACCCAATCCAATCGTCAAGACCCCTCCCATGCTCATTATCGGCATCGCCGGCACCGAACTGAACGCGCAGGAGCGCCGATGGCTGCAGCACGATGCCTGCGCCGGGGTGATCCTGTTCTCGCGCAATTTCGCCTCGAAGGCGCAGGTGGCCGAGCTGTCCCATGCCATCCGCGACGCCGCGCCGCGGCCGCAGTTGATCTGCGTCGACCAGGAAGGCGGCCGCGTGCAGCGTTTCCGCGACGGCTACACCGCGCTGCCGTCGCTGGACGGATTCGGCCGGATGTACGCGGCCGATCCTGTCGCGGCGCTTGAACTTGCGCAGGAACACGCGTGGCTGATGGCGAGCGAGGTCCGCGCCAGTGGCGTCGACCTGAGCTTCGCGCCGGTCGTTGATCTTGGCCGTGGCAATCGCGCGATCGGCGATCGCGCGTTCTCGGCCGATCCGAAGGTCGTGGCCGAATTCACCCGCGCCTATGTGCGCGGCATGCACGGCGCCGGCATGGGCGCGACGCTCAAGCATTTCCCGGGGCACGGTTCGGTGCTGGAAGACACGCACTTCGACGAGGCCGTCGACACCCGTTCGCTGGACGAGATGCGCAGGCTTGACCTGGTTCCGTTCGTCGCCGGCATCGACGCGAACGCCGACGCGGTGATGATGGCCCACGTGGTCTATCCGCAGGTCGCGCCGGAACCCGCCGGCTACTCGCCACGCTGGATCCAGGACATCCTCCGGACGGAGATGGGATTCCGCGGCGTCGTGTTCTCCGACGACATCGGCATGGCGGCCGCGTTCTCCGCGGGCGGTGTCAAGGCGCGCATCGATGCGCACCTGGATGCGGGTTGCGACGTGGTGCTGGTCTGCCATCCGGACCTCGTCGAGGAATCGCTGGCCGCCGTTGAAGGACGCGCACTCAACACGGGGGCGCTCGCGGGGCTCATCGGTCGCGGCGCGATGGGCTGGGATGGCCTGCTGGCTGAGTCGCGCCATGGCAGCGCGCAGTCGCGCCTGTCGGGCGACGTTGCATGACCGAGGATTTCGCTGCGGTGCTCGCGCGCGCGGAACGCATCCACGATCGCGTCACGCTCGAACGCGCCATCGCCGAGATGGCCGTGCGCATCCGCAACGACTACGCCGGCGACGTGCCGCTGTATCTGACCGTCATGCAGGGCGGATTGCCGTTCGCGGGCCAGCTCGCACTCGAACTCGGCGCGCGCGGCCTCGACCTGGAATTCGATTACCTGCACGCCACCCGCTATCGCAGCGGCACCAGCGGCGGCGAACTGACCTGGAAGCATCGACCGGCGACGCCGCTGCGCGGACGCCGCGTGCTCCTGGTCGACGACATCGTCGATGAGGGGCACACGCTCGCTGCCGTGCGTGCGTGGTGCGTCGGCGAGGGCGCCCGTGACGTGGGCATCGCAACGCTCGCTGTTAAGCAGCACGGCCGCTGCGTGCCGGGACTATGCGCGGACTACGCCGGCGTCGACGTCCCCGACCGCTACGTGTTCGGTTACGGGATGGATTACCAGGAGCAGGGCCGGAACCTGCCGGCGATCTACGCCCTATGAGCACGCCTGCGTCCGCCGCCGGGATCGACCTGGCGATCATCGGCGGCACCGGCGTCTATGCGCTGGCCGACCTCGCCGATGTTGAAACGCAGTTGCCCGATACCAGGTACGGGCCACCGTCTGGTCCGATCCGCATCGGACGGATGGGGCGATCCCGCGTTGCCTTCCTGGCGCGCCACGGCGAAGGCCACAGCGTGCCGCCGCATCGCATCAATTACCGCGCCAACCTCGCCGCGCTGCAGCAGGTCGGTGCCCGGCGCGCGCTCGCCCTGAACACCGTCGGCGGCATTACGGCGCCAAGTCCGCCACGCGCGCTGGTCTGCCCGGACCAGTTGATCGACTACACCTGGGGCCGCGTATCGACGCTCTGCGAGGAGGACGGCACGCCCGTGCTGCACGTCGACTTCGGCGATCCCTACACGGCATCGCTGCGCAGGGAACTGCTCGATGCCGCGCGCGCGACCGGCGTCGCCGTCGTCGATGGCGGCTGCTACGGCGCGACCCAGGGACCGCGGCTGGAAACGAAAGCCGAGATCGCCCGCATGCGCCGCGATGGTTGCGATCTCGTCGGCATGACCGGCATGCCCGAGGCAGCGCTCGCGCGCGAGCTGGGACTCGACTACGCGTGCCTGGGCATCGTCGCCAACTGGGCGGCCGGCGCGGGGCCGGATCCCGATGAAACGATCACGCTCGACGACGTCCTCGCCAACGTCGCCGCCGCCACCGATGGCGTTGGTCGGATCCTGCGCCACTGGCTGGCGGGGTGATTGCCAGACCCGCGGGTTGCTTTGCATACTCCGCCCGTGCGCCGTCTCCCCCGCACCGCGCACGGACAACGCATCCATCCATGAGGTCAGCAACGTTATGCAGTACGGCACCGTGAAGTGGTTCAACGACGCGAAGGGCTTCGGTTTCATCGCACCGGAAGACGGCAGCGCCGATGTGTTCGTGCATTACTCGGCGATCGCATCCAAGGGCTTCCGCAGCCTGCAGGAAGGCCAGCGCGTCAGCTACGAAGTGACCCAGGGCCCGAAGGGCGCACAAGCGGCCGGCGTCGCCCCCGCTGTCTGAGCAGCAACGACATTGCTTTCCAGGCCCCGCTCCGGCGGGGCTTTTTTTTGACTGGAAGTCCCGGCATCAGCGCGCCAGCGCGCGCAGCGTCTCGATGCGGTCGGCTTCCGACGGCGGCTTGTCATGTCGCCAGCGCAGGATCCGCGGGAAGCGCACCGCCAGCCCGGACTTGTGCCGCGTGCTGCGGTTGACGGCTTCGAACCCGAGTTCGAACACGTGTTCTGCCGGCACCGAACGCACAGGCCCGAAGCGCTGCAGGGTGTGCGCGCGGATCCACTGATCGAGGCGCAGGATTTCCTTGTCGTCAAGTCCCGAATACGCCTTGGCAACCGGCACCAGCGTGTCGCCATCCCACAGGGCGAAGGTGTAGTCGGTGTAGAGCGTGCTGCGCCGGCCGTGGCCGGATTGCGCGTAGACGAGGACGGCGTCGACGGTGAGCGGATCGATCTTCCACTTCCACCAGTCGCCGCGACGACGCCCGGACTGGTAGGGCGAATCGCGGCGCTTGAGCATCAGGCCTTCGACGCCGCGTTCGCGCGCGCCTTCGCGCACGCGCGCGGCATGCGACCAGTCGTCGACCCTCACTTCCGGCGACAGGACGATGCGTGGATCGCCGTGGCGTGCGAGGAGCCGATCGAGAAGTGCCCTGCGCACGGCCAGCGGCTGTGCACGCAGGTCCTCGCCTTCATGCTCGAGCAGGTCGTAGGCGAGCACGCGCACCGGCGTATCGGCCAGCGTCTTCGCGCCGGGCTTGCGCCGCTGGATGCGTGTCTGCAGCGCGGTGAAGGGCAGGGGCGTGTCGCCTTCGCGCCAGCCGAGCAGTTCGCCGTCGATCACCATCCCGGGCGGCAATGACGCAGCGGCTTGTTCGATCTCGGGAAAACGCCCATCCAGCCGCTCCTCGCCGCGCGACCACAGCGCGACTTCGCCGGCGCGCCGGATCAGCTGCAGGCGGATGCCGTCCCATTTCCATTCCAGCAACCAATCCTCCACCGGACCGAGCGTGTCCACGTCCGCTTCGAGCGGCGAGGCGAGAAAGAACGGATAGGGCTGCTGGCGATCGCCGGCGAGCTCCTCGTTCGACAGCAGCTCGCCGAGGAAGCCCGGCGATGGCGTCCATGCGCCGATCATGCGCTGCGCGATACGCGCGATGTCGACTCCGGACATTTCGGCCAACGCCTGCTGCACCAGTCGCTGCGACACGCCGACGCGCAGTGCCCCGGTCAGCAGTTTGTTGAACAGGAGTCGCTCGTCGAAATCCAGCGTGCGCCAGGCGCCGACGACCACCGCGCGCCGCAGCTCGACATCCTGCCCGGACACCGGCAGCAGCCGCTGCTCGATCCATTCCGACAACGGTACGTCCGCCGATGGCTGCGGCCGATCGTCGAGCAGCAGTGCCAGCGTCTCGGCAAGATCGCCGACGTGGTCGTGGCAATCGTCGACCAACCAGTCGGCCAGTCCGGTTTCGGCGACGATCCAGTCGCGCAGTTCACGGGTGTTGGCGATCTTCGACGCGCCGCCGCCGGACAGCTTTCCGCCCGACAGCAACCACAGCGCCCACGCCGCATCGGCCGCAGGCGCGTCGCGGAAGTACGCGATCAGTGCCGCACGCTTGTCGAGCGTAGCCGTGCTGCGGTCCAAGTCGCGGTAGAGCGCGGCGAAGCGTTGCATCGCGCTCAGTCCTCGCCGCCATAGCCGGTGCGGAAGGCTTCGGCGGCGATGCCTTCCTCGCACAGCGCACGCACGATCGCGTCGGTGTTGCCGTGGGTCGCGATCACGCGCGAGGCGCCGGTCTCGCGCACGGTGCCGACCAGCGCCGGCCAGTCGGCGTGATCGGACACGACGAAACCGCGATCGTAGTTGCGTCGCCGCCGGTTGCCACGGATCCGCATCCAGCCCGAAGCGAATCCGTGCTGCGTGCGCTTGAAGCGTCGCATCCACGGGCTTCCTGCTGCCGAGGGCGGCGCAAGCACCAGCTCGCCCGCATAGTCGCGCTTCGCCCCGGGTTCCGACACGGGCTGGGTGGCGAGCATCGCGATGCCGCAGTCGCGATACACCTGCACGCCGGCGGCGATCGTGCCGTGCAGCAGCGCGGGGCGATCGGTGAGCGGCATCAGTTCGGCGAGCAGCCGTTGTGCCTTGCCCAGCGCATAGCAGAACAGCACCGCGGTCTCGCCCCGTTCGCCGCACTGCTCGCGCCACTCGACGATGTCGCGCGCGACATCGGGTGTATCCGGCCACCGATACACCGGCAGGCCGAAGGTCGCCTCGGTGATGAAGGTGTCGCAACGCACGACCTCGAAGGGCGCGCAGGTCGGATCCGGCTGGCGCTTGTAGTCGCCGGACACCACCCAGACCGAGCCATCGACTTCGATCCGCACCTGCGCCGAGCCAAGTACATGCCCCGCCGGATGCAGCGAGACGCGCGCTGCGCCGAGCGTGAACGGAACGCCGTAGTCGTGTTCCAGATAACGCTGCTCGCCAAGGCGCCAGCGCAGGATCGGCATTCCGTCGCGCACGGCGTGGTATTCGCCCATCCCCAGGCGCGCATGGTCGCCGTGGCCGTGCGTGATCACCGCGCGCGGAACCGGCAGCCATGGGTCGATGTGGAAATCACCGGCCGGGCAGTACAGGCCCTCCGGTCGCAACACCACCAGGTCCGAGCGGCCGGGGGCGCGGCCATCGCGGAACTGGCCCTGCTGCCATTTCGGGATCTGGTCGGCGAGGTGCGGGTGCGGCATCGGCCGAGTGTGTCGCCCGCTGCGTGCAGGACGCGGCAAGCCCGGCGCGCGCGGTGCACAATCGAAACGGCTGTCCGCGGAGCAAGACGATGCCCGGCGTTCCTTCCTTTGAAACGCATGCCGTCGACAACCAGCCGCCGGAGTTCGCGCCGCGCGACCTGTGGACGGACGATGTGGTCCTGCGCGAGTGCGTGCAGGCCAACGGCGCGCAGGCGTTCGCCGACGGCATCGCCAGCTATGGGCGGCTCGCGGGCGACAGCCTGTACGCATGGTCGTTCGATGCGCATCGCGACCGTCCCCGGCTGCGCAGCCACGACCGTTTCGGCAACCGCCTCGATCGCGTCGAATTCCATCCCGATTACCACGCGATCATGCAGGCCGCGATCGAACACGGAGTCGCCGGACTGTCTTGGCGGGATGGGCGGCCTGGCGCGCATGTCGCGCGTGCCGCGCTCAGCTACCTGCATTACCAGGTCGAGCCGGGCAGCAGTTGTCCGCTCACGATGACGCACGCCGCCGTGCCGGTGCTGCGCCGCGAGCCCGTGTTGCGCGAGTGGGCCGACAAGGCCATCGCCGCGCACTACGATCCGCGCGAGTTGTCCATTGCCGACAAGACCGGCATCACCCTCGGCATGGGCATGACCGAGAAGCAGGGCGGCAGCGACGTGCGCGCCAACACGACGACGGCGATGCCGCTCGGATCCGGTGGCGAGTACGGACTCGTCGGCCACAAATGGTTCCTGTCGGCGCCGATGTCCGATGGCTTCCTCGTGCTTGCACAGGCACCGGCTGGACTGACTTGCCTGCTGATGCCGCGCCGCCTTCCCGATGGGGCGAAGAACGGCTTTCGCCTGATCCGCCTGAAGGACAAGCTCGGCGACTGGTCGAACGCGTCGTCGGAGATCGAGTTCACCGGTGCGCGTGCGCATCGCATCGGCGAGGAGGGCCGTGGCGTCGCGACCATCCTCGAAATGGTGATGCTCACGCGGCTGGACTGCATGCTCGGCTCCGCCGCGCTGATGCGGATGGCCCTGGCGCAGGCGCTGCACCACTGTCGCCATCGACAGGCGTTCGGGAAGCCGCTCATCGACCAGCCGCTGATGCGCAACGTGCTGGCCGATCTCGCCATCGAGGCCGAAGCCGCGCTCGCGTTGTCGATGCGGGTGGCGCGCGCGATCGATGCGGCGCCGCACGATCCCCGCGAGGCGGCCTTCGCGCGCATCGCCACCGCGATCGGCAAGTACTGGGTCTGCAAGCGCGCCCCGGCGTTCGTCAACGAGGCACAGGAATGCCTCGGCGGCAATGGCTACGTCGAGGAATCGCTGTTGCCGCGCCTGTACCGGCAGGCGCCGCTCAACTCGATCTGGGAAGGCTCGGGCAACATCCAGTGCCTGGATGTGCTGCGCGCCTTGGCGAAGGAAGCAGCCACGGGCGCGGTGATGTGGAACGAGCTCCAGGCCGCGAACATCGGCGATGCAGAACTACACGCGGTGCTTGGCGGCAATCCCATCCCCGAAGGCGATGCACGGCGCGTGGTCGAGCGCCTCGCACTGAACCTGCAGGCAAGCGTCCTGCGACAGGCCGGAAGCCCGGTCGCGGATGCGTTCCATCGCTCGCGCGTCGCCGGGCCGCACATGCTGGCGTTCGGAACCTTGCCCGCGGACATCGACGCCGGGGCGATCCTCGCCCGCGCGCTGTAGCGGGTCCGATCAATCCAGGAACTGCAGCTTCGCCAGTTCCGAATACAGGCCGCCCTGCGCCATCAGTGCATCGTGCGTGCCTTCGGCGACGATGCGGCCGCGGTCCATGACGACGATGCGGTCGGCCTTGAGCACCGTGGCCAGCCGGTGGGCGATCACCAGCGTGGTGCGGCCGGCCATGAGGTTTTCCAGCGCGTGCTGCACGGCGCGTTCGCTGTGTGCATCCAGCGCGGAGGTCGCCTCGTCGAGCAGCAGGATCGGCGAGTTCTTCAGCAACGCGCGGGCGATGACGATGCGCTGTTGCTGGCCGCCGGACAGGCGCGCGCCGCGTTCGCCGAGTTCGCTGTCGAATCCTTCGGGAAGCGCGTCGAGGAAATCGTCGGCTTCGGCCGATTCGGCGGCCGCGCGCAGTTCGGCGTCGGTGGCCTCCAGCCGTCCGTAGCGGATGTTGTTCGCCGCCGTCGTGGCGAAGATCGTCGGCGACTGCGGGACGAGCGCGATCGACTCGCGCAACGCGGCCGGATCCAGGTTGCGCACGTCGAGTCCGTCGACGGTGACGCGGCCGGACTGCGGATCGTGGAAGCGCAGCAGCAGCGAGAACACCGTGCTCTTGCCGGCGCCCGATGGCCCGACCAGTGCCACGGTTTCGCCGGGCTGCACGCGCAGGCTGAAGTGTTCGATCGCCGGCAGGTCGCTGCGCAGCGGGTAATGGAAGGTGACGTCCTCGAATGCGACATCACCGCGCACCGGCGCCTGCAGCGCGACCGGATGCTCCGGCACGGCGATGCCCGGAACCTCGCCGAGGAGTTCGGAAATGCGGCCCATGCCACCGGCCGCGCGCTGCAGTTCATTCCAGACTTCGGCCAGCGCGCCCACCGAACCGCCGCCGATCAACGCGTACAGCACGAACTGCCCGAGCGTGCCGGCACTCATGCGATGGGCGACGACGTCGTGCGCGCCCGACCACAGCACCAGCGTGATCGCACCGAAGATCAGCACGATGGCGACCGCCGTGACGATGGCCTGCGAGCGGATGCGCCGGCGCGCGGTTTCGACGGCGATCGCGAGTGCCTCGCCGAAGCGGGAGCGCTCGTACGGTTCACGCGCGTGCGCCTGCACGGTGCGCACCGCGCCGAGCGTTTCCGATGCCAGCGTATTGGCGTCGGCGATGCGGTCCTGGCTGGCGCGCGAGGCTTTCTGCAGCCGCCGTGCGCCGATCACGATCGGCAGCACCGCAAGCGGAATCCCGACCAGCGCGTAGCTGGCCAGGTGCGGACTGGTGACGAACAGCATCGCGATCGAACCGACGACGGTGATCAGGCTGCGCAGCGCCACGGACATGCTCGAACCGACCACGCTGCGCAGCAGTTCGGCATCGGCGGTCAGCCGCGAGACGAGTTCGCCGCTACGCGTGCGGTCATGGAAACCGGCATCCAGGCCGATGACATGCGAATACAGCTGCTGGCGCATGTCGGCGACGACGCGCTCGCCGAGCAGGGAGACGAAGTAGAAACGCGCGGCCGTCGCGAACGCCAGCGCCAACGCGACCACGAACAGGAACAGGAAGGCACGATCAATGTTCGCGCCGCTGGAGAAGCCCTGGTCGATCATGCGGCGGAACGCGACCGGCAGGCTCAGCGTTGCCGTCGACGAGCATGCCAGCGCGAGCAGCCAGGCCACCAGCAGGCCGCGGTGCGCATGCAGGAACGGCCACAGCGCGCGCAGCGAGCCGATGGGAGCTTTGGGAGTAGGAATTTCAGCCATCGGACAATGATGAGGGTTGTCGCGACCGAGCGCGACAGTACGCGGTGGCGGGGGCTCAGCGCACCGTTTCGAAGCGTGCCGTTTCGATCCGGACCCGATCCCGCGTCGAATCCCGCAGCTGCACCTTCAACGCATCGACGCGATCGATCGGCAATGTGCATCTGAGAATGACGCCATCGCTGCCAAACGCCTCGTCGAGTTTCGTCGCCATGTGGGCCGCGAACGCCGCGTGCACCGCGCCGATATCGGCGAATGGCGCCTGCACGGTCAATTCGCACATCGCGACGAGCGGGCGGCGCGAGGCCGTGCGCAGACATTCCGCCGCCGCGCCGCCGTAGGCGCGCACGAGGCCGCCGGCGCCAAGCTTGATGCCGCCGTACCAGCGGGTGACGACCACGACGACGCGGTCGAAGCCCTGGCCGTCGATCGCGGCGAGGATCGGACGACCGGCGGTACCGGCCGGTTCGCCGTCGTCGCTGGAGCGGTATTCGGCGCCGATCCGGTAGGCCCAGCAGTTATGCGTGGCGTCGCGATCCGAATGGATGGCGAGGAAGTCCAGCGCGCCGGCGACATCGTCCACTGCTGCTGCCTGCGCGAGGAAACGGCTGTGGCGGATGTCGATCGAATGCGCCGCGGGCGCCGCCAGCGTGTCGCTCATCGCGCCAGCGCGCGCAGGTCTTCCGGCAGTGGATAGTCCGGATAGCGGCGGACGAATTCGCGCAGGCTGGCGCGGGCGCCGGCGATGTTTCCGGCGTCGACGAGGCCGTGGATGCGCTGCAGCCAGGCATCGCGTACCGTCGGCGATTCGGCGGTGGCGGGCGGCACTTCGTCGCTGGGTTCGTCGCCTTCGCGCATGCCGGCGGAGTCGTTGGCCTGGCCCGCTTCGCTGGTGTCCGCGTCCGCAGCGGCGGCGACTCCCGCGTCCGCTTCGCGTGCCGCGGCGGCAGGCGGCGGTGGTGCGGGAGCGGCGACGTGCTGGACGCTGTCGAGTATCACTTCCGGTGGCGGAGGCGGCGGCTCGGGAGGCGGCAACGCCATCGGCTTCGGGGTCGCAAGGGTCGCCTTGGCCCGGGCGTCGGGCGGCGGCACGGCGGCAGGTGCACGCGTGGGGCTTCCAGGCGCGGACTTCGCCGCTGCTGCGGGCGCCTGCGCGGCGATGCCAACCTCGCGGCGCGTTTGTTCTGGTCCGGCCGCCGCGGCCGCCGCCATGGCGGGTTCGGCGACCGGGGGCTCGGCAGGGGCGGTCGCGCGCATCGCGGCAACGGGTTGTCGCGGCGCCGGCGGGGGTTCCGGCTGCAGCCGCAGCCGCCATGCGAGCCCGACCACCAGCACCAGCGATGCCGCCAGTCCCACGACGGCGGGCCAACGCCGGCGATGCACCATTGGACGCGCGGCTGGCGCCTGTGCAGCCGCATGGGCAGCGGCGAGCACGCGCGCGTCCAGCGCCGGCGAGGGCTCGCCGTGCGGACCGAGCCGCGCCAGGCGCTGGGCCAGCGCCTGTTCCTCGGGGCTCAATGAAGAGGGATCAGGCAACGTCATCGGTCTGCAACCCGTGGCGGATCCTGGCGTGGACGGGAAGTCGGTCTAGTCACAGGCGCTGTCCGCCGGCAGGCGCGCGCGCAGCTTGTCCATCGCGTAGCGCAGGCGCGACTTCACCGTTTCCCGGCCCACGCCGGTGATGGCGCCGATTTCCTCCAGCGTGAGCTCCTGCTCCAGACGCAGCAGGACGACCTCGCGCTGGTCCGGCGGCAACGCGTCCAGCGCCAGCTGCAGCTGCCTCCGCTGTTCGAACTCGGACAGTGTGCGCTCGGGCGTGTCGGGATCGGGTATGCGCGCGGTGCGTTCGTCGCCATCGGCCGGCGCCGGTGGACGGTGTTGCCGCGCCCGCCAGTGATCCGCCAGCCGGTTATGGGCGATGCGGAACAGCCAGGTCGCGAAACTGGCTTCGGGTTTCCAGCCGGCGCGGGCGGCGATGATCCGCTGCCAGACGTCCTGGAAGCATTCGTCGGCCAGCGAGGGATCGCGCAGCTGGCGCAGCAGGAACCGGTACAGCCGCTGTCGATGGCGCCCATACAGCGCCTCGAACGCGGCGACCTCGCCATCGACCCACGCGAGCATCAGCGTTTCATCGCTCGCCTGCGTGGGATCGAAGGTGGCCGGTTCCATCGTTCGCAGCCTAAGCGCTGCGGCGTGCGCGGTGAAGCGGCCATTGCGCGGATCCGGCATCGAAGCTAGGGGGGAAGCGTCCATGCCCGGAGCCAACGCTCCGCGGGCCGGGCCGGGGCTTGCCGCGCGCCTTGCCCGGCGCGCTATCCTCGTCCAATGAGCAGGGGTGCGACGATCGTGGCCGAGGCCGACGCCATGCGTGGCGCCGCCGGCACGACTGCGGCAGGGGCAGCGGGCGACGATGCCACGCTTGCCGGCCTGGCCGAGGCGCTCGCCGCCGCCCTGCCGGCCGGATCGCAGGTCGTGGTGCGCTGGCGCGACCCCCACGCCGGCGATGGCCTGTCCGCCACCCTGGACGCGGACCCGGAACTGCTCGCGCATGCGACGCGCCGCCTGGGCGATGACATTCCCGCTGCGCACCACGAATTCGGCGCCGGTGTCGCCATCGCGACCCATTGGGACGAAGAGGAGGCGCGGATCGCCATCGTTGCGCTTCCAGGAGGGCGCCCAAGCGAGGCGGCGGCCGCTGCCTGGCTGGCGTTGGCGCGGCGGGCGGTGGCGGCATCGCTCGCGGCGTCGCGCGCGCAGACACGGGTCGTGTCGCTGGAAAAATCCCGGCGCCTGCAGCAGGCGCTATACGAGATCGCGGACCTCGCCGGTTCGGCGCTGGAAATGAATGACATGCTCCGCCGCATCCACGACGTGGTGGGCGGGCTGATGTACGCGATGAATTTCTTCATCGTCGCCTACGACGATGCGCGCAAGGTCATCCGCTTCCTGTATTTCGCCGATGCGCTCGATCCCTACCTGGCCGAGCCCGACCTCGAACTGACCATCGATGAACTGCCCAACAGCCTGACCGTCGCGCTGCTGCATGCGGGTCGCCCGCTGCAGGGGCCATCGGCGCAGTTGCGGCGGGAACTGGGCGTGCAGCTGGACCTCAGGCACGGCCCCGACAGCGCCGACTGGATGGGCGTGCCGATGTGGCGCGACGGCGCCGTGAGCGGCGCGATCGTGGTCCAGAGTTACGACAAGCCCGGGATGTATTCCGACGAGGACCGGGCGTTGCTGGAGTACGTCGCCCAGCACATCCAGACCGCACTGGATCGCAAGCATGCGCAGGTCGAACTCGAGCGCCGCGTCTACGAGCGCACGCTGGAGCTGCAGCAGGCGAACCTGGTGCTGCAGGCGGAAATCGTCGAGCGCAAGCGCGCCGAGCGCCTGCAGCGCGCGCTGTACAAGATCACCGAACTGTCGGTCACCGCCGGCAGCCTCGAACGCTTCTACGGCGACGTGCACAACCTCGTCGGTGAACTGCTCTACGCGCGGAATTTCTACATCGCACTGGTGACCGCGGACGGCGAACAGATCGAGTTTCCGTATTCGGTCGACGAGCGCGATCCAACGCGCGTCACCCGCAACCTCGGCAAGGGCCTGACCGAATACGTCATCACCCAGG
>Ga0308176_10001630_pt1 | contig 14147 bp, 12 predicted proteins | sample PhyCR2_3_FD_203890 | JGI IMG/M metagenome (GOLD analysis project Ga0308176, IMG submission 203890) | Soil microbial communities from UC Gill Tract Community Farm, Albany, California, United States - DLSLS.C.R2 | ecosystem: Environmental > Terrestrial > Soil > Agricultural land | place: USA...
CGGCTTTGCCTATTACCGATTTGCTTTCGAAAATCTCGGCCCTGATGAAGAAGCAAGGCTATGCGCAACATCCCACGTATCATTACGAAAAAAACCGGTTAAACGGAAACCTGGTCGGGATTGACGGATCAAAACTTTCCAACACGGTTACGGCAAAATGCATTTCGGTAAAAAATGGCATCGTTATACTTGACAAAGGATTGTACGCAGGTCTTGCAAACGGAAACGTGCTGAAGAAGGTTGGCAGCCTGCAAACGATTCAGGTGACGAACGCAACGGCCAACACGTCCGTTGCTTTTGACAAGAACAAACGCACAAGAGCAGGTCAAGTGTTTCAACTTGTAAGCAATCGTTCTGTATCGGCGCCGTTGGTAAAGCTTTACATCCCGCAGGCGTCTTTTACAACGGTAGGTTTCAAAACATTTCTCCGCAAAAAAATTTTTCCGCTCAGCCTTCAAAAAAATTACGCCGATTATCGTTTCACAGGCCAGTCGGCCGCAAGCAATGTTCTGCAGTTTACCGGCGCAAAAAGTTATACGAAATACTACAATCCCGCGCTGGTGTCCGGCATCAAAGAGATCTATACCATTGCCTTGTTGCCGTTACCTTCTTATCTCATGCAATCGTTGAAAAAAATGATCGCAAAAAATCAAAGCATACAATTGGTGAACCACGCCGACCAAGCGGATTATGTTTTGTTTTTGAATTACGTTAAGGAAAGGGAAGGCCAGCCTTCCGGTTTTGTTTTTTATTATCATCCGCCAATGGAGAAACCCAGTTGGGCTGTTTTTTCCAGGGATCACCTTGAAGTGAAAGAATCTGACGTTTTCGGAAAATCATTGCAAGCGCTTGCGCAAAAGTTGTATGAACTGACCAATGAGACTGTTCGCTATAATTCAACCAACTGGATCAACGAAAATTAGCTTTCTTAACGGATCTACGAAAGAAGCCTGCGTTAACAATGCAGGCTTCTCTTTAATTGAACTTTATTTAGTTCTTTCTTATTTGCTCAATACATTCTTCTCTGGCGCCCACTTTTGTCGCCAGGATGGATAAGCGTTCAAAACTTTTTGCGGCGCATACGTGTACCAACCGTAACCATCCCGGCGTTCGCGGTCCACTTCCGCAAGCGAATAAACCACTTTGCTGTCGCGGTTACAAAACAAAGGCCGGTGTGTTTTCAGTTCGTAATACCGCGTCCAAATGGGCGGCGCCGTTTCATCTTCAACAATCACTCGGTCTGAAGTTGAAAGGCGGTAAGGCGTTTGTAGCGGCGGCGCCTGAACAACTTTCACTCTCGTGTGTAAAATCTTTGATGCGTCAAACCAAGCCACCGCATTTTGAACGGCGTTGATAATTTGTTTGCCCGGTTTGTCAACGCTCATTAAAAACAAGACAATCTCACTGCTTTCGCCGTTGCAGATGCTCGGCGGCTCAAACTTGCGGGCCCACGCCGGTTGAAGCGTTACTTCGTCGTGTTGCTGGCACCAGGCCGTAAGTTTTCCATCGTCATTGATCTGCGTTTTTAAAATGCAATCAAGGCCTTTTAAATAAGAAGCTTCAATTTTTCTGCGGTGCGCATCGTCCACAAACAAGTAGTCTTTCTTTTTGTCAACAACGTCTTTCAGCACTTGCATGATGCCCATCATCGCACCGTCATTATAGGTAATGTGACGGCTGTAATTTTCTTCCAAAGGATAGTACTGTGGCCAGCCGCCGTTGGCGTATTGCGCCGATAATATAAAAGTCAACCCTTTCAAGGCCGCCTCTTTGTATTTGGCAACGCCGGTAGCGGTGTAAACCTGCGCCAACGCCGCAACGTGAGTGTAAGTGGTGCCGTTGTCGAAGGTTGTGTTCAGAACCGATTTTGCTTTTATTAAACTGTCTTTTTGCTCCGGGGTGAGAATGGCGAAGATGTCGTAGTTCTTTGGCCAGCCGCCGTTGTCTTTTTGGTACAAAAGAATGTTGTCGGCGATGGCCGTTAACTCCCTGGGTTTGTAGCGCGGTTGGTTGGGCTTTGCAAAAATTACGTTCGTTTTTTCAGCAATGCCGTACCAGTGCCGCGAGGCATCGGCAAAGGGTTCGGGATCAATTTGCACCGGAGCGGCGCTTTGTGCGTTTTGCGCAAACAGCGGCACATATACCAAAGCCGTCATCAAAAAGCAACCGGCAGCTTTCAAAAGCAAACCGCGCCGGCGAAAATTTTTTACCATAAACAAGAATTGCGAAAAGGAATTTATAAGCCTTCAATGTACGCCGCCATCTTCTGACGGGTATCCTGATCTGGCAGGCTTCCCGTGCCGGCCTGTAGGTTTTGTGCCGCATGATGAACGTTTCCAGTTGCAGGAATAACACAGGTAACGGCGGGATGAGAAAGAATAAATTTCAAAAAATAAGCGCCCCAGTTGTCAATGCCATAATCTGCGGCCCATGAAGGCATTGGTTTGTTTGCGACCTTTCGAAAAAGGCTTCCTTCGCCAAACGGACGGTTGATCAAGGTGGCAACGCCTTGTTCGGCGCATAAGGGCAGCAGGAATTTTTCGGCGTGCCGCGAAAGAACGGAGTAATTGAACTGCACAAAGTCAACCGGCTCTTTTCGGATCACGCTTGCAATGGTTTCGTGACTGCTGTCCTGATAATGCGTGATGCCGGTGTAACGAAGCTTTCCTTCGTCTTTCAACTTGCGTAAATAGGGGAGATGCGTTTGCCAGTCAAGCAGGTTGTGAATTTGAACTAAATCCATTGCTTCCCGCTTCATCAGGCGATAAGAATTTTGAATTTGTTTTTTGCCGGCATCAGCGCCCTGCGTCCAAACTTTCGTGGCGTAGAAAAAATCATTCTGCTCGTCCATTGAGGCCGTTACATTTCCCACAACTTCTTCGGCGTGGCCGTACATGGGCGAAGAATCAATCAGCCTTCCACCGGCTTTGTGCATTGTTTCTAAAACATCTTTCAAGGAAGCATAACGCGAAGCGTCAACATCGAAAGTTTGCCAAGTGCCGAGGCCAATTGCGGGAAGCGCTTCGTTTGAAGACAGTATGATTCTGGTAAGCATGTCCTAAAGTTAGGAACGGGATCCGCTTGGAATCATTGGTGGCAAAGCACCTCAACGGAACCTCCGTGTTGCGGCAGCGAAGGGCTTAGATAGGGAATGCCAAGGTTCAATCCGCGCAACACCAACAGCAAAGCCATGCAAGCAAGAAAGAAAGGAACGGCCTTGCGAAAATTCAACCGCAATTTTTGATTGACGAAGAAACCAAAAAAAGCCACGGCCAACATTGCCGGAAACGTGCCCGCGCCAAAGGCAGCCATAAACAAACTGCCTTTGATTGCGCCGCCGGTTAGAAAAGAAGATGTGAGTGCAAGATAGATCATGCCGCAAGGCAAAAGGCCGTTGAGCAAACCGATACCGAACAAGGATTGATTGGTCGGCGTTGAAAGAAGTTTGCCAAGTTGCTTGCGAAGCAGCAAAAAAAAACTTTGAGCCGGAGCGGTTTTCCCAAATCTTTTTTTTGCGTCCGAAGGCAGCAGAAGATAGAACAAAATGCAAGCGCCAAAAACAATGGAGACGGTGCTTTGCACTTTTGGCGTAATGAGAAAACCACCGGCTAAACCCAATACAAGTCCAAGCCATGAGTACGTAACAATGCGGCCAAGATTGTAAAGCAAAGCACCGTACAAACGGCCGTTGTTATTTCTTGTTCCCATCGGCAAAGAAAGGGCAATGGGACCGCACATGCCGATGCAGTGAAGACTGCCGACGGCGCCCATCACAAAAGCGATCCAAATGATTTGCCAAACATCCATGAGCCCTTAAAAGAAAATTTTTTGTTCCTGGAAGAAACGCTTGCCCCCGCTTTGCCAGGAGAGTTTCACTTCGTAGGAACCGGAAAGCTCCTTGTCCAAATTCAATTCATAAAAGCCATTTGCCGAAGAAAATTTTTTGCGGATGTCTTTTGTTGCGTCGGAAGGGCGGTACAAATAAACTTCGCCTTCCACGGTTTTGTTTGCAAACTCTTTTGGCAGTTGAATGTTGATGGCGTTAACCGTGTGCCGAATCTTTGGCGCTTCGGAAAGCTGTGCCACATGACTCTTCTGGTCAATCACGTCCTGGTATTTTAATTCGGCTTCGTAATAGTTCTCCGTCACCAAATCAAAATTTTGATGGCTTGCTTTGTAGGCCAAAAACAAAATGCCCAAAGCAAAGGTTGTGTACGCCATAAAAATTTTATATCCCCAACTGATGCGCATAAAAAGTTTCAGGTTTTAGGTTCTAAGTTTTAAGTTTTCCCACGACGCAGTTATTCGTTCAAACTGCTAACTGGCAACTTTCCCTCACTCCTCCGGTCCCATAAAAGTAGTCTCGGCGGTCTCGATGCGTTTATGACCCTGGTACACACCAATGCTGATTTTTGTTTTGCGGTGCTCGATGTTGGCCGCTTTTACTTTTACAAAAAACGGCGATTGGAAATACGACTCCGCAGGAACGTTCAGCGCATTGCCCACCACATCAATTTCGCCGTTTACATTTTCCAGCTTCAGCGTAATCGGAATGTCTTTGCGTGTTTTGTTGGTCAGTTTGATGCTGTATAAATTGGCAATGCGTCCGTCGGGCAGTGTTTGATAAATCTGCCCCGGTGTGCGCAACACTTTTGCGTCTACATCTTTTCTGCTTAAGAGTAAAAAAACAAGAAAGCCGAGTAGCACCACCAACACAAAAGAATATGCCGCCACACGCCAGTTGAACTTGTTTTTGCGTGAATGTTCAATGTTCTCTTCCGAATCAATGCGAATAAGGCCGAGCGGCTTGTTAATCTTCGTCATAATGTCATCGCAGGCATCAATGCAGGCCGTGCAGTTGATACACTCGAGCTGCGTGCCGTTGCGAATGTCAATGCCCGTCGGGCAAACCCGAACGCAGGCAAAGCAATCAATGCAATCGCCCTGGTTTGTATCAATCGCAGCTTTCTTCAGTTTCCCTCTTGGTTCGCCGCGCACATAATCATAAGCCACCACCATTGATTTCTTGTCGAGCAATACGCCTTGCAAGCGGCCGTAGGGGCAAACAACAAGGCAAGCCTGCTCGCGAAACCAGTAATAAACAAAAAAGAAAACGGTGGAAAAACCAATGAGCGTTGCAAATGTTACAGGGTGTACAAACACGCCTTCGTGCACCATCTTCAAAACGTTGTCCATGCCAATGATGTAGGACAAAAAGAAATTAGCAACCAAAAACGAAATGGCATAAAAGACCGCAACCTTGGTGAGGCGCTTGCGAATTTTAAACGCATTCAAAGGCATGGCTTTTAAGCGCCTTTGTTCCTGTGCATCGCCGTCAATCCGGTATTCAATTTTGCGGAAAATCATTTCCATAAAAATGGTTTGCGGACAAACCCATCCGCAAAACACACGACCGAATACCACAGTAAACACAACGATGAAAACAACGAAGGTGAGAAAGCCCACTGCGAAGATGAAAAAGTCCTGCGGCCAAAAAATCTGTCCGAAGAAGATGAACTTCCGCTCAACGACGTTGAAAAGAAAGAACGGTTCGCCGTCAATTTTTACAAAGGGCAAGCTGAAAAAGATGGCAAGGAAAACAAGCGTCACCAGTATGCGCAGGTTGTACAATTTTCCTTTTGGCTTTTTGGGAAAAAGAAAATTTCGCTTGCCTTGTTTGGTGATGGTGCCAACGGAATCGCGAAAGCTTTGGTCAAGCTTTTCCTTTTTCTCTGCGGCAACATCCGTGTATGTATGGTTGTAGGTTTCCATTATTTTTTTGCTACGCTGCTTGAATCTTTCGCAGCGGTTTGTGTGGCCGCTTTTTCCTCATAAGCATCACCTTGCGGCGCTTTCGGGTTGGGCGGATTGGTGCCGGCAAGGCTCTTTACGTAACTCGCTAAATCCTTTATCTGCGAAGGCGAATACGTCTTTTGCCAGGACTGCATTCCTTTTTCGGGCACGCCGTATTTGATGGTTTTAAAAACGTCGTTGATGCTTCCGCCGTGCAGCCAATAGTTGTCGGTAAGATTGGGTCCCACGCCGCCTTCACCTTTCTGTCCGTGACAGGCAAAGCAATTGCTTTGAAAGATTTTTTTGCCTTCGGCTATGCCTGCCGCATTGGCCGGTGTAACGGTCTTTTCGTCCACCATGTCACCGGCTTTTTTGCGGTACTCTTCAATTTGTTTGGTGGCAATCGCCATTTCGGTATTGTACTCTTGTTGCGGATCGGGACCGGTTTTCCAAACGTGGTAACGAAAGATATAAAACACAGCACAAGCAACGCTGAAATAAAAGCCGTACTTCCACCAGGGCGGCAAAGAATTGTCCAGTTCCTGGACACCGTCGTAGTCGTGATCGAGCAAGTGATCGGCTTCCTTTTCAAGCGGAATTGCCTTTGTAAAAAACTTTGCGTTAAGCCTTGCAAAGCGCTGTCCAAACGAAGCCGGTGCTTTGTCTTCTTTGCCCAACGCACTGAATTTGCTGAACACGTATATCAAACCGCCGAAAGCAAAAAGAAGAACGGTTGCCAGCGCCCAAGCCGTGCCGTTGTAATTGTTATCCACCAGCGGGTGGCTGATTGTTTTTTCCTGTGCAGTGGCGGCAAAGCTTGCGCAGAGTATGAACGATGCAGAAAGAATAAATTTTGTTGTGCGAATATTTCTCATACAATCAGGCTTGTTTAACAGGGATAAACGAAGAATTGTTTTCAGGTTCCAGGTCAAGAGGAAGGTGCTTCATCTGATTCACGCGGCTTTTGTCCATTTTCTTCACGTAATAAATTACAGCGATAAAGAAGAGCACGAAGATGAACAGGGAGATGATCGGGTAAATATCCACACCCTTGATGGAGTCTGCGTATTGTTTGATGTATTTGAACATGGCTATAAGTTTCAAGTGGTAAGTTTTAAGTGGTAAGCGTGGTAGGCCAAAACTTATAACCTATGACTTACCGCTTAAAACTTTATTTGTTTGCTGTTTGGCTGTTTTTACCAATGTCTGTTCCGAGACGTTGCAGGTAAGCAATGATGGCAATGATCTCTTTGTCGGGCTTCACGCTGACGTTGTCTTTTTTCAACGAGGCCGAGATTTCTGTGGCCTGGTTTATCAGATCATTATTAGCAATTTTATCGTAACCCGGCTCGTAAGGCACGCCCAGTTTTTGCATGGCCTTGATTTTTGCCGCCGTCATCGAAGTATCCAGCTTGTTGTCAATGAGGAAAGAATAAGACGGCATTACCGAACCGGTTGAAATGGACTGCGGATCGTCGAGGTGATTGAAATGCCAGGTGTTTGATTTTTTATTGTTGCCCGCGCCTTCGCGTGCTAAGTCAGGACCGGTGCGTTTTGAACCCCACTGGAAAGGATGATCATAAACAAACTCACCGGCTTTGGAATACTCGCCGTAGCGTTCCGTTTCGCTGCGGAACGGACGGATCATTTGCGAGTGACAGAGATAACAACCTTCACGAACATAGATGTCTCGGCCGTGCAATTCGAGCGGTGTGTACGGCTTTACGCTGGCAATCGTTGGTATGTTCGACTTCACCATAAAGGTTGGAATCATCTCCACCGCGCCGCCAATTAAAATCACGATGAGTGTGCCCACAAGCAATTGGATCGGTCTTCTTTCAATCCATCGGTGCCAATGCTCGCCTTTGTGTTTGACGTACGCTTTTTCCAATGCCGGCGCCTGTGCTTCTTCGTTTGCAACCAGCTTTGCTTTGGCCACAGTTTTAAACAGGTTGTACATCATAATGATGGCACCCGTTAGAAACAAGGCCCCGCCAAAACCACGCACCGCATAGAACGGACGCATGAAGGTGACGGTTTCAAGGAAAGAATATTTTAACTGGCCGCTTGGTGTAAATTCTTTCCACATGCTCGATTGCATGAACCCGGCCCAATACATGGGAATGGCATAGAAAAGAATACCGAGTGTAGCAATCCAAAAGTGAACGCTTGCTAGCTTTTTTGAATAAAGCTGCGTGCGGAAGATTTTCGGGATGAGCCAGTAAAGCACACCGAAAGTCAACATGCCGTTCCAGCCCAAGCCGCCAACGTGCACGTGCGCAATCGTCCAGTCGGTAAAGTGCGAAATGGCGTTGATGCTTTTCAGCGAAAGCATCGGGCCTTCAAAGGTTGCCATTCCGTAAGCGGTAACCGCTACCACCATAAACTTCAGCACCACGTCTTCGCGTACTTTATCCCAGGCGCCGCGAAGCGTAAGCAGACCGTTGATCATGCCGCCCCAGCTTGGAAACAAAAGTGTAAACGAGAACACAATGCCGAGTGATTGCGCCCAATTGGGCAGCGCTGAATACAGCAAGTGGTGAGGTCCGGCCCAGATGTAAATAAAGATTAACGCCCAGAAGTGAATAATTGAAAGTTTGTACGAATAAACGGGCCGGTTTGCTGCTTTGGGCAGGAAGTAATACATCAAACCCAAATAAGGTGTTGTCAAGAAAAACGCCACCGCATTGTGACCGTACCACCATTGCACCAGCGCATCCTGCACGCCGGCGTAAACGGGATAACTTTTCAAAAAGCTAACGGGGAGTTCGATAGAGTTTACAATGTGAAGAACGGCGACTGTTACGAACGTGGCGATATAAAACCACACGGCAACATAAAGGTGACGTTCTCTTCTCTTTAAAATGGTGGTAAACATGTTCCAGCCGAATACGACCCAGACTACCGTGATGGCAATGTCAATGGGCCATTCCAGTTCGGCGTATTCTTTACCTGTGGTAAAGCCAAGCGGCAGCGTAATGGCAGCGGCAACGATGATGGCCTGCCAGCCCCAGAAATGAATTTTACTGAGCTTGTCGCTGTACATTCTTGTTTTTAACAGGCGTTGCAGGGAGTAGTAATAGCCCGTAAAAATGCCGTTGCCCACAAAGGCAAAAATCACCGCGTTGGTATGCAGCGGGCGAAGACGACCGAAGTTGAGCCAGGGGCCTACGTTTAACACCGTGGGAAAAACGAGTTCAAGGGCTACCCACAATCCGGCCAACATGCCCACAACGCCCCAGATGATGGTAGCGTAGGCAAAGTTTCGCACGACGGCGTTGTCGTAATAAAACGTCTCCAGCCTGCCGGCTTTTGTTTTGGTTGCGCCAACCTGTGGTTGCAGCGTTGTTTGTTCAAACATGTAGTCTTATTTTGAAAGTTTGTTTTCAGAAACAGTGTCGTCGAAAAGCATTCGTACAGAAGGAGTATAGTCGTCATCATATTGGCCTTTTCTCACCGACCAGATAAAAGCAGCGAGAAAACTTCCGGCCACAATGACGCTGATGATTACAAGGACAATAACAACGCTCATGGTAATTTTTCAGCGCCAAAAGTATTTTTCAGCCGATGCGACGGGGATGAGGGGCATCAAAAGAAAACATGAGAAAAATCAGTAAAGACGTTGGGAATGTTTTGGGCACGGAGCGAAGGAGCAAAGGAGAAAAAAACATTTGCGCATAGCACGCCAACTACAAACCACTAACGACAAACCATAAACTGCGTTTTAAAGTTTACAATCCTCTGCGTTTTGCGGCAATTGACGTTGCAATCGTTACAAACGTGACGATGGTAATGGAGCTGACGGGCATCAGAATGGCCGCCACCAGTGGCGAAAGCTTGGCCTGCACCGCAAAACTCAATCCCACAAAATTGTAAAGAATGGAAATAACCCAACTGGCCAGAACAACGGTCTTGCCTGCTTTTGCGTAGCCCAGGAAAGCGTTCAGCTTGTCGAGTTTTTTGCTGTCAAGAATAGCGTCTGACGCCGGAGTGAACTGGCTGGTGTTTTCGCTAATGGCAATGCCTGTGTTGCTTTGTTTTAAGGCGCCCACATCGTTCAATCCGTCGCCAAGCATTAGTACTTTGTTCGCTGCTGTTTGCTTTAGGCCTTTGATGTAATCGAGTTTGTCCTGCGGCGATTGATTGAAAAGCATCGGCGTTGTTCTGCCAAAGAAGGATTGCAGCCTGCCTTTCTCCGCGTCGTTGTCGCCAGAAAGCAAGTGAAGACCGTAGCCTTTTTCTTCCAAAGCCTTCACCAGTTCTTTTACGCCTTCGCGGTAAAGATTTTGAATGCTGAAACAGCCTTTTATCTCGCCGTCAATGGCTACCCAAACTTCGGCTGTAGTCCCGCTTCGATCCTTTGCGCCGGTGATAAAACTGCGGGAGCCAAGCGTGACGCGATAACCGTTCACCAAGCCTTCGGCACCTTTGCCCGGCGTTTCGGTGAACAAAGAAACGGGATGGGCTACTGTTTTGTCGTTCTTCAGCAAGTGATCTTTAATCAATCGGCTTAGCGGATGCGACGATTCTTTTGCAAGCGAATACACAAGCGTCTTTTGTTCCTGTGTTAACGACCCTGCAAATTCAATTTGTGCTGTGGATGCATAGGTAAGTGTTCCTGTTTTATCAAACACAATTTTGTTGACGCGGGCAAGCGATTCGATGACCGTGGCGTTCTTTAAATAAAGGCCGTTCTTTCCATAATAGCGCAGCATGTTGCCAAACGTAAACGTAGCCGAAAGCAGGAGCGAACAGGGACAGGCAACAATCAACGCTGCGGAAACAGCGGGCAAAACGTTCGCCGGGTTCACGATGCTCCAATAAACGCCGGCCACCGCGGCCACGGTAAAAAGCACCGCGGTAAAATAACGGCTCCAGGGATGAACGAATGATTTTTCGCCGTTCCTGTTGTCGGCAAAAAAATCGTTGTTGTTCCAAAGCTGCGTGATGTAACTCTGGTTGACGGGTTTGATGACCAGCAGTTCAATGCTGCCGCCCAATTGCTTGGCGCCGGCGCAAATAAGTTCGCCCTTGTTCTTTGCTACCGGCGTGTTCTCGCCCGAAACAAAGCTGTAATCAATAGAAGCCTCACCGTTTACTAAGACAGAATCGGCGGGCACCATTTCGCCGTGACGAACGAGGATGCGGTCGTTCTTTCCCAGACTGCTGATGGTGGCGGGAACTTCTTTGCCGTCCATTATTTTGGTGATGCCGAGTGGGAAATAAGATTTGTAATCGCGGTCGAAGGAAAAGGAATCGTAGGTTTTGTTTTGAAACCATCTACCCGCCAGCATAAAGAGCACAATGCCGCTCATGCTGTCGAAATAACCCGCGCCGGTGCCGCTCAATACTTCGTAAACGCTTCGTGAAAACGTGATTAAAATTGAAAGTGCAATCGGTGCATCTATGTTGAGCCATTTTTGCTGCAAGCCTTTCCATGCCGACACAAAAAAATCTGAAGCGCTGTAAAAGAAAACAGGCAGCGCCAGCACAAGGTTGAGGTAAATGAAAAGATGCTTCAGTGTGCCTTCTGCAATGTCGCCCGATGAAAAATATTCGGGGAAGCTAAGCATCATGATGTTGCTGAAGCAAAAGCCTGCAACGCCAATCTTGTAAAACTGTTTGCGGGAAACCTTCTTTTCCTTTTTTGTTTCCGAATCGTTCAAGCTGATGTAGGGTTCGTAGCCGATGAAGGCCAAAAGCTCCACCACTTTTCGTAGCGAGGTTTCGCTATGATTGAAGGCGATGAAGATTTCTTTTCGCCCAAAGTTTGTTTTGGAAAAAAGAATGCCCGGCAGAATGGCGTGCAGGTTTTCCAGCAGCCAAATGCAGGAGGCGCAATGCATTTGCGGCAGGTAAAAACTGACTTGGCTTTGTTTCTCGTCTTTAAACGTGATGAGTTTTTGTTGCGCTTCTTCGGTGTCGAGAAAGGAAAACTTGTCGGAGCTGAACTTGCCTTTTACTTTGATGCCCGGCGAGTTGCTCAAGTCGTAATAATTGCAAAGACCGGCCTCTTTGAGCAGGCTGTAAACAAATTTGCACCCGTCGCAACAAAAAATGTGTTCGTCGCCGGTGATGGAGGCATCGCAAACTTCGCCGCAATGATAGCAATGCGCCGGCCTTACGACCGGCTTTTCTTTTTTTCTTACGGGAGCGTCAACCGCAGGCATAGTGCGGGCAAAATTTCAACAACCGCTTTTCACAAGCGATGAGTTGCGTCAAAAGAAAAGATGAGAGAAGTCATAGAACCAGGATTTATAGGAGTGGATGGATTTATCAGGAAAGAAAAGAGTCGTTCGTATTGAACGACTCTTACTTTATCAAACTGACTTATTTCCTGCGAACCTTCTTAATCCACCTAAATCTTAGTTCTCCGTCCACGCATCTCTCTCGTCCGGACTGAACTTCCACGGCGCAAAATTGTTTTCAACATTACTATACATGCCGTTCCACTCCGCGGGTTGATTGCTTTCTTCCAATGCGAGGTAGCGTTTCAGCTGGTTAATGATGTTTAACGGATCAATCAGCACGGGACAAGCCTGCACGCAAGCCTGGCAGGACGTGCAAGCCCATAGTTCTTCGGTGGTAATGTAATCGTGCAGGAGCGATTTACCGTCGTCCTGAACGCTGCCGTTCTTCTCGCGATTGTTGCCGATTTCCTCCATGCGGTCGCGGGTGTCCATCATGATTTTTCGCGGCGAAAGTTTCTTGCCCGTTTGGTTAGCCGGACATTGTTGCGTGCAACGGCCGCATTCGGTACAAGTGTAAGCGTCAAGCAAATTCTTCCAGCTTAAATCGCTTACGTCTTTTGCGCCGAAGCGCTTGTGTTCTTCCTGCGCAGCATCCGCCGGAATCGTTTCCGGTTGCATGGCGTACAAAACTTCACGTTGAATTTCGGGCATGTTCACCATCTGCGCCTGCGGCTTTAACCGTGCATAATAGGTGTTGGGAAACGCAAGAATAATGTGCAGGTGTTTTGAATAAGGCAGGTAATTTAAAAAAACAAAAATGCCAATGATGTGCAGCCACCAGGCGCCGCGTTCAATGCCCAACAGTGTTTCAGTGCTTAAATTTTGAAACAATGGCGCGACGTTTGACGAAATCCAAAACGGTCCAACGTCGTGGTAATGTCCGTATTCACGCAATTGCAAAGCCCTGTCGGCAGAATTCATCAAAAGGAAAAGCGTCATCAGCACAATCTCAAACGTGAGAATGATGTTCGCATCTTTTCGCGGCCAGCCGCCGCTTAACTCGCCTTTGTTCAAACGCGGAACCTTCACAAGATTTCTGCGGAGCAAGAAAACAATACAGGCAGTCAACACCAAAAAAGCCAGCACTTCAAAAAAATCAATCACGAAAGTGTACACGTTGTGCAGCGCAGGCGCGAACATGCGGTGCGTACCAAAGAGTCCGTCGAGAATGATTTCCAAAATCTCAACGTTGATGATGATGAAGCCCGCATAAACGGCAAAATGCAACAAGGCCACAAGCGGTTTGTCGAACATGCGCTTTTGCCCAAAAGCCATCAGCAAAACGTTGCGCCAACGTTCGGGCGACGGCGCAAAATTTTCTTCTCTTCCAAGCGCTATATTTTTCCGAATGAAGAAAATTTTTTTTGTAAAAATCCACACCGCCGCAATGACCAAAAGCAGAAATAAAATTTGTTGCACGATTTGCATAATGCTAATTTAAGCGCCGTAAAAATAGGCGAAATGAATTCAGGACAAACGCGAACAATGATTTTAGATGCAGAGGGAGTAAAGCGAAAAATAAAGCGCATGGCATTGGAAATTGCCGAACAAAATGCCGGCGAAAAAGAGATTGTTCTTGCGGGCATTGTGGGCAACGGAGAAACTGTGGCGCAGTGCGTAGCTGATGAATTAAAAAGCCTTGCGGCAACGGAAACAACGGTGATCACGGTGCACTTGAACAAACGCGATTTGAACGAAGTAAAACTTGACACAAACCTCCTTCTTGATAATAAAATCATCATCATCGCCGACGACGTAGCCAACACCGGCAAAACCATGCTGTATGCGCTGAAACCTTTTTTGAATTCTTCCCTGAAAAAAATTCAAACGCTTGTGCTGGTGGAGCGAAGCCATAAGTTGTTTCCCGTTCACACCGATTATACCGGCTTGTCCATTGCCACCACCTTGCAGGAACACATTGTTGTAGAAACAGAAGGAGAAAAGATCACAGGAGCGTGGTTATATTGAGAGGCCCATCCCTTTCAACCTTTTCCGAAAGTGGGCAGACGATGCCAAAGCCCTTCCCGGTAGGAAGGGTATGAAGAGCCTGAAGGCAGCAAAACATACTGCTTTCAAAGAGATTGAGAAAAACAAGAGACGTCG
>Ga0308176_10001632_pt1 | contig 14142 bp, 15 predicted proteins | sample PhyCR2_3_FD_203890 | JGI IMG/M metagenome (GOLD analysis project Ga0308176, IMG submission 203890) | Soil microbial communities from UC Gill Tract Community Farm, Albany, California, United States - DLSLS.C.R2 | ecosystem: Environmental > Terrestrial > Soil > Agricultural land | place: USA...
GCGTCAGGATAGGCGCACGACCGGCGATCAACCGGTGCCGCCCGCACTCTTGGCGCTGCCGTGCGGGATCTTCTCGACGTCCACGGACCGCGCCGTGCCGGTCGCCGGCCACGTCACGAGCACATGCCAGCGCGGCGCAAGCTGGTCCACCGAGAGGGTGTGACCGAGGTGGATGACCTTGGTCGAGCCCGAGAGCGGGATCTGCTGGACGCGGCCGTCGAACTCCCGCAGCGTGACCTGGGTGCTGTCCACCGACGTGACGACGCCGCGGTCGAGGTTCCACTGGGTGCCGTCCTTCTTGAGCACCTGGGCCCGAACCATCTTGGGGCCGAAGAGCTGGTTGACGATCGCCCGCCGGATGGCGAGGCCGGGCGCCGCGAACCAGAGTGCGACGTTGAGCGTCGCCAGGACGGTGCCGAGAAGGATGAAGCGCCTGCTGAACATTTGACCCATTGTCGTCGTTCCAGACTGTTTCCCAGGTAAATCCGCGGTAAATCAGGTCACGGTGTACTCGGGGCCGGAGCCGCCCTCCGGCGGCGTGAGACGACCGCCCTTGGCGGTGATCGCGCCGCACTGGACGCAGTTGGACGGGGCGAGGTCGACCATGACGGTGCCGTCGTCGTCCTCCCTCCCGACCTCGTACACCTGCGCCGGGCACATGTGCGCCCAGAGCTGCGCGACCTCCCGCGGCACACGCCGCTCGACTCGGATGTGGTTCGGTTGGTCGTCGCGGGTCTTGTTCCCCGAGGCGAAGACCGACGAGAGCTTGTCGAAGGTGAGCTTGCCGTCGGGCGCCGGGTAGCCCTTGTCACGGTCGGTTAGGAGCAGCGGCTGCTCGGCGTCGGGTTCCGCCCGCATCTTTCCGAGCTCGACGCGGCCCTTCTACATGGTCATCGCGCTCGCGCGCGCGCCGCCGACGAAGAAGCCGCGGCCGAAGACCTGACGCATGTTTCGCACCTCGTGCAGGTCGCTCCAGATGAAGCTGTCGCGCACCGCGTCGTCGTAGGACGAGAGCGCGGTCGCGGGGGTCTCGCCGCGCTGCAGGGCGCGGAACGCGGCCTCGGCGGCGAGCCGTCCCGACTCGATCGCGTAGTGGATGCCCTTGAGGCGGGGGACGTTGACCATCCCGACTCCGTCGCCGCAGAGGAGCAGGCCGGGGGCGTGCAGCTCCCGCGGCAACGAGTTGAAGCCGCCGCTCGGAATCGTCTTCGCGCCCCACTGCACGCGCTCGCCGCCCGCCAGGATCTTCCGGATCTTGGGGTGCGTCTTCAGCTCCTGCAGCAGGTCGTGCACCGAGAGGGACGCGTCGCGGTAGTCGAGCCCGACGACGAGGCCGATCGTGACCATGTCCTCGCCCATCGGGTAGATGAACGAGCCGCCGAACTCGCGGTAGCGCTTGCTTGTGCGCAGCGGCCAGCCCATCGTGTGGATCACGCGGTCGAGCGGCTTGGCGACCTTCCAGACCTCCTTCACCGCGAGCTCCCACACTTGCGGCTCCTCGCCGCGGAGGTCGAACCGGTCGAGCGCGACACCGGTGAGGTGGCCCTGCGTTCCCTCCGCGAGCACCGTGACCTTCGCCACCAGGTCCGAGCCAGCCTCGAAGTTGCCGAGCTCGCCGCCCTCGCGGTTGCGGCCCTTGTCGCCGGTGCGGACGCCGACCACGCGGCCGTGCGAGACGAGGAGCTTCTGCGCCGCGGTCTCGGGGAGGATCATCGCGCCGGCCTCCTCGGCCTGCTCGGCGAGGAACCGGCCGAGCTCCGAGAGCGAGAAGACCCAGTTGCCGTGATTGCGCATCGGCGGCGGCGGCGGGATCGGGAGCGCGGACCGGCGCGTGAGGACGTAGACCGATTCCCCGTGGACGGGCCCGTACGAGGGGAGGTCCTGCATCCGGAAGCGTTCCCCGAAGAGACGGCGCAGCGCTCTCGGGTCCACCACCGCGCCTGAGAGCAGGTGCGAGCCGGGCTGCTTGCCCTTCTCGAGCACCGCGACCGGCACCTCGCCGAGCCGCTCCGCCAGCTCCGGCTGCTCCTCGATCAGCTGACCGAGCCGAATCGCACAGGCGAGGCCGGCCGGGCCGGCACCGACGACGAGGACGCCGACCTCGATCCGCTCGTCCTCCGGATCGGTCGGCTCGGCGACGTAGTCGCGCGTCGAGAAGGGCGGCGGAAAGTTGCTCGGGCGGCTCATCCCTTGCGCTGGCGGACGAGCTCGGTGAGCTTGGGCACGATCTCGTGCACGTCGCCCACCACGCCGAGGTCGCTGAACTCGAAGATCGGCGCGTTCGCGTCCTTGTTGATCGCGACGATCGTGTTGGAGCTCTGCATGCCGACCTTGTGCTGGATGGCGCCGGAGATGCCGAGGGCGACGTACAGCTTCGGCGAGACGGTCTTGCCGGTCTGGCCGATCTGCGCCGAGTACGGGTACCAGCCCGCGTCGACGACCGCGCGAGTCGCGCCGACGGCTCCGCCGAGCGCCTTCGCGAGCTCCTCGGCGAGGGTGAAGTTGTCGGGGGAGCCGAGGCCGCGGCCGCCTGCGACGATCACGGCGGCGTCCTCGATCGAAGGGCCGCTCGACTCCTCCGCGTCCTGCCCGACGAGCTTCACGGCCGTCGAGTGCGCCGCGTACGAGGGCGAGACGTCCGCGATCTCGGGCTCGCCGCCGCCCGTCGGCGTGGCGTCGAACGAGCCGGCGCGGAAGAGCGCGAGCCGCGGCGTGGCGGTCCAGCCCACGTCCGCGTAGACGGAGTCCTGCAGGGCCGGCCGCTTGCCGACCAGGTCGTCGCCCCTCAGCTCGAGATCGACGAGGTCCCAGTTGAGTCCGGCGCCGAGGCGTGCCGCGAGGCCGGCCGCGACGTCGGCTGCGAGGACGGAGTTGGCGAAGAGAACGGTGTCGTAGCGGCCCTCCGCCACCACCTGTGCGAGCACGTCGACGCGCGGCTGCGGCAGCGGCTGCGCCACCTCGCCGTCCTCGCAGACCCAGACCTTCGCGGCGCCGAACTTCCCGGCCTCGGCCGCCAGCGCCTTCGCGCCTTCGCCGGCGATCACGGCCGCGACGTCGCCGTCGCCGAGCGAAGCAGCCTTCGCGAGGACGCCGAGCGCCCCCTTCTGCAGCTCGTTGCCGTGGTTCTCGAGGAAGACGAGCGTCGCCATCAGACGAGCCTCTTCTCCGCGAGGAAGTCGACGATCGCCTGGGCGGCGTTGCCGTCGTCTTCGATCTTGCGCGCGTCGGCGCGCGCGGGCGGGTCGCCGAGCGCTAGCACCGTCGTCCGCGAGCCGCTCTCACCGGCCTCGCCGCTGTCGACGCCGAGCTCGGCGAGCGAGAGGACCTCCTGCGGCTTCTTCTTCGCGCCCATGATCCCCTTGAGCGACGGGTAGCGCGGCTCGTTGATCGCGTCGCTCACCGCGACGACCGCGGGCAGAGGCGCCTCGAGCGTGTCGTAGCCGAACTCCGTCTGCCGCTTGATGCGAACGGAGCCGCCGTCGACGGCGAGCTCCATCGCCTGCGAGACGACCGGCCGGCCGAGCCGTTCGGCGACGGCGGCCCATAGGACCGCGCCGTCGGCGTCGGAGGCCTGCTGGCCGAACAGGACGAGGTCCGCGTTCTCCTTCTCCAGGGCCGCCGCGAGCAGCCGGCTCGTCGCGACGAGGTCGGAGCCCGCGGCCGCGTCGTCGGAGACGAGCACCGCGCGATCGGCGCCCATCGCGAGCGCCTTGCGCAGCGAGTCGAGCGCCTTCTGCGGCCCGAGCGAGACGGCGACGACTTCGGTGTCGGAGTCTCCCTTGAGGCGCAGGGCCTCCTCGACCGCGTTCGCGTCGAAGTGGTTGAGCGCGCTCTCGCCGGAGCGGTCGAGGCGGAACGTCTGAGGATCGAGGCGGCTCGGCCCCTCGGGCACGTGCTTGACGCAGACGGCGATCTTCATCCCGGCGGGATGCTAGTGGTGCAACCGCCGCCGCTGATTCACATGCGCTTCTCGAGCGCGAGCACGTCCTTCACGAAGGTCTTGCTCACCTTGTACAGGCCGTGTTTTCGGACCGCGCGTTCGCCCTGGTACCACCCGGCGAGCGCAAGCCGGCTGTTGCCGTGGAAGTCGTGCAGCAGATGCGCGAGGTAGGCGACGCCGGCGCGGACGTTGCCGTTCGAGTCGTTACGCAGGGGATGTCCGATCAGGACGGTCTCTGCGAAGCGGAAGGTGGACGGCAGGAGCTGCATGATCCCGCGTGCTCCAACCGACGAGACGAGCGCGTTGTTGTAGCCGGACTCCATCCACGCGAGCGCGCGCACGAGATGGACGCTGACCCCGTAGTGCGCAGCCCAGTGGTCGAGCAACGCGCGAACCGCGGCGACGCTCTGGGTGCGGTACGCGACGTGCGTCGCCTTGACCTGCCGCACATGGACGTGCGGGACCTTGAGGCGCGTCCCGATCAGCAGGAAGTGGGACGGATCGAGGTGATTGAGCCGCGCGAGCTTCCCGACTGTGGTGTGATAGCGCCGCGCGATCGACGAGAGCGACTCGCCCGAGCGCACGACGTGGACCGCCGGCGCGCGGTGCCGGTGGTGGTGGTGATGCGACGCGTGCGTAGCGACAACGCTGACGCCGTGCGCAAGCGGCACAGGCTCCTTCTTGACGAGCGCCGAGAACGTGTGCGGGCCGACTACGCCGTCGCTGCGCAGGTGGAGGCGCTGCTGCATGAGGCGCACGCCGTGGAGGGTCGGGACGTCGTAGTACGCGTTGATGGGGACGCTGATCCCCTGGCGGACGAGCAGGAACTGGAGGACGGCGACGTCCCAGCCGAAGGCGCCGCGGTGCAGCGTCCGCGCGCCGAAGAGCGGACGGCCGAGCGGCCCGAGCGCCTGGCGTGTGTGTGCGTCCGCGAGACCGGTGACGGGGAGCCCTTCCATCTGCTGGAAGGCGCGGGTCGCGGCGACGGTCTCCGGCCCCGAGATCGCGTCGACCGGGCCGCGGTAGAGGCCCTGGGCGCGCAGCGCGACTTGCAGTCCGGCAGTCTGCGGGTTCCGCCCGCCCGAGGCGAGCGTGACCGACGTGGCGGCCATGGCGACAGCGAGGACCGCTCCGGCAACAAGGAGGCGTGAGCGCATGGGGTCCCGGACTACGCGCCCCCTGCCGCGAATCCTCCTGCCTGGTGTCGGTTTTACCGGCCGACGAAGCGGGGTGCCCGCTTCTCGGCGAAGGCGGCGAGGCCCTCCTTTGCGTCCTCGCTCGCGAACAGGTCGCCGAACTCCTCGGCCTCCCGCTCGAGCGCGCCAGGGGAAAGATTGAGCAGCCGTTTCGCGACGCGGAGCGCGACCGGGCTCTTGGCCGCGAGCTTCCCGGCGACCTCGAGGGCGTGGTCGAGGACGGGATCCGCGATCGCGTTCACGAGGCCGATCCGCAGCGCCTCCTCGGCGTCGACCGGGCGGCCGGTGAGGACGAGCTCCTTCGCGACGCCGAGACCGCAGACGCGAGCGAGCCGCTGCGTCCCGCCCCACCCGGGGAAGATGCCGAGGTCGATCTCGGGCTGGCCGAGCCGTGCGTTGCTCGAGGCGTAGCGCAGGTCGCAGCCGAGCGCGAGTTCGCAGCCGCCGCCGAGCGCGAAGCCGTTGATCGCCGCGATCGTCGGCTTCGGCATCTCCTCGAGCAGGCGCGCCGCCTCGTGGCCGAGGGCCCCCCACTCCTTCGCCTCCGAGGCGTCGAGGCCGCCCATGTACTTGATGTCCGCACCCGCGACAAAGGCGCGCTCGCCCGCGCCCGTGAGGACGACGACGCGCGCCGAGTCGTCGTCGGCGAGCTCGCGCAGCCGGTCGCGGAGCTCGGTCAGCGTCTCGACGTTGAGCGCGTTGAGCGCCTCCTGCCGGTCGATCGTGACAACGGCGACCGCATCCTGGCGGTCGACGAGGACGCTCACGCGGGGACCGCGCCGCGGATGAAGTCGACGATCTCGGACGTCGGCGCCCCGGGCCCGAAGACGCCTGCGACGCCGAGCTTGCGCAGCTCCTCGGCGTCGTCGTCGGGGATCGTCCCGCCGACCACGACGACGACATCCTCGACGCCGTTCTCGCGCAGGAGCTCGAGGATGCGCGGAACGAGGGTCATGTGCGCGCCGGAGAGGATCGAGATGCCGACGGCGTCCGCATCCTCTTGGATCGCGGTCTCGACGATCTGCTCGGGCGTCTGGTGGAGCCCGGTGTAGATCACCTCCATCCCGGCATCGCGAAGCGCGCGGGCGATGATCTTGGCGCCCCGATCGTGCCCATCGAGGCCGGGCTTGGCGACGACGACGCGGATCTTCCCTGCCATCGGTTCGGAGCCTAACGAAGGCCCTCTAAGGGGCGTTCCGGAGGCCCACGGCCCAGACGTCATTCGCCGACACGGCGGCGATCCCGGAGAGGTAGCCGGCGGTTGTCCGGGAGGACCAGGCGTGGCCGTCCCAGTGGTCGACGAGCGCCTTGGTCGGCAGGTACCCCTCCTGCCCGGCCGACCACACGTTGGTCGGCGACGACGCACTGACAGCCCTGAGAGAGGTATTCATCAAGCCGGCCGCCGGAGGCCGAGCCGAGACGACCCGCCAGGCACGACCGTTCCAGTGCTCGGTGAGGGGCCCCGTGCCGCCTTCTCCTACCGCCCACGCATCCTTTGCGCCGATCGCGGCGACGCCCGACAACGAGCCGCCCCGCGACGGGCTCGGGCTCGCCACCTGCATCCAGCGGAGACCATTCCAGTGGAGGACGAGAGGGCGAGTTCCGCCCCTGGCTCGATAGTTGCCGACCGCCCAGATGTCGCGAGCCGACCTGGCCGAGATCGCCACCAACGCGTCCTCGGAGCCGCGCGGGTTCGGGCTCGCTACGCGGCGCCAGACGGAGCCGTTCCAGTGCTCGATCAGCGGCCGGCTGTAGATCCTCTTCACAGCGAGAAACCCGACCGCCCACGCGTTCCTGCGCGTCAACGCAGCGACACCCAGTAGCTCCGAGCCACGGGCGCGCACGCTCGGCATGACCTTCCACCCCTTCCCGTTGAAGTGCTCGATCAGCGTGTGGCCGAACGAGCTCCTCCTGCCACGGCGCGACATGTGGCCCAGCGAGCCGACGGCCCAGACGTCCTTGGCCGAGTTGGCCGACACGGCGTTGAGCTCGGGCTCCACTTTCTTGTTCGGTGTCGGGAGGACGACCGGGGACCAGGACGATCCGTTGTAGTGCTCGGCGAGCGGGAACGAGGCGAACTTGCGCGTCGCCTTTACGTACGAGCCGACGGCCCAGAGATCGGTCGGAGAGACCGCGGTAACGGCGCGAAGCTCGCTGTCGCCGCGGGGGGCCACAGCCGGCGTCACCCTCCACGCCGCTCCGTTCCAGTGCTCGACGAGCAGCGAGTCCCCGCGTAGCCTCTGCCCGGATGCCGAGCCCGTGAGCCCGGCCGCCAAGCAGAGAACGAGGAGGACCGAGGCTAGAAGACGGGAGTCTCGCGCCACGTACCCCAGACCTCACGCAGCGCGTCGCACATCTCGCCCATCGTGACGTACGCGCGCGACGCCTCCATGATCGGCTCCATCAGGTTGCGGTCGTCGTACGCCGCGTCCTCCTTCAGCCGCGCGAGCGCTGCCTCCGCCGCGGAGGAGTCGCGCGAGGCCCGCACGGCCTGCACGCGTTCGATCTGCTTCTGCTCCAGCGCCGGGTCGATGCGGAGGAGATCGATCGGCTGCTCGTCGTCTTGCTCGTAGCGGTTGACGCCGACGACCACGCGCTCGCCGCGCTCGACCTCGGACTGGTAGCGGAAGCTCGCCTCGGCGATCTCGCGCTGCTGGAAGTTCTGCTCGATCGCGGGGATCACGCCGCCGAGCTCGTCGATCCGCTCGAAGTAGTCGTACGCTTGGCGCTCGAGCTCGTTCGTGAGCTGCTCGAGGTAGTAGGAGCCGCCCAGCGGGTCGATCGTGTTCACGACACCCGTCTCGTGCGCGATCACCTGCTGCGTGCGCAGCGCGAGCCGCACCGCGTGCTCGGTCGGCAGCGCAAGGGCCTCGTCGAAGGAGTTCGTGTGCAGCGACTGGGTGCCGCCGAGCACCGCGGCGAGCGCTTCGATGGCGGTCCGGATCAGGTTCACCTCCGGCTGCTGCGCCGTCAGCGAGACGCCTGCGGTCTGCGTGTGGAACCGCATCAGCCACGAGCGTGGGTCCCGCGCGCCGTACTTCTCGCGCATCTGCCGCGCCCAGATCCGCCTCGCTGCGCGGTACTTCGCGATCTCCTCGAAGAAGTCGAGGTGCGCGTTGAAGAAGAAGGAGAGCCGCGGCGCGAACGTGTCGACGTCGAGCCCGCGCTCGAGACAGGCCTCCACGAGCGCGAAGCCGTTGGAGAGCGTGAACGCGAGCTCCTGCGCCGCGTTCGAGCCGGCCTCGCGGATGTGGTAGCCGGAGATCGACACCGGGTGCATGAGCGGGAGCCGCTCGGAGCACCACTCGACCATGTCCACCACCAGCCGCATCGACGGCGCCGGCGGAAAGATCCACTCCTTCTGCGCGATGTACTCCTTGAGGATGTCCGTCTGGACGGTGCCGCGCAGCCGGTCGATCGCGACGCCCTGCTCCTCGCCGACGCAGGCGTAGAACGCGAGCAGCATCGCCGCCGGGCCGTTGATCGTCATCGAGGTCGAGACCTCGCCGAGCGGGATCCCGTCGAAGAGCGTCTCCATGTCGGCGAGCGAGTCGATCGCCACGCCTTCGCGCCCCACCTCGCCGAGGGAGCGCGCGTGGTCCGAGTCGTAGCCCATCAGCGTTGGCATGTCGAACGCAGTCGAAAGGCCCGTCTGGCCGTGCTCGAGCAGGTAACGGAAGCGCGAGTTCGTCTCCTCCGCCGTCCCGAAGCCCGCGAACTGGCGCATCGTCCAGAGGCGGCCGCGGTACATCGACGGATAGACGCCGCGCGTGAACGGATACGCGCCCGGCCAACCGAGGTCGCGCTCGTAGTCGAGCTCGACATTCTCGGTCGAGTAGAGCGGCTCGTTCTCGACGCCGGAGATGGTCGAGAAGAGATCTCCCTGGCGCTCCGGCGTCGCCTGGTAGAGCCGCCGCCACTCCTCGCCGCCCGTCTGCTTCTTGCGGTCGGTCGTCGCCATCTCGCGCGAAGTGTAGAGCGAGCCGTTGGGGAGCGAGGGCGCGCTGTCGCGCCCTCGCTCTGGCTACGCACTGAGTATCAGTTCCGCGCCAACAAGCTAGAGCCCGGCCCGGAATGTGATGTTGGTCAGGCCGAGGAACGTCTGGGAGGGGCCGAATGGCGTCACGGCACCGTCACTGGTGACCACCATGAACGCAGCGGTCCCGCCGGCCCCGTAGACGGCGAAGTAGAGGTCCTTCGCGGGCCTGTCCTCGGCGGGGAGGGTGAAGACGGTGGCTCCCGACGCGCCGCTGTGCGAAGTGTTTCCCTGCAGGTGGACGATTCCCCATGGATCCTTGAAGTAAGAAAGAGGTTCGTCGACGCCGGCCAGAGCGTTGGACCAACCGTTCTGGTACGCAGGTTCGCCTGCTGCGCCGACCACGTGCGCCGCCTCGATCGCCGATGATGCGAACGCGCTTGCCGACTTCCCCTGTAGCGCACTGGCGTTGGTGGCATTGGTTGCGTTCGTCGCATTGGTCGCGTTGGTGGCGCTGTCGGCGCTCGTTGCATGCGTTGCGTTGGTGGCATTGGTCGCAGTGGTCGCGCTGTTTGCGGTTTTCGCATGCTTGACGCTGAGGGACGGCGCGAGCTTCTTGATCAGCTTGATGTCCGCCTTCTTGTCGTTGTGCTTCGCGGTGCTCGCGGCGACCGCCGTGCCTCCGAGGACAAGGCTGAGCGTGACCATCGAGATCACGAGTGCCGGGCTCGGCAGACGGAACCTGCGCTTGAACATAGGAACCTCCGGTAGAAGTTTCGAGAACCCCGCCGGGCAGCCTGTCAGGCGTGGAAGACGGCGCCGCAGATGGTGAGCCGCTCGCAGGTGGCGAGCGGTGGCGATATCACCCTCTGGTTCCTAACGAATGCCCTCGTGCGGAGCATCGTCCTTTATCCGGGTGTGTCAAGGCCCGCCCGGCCGCCACAGGGGCCCCTCGACACCGGCTTCGGCGTTCGCGGCGCGGGCGAGCACGAAGAGGAGATCGGAGAGGCGGTTGAGATAGACGGCCGCGAGCGGGTTCGTCTTCGGCACGGCCAGCACCGCGCGCTCCGCACGACGGCACACCGCGCGCGCGAGGAAGAGCCGCGCGGCGCGCTCGCTCCCGCCCGGCAGGACAAAGCTCTTCAGCTCGGGCAGCGATGCGTTCGCCTCGTCGATCTCCCGCTCGAGCCGCTCGACCGCCTCGTCGGTGATCCGCAGGCGCCCGTCTCCGGTCGCGAACGGGACGGACAGGTCGGCGCCGAGATCGAAGAGCTCGTTCTGGACGCGGTCGAGACCGCCGGCCCAGCCGACGAGCGAGTTGAGCTCGTCCACCTCGCCGATCGCTGCCACCCGCGGGTCGAGCTTCGAGACACGCGAGCCGTCGCCGAGGCTCGTCTCCCCCTTGTCGCCGCCGCCCGTGTAGATGCGCGTGAGGCGCACGGGCTCGTCGCGCTTCCGCATGCCCGTAGCCTACGACGCGTGATCCGCCGCGCGACCGCAGACGACGTCGAGGAGATCGTTGCGATCTTCGAGCCGTCCTTCGCGCTGCTCGACTTCCTCCCCGGGCTGCATACGCACGATGAGCACCTGGCCTTCTTCGGCCGCTGCGTCCGCGACGGGGAGGCGTACCTCCTCGGACGCGGCTTCGCGATCCTCGCGGGCGACTGGCTCACACACCTCTACGTCCACCCGGACGAGATCGGGAGCGGCGTCGGCCACGCGCTGTTCGAGCACACCAAGACGCTGCGACCGGACGGCTTTCAATTCTGGGTCTTCCAGCAGAACGAGCACGCGCGCCGCTTCTACGAGGCGCACGGCGCGAGCGCAGTGGAGTTCACGGACGGGGCGGGAAACGAGGAGAAGGCGCCCGACGTCAGGTACGAGTGGAAGCCCTCCGCCTAGCCGAGGGCCTCTGGCGCTGGACAGCGCCGCATCCCAACTGGGAGAACTGGCCAGGCCACAAGCGCGAGGCGCGCGAGGTGGGCTGCGTGTACTACGAGGCGCCCGACGCGACCGTGCTCGCCGACCCGCTCGTGCCCGCGGGCGAGGAGGACGCCTTCTTCCGCCATCTCGACTGCGACGTCGCGCGGCGTGGATTGCCCGTCGTCATTCTCCTGACGGCGGAGTGGCATCGCCGCAGCGCGGACGAGCTGGGAAGACGCTATGACGCGCGCATCGGCGGCGCGCTCCCCGGCGGCGTCGAGGAGATCCCGATCGAAGGCGCCGACGAGCGACAGGTCGCGTACTTCATCCACCCCCACGCCGCCCTGATCACGTGCGAAGTCTTCGGGGTCGACATCGACGGAGCGCTGTACGTAGGACAGAGCCCGGCACTGAAGCGCCCGGACGAGCTCGAGGCGTCCCTAGACCGCATCATGGAGCTGCCGGTCGAGCGGCTCCTCGTCTCGCACGGCGAGCCCGTCCTCGCAAACGCCAAGGCGCGGATGGCGGAGGCGCTAGCCCGCCGCGAGTGAGCGTTCCTGCAGCCCGAGGATCGAGCGCGCGATCACGAGCCGCTGGATCTCGCTCGTCCCCTCGTAGATCTCGGTGATCTTCGCGTCGCGGTAGTACCGCTCGACCGGGAACTCCTTCGTGTAGCCGTAGCCGCCGAGGATCTGGATCGCCTCGCCCGTCTGGCGGCGCGCCATCTCCGAGGCGAAGAGCTTCGCCTTGGCGCCCGCCTCGGTGTGCGGGAGGTCGTTCTGCTTCAGCCACGCCGCGCGATGGACGAGGAGGCGGGCCGCGTCGATCTCGGTCGACATGTCGGCGAGCTTGTGCTGGATCGCCTGGAAGTCGGCGATCGGCCGCCCGAACGCGTGCCGCTCCTTCGCGTACTCGCGCGCGACGTCGTACGCGGCCTGCGCGATCCCGACCGCCTGCGCCGCGATCCCGATCCGGCCGCCGTCCAGCGTGGCCATCGCGACGTGGAAGCCCTTCCCCTCCTCGTGCAGCAGTCGGTCGGTGTCGACGTGCGTGTCCACGCCGATCGAGTTGGTGGTCGAGGAGTTGAGCCCGAGCTTCTCCTCGCTGCCGGTGACACGGATCTGGTCGGCGTCGAGCACGAAGGCCGAGACGCCTCGGGCACCCGGCGTATCCGGATCGGTGCGGGCGAACAAGAGGAACGTGCCGGCGTACTCCGCCGTCGAGATGAACTGCTTCGCGCCCGCGATGTGCCACCCGCCGTCCTCGCGGGTCGCCGACGTGCGCAGGGAACCCGCGTCTGATCCTGCCTCGGCCTCGGTCAGAGCGAAGGCGCCGATGAGCTCGCCGCGGGCCAACGGCGGCACGAAACGCGCCCGCTGCTCCTCGGTCCCGAAGCGGAGCAGCGGCAGGGTGACGGCGCTCGTGTGCACGGCGACCGTGACGCCGACACCCGCGTCGCCGCGCGAGAGCTCCTCGATCACGAGCATGTACGAGAGGAAGTCGGCCCCGGCACCGCCGTACGCTTCGGGGAGGCAGACGCCCATCAGCCCGAGCTCGGCGAGCTTCGCGAAGACGTCGCGAGGGAAATGGTGCTCGCGATCCCACTCGGCCGCATGCGGCTCGATCTCGGCGCGGACGAAGTCGCGCGTGAGCGCCTGGATCTCCTTCTGCTCGGCAGAGAGCTCGAAGTCCATCAGCCGTAAGCGTAGAAACCCTGGCCGGACTTGCGGCCGAGCCGGCCCGCCTCGACGTGCTCGCGGAGCAGCGGGCACGGCGCGTACTTCGCGTCGCCGAGCCCGTGTTCGAGCACCTCCATGATCGCGACGCAGGTGTCGAGGCCGATGAGGTCGGCGAGCGCGAGGGGCCCCATCGGGTGCGCGAAGCCGAGCTTCGCGATCGTGTCGATCGCGTCCGGCTCGGCGACGCCTTCGTGCAGTGCCCAGACCGCCTCGTTGATGAACGGCATCAGGATCCGGTTCGAGACGAAGCCGGGAAAGTCGTTCGCGACCGCGGGTGTCTTGCCGAGCTCCTCCGCCAGCGCGACGACCGCGGCCGCGGTCTCGTCGGAGGTCTCGCGGCCACGCACGATCTCGACGAGCTTCAACACGGGTACCGGGTTGAAGAAGTGCATGCCGATCACGCGGTCGGGGCGCTCGGTGACGGAGGCCAGCGAGGTGATCGGGATCGAGGACGTGTTCGAGGCGAGCACCGCATGCGCAGGCAGCGTCTCGTCGGCTCGGCGGAAGACTTCGGCCTTCGTCTCGAGATCCTCGACGACCGCCTCGATCATCAGCGCGGCCGGGACGATCTCCTCGACTGGCGTGACGCGGCGCAGAACCTCGTTCGGATCGGACCCACCCTTCTCCGCAAGCTTCTCGAGGCTCCTGCGCATCGTGGCGAGCCCGCGCTCCGCCGCTCCCGGGGCAGCGTCGTAGAGCGAGACGTGGCGGCCCGAGGCGGCCACGACCTGCGCGATGCCGCCGCCCATCTGACCCGCTCCCACGACGAGGACGTGCTCGAAAGCCATGCGGCGTTGAGGCTATAGGGTCGGCCCGTGGCAGTAGTCGACGTCAACGGGGCACGTCTCTGGTACGACGAGGCCGGCAGCGGCGCCACGGTCCTGCTCCTGCACGGCGGGCTCGGCGACTCGGGGCTCTGGGAGCCGGTCGTCCCATTCCTCGCCGAGCGCTTCCGCACCATCTGGACCGACCTCCGCTTCTTCGGCCGCTCGACCGGGCCGGCCGTGCCGTGGTCGTGGCAGGAGGACGTCGTCGGCGTCCTCGACGAGCTCGGAGCGGAGCGGGCGGCGCTCGTCGGCCTCTCCCTCGGCGGCAAGCTGGCGCTCGACCTCGCGCTCCAGCAGCCGGAGCGGTTCTGGGCCGTGGTGGGCGTCGCGCCGGGGCTCGGCGGACACGACGGCGCCGCCTACACCGAGGAGCACGGGGCCCGCTACGACGCTGCCGAGGACAAGGCCGAGGCGATGCTGGAGATCGACCTCGAGGTCTGGGCTCCGCTCGGCGCCGACGACCGGATCCGGGAGCTCTGGCGCGCGACGCCCGACGCGAGCCCGCTACCGGACGGCGTCGAGCCGCGCGAGCCCGAGGGGG
>Ga0308176_10001634_pt1 | contig 14137 bp, 9 predicted proteins | sample PhyCR2_3_FD_203890 | JGI IMG/M metagenome (GOLD analysis project Ga0308176, IMG submission 203890) | Soil microbial communities from UC Gill Tract Community Farm, Albany, California, United States - DLSLS.C.R2 | ecosystem: Environmental > Terrestrial > Soil > Agricultural land | place: USA...
TCGAAACTTCCAATCTGCATTCCAAAACCATACAGTTGCTCGTCGTTCTTCAACGGTATGCGAACCTGCACACCTCTTTCATTCACCTCAACTTTTACATCTTTTAAAGCGAACGGAAGGTCTTTCATGGCCACTTCTTTCATTTCGTTCACCCTTGGCTTTTCCGTGCAAAAATTATACGGCGTGAAGGCGTCGGGTTTACCAAGCGTTAGTTTGATAACACCGGGTGCAACCGTTGCAACCGAAACCCCACTTTGTGCCGTCAACGCAGTTGTGAAGCACAGGAATAAAAGCAAAAGATAAATGCTGGCTTTCATATTGATCTGTGTCGAAAATGTTTCCAATTCTACATCGTCTGGGCTTAGTCTTTTCGGGTAAATATTAAAGCCAGCCGGGCAAACACGATGAATTTTGACCAACAGCAGAAACAGGAAAATCCGGTTATTCAAAGATTATGCGTGCAAGAAAAACCATCTGAAGAATTGATGCGCTGTTGACAGCAGCAACCCTTCACAAGGATTGCTGCAAAATCAACGGCTTACAGACTGCTTTGTGACGAAAGAACAAAAGTTGATTAGAGATGCTTTGCGATTAAACCGGTTTTTCAACTTAAATTATTTTAAGAAGGTCGTCATTCGCTAAAGAGGATAAGGCGTATAAGGTGCGATGGTTGTTGCACTGTAAACTCCTCTTTGATCAGTAGCCGGACCTTTAATATCGAACGTAATTACGTATTGACCGTTTGCTTTTTGCGTAACTGACTTAACCAGCACCAACGCAAACGATTCGGTCAGGATAGCAGCCGTTGCTGTTGGGTGCGAACGGTAGCCCCAGCCCATGACAAAACCTTTTGTGGTAGTGCCAACACCGTAAACGTCCGATACACGCCGGTCTGCATTAATGATGTTATAGTTTGCACCACCCAATGGCGTAATGGCAATCACCGTATCCTGCAGGTATTTGGCAAGATCTGCTTCCGTAGCGATTGCATCAAAATTTGCCCTGTTCACATAGGTTTTGGTGGCAGAGAGAAACGTATAGTTAAGGGTGTTAAAACCTGCTAAAGTTCCTTTCGATGCGTTGTAATAATTGGCATCGGCAGCATAAGCATTGGTTGCAATAAAACGGGCGCCGCTCATGTTAATGGCGATAAAATCAACTCTGGACTGTTTTGTCAGCGCTACCGCCTGACCGAATACCGGTGTCGGTTCATAAAACGAAAAGAAGTTCTGATTGTCCGCAGGATCCGTTGACATCACCACATTGGTTAATGTTTTCACCGCGGCAGACGAAGCCGTCACACTTTTTACATCAACGCTTTTTGAACTAATGTGGCCACACTTGTCGTTGATGATGATTACCACAGAAAGCAAACCGCGCCGCACGGGAATTTGGATGGTCGTATCCACCGCCTTTCCGTTAAAGGCAATAGGCACGCCGGGACTTTGCACCAGGGTAATTTCGCTTGCGCGGTTGTTCACCACCTTGTACACGGCGCTTGCAATACCCGAGTCGCAGGTACTGGTGTATTTAATCGGGATTGTGAGCATTGAATTTTCAGGCAATGATGCATAAGAGTCCGTAGCGCCGACATTGATAGGCGTCATCGGTTGCGTAGGTGCTTCAAATTTTTTACACGAAAAAACTGAAGTGATGGCGAGCAGGAACACCAGATAAATTATACCATGAGTTCTTTTCATATTGCAATGATGTATCGTTTAGAATTGAGTTTTATCCAGCCTTTAGTTTTGCGGAAATGGTCTTAAATAATTGGCGTCAATGACCGATTGCGGAATGGGGAACAGGTTATTTTTCAGTGTGCTGGCGTCAACGGTGCTGCCGCACAGCGGGTAACCAAAACGTTTCGTGCGGCTGTTGTACAACTTCAACCGGCAAAGCGTAAGCGTTCGCAGTTCTTCACCGTAAAGTTCGCGGCCTCTTTCATCCAGAATGTAATCAATGTCAACACCGGCAGGAGCAACGGGTGTTGCTTTGGAACGGGCTCTCACGACGTTTATATCCGCAGCCGCATTCGACAGGTCGCCGAGCTTCAAATAGGCTTCTGCCCTTAACAAATAGGTTTCCGCCAAACGGGCTACGTAATAATCCTGCACAAAAGAGTTGCTTGGGTCAGTGGTGTAATGCCAGTCAGAACCCATCTTCATCACTCTTGGGTACCAGCGCTGCATGGTGTCTTCGCGGGTTACCAACCATTCCTTCCGAATGGTATCCCCGGGATGCAATTGTACCGTGATGGTAGAACCATCCAACCTGGTAATTACCTGTGGTGCTGTTGGCCAGTTGCGGCTTGGGTCGGGCAAATCCTGGTAAGTGCCGTTCGGATTGGGCACTTTAAATACGCGGTTAATGTTCCACTCCGCATTACGGGTATCTTCAGGTCCCGACTTCGCCCAGAGGTCATAGATAAAATAACTCGTTGGCCGAACCCAAGCTACACCGCGGCCCATCCAATCGTACGCAACACCCGTATAACCAAACTTTCCACTATATCCCCAGAATGCCGGCCAGTATTGCCTTTCCTGGTCAGAACGTGTGCTTAATTGGGGCGGCAATCCGCCCGTTTTAAATTTGTCAAGATGAATAATAAAGATGGATTCTTTGTTGCCTCCCTGATAACTGTAATTGGTGGTTCCGTCGTCCTTGGTCATTTGAAACATATCCCAAAAAGCATCTTTGCCGGGAATTGAAGAACGATAACCAAAACGTGTTGTCATCAAACGATAATCGCCACTGTTAATTACTTTGCTGGCCGCATCTACCGCGCTTTGATAAAGTGACTTATCGCTGCCGCCGCGTTCATCGGCAAGGGCAATGTACATTTCGGAAAGAAAATGATAAGCCGCACCGCTAACCAGTTTGCCTACTTCGCTTGTTGTTTTGGGAAGATTCTCCGCCGCAAACTTGAAATCTTCCACACATTGAGCGTAAACTTTTTCACGGGGATCGCGGCTGTAAGCAAGATTGGGTACGGTAACAGGTTCGGTAATCAACGGCATGTCGCCCCACATTTCAGACAGGAAGCGATAACCCCATGCACGGAAGAAACGGGCTTCCGCCTGAATTTGCAGCTTCTCCGTATTGCTTGCCCATTTTACATCGGGATTCTCCGATTGCTTTAAGATGTTGTTGGCATTGTTGATCATTTCAAATTGGCGGTTAAACAAGTCTTTCAACCAGCCGGCGTTGCCGTTTAAATACGAATAGTTGGTCCAAACGTTTTGATCGTTTTGGCTGAAGTTGATGTCGGCTCCGCTGCCAAATTGCACGGTACGCTGATCACCATCATCTAAAATGTAATTCTCTCGCAGGCGATAATACAAATAGTTCAATCCCGTGCGGAACTGCGCGGCATTTAAAAAGGCATTGTCAATGGTGAGGAAGTCCTCGGGCTTTTCGCGCAGGAAAACATCCTTTTTACAACCCGCGAAAGGAAGCGCAATGGCTGCAAGGATGACAAAAAATATCTTTTTCATTTCTAATTTTTTAAGAATTAATATCAGGCTTTAGAAACTTGCATTCAAACCGAACGTAATGATTCGAAACGTTGGGAGTCCGGAATTAGACCCCGCAAAGGTTGTTGCCGTTTCCGGATCCAATCCTTCCCAGTTTGTGAATGTCAGCAGGTTTTTACCGGACACATATAGTTTCAGTGCAGAAATATGTGCTTTGTTCAAAATTGATGAAGGAACGGTGTACGACAAGGCCACATCCTGCAACCTTACAAACTGCCGTGAATGCGGGAAGGAATACCCGTAGGCCGAGTTGTTGTAATTAACACTGGTTACCGTGTTCGATGGATTGGTCGGCGTCCAGTAAGGTTTGTTTAACCAGGTTGCTGCTGTTCCGCCGTAAAGTGCGTTCGGAAAATAAGCGTAAGTATTGTTACCGAGGTACCAGTTGTCCTTGCCGCCACCCGCAATGAAGTTGAAGAGGAAGTAAAGCTCCACTCCTTTGTAGGCAAGTGTGTTGGACATGGTCATTGTAAAGTTTGGCTTGTCGTAGCCAACAATGGTGCGGTCGGCCGCATCAATTTTACCGTCATTGTTCAAATCCCTGAACTTGATGTCGCCGGGCTTTCCGCCATAAACAGAAATGAAGGCCGCATCGTCTTTTTGAATGATGCCGTCCATAACGTAAGTATAAACAGCGCCAAGCGATTTGCCGATGAAGCGTGAATTGGCCATGTCATCATCTTCTTTGCCATCTTTGTTCGCATCCAATCCGTACAGGCTAACAATTTTATTCCGGTTCAGCCAGAAATTGAAACCTGTGTTCCATGTAAACTGCCGCGTGTTAAAACTCCGCAGATTTAATTGCACTTCAATGCCTTTGTTGTTAACCTTTCCAATGTTATCCAAAACATTGGTAAAGCCGTTGAAAATCGGAATGGCTCTCGTCAACAAAAGATCCGTGGTGTTTGAATTGTAAACGTTAACTGTACCGCTCAACAGGTTTTTGAAAATGCCGAAATCAAGCCCGAGGTTCAGCGCTGTTGTCTTTTCCCAGTTCAGATTTTTGTTTGCCAAATTGTTTAAGAACACGACGCGTTGTGTTGTGCCGCCAAGAAGAATGGTATTGTTTGCGTTAATGGTGGGAAAGGTGGCGTAAGCACCGATCGAAGGATTACCATTCTCGCCATAGGATAAGCGCAATTTCAGGTTATCAATGTATTTGTAGTTTCGTCGTACGTACGGCTCATCTCCAATACTCCAGGCAACGGCGCCAGCACGAAAGACACCGTACTTGTGCCCTTCGGAATAGCCGGAATAGCCGTCTTGCCGAATGGAAAAGCTAGCGAGATACTTACTCTTGTACGCATAATTCAAACGAGCCAGTGAAGCCATTTGACTGAGCTTGGCCGCGTCAGTGTTCACAGAATAGTTGGCCGAATTGCCCAGTTCCAGTGCGTTACTTCCTAACACAGAAGTGCCCGATCCGGAAAAGTCTTTTGCCGAAATCACCATGTTGTTGGTTGAGCGGCTTTGCTCTTCTTCCAACAGGGTCAGATCAAAAGAATGATCGCCTACAAGCCTTTTAAAATTTACAAGATGATTCAGATACCAATCGGTTCTTGTTGGATTCGATTTATTGCCGTTTGCATCAATGAGGTGTGAGGTGGGTGAAGACAGTTCACTTAACAGCATCGTATTGATGAACATGTTCTCGTGCTGGAAGTTGGCTGTGTGCCCTTCCCATCTGTTTATTGAATAGTTGAACGTGTAAGAAAGGCCTTTCACCCAGGGAGCATCAAGGCGGGCAAAAGCAATGCTGCGGTAATTCTGGTTTCGGTCTTCGTTGTATTGCTGTGTGTTCCACAAAGGACTTGACGTAGTGGTTTGCCCTTGCGGATAACGCTCAATTTGATCGGGGAAGTTTTCAAAGCCCGGCGCCAGGGTTCCCCTGTCGTGCACATATTTAAAACCGTAAGGACTGACGAGGGTAGCTAAACTATAATCAGCAGAAATGCCGTCGGCGTTCTTGTACGTAAAACCAACGTTCAACCCGGTTCGTAACCAGTCGGTAATCCTGGATTCCATTTTGGCAAGTAAGGTATAGCGGCGAAACTGATCGCCCACGATAATTCCTTTTTGATCCATGTATTCACCCGACACGTAATAATTAAAGCGGTTGGTGGCACCGGCTACACTCAACGTAAAATTTTTGAACGGAGCCGTTCGGGTAATTTCTTTAACCCAATCTACGGTTAAGCCTTTTTTGTAAGCTTCCAGTTCATACGGCGGAAGGTTTGTATTGATGTCGTAAACACTGTTTGGGTTGTCGGCCGCAAACCGGTCTTTTCTCAATTGAATGTAACCATCAGGGCTCAACATGTCCGGTCTGTTTGTAAACGTTTGCGTACCGGCCGTGGTGGTTAATGAGATTGTTGGCTTCTCTGTTCTGCCACGCTTGGTAGTAATTAAAACCACGCCGTTCGCCGCAAGCGAACCATAAATGGCACTCGCACTCGCATCTTTTAAAACGTCCACGGTGGCAATGTCCGCCGGGTTTAATTCATTAAAGCTTCCCAAATACACCACGCCATCAAGAATGATGAGTGGCGAGTTGGAGGCGCTGATTGAATTTTGCCCGCGAATAGAAATACTGGGATTGCTTCCGGCAGCGTTCACCGTACCAACATTCAAACCCGGTACAGAACCTTTCAACGCATCCAGCAGGTTGACATTGGGCAAATTGGCAAGGGGCGAATTTTCAAGTTTGACAGAAGCAATGGCACCTGTCAGGTCTTTCCTTTTTTGCGTACCGTAACCAACCACCACTACATCATTTAGCGTCTGCACAGAAACCTCTAACGTGATGGCAATTTGATCGGCATTGGTTACAGGCACCGTTGCTTTTGCATAGCCAATATGTTCTACCGAAATCTGATCACCAACGGCGGCCTTTATACTGAAAATGCCGCCAGGTCCGGTTATGGTACCGCCGGATTTGCCGACTACCGAAACGGTGGCACCTACGAGCGGCGCAAGAGTTCCGGCCTCCGTTACTTTACCGCGAACAGTGATTTGTTGTGCGAACATGCAACCGGATGCAAGCAGAAAAGCAGTCAACAGAAATACAAACCTTCCGGCAACGGCAAGTTTGATCTTTTTGGAAAGATGGCTCATAACATCAGCATTAAAATAAAGGGTTTGAAAAGACGTATTCATGTAAGCAAGTTTGTTTAAACAACCGTTAGCGGAAAAAATTCAAAGCGGAAAAAAAAGAAATTTTAATCGCATAACAGTTGATCGTTTAAGTAAGGCTATCGTTTTAAAGACGAACGCAAAGCAATCACATACGTCAGCAAATCTATTTATGCAGGCAGCCAAAAAGAATGTGTTAAATAACTTTGTTAATGGACAATAACACGGTTTAATAAGTTTTGTCATGAGGCTTCAAAATTCAAAAGAGTCATTTCTTCCCTTGTAACAATTGGGAATTGCGCTTTTCAGGAGAACATTAAAGCAACGTGTTTGGACAATCTTATTAATGTTTTTTGTTGCGGTACTCCAATGGCGACATGCCCATAATGTTGCTGAAGAAGCGGGAGAAATAATAGGGATCGTTAATGCCGAGCCGATAAGCAATTTCTTTTATCTGCAAATTGGTGAAGTGCAAATACTGACAAGCCTTTTGAATTTTTATGTGATTGAAATATTCCAGTGGCGGGTAACCCATTTTCTTTTTAAATACAGCGCCGTAATGTGATGGAGAAATGTGCGCTTGGGCAGCGAGCTCTTTTAACGTTAACGGAAGTCCGATGTTTTGTTGCATGTACTCAACGGAAAGATCAATCGCATCTGTCTCCGCCTTGTTATAAGGTGCGTGGAAAATATCATCGTAACAAAACGATGAAAGAAAGTACCACAAGCACATGTTGATGAACCCAAGATTGTCGTTGCTGTATCCGCTTTCCAACGTTTTGTACATAGAATCGAACAGCCGGATGCGTTCTTCGGAAAAATTTACTGCCGTTACGAATTCCGTTTCTCTCTCCGTCAATATCGAAACATAATCATCGGCCAAAAGACCTTTAAAATGCAGCCAGTAAATCGACCAGGGATTGTCTTCATCAGAACCGTATTGGTGAACCGTGTTGGCGGGCACGATTAAAAACTGTCCCGACTGCACTTCACGCTCTTCATCGCGAAGCTTAACCCAACCCTTGCCATCAACACAGTAAATAAGGATGTGCTGCGAAATGCCGATGGAACGCTTTCTAAAATGAAACTGCGCTTTTGGATAAAAACCAATATCGGTGATGAAGAGATTTTTAATTAGCGGAAGCTCTTCGCAGTTTTGCACGATTTTATTCGGCAACACAATGGCCTTCTGGCCCTTGAATCCTTCTTTCTTTCGGTACAACGTTGCAGACTTGCGTAGCATGGGCCGAAAATAAAACGAATCTTCTCGCTAAAAAGAGAATCGTGACGAAGCTTCAATAAACATCACTTCAATACACTCAATAACCACCGAATGCTTTCCTTGTCTTGCATCGGTGAAAGCCAATGACCGGTTTCTTTTGTGATGAACAATTCTTTGGGCGCCGTGATGGAATTATAAACAGCGTATGCTGTTGTAGGCGGACAAATTTCATCATTAAATCCCCATGAATACCAACCGGGAATTTTAATCATGCGGGCAAAATTCACCACATCGTAATAGCTTGCCGTGGTCAACACATTGGTTGTTTCAAACGCACCTTTTTGCGCAGGTGCAAACATGTGCGGCCAGCCGCCGGCACGACCGTGGAGGTAACCGGTGAGATCACTCAAAGCCGGATACAAAGCAGCAACGTACTGAATCCTGGAATGAAGCGCTGCCGTTACAATGGCCAAAGCACCGCCTTGACTGCCACCGTAAACGGCGAGCTTTGACGTATCTACTTCCGGCAGCGACATCAAGAAGTCTATAGCACGAACGCAACCAATATATACCCGTTTGTAATAGTAACGGTCTTTGTTATCAAGGTTGATGAACGGGTAGTCTGCCAATGCGCCTGACGCAAGACTGTTATAGACCTCGGCAGGCTGTGTAACCGGTATGCCGTGAACGCCAATCTCCAACGTAACGATGCCCTTCTCTGCCAGTGCTGTATCACCACGATACGGTCGGATGCCGGCGCCGGGAACTTTTAAAAGCGCCGGATATTTGCCTTCTTTTTTCGGCACACAAAGTATCCCGTACATTCGGGAGTTAACACGGTTATTTTGAAACGATACTTCATAAACATTCACATCTTTCCCGCTTCCTTCTTTTATCAAATTCAGCTTCGCATCTAAAGGTATTTTACGAGCAGAAGCGATTGCGTCTGTCCAAAACGTTTCAAAGTCTTTTGGTTGTTTAGCCGTAGGTTTAATGCTGTCTGTTGCATAAGCGGCTGTGGCTAATCCACGATATTTCTTTCCTTCAATTTCAACGGTTGCTATGCATCGCAAAAATCCGGGTTGATGTAAGGCACCTCCGTTAAAGATCAAACGGTCTTTTAACAATGTATCCTTACTGAGAGCTGGCTGCATTTTTTCCGGGCCGATTTCTAAGTGCGCAGGTAAATTCTTTAAAGATTTGCCGCCGCGTTGTACCTCGATTGTAAACAGTGCATTTTGGCCCGTTTGATAACGCCAATCGGCATGATCTAACGTCACCGAAACAGAAATGGCTTCGGCAGATAGTTGTGCAGAACAGAATGTCCAACAAAGCAAAAGAGAGAAAAAAATAGTTGTCTTCTTCATTTTACAATTTATAACAAGCATCATTTACTTCGGCTGAATTTGTATGGCAATGCCATCTTGGCTTTCAATGGGTAAGATCAATACCGTAGCTGCGTTCACATTCATCGTTTGCATCTTTACGTGAGTTGCTGTTTGAAGATGCCGATGATGAGAATAGACGGTCGCCGAATAACTCCTGCCTTTGCTTAAAAAATTCAGGGCAAGTTTTAACTGTCTCTCTGTTTTACCATTTAGCGAACCAACAAACCAAGCAGTCCCCTTTCTGCGGGCAACGGTAGCAAAGGCTTGCATGTCGCCTTCCAGCACCCGGGTTTCATCCCATGTTGTGGGAAGAGCATCGTACCAGGCCAATTCTGGCACCTCACGTAAGTCACCTTCTTTAAACGTTTTTGACGTATCGCTTTTTGGATGATCATACCAGTATAAAAATTGCAGTGGACTGTAGATGCAAAGTGACTTTGCCATTTGGGCGGTATGCGACCCCATTTTGTCAACCCGTGCAGTGAAAAAACAATTGGTGTTATCTGCAGCACCGGCAATCATCCTTGTAAAAAGAGTCGTGATAGAGTGTTCTGTAACCGGACTTTCTTCATCTCCACGAATGCCTTCCTGTGTTAATAAATTCGGGTAGGTGCGATTGTAACCCGTAGGCCGGTATTCATCATGCACATCAACAATCATGTGATACTTTGCACATTTGCGAATCGCTTCGTGCAGCCAGCTTGTCCACTTTTGCGAGCCCACTTGCACAAAGCCAAACTTCAATCCTTTTACACCCCAAGACTCATACAGCGGCAGCAGGCTGTCTAACTGCCGCTCCAGTGCGCGGCGATTGACATAAAGAATAATGCCGACGCCTTTTTCCTCTCCATAAGCAATGACCTTTTGTAAATCCAACGGTCCTTTCGACCGCAAAGGATCCAACAAAACCCTCGTAGCGTCCGAGGTATCCTGATCTTCTCTCCCGTACCAGCCGGCATCAAATAAAATGTATTGAAGATGGTGCTTCGCGGCAAAGTCAATGCTGCGGTAAGAGCCGTCGGTGGTCAGGGTCACTTCACGCAAAACCTTGCCGGGCTTTATCCATTTTGTATCTTTTATTTGACACGGTTCATTCAAGTTTAAAATAAGATAATTCTTTTGCAGCAGATCAGCGGGTGATGTGCCAATCATTACATAACGCCACGGGCTTTTTAATTCTTTATTTCCTCTTGTTTCGCCATCTAATCTGGTGATTAACGCGGACTGTTCATTAACAGAAAATTTCATTCGGGCAAAATCAACCAGGCCTGCTTCACCAAGTGCTAAATACAAATCATTTTTCAGGCGAATGGTCAATGGTCTTTCCACAGTGTTTTTAATATCACTCAACTTCTTTTCCGTCAACGCACCTTGCGCGGTTGAACTTACCCAAGCGACTGCATTTTCAGGAAGAGAAAAAAGAGAAGACTCATCTTTTAAAATTATCTCTTTGTCTTGATTGATAGCATATCTGTACGCAAATCCTTCATTGTAAAGACGGAGAAAAACGGTTAGCTGTAAGCCATCGTTTTCTTGTGAACGAAACGACATTTTTACCTGTTGATAATTATCAGTTACAACTCGCCTTTCGCCGTAAGTTGTTTGCCATTGAGTGTTACTTTGGCTCCGTTCTACTTTGTTTAAAACCAGCTTTTGATCGTTGCCGTTCAACAGGATTCTCCCGGCATCAATAACACTATTGCCCCGAAAAGAAAGTTGATAAGAAAGCGGGTCGTTCAAGTTCTTCCCCGCCTCAAATTTTAGTTCAATCCTGCCATTAGGGCTTTTTAAACCATTCGGTTGTGCTGAAGCCATTCCAACAAAAAGTAGAATGCAACCAATAAAGCAAGCGATTCGTTTTTTCATCTTTAAAATGGGTGAGGCCAAAATTATTGCCGCCATTTGTCTTAGAAATAGCTAAAGCGACGGTATGAATGGACAATCTCATTTTTTAACACCCTTGCGTAACGATAATTAAAGAAATGTTTGTTGCGCAAACAAGCTTTAGCGTGAAACCAAGGTCAAACTTATCAATCTGCACAAATCTTTTCAGATGTTCTCTAACCTAATTTAAACTTGTATTCTATTCATCGTTAACCACAACACATGAAACGCAGAGATTTCATCAAAGCTATCGGCGATACTATTGGGAACGCACATACGGCGACTCAAGCTGGCACCGGTTAAAAGGCAAAGAAATGTCGCCCTGGTTTTTTATGGAATACAACGTGGATGCAACTTATGGTTTTGGTGTGAAGCCCGGTTGTAATGCTTTTTGCAGTTGGCCTTTGTCCGAAGGGAAATGCTTTGGTAATGGACACAATACAACCGGACAAGTTCGTTCGTTTGCGAACCTGACCGCTCGCATCATAAGAAGTATGGTTGACCATCATTGGACTGTTTGGAAGAACTTTTGAAGGTGCCGAGAGGTCAACGCAGCATAACCAACCAATAGCCTTCTTTCGGTAGAGTTCTACCGTGAAAGACGCTTACAAGTGGTGAAAAGCTTTTAGAATTCATATTGGCTTGTGAAAAATGGATATGAACTAAAGATGGAAAAATCATTGCAAGCCGACATTCGGGAAACTCATAAACCACAAGTGCATAAAAGAACCCAAATGGTCTTGTTCGCACTGCTTTTAAGCAATACTCACAGGTGAGCATTGCTTAAAAGAGCTCGTAGTCGTGCTGCGTTGTAAACAGCATGGCCTTCACCGTCGTTGTTCAAATATGCATAAACATCTTTTCCTTGCCCTTCCCATTCTCGGATACGGTTGGCCCACCACTGGAGGCCTTCCTCGGGATAGCGGCCGCCGTACAAATGTTGATTGTCGGGACCATGCAATCGCACATAAACAAAAGGAGCCGTGGCCCGCAACACACACGGCAAGCCTGCTCCGCTCATCACGCAGTAGGCAACACCGTATTCTTCCAACAGTTGAAAAACGGATTCCTGGTGCCAGCTTGGATGCCGAAACTCTATGGCCAGATGCATCCACGGCGGAATCAAGGATAGAAAATAGTGAAGCCGTTCATAGTCAAATTCAAATTTTGGTGAGAGTTGTACCAGGAGCACTGCTCTTTTCGCTCCCAGTTCGTGCCAGCAAATTTTAATTCGCTCCAGCCAGCGCTCCGGCTCAAAAAGGCGCTTTGTGTGCGTAAGGTGGCGAGGCATTTTCACGCTTAGCAAAAAGCCTTCGGGCAACCGCTGTTGCCAGCTTTTAAAAGCCGACACTGCAGGCCAGCGGTAAAAGCTACTGTTTAATTCCACGGTTTGAAACTCTCGCACGTAGTAGCTCAAGCGCTTCCACCGCGGCGTACCGTGCGGATACAAGACGCCTTGCCAATGCTCGTAACTCCAACCCGAAGTTCCAATGTAAACCGCCATCCTACGGTTGATTTTGCTTTGTTCCGCCACCTTAACAAGGCTTTCCCTGACTTGTTGTTAACAGAGAGCCCGTACGGTGATGTTGCAGGCTTTTACAAAGCGGCTTATCCGCCAGCTTCTTGCCTTCCAAAAAGAGGCAAATAAGGTAGCTGCAGATTTCCACGCTCCGGCTTCATACCGCTGCTTTATTAAAGCCGTTACAGTTTCCCTTAAAAATTAAAAGCCGCATAAATGAATTTACGCGGCTTTTAATTTAATCTGTGATCCCGCTGGGACTCGAACCCAGGGCCCATACATTAAAAGTGTATTGCTCTACCAACTGAGCTACGAGATCATCCCGTTTTGTAATTGGGAGTGCAAAAATAAGTGCGCACTTCTTTGCTGCCAAAACTTTTTGCCCCGAAATAAAATTTTGGTTCTCTTTATCATTTTCTGCGCCAGCCTTTGGACACTTCCTTAACGATGATCTGAATAAACGTTTGGCAGCACGGCATCCTGCAAGTGCCGGAACTCCTCGTCCGATAGCTTCGCTGAGAGAGCCGCCATCGCTTCCTTCAATTGAGCCGGTGTGCGCATACCTACCACGGCCGACGTAACCGCCGGATGGCGCAAAATAAACTGCAGGGCCGTTTGCACCGGGGTCCTTTCTTTCGTAGAAAGTGAAGCAACGGTCTTTGCTACATTTTCAACAGTAGCGCCGTCGTGATTTAAATAAGACTTGGCGGGTTTGTCAATTAAAAGCCCCTGCGCAAGTCCGCCTCTTGCCAACAAACCGATGTTCTTTTCTTGCAACAACGGCAAGGTTTCTTCTTCGGGCCGCCGATCAAGAAGACTGTATTGCGTCATTACACTGAAGATGTTGGAACGTTTGACCCATTCTCTTATCACGTTCGGACGAATGGAAGAAATGCCGTAATAACGAATTTTGCCTTCTGCCTTCAATTGTTCAAAAGCTTCAATGGTTTCGTCAATCGGATCGTCCATTGTGCCGCCGTGTAGTTGGTAAAGGTCAATGTAATCGGTTTGCAATCGTTGCAAACTTTTTTCAGCGCAGGCCAGGATGTAGCCCTTGCGCGGGTTCCATATCCAGCCGCTGCCGTCCGCCTTCCATTGGTTGCCGGCTTTGGAAGCAATGATGACTTCTTTTCGTTTTTCTTTCAACGCCTTGCCTAAAAATTCTTCATTGGCACCTTTGTCGTACAAGTCGGCCGTGTCAAAAAGATTAATGCCCGCTTCAACGGCTTGCTGAATCACGGTTTCATTTTCAGGTGCACCGGGCTTTAGCGACATGCAGCCGAAGCCAATGCGGCTGATGTGCAAATCCGACTTGCCCAAACGTTGATAATCCATCGTTATTATTTAGAAGAACACAAAATATTCCGGTCGTGTTATGCTAAACTTCTGCTGATGCCCAATTCCAATCCCCTTAGTTCAGCAAGCCCACGCAACCGCCCAATGGCCGAATAACCCGGAT
>Ga0308176_10001635_pt1 | contig 14137 bp, 7 predicted proteins | sample PhyCR2_3_FD_203890 | JGI IMG/M metagenome (GOLD analysis project Ga0308176, IMG submission 203890) | Soil microbial communities from UC Gill Tract Community Farm, Albany, California, United States - DLSLS.C.R2 | ecosystem: Environmental > Terrestrial > Soil > Agricultural land | place: USA...
GCAGACTCGTCAGCTTCACCAGGAGGCGAGCACGGATACGAGGAAGTTCCACCTCGATGCTCCTGCCCATGATACCGGCGACGATTGGGCGAAAGCGGCCCCGAATGCGTTGAAAATTGCAATTGGGCGCGTACAGCACGTAGTAAGCGCAAAGCTCCGGTCCGACTAACTGCTGTGGCGTATTCGTGATTGCTTCGCTCCCTCAAGCGCAATTTTGATTCCGAAGCTGTAACTGCCGTTGGGGTTCCAAGTAGCTCCCTTGTCTCTTCCCATGTGAAATGTATTGCTCTGAGACAGAAAGACGGTTATATTATTCGCGTCCGGGAGTACTCTTAAGGAGGGGCTGCTTACTCGAAGAAGCAGGTTTTGGCATGAACAGTTCTGGTGATCGTGTACAGGATCTCATTCGGGGTCGCCGCGCAGGAAAGATCAGCCTGAAAGAGTTCGAGAATCGCATAGAGGATTTCTCGCACCAGGAACTCGCGGAACTAGCGGCAGCTCTTCTCGAGACGGATCCTATCCGGCGCCAGCAGTTGAAACGCGAACTCCTGGTCGTGGCGGAGGGAACCTAGTCCCTCACTGCCGTTTTTCTCATTGGGCACATCCAGCGCATGCCAGCCTGTATGTAAGTACGCGTGCGTGCTTTATCGAATCACGATCACTTCGTGATCCCGAACCGATTCAATGTTGAAGCGTGTCCAGCCATTTGAGGCGACAGGAGAAAGCTTACCCTGGGACACGAGACTTTGAGCTGAACGGCCGGCCAGGCCGCTGGGGAGCTTCACGCTCACATGTAGCGGCCCGACCTGTATGAGCTCTTCGACAGGCGCCTTCCATGCAGCTTCGTTGCTGAGATTGATGACGTGCAAGACCAGGCAATCTCGCTGCGAATACAGTTGGCAATCGAGCAGCCCGGGCCCTTGTATATCCAAAACTTTGTTGTCTCCCGCAGCCCACCTGACCGTGTTCGCGAGTAGGTTTGCATGATCAGACAAGTGGTCCTTCCCGTAACGGCTGTCAATCTCAGCCGGAAAGTAAGCAATCCTCGCCCCACCCTTTTCGCGCAGCACCAGACCAGGGATGTCCGTCTTTGGCTGACGCATCCATGAGACCTCGGGAGGGAATCCGGGGAATGCAGGAATGAACGTCAATGGCACGGTGACGTCCCCGTCCAGCTTCAATGGCTCAAGTTCACCTCCGAATGGAAGGATGTCCGTCTCATTGAAGCCGTTTAAAACGGGATGGCGCTGCCCGGTGGCCGGCGGTTCGTCTCCCGCCTTCGGACCCCACACTTTCCCTCGGAGCTCGGGCGTAATCCGCAGATACGTGTGAATTGAATTTCCGGCCGGCTTCCGTTTTTTCAGCAGCTCAGAGGCATGGGCACCGAATAAATCGGCCAGGGCGAAGTCGTCCCGCGTGTTTCCCCATTCATCGAATAGACTGGTTGCCCCGGTCGCGATCAGGGACCCGCCGCTTTCAACATGCTTTCTCACCAGGGCACACTGGCTATCTGAAAGAACACCGATGTTCGGAAGGATCAGAACAGCAAACTTGCCTGGTTCTTTGACCATGTCGTCCGCGTTCACCGGCAGGTACGGGATTCGAGCGCGGAGCAAAGCTTCCGTAAAGCCAAAGTACGGAAGGTCAACGAGAGTACGGGCGGCATCTCGTCCGAAGTAGTCGGTATTACGTTGAGACCAGACGATGCCCACCTTGGCAACGGGCGTGCGATTCAGCAGGTAGCGCTCATTGTTTTTGTGCCACTGAAACACCGGCTCAGCCGTGTTGTACATGCGCCGGTCCTCGTGATAAGCGCCCACATGGTGCCACCAGGGCTGAATGCCTCCTGCGATTCCTTCAAGCATCCACATCCGCGCTTCGAGAGGTGGCTTGCTCGACAACCGGAAAGAAACCTCTCCCTGGAAGCTGGGTGCCTGGTAGAGCGCCATCGATTCGGGTAGAACCTTGTCCCAACCGATCATCTCGTGCACGAGTTTGCCGGCGTCTGCGTTCTGCTGGAAGCCCGTGGACTCGGTGCGGGACTGATGGTCGAGCAACAGCATATCCGAGCGCTGACAGATCCTGCGCAGATCGCGGAACGAGTTAGCTTCTGCTGTAATGGACCCGCTGTTCATACCGAGCCATATACAGTTAGGTCCGCCCGCCGCTTTCGTCGTGCGGTTGTTCAGGTCCCAGATCTCGATCCTGCGATCGTAATTCCATTCGTTCCAGAGACGGTACGTCTGATCGTCCCAATCTTTTTTGCGCGGAAGCGGTTTGCCATGTTTATCCTGGAACTTCTTGGCACAGTTTTCGCAGTAGCAGATGTTTGCGCGCGCAAGACCCGCCCAGCTGTTATCCGCAAACCCATCGGGGTGACTGCGTGCAATGATCTCGGTCAGAATACTCGGTAAGTATTGCTGATAATAGTCGCTGTTTACACAAGTGACATATTTATCGTCCGCACGGTAAGGTTCCCCGGATTCACGCCGCGCAAACCAGTCCGGATGCGCCTTGAAGAAGTCCTCAGCCGTCCGGTTCGAATCCATGCGGGCAATCACTGCCAGGCCATCGTGCCGGGCGGCTTCGACAAGTTCACCGTATAAGTCGCGTCCGTTCAGGAATTCAGCGCGATGCTGCAGCGGAAATTTACTTGGGTAGTACGCTACAATTCCGCCCGCATTGATGATCACGCCCTGGATAGCAGTTCGCTTCCAGTACTCTCGCCACCAGCCAATGTCATAGCGCGTGGGATCGCGTTCCGTGATGTTTGTTTGGCCCCATCGAACGGCGGTCCGATACCAGGGCTCGGTACCCTGTGCTCTGCCGGCGTTAGCGGCTGCTGCCGCTGCACTCAATTCCAGAAACGTTCGCCTTGTCAGCATGCTTGCGTCATTTACTCCGGCGTGATTAGAAGATGTATTTCAATGCAAGTTGAAGTTGGCGGGAGTCATTCAGTTTGCCTGTGACTCTGCCGAAGGACCCACTCGTAGGATCCACAATCGGGTTGCTCCAGTTCGGGTGATTCAAGATGTCAAACATCTCAAAGCGGAATTGGAGCGACTGCGATTCAAGAATGCGGAAGTTCTTCCGCAGGCCCATGTCCCAGGCACGAAAACCTGGACCTCTCAGGCCATTGCGACGCTGAACACCGTAAGTCCCTGCAGCCGGTTTTGCAAACGCTCCTGCATTGAACCAGGTGGAGAAGTTCGTAAAGGGGGTCGGTTCGAGCGATGGATTGCCAACCAGGTTGTAAAACTGATTGCCGCTGCCCAGTCCGATACCAGCTATGTCTTCGCTGGTGCGAACCGAGAGCGGGATACCCGACTGGAATTGGTTGATACCAGAGATCTCCCAACCGCCCAGCACATTCCGGACAAAAGCATTCCCTGTCTTAAAGAACGGGAGGTCATACATGTAGTTCGCAACCACCACATGAGTGCGGTCAAAATCCGACAAGCTGTAATACGCATGCGCGTCATAAGCATTCGGAAGTACATCGGTCAGGCTCGAGCCGTTATCAGTCGATCGTGAGTACGTGTATGCGACACCGAATTGAAACCCGGACGAATAGCGGTGCTGAACGTTCAGTTGCAGTCCGTTGTAGCGAGAGTTGCCGGCATTCTCTGAAATGTCGATCACCCCGTAGCCGACATAGGGCCGCAAATAATTCGTGTTGATCCCGGGGTTCGCCTGCAAAGTTCCCGGCAGCAACTGATTGATGTTCCGCTTGATTTGATTGTGAAGCCCGCGACGTCCTACATATCCGATCTCCACGGTCGTGCCACCGAAGACTTCACGCTGGAACGTCGCGTTCCACTCCCACGCGGTCGGGATCTTGAACACTGGATCCTGGATCGTCTGTGTGAAGGGGAAAACTCGCTGCGTTGCGCCGCCGGGCGTGTCGACCAGACCATTGACTACGCTCTCCTGGATCTGAAAAGGCGCGTTTCCTCCAAGCGAGGTGTCGCGGTTGATCATTGTGCGATTCGCAAATGAACCCACACCAGCCCGGAAGGACATTTTCGGTGAAAAACCATACGCGATGCCCAACCGCGGCTGGAATACGTTCCAATGCGTAGGAGCGAGTCCGTCGGGCAAACCGTGATAAAGCCTTGTGAACTGTCCGGAATGCAAAGCAGGAACTCGTCCGCCCTCCGCGTCCGGCACTCCGCTACCCGGAAGAACGATTCCGTTGTATTGATCTCCGCTGATGATGTATCCACCACGAGGATCCACGACGGGCGCGTTCGCACGATTGTAGAACTGAGGTAAAAACTCGGATAGATTACCCCACTTGCTCTTCCACTGGGGCCAGATCGACCAGCGCACGCCATACTCTAAGGTGAGCTTGGGTGTCATTTTCCAACTGTCCTGGACGAACAGGTCAAGCGCATTCGCTACGTAAGGCGTATAGGCCTTGGCGCCGAACTCAGAATACAGATCAAAGTTTCCAAGCGCGGCGTTGGCAATTGCCAATCCCGATGTACTTGGGTTACCGGTGTCGTTGAACGTGAAGTCACCATTCTGATTCACGGTTGTACCCGAGCTTGCTGTTGTTCCCTGGATAAAGTCGTTCTGGCCGGAGTGCTCAAAATAAGCTCCCCACTTGAGGGTGTGCGTGTTCAGCACCTTCGTCGTCGTATTCGTCCACCCGTATACATAGCCGGCCCAAGCTCCGGGATAAGGGCCGGCGTCTAGAGTCGTTAAGCCCTGAATTCGTATGCTTGGCACTTTCTCCGGCGCAATCTTCGTGCCGGGGAATAAGAACGGATAATTCAGACGGTAGGAACTGCGCAGGCAACTAGTGCAATAGCTGCCGAAGTCAATGGTACCTTTGCCGTCGGAATTAGCAGAAAACGTGAACTCGTTCAGCAGAGTCGGGGAAATCGTGCTGGTAAGGCTAACTGCTCCGATCTGGTTCGGTCGCGACCAGATCTCCTCCATGCGGCCGAAGGTGTCTTCAAACGGCGTATTGAAATGCCAGGGAGTGTTCGTACCACGTACGGAAAGATGCTCCGTTTCACTGATCAGGTAATCCACCTTGAAGGTGTCCTTGCGCAGATCAGAATGCGTCGATTTCGTCCCGATCCAGTTTGAGGAACCTTGCTGGAAGCCAGGAACCGGTTGTGGGAACGTATTCAGCAACGCGAGGCCGTTGGGGCTCAGGCGGGACGCCGGGATGATGTTACCCGCGAATGGCCTGCCTGTGCTCGGGTCATTGATGGTGCGCACGCGACCGTAAAACGTGTTAGTTGACCTCAGCAATTCGCTGAAGTCGCCGTTCCGCATCGCCAGACTGGGTACGACACCGGTGTTGGTTGTCTCATACCGGCGTTTGATCCACTCCTCGGCGTAGAAGAAAAACAGCTTGTTCCGTTCCTTGTTGAAGTGATTCGGTATGAATACAGGCCCACCAACATCGAAGCCGTATTGATTGAAGCGATAAGGAGCAGCGCCGCTCGCCACCGAGGCGATGGAGCTATGGTTCCGAGTCCAGGTGTTCGCGTCCAGTGCCGAGTTACGGAAGTTCTCGACCAGATCACCATGGAAGGCGCGCGTCCCGCTCTTCGTAACGAAACGTATCTGGCCCGCAGACGATCGGCCGTACTCCGCTGAGTAATTCGCAGTCAGCACCTGCACTTCCTGTACGGTATCGACATCGAGCGCACCTAGCATGGACCCTGACGAACGCGTTCTGGTGGCCACTGCACCATCTACCGCAACCACGTATTCATCGGCGCGGCCACCGTTGATGTTGAAGCTTCCATTGCTGACACTATCCGGATCAAACGTTCCGATCCCTTGACTACCGACAACACCGGGTGTCAGAGCGGCTAGGTAGATAGGGTTTCTTCCGTTCAGTGTTAGGTTCTGAATCTGCTTATTCTCGATGGTCGCACCCACTTTTGCTGAGTCTGTCTGCACCTGGGCGCTTGATGCTTCTACTTCCACCTTTTCGTTCAGCGAGCCCAGCGTAAGAGAGACATCAATCGTAAGCTTCGACTGTGCATCGATTGTGATCCCTTTCTGAAGGAATGTCTTAAATCCAGCCTGCTCCACGGTCAGCGTATATTTGCCCACGAACAGCTGCGGAAAGATGTAGTAGCCTTCGCCGTTCGCGGCGACTTTGTGGACCTCGCCACTACCTTCGTTGGTGGCAGACACATTCGCGTTTGGAACTGTCGCCCCGGAACTATCCCGGATGAATCCCGAGATCTGGCCCGCATCGAATTGCCCGAATGCGGGGAGGACAGCCAAGAGAGCAAATACAAAACACGAGACGAGGTGTTTACCCATAGTGACTCCTTTCAATCGAGTAACAGTACATACCGAGCACTCACGGCGTCTTTGCCGCGAGTCCGAACGTGATCAAGTTGGTTCCGGATGCAATGGTGACGTACTGATGGCCGTTTACCCCGAATGTCATCGGTGAAGCGTGCAAATTACTTCCGGTAAAGAAGTGCCAAAGAGGCTTTCCGGTCTTTGCATCGAATGCGGCCAGATCACCGTCATCGTCGGCCGAGAAGACCAGATTGCCCGCGGTCGCCACGGTTCCCGCCCACATGGTTGTCGGTCCGGGCATAGGGAATTCCCAGCGGAGATTTCCGGTTGTAGAGTCGAGCGCGCGTAGGTAGAACTGTCCTGGACGCGCGTTGATAATGTTGTGCCCGGTTCCACGAAATCCGCTATTAGCGACCGCCTTCTGGCTCGAACTATAGTAAAGCTCGCACTGCTCGAGTGTCACGACATACATCAAGCCCAGATCGGGGTTCAGAGATGGCGACCACCAGTTGCTCGCTCCGTGAACGGACGGGCAAGTGAGCGTTCCAGCGGCAGATGGTTCGCTGTTCGGGCGGAGGATCGGCCTTCCTTTCGCACCTAATCCGGTAGCCCACGTCAGATCCTTCACGAAAGGAGTGCCCGTCAGGAACTCGCCTGTTTCACGGTCGAGCACGTAGTAGAACCCGTTGCGATTTGCCTGCAGAAGCAATTTCCGCGGCTGTCCGCGAAAATTGATGTCAGCCAGTATCGGCGTTTCGTTGGCGTCCCAATCGTGCGTGTCGTGCGGCACGAATTGGAAATACCACTTCATCTTTCCGGTGTCGGCATCGACGGCGAGGATGCAATCCGTGTACAGGTTATCACCAGGACGGTCCGCGCCATGGAAGTCGGGCCACGGATTGCCGGTTGGCAGGTAGATCAGGTTCAGATCCGGATCATAGGTTCCAACCGTCCACATGGGCCCACCGCCTTCGCGCAGAGGGAACTGACCCCAGGTATCAGAGCCCGGCTCTCCACTCTTCGGCACTGCCCAGACACGCCAGGCTTCTTTGCCATCCTCGGCCGAAAGTGCGGCGACGAAACAGTTGATCCCTGAAGAGGCGACTCCCACGAGTATTCGTCCCTTCACCGCAAAGGGCGCCCCGGAACAACTATATCCGTCAGCTTTCGACGCGAACTCGCGCGCCCACAACACCGCTCCACTCGTCCGCCGGAAGCTAAGGAGATAACAATCTGAGGTTGTGAAGAAAACCTGATCGCCCCAGATTGCGGCCCCGCGGTTCACGCCCCGACCTTGCGAATTGGCCGACTGATAGTGCCAGATCTCGCGTCCCGTTACGGCATCAAGCGCATACAGCTCATTCCCCGCCGTCGTGTACATCACGCCCTCATAGACAAGTGGAGTTGCTTCAAGATCAGAACCCGTCGTGAAGTGACGCACCCACTTAGGCACCAACCCGGCCACGGTGGCGGTATTGATCTCGTGAAGCGGGCTGAACCGTTTTCCCGCATAGTCGCCGTGATACGTGAGCCAGTTTTCAGCCGGGCTCTTCAGAAGGTCTTCCGAAGTGACTTGCGCATCCAGAACGAATGCGAGCACGAACCCGGAGAAAAGAAGAAAGATCTGTCTTCTCATCGGGCGCCTTCTTTCGGCACCGGAGGCCCTTTCGGCGGCTCCAGAGGGCGTATGGATTGTCGACTGAGGAACGCCACCAGGTCATTGAGTTCTCCCGGTGATAATCGTTTGGCGAATTCGGGTGACATCCAGGATTCCTGGGCGAACGCAAGCTTCGCGGCGTCCTCTCCATGCAGGAGGTGCAGATTGCCTCTTTCATCCAGGAGCTGCGCAGACCAGTAAGACGAGTGCTTCGCGACTGCGCGGAGTTGTTTTCCGTCCGCTCCGGTGACCAAAACAGGCCGGTAATCCGCACTGGGTATTGGGCTGGGATCGGTCAGCGAATTGCGGAGTTCGCCCAAGCGGCGAGTCGCTCCCACGTCCGAAAGGTCGGGCCCCAGATAACCACCTCGCCCGCGTATCATGTGGCAGGACGAGCACTGTCCTTTACCAAAGAAGGTCGCTTCGCCCGCCTGGACATCACCTGCGATGGGCAGGCTCGCAGCCGGAGCGTTAAGGCTTCGAACAAACGCCGCCAGTTGCCGGATCTGCTCATCCGGCAATGGGAACGCAGGCATCGCTGTGCCCTTTACTCCATTCTTGATGAATCCAGACAATTCCTGATCTTTCGCCCGACGCACTTCCCAGCTGGTGGCAAGGTTAGGACCCTGCCCTTCGCCCTGTCCGCCTTCCCCGCCCCTGCCATGGCAGCCGGTGCAGTATTGCCGAAATAGACTTGCGCCTGCTTCCACCAAAGCCGGATCTCTCGTCAATGGGTTCGCCGTTGTAGGCGGCCCGGAACGATCCAATTGCCCGCGGAGATCCGATGGACAAAACACTGCTGTAGCAGCAAACATCATGGCTACGCCTGCCAGGCGAAATGCTTCTGTGCGCGCCATTCGTCAGAAGTACAGCTTAAGCGCGAATTCCAGAATCCGATTGCTGTTAAGCGTCGACGAGACCTGGCCGCCTGAGGCGAGATTCACCGTGGTCGTTGGCACATTGAAAACCGGATGATTGGTCATATTGAATGACTCCGCTCGGAACTCCAGCCGTTTGACCTCCGTGAACAAGAACTCCTTCATCAAGGAGACATCCACCTGCGTCAAGTTATCGGCGCGAAGTATGTTTCGACCGCTATTCCCGTACGTATATTGGCGCGGCACGGTGAACGTGTCCGCATTGTTGGGGGCGACCGCACGGCAGCCGGGATTACTGGACACATAGAACCAGCAGGAAACATCGCCGACCAGGAGCGGTTGCCCTACGGCGTTCGGCCGTTGGGAACCGACACCGGTGTTTGCCACGTCGCCAGTGATGGTCGGCGTGAATGGCAACCCCGATTTGAGGGTCGCAACGGCGGATACGTTCCAGCCGCCGATCGTATAGCGCAACCAGCGCGAATTCGAGTGGAGAAATGCTTTTCCCGGGCCGAAGGGCAGCGCGTAGTTGAAGCTCACCGAACTCGTGTGTTTCTGATCGAAATCACAGGGAGCGTAGTTGGCGCCGATTATCTGTGTGGCAAGCGGGTTGCTTTCATCCGTACCGTTATCAAGGCACTTGGACCAGACATAGGAGCCCATGAGCGTGAGGCCATGATAGTCACGGAAGTTCACCGACGTTTGCAGAGCGTTGTAGTTACCCTTTCCGCCCCACTCTTGCAAGCCGATCGCACCCCATTGAGGATAGGGACGCCGCGATTGGATCGCGCCAGGGCCTGGCGGCGGATCGTTTCGTCGTATCCCTTGCTGCAGGTGTAACGTCCGGCTGCCAACATAGGCGATCGTACCGGACATTCGTGAACCAAATTGCCGCTCCACCGAGAGGTTCCATTGCTGCGTGTACTGCTGTCTCATATGAATGAGGCTGGCTGTAATGCTAGGTGTCTCACAAGAGTTCGCAACGAAACCGAACGCGCACGGCTGGCCGGGACTCGGATTCGGCGTCGCAATGGGCTGGCCTTGAAAGAAGTTGCCGAAGGTGCGTGTTGGAACGGCAGGCGGGCGGTCATTGAATACCGTTACGTTGTCAACGAAGGGAACCGTGACGACAGTGTTGTTCAACAGGTTGGTATCAGGAAAGGTGTAAAAGATACCGTACCCGGCTCTTACGGCCACCTTCTGAGATCCGGCGGGACTCCAGGCTATACCAATGCGCGGAGCCCAACCATTTCGATCCGAAGGTGAAACGGATGGGGGAAGCCCAAGATCGTCGGTGTAAAGCAGGCGATCTCCGAACAATGCAAGCAATTGAGGCGTTAACGGCTGGGCGTTAGAGGGAATATTGCTTGGTACGACAACTTTGCCGGTTTGTAAATCGAACCCACTTCTTGTCTTGCGTATTCCCTTGAAGAAGGGGTTGATCTCATATCGCAGACCGAGGTTCAGCGTGAGATTGGAGTTCACCCTGAAGTTGTCATTGAAATACCAAGATTTGAAGTCGTCATAGTTCCCTTGCAGCGTCTGGAAAGCACTACGCGTGACGTTGTCCGGGTAGCCGAGCAGCATGTCGGCGAATGCGTCTCCAGAGTAAGTGCCCACAAAACTGAAGTTACCCACCGAGTTCTGACCGATGATGAAGGCATCCCGGCGATGGAGCCATTCCATCCCGACTTTCAGCTCGTGACGGCCCAGGTTGTACGTCATTGAATCGCTGAACTGCCACGTATGAATGATGATGCTCTTGGGCCGCTGATCTGACGGCGAACCCTGAAACCCTTGATAGCCGGACATATTAATGTTGGGGAAACTCTTGACGGGAGTAATCAGGGGATCATTAAAGCCGAGCACGCCGGCCTGTGACTGCAGATCGAAACCGGCCAACACGGGTCCGAACAAAAAGGGCGAATTGTAATAGGACGCTTGTGCAACATTGAGAAGCTTGGGCGTGAAGATATGGGTCCACCGCAGCGTCGTGTTCTGTGCCTGACTGTGAAGGTCGGTGCCGTTGAGCGCCGGGAAGGGATTCGGATTAAACTCGCGATTGTCCGCGATGGAATACCGCGCCATCAACAGATCACTTGTCCGCAGATTGGCGTCAATACGGATGTCACCTTGTTTCGTGTCGAGCGGCGTCCCCGTGGAGAAAGCCGCGCGGCTGGTTGCGCCCTGGACTACATTTGGCTGAGGTAACAGCGAGGCGAAGTAGTTGCCCTGCGATGACAGGCGGTTTGCCGGAATGATGTTGCCGGCGAACGGCAGGCGTGTCAAAGGATCGATCACCGTTTTCGGCAGCAACTCACTGAAATTTCCCCGCCGTTCTGCCAGGCTCGGGATCACGTAATTGAACGACGTCCCTTGCCGCAGTGCCGTATTTTGCAGGTCGGCGAAGAAGAATAGCTTATCCTTCCAGATTGGACCTCCCACCGCGAAGCCATATTGATTGCGCTTTAACGGAATAGGATTTGCCAGGAAGAAGTTGCGCGCGTCAAACCGGTCATTGCGAAGGTATTCAAAAAGCGCGCCATGAAACGCGTTGCTTCCGCTTTTCGTGGACGCATTGATCATATTCGGCGTGTGGCCGTACTCGGGAGACATGTTGCCCGCCGCAACGCTGAACTCTTGAATCGCATCGACGTTCGGCTGGATCAGCGTTCCTCCTAATTCGAAGTTGGTGACGTTCGCTCCGTCTAGCGACCAGCCGGTGAAGATGTAGCTCTGTCCGTTAACCGTGACGTTTACGCTGCGCGCCCGGATTTCGCTTCCGTTGTACTGCGCCGTTTGGCCGCGCGGTATGAAGGTTGCGCCGGGCGTCAGTTGAGTGAGTTCCCAAAAGTTCCGGCCGTTGAGCGGCAATTGCGCTACTTGAGACGGCGGCACGAGGTGGCTTACCTCCGCCGAAGCAACATTCAGCAGCGGAACAGCGGCATCAACCGTCACCTCCTGCGTCTCTGAGCCGACCTCGAGCTTGGCATCGTAGGTGGTCTGTTCTCCCGTGTGCAGCGGCAAGCTCTCGACGAGCACGGTTCGAAACCCGCTCATGCTTACAGTCAACGAGTAATCGCCGGGCGTGAGATTGGGGATTGTATACTCGCCCGAACCGTTGCTTGTTATGGTTCGCTGTGAGCCGGTGCCCTTGTTTTTGAGGGTGACCGTGGCGCCCACGACCGCGGCGCCGGTTGCATCCTGAACACTTCCCGTTAGACTCGCCTGGCTGATCTGCGCAGGCAATACTGAGGCAAAAAGAACCATCAGCGCCGTGCATGCTACACGGATTCGGCTTACTTGCATGAAGAGACTCCCTGCGGAACGAATTTAAATTCGTCCGTACTTGATCAGGGAGTATACAACTACCTACAATTTTGTCCCGTACTGTGAGACAGAAGCCCGAACAAGCGACGCGAAACCTAGGAAGCGCCGTAGAGCCGATAGTAGAGATCGTTCCATTTCAACTCTTTTTTGAAGTCGCGGACCGTGGTTTCCCGGTCAATAATGAGGAATTCGAGCCCGGCCATCGCGGCGTAGTCTTCGAGATGTTCAACCGAAAGAGAAAGGCTGAACCCGGTGTGATGAGCTCCTCCCGCCAGGATCCACGAACTTGCCGCTGTCTTCAGATCGGGTTCCGGGACCCAAAGGGCACGAGCCACGGGGAGCTTCGGAAGAGGCTGATCGGGCGGGATTACGTTGACCTTGTTGACGATCATCCGGAAATGGTCTCCGAGATCAACGATGGATGCATTCACTGCCGGACCGGATTCCGACGTGAACACCAGGCGTACCGGATCGGCTTTGCCGCCGATTGAAAGAGGATGAATTTGAGCGGAGGGCTTACTGTTGGCAATGCTCGGACAGATCTCGAGCATATGCGCACCCAGAACCTTTCCGCCGCCCTGAAGGTGATAGGTGTAGTCCTCCATGAAGGATGTGCCCCCTTTCAGGCCGGTGCTCATCACCTTCATTGTCCGGACCAGGGCAGCCGTCTTCCAATCGCCTTCCCCGCCGAAGCCATACCCGTCCGCCATGAGCCTCTGAGTAGCGATCCCCGGCAGTTGCGCAATGCCGTGAAGATCTTCGAAGGTATCAGTAAACGCCTTGAAGCCGCCCTCATCTAGAAATTGCCGGAGTCCCAATTCAATCCGTGCGGCATCCTTCAACGATTGGCGCTGCGCACCCTTGGCCCGCAACGATTCCGCGAGATCATAACTCTCCTCATATTCGGAAACGAGACGATCCACTTCCGCATCGGTCACTTGGTTCACTCGACCTGCGAGGTCTCCGATCCCATATCCATTCACCGAGTAGCCAAGACGGATCTGGGCCTCGACCTTGTCTCCCTCCGTGACCGCCACTTGCCGCATGTTGTCGCCGAAACGCGCGATCTTCATGGTCTTCGCGTCGTCCCATGCGCATGCTGCACGCATCCATGTCGCGATCTCCCCGAGAACATCCGGGTCCTGCCAGAAGCCGACGACCACCTTCCGATTCAGACGCATCCGTGTTCCGATGAATCCGAATTCGCGATCCCCGTGAGCCGCTTGGTTCAGATTCATGAAATCCATGTCGATCGTCGACCACGGGAGTTCACGGTTGTACTGGGTGTGGAGATGCAAAAACGGCTTCGTCAGGGCTTTGAGCCCGGCGATCCACATCTTCGCCGGTGAAAATGTGTGCATCCACAAGATCAGCCCAATGCAATTCCCCGCGTTGTTGGCCTCACGGCACAGCGCCAACATGGATTCGGGCGTTGTCATTACCGGTTTGAACACCACCTTCACGGGGAGTTCAGATGACGCCGCAAGTCCATTCGCCATCTCGGTCGAGTGCCTGGCGACTTGCGCTAAAGCTTCTTGGCCGTATAGATGTTGGCTGCCGGTTACAAACCAGACTTCAAGCCCTTTGAAATCCATCATGTCTCTCGTCGCGTTCTTCGTACTAATTAGTTGACTTATCCGGCTCGATGGAATGAATCAGAGCGCGGTGTTTTGCCGCAACCTTCTCCGCCGGGATCTTCAGTAGCTTGCGGTCGTACGTCATCAGGCCATTCACTTCGCCTTCCACATCGGTTGTTTGCGTGTAAACCGCTGCCGCGAGTCCAGCTTTGACGAGAGGCGTTAGTTTCTCGATCACGTTCTGGTATGCGGATTCCAATTCAGCTTGTGAATGGTAGGTGCGATAGCCCCAGTTGCGTTTGTTCGTCCACCACAGGTGGCCTTCCACTGGAAAGCCTAGCCCGCCGAATTCACCAAGGACGGAAGCACGATCGCTCTGAGTCGGGAACATATCCGGTCCCGGATACTCG
>Ga0308176_10001637_pt1 | contig 14131 bp, 15 predicted proteins | sample PhyCR2_3_FD_203890 | JGI IMG/M metagenome (GOLD analysis project Ga0308176, IMG submission 203890) | Soil microbial communities from UC Gill Tract Community Farm, Albany, California, United States - DLSLS.C.R2 | ecosystem: Environmental > Terrestrial > Soil > Agricultural land | place: USA...
CGCCGCCATCCAGGACGGCAAGGCCACCGACGATGTCGAGGTCGTCGACGTCGCCCAGATGCTGCTCGCGGCCGTCCGCCGCGGGGGCGGCGGCGGCGAGACCACCGAGGTCGAGACGCCCGAGCCGCAGCCCGACCCGGAGCCGGCGCCCGTCGCCTGACCAGGGCCGCCTGACCCGAGCCCACGGCATACCCGGACCGACGGCGTATGCCGTGGGCTCTCTCGCGGGGTGCAGCGGGCTGGGCGCCGCGTACCGGTGTCAGCCGTCGTGAGCGTCGCGAAGGGTGAGCTGCCGGCGATGGTGCCGGTAGTGCTGGGTCGCGTAGTGCAGCACGTCCTGGACCGTCATGTAGTCGCGGAAGTACGGGTCCCAGCCGACCGGGAAGTGCATCCCGCGGGCCAGCTGCTGCTCGCTCGACCGCTCCAGCGTGCCGATCAGGCTCCCGGTGACGCGGTCCATGACGCGTTCCATCCTCCGGTGCCCGAGCACCGCCGCACCGCCGAGCGAGCCGACGTAGTTGACGACGTGGAAGGGTCGCGTCGCGGCGTCCAGCCCCGCGGCGAAGCCTCGTGACCAGCGGTCCGGCAGGCGGGCGAAGGCCCTGACCAGCCAGAGCAGGTTCCGGACGAGCAGGTAGCCGAAGAGCATGTGGAACAGCAGCTGCCGGTTGGTCCACCGGGTGCCGTCGCTGCGCTGCCGAAGCTCCCACGGCGAGGCGCGGTCCAGCAGCTGGTGGAAGTCGTCGCGGGCTTCCCGCAGCTCCGAGGCGATCGAGTCAGGGGTCATCGAGCCAGGGCCGATCACGTCGGGGGTCATCGAGTCAGCTCGTCGACCCATGGGGCCTCAGAGGATGCCGCGAGCGTGGAAGGCCGCCGTCACGGCCCTGGCGGCCGAGGAGCCGTAGAGGCGCTGGGCGGCAGCGACGGTGTCGAGCGCCGCGGCGCGGAACGTCGTGTCGGGCGCGAAGGCGAACTGCGCCTCGACGATGAGCGTCGACGCCTTGGCGTCTCCGAGCGCGCGGCGGATGTCCCAGAGGGCGCGCGACCAGATCTCGCCGTCGGCGTGCACCTCACCGACGACGTCGGCGGGATAGGTCTTCGTGCCGTCGAGGCGACGCAGGCAGTGCGGCACGGTTCGCGTGTACGACGTGGAGTCCCAGTCGGCGACGCAGGCCTCCGGCGTCTTCGTGGGCGTGCCCGCACGCCAGCTCGTGACGACGACGGCGAGGTAGTCGCCGAACGCCTCGCCGATGGCCCCCGACTCGAGGGTCGTGCCGAAGCCGGGCACCTGCCCGTCCTGGACGGAGTGGCCGTACTCGTGCACGACCACCTCCGCGTCCTCGGCGTCGTCGACGCCGCCCTTGCCGACGGTGATGTTGGCCTTGTCGCCCCGGAAGAACGAGTTGTCGCCGCCGTACTGGTCCACCCGCAGCTCGATCTGGCGCTGGTTGACCGGGCGCAACGTCGACCCGAACCCGAGGTGCTGGAGGTACTCCTGCGCCGTGGTCACCCAGTAGTAGCCCATGACCTGCTCGAACTGGTCGGCGTCGCGGTGCCAGGCGGGGAAGGCGCCGTCGACGGTCCGGGCCGCCGCGCCCGTGGAGCTCTTGACCGCGACGTACTGACCCGTCAGGGTGCCCGAGCCGTCCAGGTGGTCCAGGGTCACGCGCCGGTAGGCCGGTGCCAGGGCCGCGTAGTCGGCGTCCTTGGCGTCGGTGAGGGACTCGTCGCCGAGCTGCTGGACGGGGTTCGGCAGGAAGACGGTTCCCGCGGCCGCGTGGGCCCACGGGTTCGACGAGCCGACGGCCGGCGCGGCGGTCGCAGCGACGCTGAGGGTGGCCGCGACGGCGACGGCCGCGGCGAGTGTCCGGTGTGCCATGCAGACACTCTCCACCCGCCGAGGCGGTCGTGGGCCCTTCTCCCGTCAGGAACTCGGGCCGGCGGGCCGCGCGACCGGGGCGGATGGTGCGTCGGCGCCTGACTCGATGGAGAAGCGGCGGGTACGCGGAGGCTGGCGGGTTCGACGAAGGGGTGGTCAAGTCGCCGATCGAGGCGCACCATGAAGAGACCCCGCCCGCTGGATCCAGAGCTGAAGTCCGAGGAGCGACGATGTCACGACGAGCCCCCTTCGTTCCCGACGGCGTACCGGTGCTGTCCCGCGGCCGTCACCGCAGCGCCCGCAAGGGCGCGTGCTTCATGGAGATGGCCTCCTTCCTCGCCGGCGAGCGATGGAGCGACCACCCGACCTGCACCCATCCGGTCCTCGCCACGGTCGCGCGGTGCGTCAACGACATGCTCGACGACACGCAGCGCCAGCGGCTGCTGACCATGATCCCCGAGGTCGTCGGCCTCAACCCCGACGACCCACGCGCCACGACGGCGCTGCTGCTGACCGCGGCCCGCGCGGCGCTGCCCGTCGCCGCGCAGGAGCGGCAGAACGTCATGGCCCTCGCGATCCTCAACGCCGAGCGGGTGCTCGCCGAGCAGGACGGCCGCTCCCCCGGTCAGCTCTCCAAGGCCTCACGGGCCGCCCTCGCCACAGCGCCTGCGGCGGAGCGGTGGGCGCGGATCCACCTGGCGCGCATGGGGTTCAACCCCGCCGCCGTCCGGCCGTCCAACGCAGCCAAGGTGGCCGCCCTGGCAGTCGACGGCATCGCCCGGGCCTGCATCGACGAGCCGGAGGAGCGCCTCGTCAAGCTGCTGCGCGACGCCATCGACGTCGTGTCGGCCTTCTCGCCGCTCGTCCCCGACCCGGTCACCGTCTCCTGGCCGGCGAGCGACCCCGCAGTCCGCGAGCTGACGCCCACGCGCAGGTCACGCACCTCCGTGGGGTGAGCTCGAGCAGGCAGGCGCGCCGACCCGATGCGGCACGCCGGCCACGGTATGCCAGTGGCCACGTCCCGACGGGACGTGGCCACTGGCAGGTGCGAGGTGACGGGCGAGCTCAGCGGCTCTCGCGGAAGTCGACGTGCTCGCGGGCGACCGGGTCGAACTTGCGCAGGACGAGGCGGTCGGGGCTCGTGCGACGGTTCTTGCGGGTCACGTAGCTGTAGCCGGTGCCCGCCGTCGAGCGCAGGGTGACGACAGGACGCAGGTCGTTGTGCTTGGCCAAGGGGGCTCCTCAGGTTCTCGAGGTCACGAGTTCTCGCGACTGCAATGAGAACCATTCTCGACAGTGTTACATTCCCCCTCATAGCCGAGTCAGCCCGGCTGGTGCCCTCCCCTCGACGGAGGCGGGACCCACGACGATGCGGTCGGCGCACGGCAGAGGCCCCCGCATCCGACGCGGGGGCCTCTGCACTGCTGACGGGCGCTCGACGGACAATCGAGGAGTGCTCAGAAGCGGCTCGGCAAGCCTCAGGAGAGGCTCAGGAGAGGCCGGAGCTCGACAGCCACGCCTTGGCGACCGCGCTCGCGTCCTTCTTGTCGACGACGACCTGCTTGACCATGTCGGCCAGGGACTTGGTGTCGAGCTTGGCCGATACGGCGTTGAGGACGCCCTTGAGGCTGTCGGCCTTGTCGGAGCGCACCAGCGGCACGACGTTGTCGGAGCCGAAGAGGCTCTTCGGGTCGTCGAGCACGACGAAGCCGTTGGCCGCGATGGACGGGTCGGTGCTGAAGATGTTGGCGGCCTTGACCTGGCCGTTCTTCAGCGCCTCGACCGTGGCCTGGCTCTGCAGCGGGCGGAATTCCTTGGGCACGATGTTGTAGACCGACTTGAGGCCGACGAGGCCCTGCTGACGGGTCTTGAACTCCGGCGGGGCGCCGATGGTGAGGTCGCCCTGGTGCGCGGCCAGGTCGGGGATCGCCTTGAGCGACCACTGGCCGGCGGTGTCCTTGGTGACGACGAGGGAGTTCTTGTCCTCGGCGGCCGACTTGTCGAGCACCGTGAGGCCCTGCGGCAGCTTCTTCTGCAGCTCGGAGTAGACCTCGTCGGGCTGGGTGACCTTGGCGTTCTTGTCGTAGAAGTTGAGCAGGGAGCCGGTGTACTCGGGCAGCACGTCGACCTCTCCGCCGGTGATGGCCTTGAGGTAGGTCTCGCGACTGCCGATGTTGAACTGGCGGGCCACCTTCATGCCCTTGGCCTCGAGGGCCTGGGCGTAGATCTCGCCGATCAGCGCCGCCTCGGGGAAGTCGGCCGAACCGACCTTCACGGCGCCGGCGGCCGCGGTCGCGCCACTGCCGGTGGACCCGCCGGGTGCGGCCGAGGACGTGTCGAGCGGGTTGCCGCCGCCACCGCAGGCGGCCAGCGGCACGACGGCGGCGAGCAGGAGGCCCGCGGCGAAGAATCGCGTGCGTGTCATGTTCGGTCCCTTTCGGATGGGTTCCCCGTGGAGGCGGTCGCCCGCACGGGTCCGGTGCTGCCGGAGCCCGTGGCCGCGGCCTGACGCGGGTCGGGGTCCGGGCGGTCGGCGCCGGTGGAGTCTGAGCTGGGGTCGGGATCGGTGGTGCGGTCGCCGGAGCGACCAGTCGTGCGTGAACGGGGAACACGCGAGGCACGCCCGGAGATTCCCGGTGAGACGGCATATCTCTCCACGAGGGCGAGAACGCCGTCGGCGACTAGGGCCAGCAGAGCCACGAGGATCGAGCCGCACACCATCTGGACGTAGTCCTGCGAGGCGAGTCCGTCGATGAGGTAGCGGCCGAGGCCGCCGAGGCTCACGGAGGCCGCGATGGTGGCGGTGGCGATGACCTGCAGGGTCGCGCTGCGCAGGCCGCTGAGGAAGAGCGGCAGCGCGCACGGCGCCTCCACCCTGCTGAAGACCTGCCAGCCGGTCATGCCCATGCCACGAGCCGCGTCTCGCGCGGCCGGCTCGACGCTGTCGATGCCTGCATACGTGCCCGAGAGCAGCGGCGGGATGGCGAGCAGCACCAGCACCGCGATGCTCGGGATGACGAAGGCGAGGTCGCTCTGGATCAGCGGGCCGACGATCATCGAGACCGCGAAGAGCAGGCCCAGCGTGGGCACGGCGCGGGCGGCGTTGGCACCGGTGACCAGCCAGCGCATCCGGCCGGTGTGTCCCACCCAGGCGCCGAGCGGGACCGCGACGACCAGGGCGAAGAGCAGCGTGAGTCCGGTGTAGACCAAGTGCTCCAGGACCCGGTTGGGCACGCCGTCGGTGCCCTGCCAGTTGGCCGGGTCGGTGAACCAGGCCCAGACCTGTGCGAACGTCATGCCGGCACCGCCCTCGTCCACGGCGTCAGCACCCGCGACACCAGCTGGATGACCACGTCGAACGCGAGCGCGAGCAGCAGACACGCGACGATGCCGACCCACACCTCGGTGGGGAACGTGCGCGCGTAGCCGTCGGTGAGGAAGTAGCCGAGCTGCGAGACGCCGATGAGCGAGGCGACGCTGACGATGCTCACGTTGCTGACGGCGGCCACCCGGAGGCCGGCCGCGATGACCGGCACGGCGAGCGGCAGGTCGACCGAGCGGAAGCGGGCGAAGGGGCCGTAACCCATGGCAACGGCCGCCTGCTGCGTCGACGAGTCGACCGACGACAGCCCGTCGGCCACCGTGCGCGTCAGCAGGGCCACCGTGTAGACCGACATCGCGACGACGACGTTGACGGGATCGAGGATCTTGGTGCCGAGCAGCGGTGGCAGCAGGATGAAGAGGGCGAGCGAGGGGATCGTGTAGAGCAGGCCGGTGGTCGTGAGGAGCCCTGCGCGCCACCCCGGCCGGCGCGCCGCGAGCCAGCCGAGCGGCAGGGCCACGACGAGGCCGATCACGAGCGGGAGCCCGGCCAGCCACGCGTGCTGGACGGCCCGTGTCGCGATGTCGTCGAGGTGGTCGAGGGCCCAGGTCACCGGGCAGTCGCCCCCTGGGCAGCGGCCGCGTCGCGCCGGCTCTCGATGGCGGGGATGACCTCCGAGGCCCGGATGGTGCCCACGAGTCGCCCCTCCTCGTCGGCGACGACCCCCCGGCCACTCGGCGACGACAGCGCCGCGTCGAGCAGCGCGCGCAACGAGCCGGCCGCCGAGGCGACCGTGCCACCACGGTGCAGCAGCGTGAGCGTCACCTCGGACTCGACCGCCGCGGCGCGGACCCAGCCGACGGGCTCGCCCGCGTCGCCGACACACAGCACCCACGGCGTCCCGACGGCGCGCACCTCGGCGGCGCTGGCCCCCAGACGTACGGTCGGCTCCTCGGTGAGGGAGAGCTCGGGAGCGGCAGCGAACGCCAGCGCGCGATAGCCGCGGTCACGCCCGACGAAGCCGGCGACGAAGTCGTCGACCGGGTCGGCGAGCAGCCTCGCCGGCGAGTCCAGCTGGGCGAGAACGCCGCCCACCCGCAACACCGCCACCTGGTCGCCGAGCTTGACGGCCTCGTCGATGTCGTGGGTGACGAAGAGGATCGTCTTGCCGAGGTCGGACTGCAGCCGCAGGAACTCGTTCTGGAGCTGCTCGCGGGTGACCGGGTCGACCGCCGAGAACGGCTCGTCCATGAGCATGACGGGCGGGTCGGCCGCGAGGGCCCGGGCCACTCCGACGCGCTGCTGCTGCCCGCCCGAGAGCTGGGCGGGGTAGCGCCTCGCCATGGCGGGGTCGAGCCCGACGCGTTCGATCAGCTCCATCGCGCGGGCGCGCGCCGCCTTCTTGTCGGTGCCGAGCAGGCGCGGCACCGTCGTGACGTTGTCGAGGACGGTGCGGTGCGGGAACAGGCCGGCGGCCTGGATGACGTAGCCGATGCCGCGGCGCAGCTCGGCGACGTCGAGCGAGGCGGTGTCACGGCCGTCGATCGAGATGGTGCCCGAGGTCGGGGTGATCATCCGGTTGACCATGCGCAACGTCGTCGTCTTGCCGCAGCCGGACGGACCGACGAGGACCGTGATCTTGCCGGTGGGCGCCTCCAGCGTCAGGTCGTCGACGGCGAGGGACGCACGCCCCCCGTCGTCGTCGTCGCCGGGCGCGCCCTCGTAGCGCTTGGTCACACCCTCGAAGCGGATCATGGTGCTCAAGGTACCCGCCGGGCCGGACGCGCCCCCGGTGCTCGTCGAAGGTACACATCTGCCGGCAGCCTGCCGGTGCCTCGCCTCACACGTCGAGCGTGACTCCCCCGGAGTGCACGACGTTGGCGACGACGGCACCGATGGGACCGGAACGGGGCTCACCGGTGCCGCCGAGCTCGCGGGCGAACGTGGCGGCGACGACCTCGGTGACGAGCGCGGTCCAGAGCCGCGACCGGACGAGCATGGCGTGGTCGGCCCGAGCCACCCGCACCAGGGAGGCGTCGAGACCCTCGGCCTGCATCTGCTCCACGGCCGCTCGCGTGCGGGCGAGGGAGCAGATGACGTCACGGTCCCCGTGGATCAGGACGGTGCGCGTGCCCGCCCCCGGGTGCGGGTCACCGGGCTCGACCCATGGCGCGAGCCCGACGACGAGCCGGACCGCCGGGTCGTCCCCGACGAAGAGGGCGACACGGCCGCCCATCGAGTGCCCGACGAGCGCGATCGGGACACCCGGGTATGCCGTCCGCACCTCGTCGAGCGCCCACCGGGCGTCCTCGACCGGCATCGCGTGCTCGTTCCAGCCGCGGACCCGGAACCGCAGCCGGGCGACGGCGATCGGCCCGGGCACCCGCTTGAGGGCACGGGCGAACGGGACGAGCCGGGCGACGGCGTGCGACCAGGCCCGGTTGACCTCCAGGCCCTCGACCGCACCGCCGTGCAGGACGAGCGCGACGACGGTCGCGCCCTCCGGTCGCGCGTCCCAGGAGAGGACCGGCACCGGCAGCCCACCTGGCCCGGTCGCCTCCTCCGCGGTCTGCTCCGAGATCTCCTCCACGGCCTCCTCGGTGGCCCGGGCGGACTGGCCGCTCACACCCGGGTGCGGTGGAAGTTCGCGAACGAGCGGCTCGCGGTCGGCCCGCGCTGGCCCTGGTAGTGGGAGCCGTAGGTTCCTGAGCCGTAGGGGTTCTCGGCCGGCGAGCTGAGCCGGAAGAAGCAGAGCTGGCCGATCTTCATACCGGGGTAGAGCATGATCGGCAGGGTCGCGACGTTGGACAGCTCGAGGGTGACGTGGCCGGAGAAGCCGGGGTCGACGAACCCGGCGGTCGCGTGGGTCAGCAGGCCGAGTCGGCCGAGCGAGCTCTTGCCCTCGACGCGAGCGGCGAGGTCGTCGGGGAGTGTCACCGTCTCGAGGGTGGACCCGAGGACGAACTCACCCGGGTGCAGCACGAAGCTGTCCTCCTCCGGTCCGACCTCGACCAGCCGGGTCAGGTCGGGCTGCTCCGCCGCGGGATCGATGTACGGGTACTTGTGGTTGTCGAAGAGCCGGAAGAACTTGTCCAGGCGGACGTCGACGCTCGAGGGCTGGACCATCTGCGGGTCCCAGGGGTCCAGCACGACGCGCTCGGCGGCGATCTCGGCCCGGATGTCCTTGTCGGAGAGCAGCACGGGACGAGGCTATAACGCACTCCGGGCGAGCACCTCGGACGCTTGCCCTCCGAGCGCGGCCACGTCGCCCTATCGTCTTCGCATGGAACCCACGGGGAACGGTTCGGCCGATCAGGGGGCGGGCATCGACTCGCTCCTCGCAGACTTCCAGCGCATCGTCCGGGCGATGCTCGAACAGCTGCCGCAGGAGGCCGGGCGGCCTCGCCTGGTCGACGTGCTGACCTCCCACCTCGGCGTCGAGCCGAACACGCTCGCCGTGGTCGCCTCCCAGGTGCCGCCGCACCGGATCGTCGACGCCGACATCGCCCTGGCCGAGGTGTCCGAGCAGGACCCGGACCGGACGCTCGTGGGGATCGCCGGCGACGCTCGCCACCACATGTCCTTCGGTGACCTCGTGCAGGGGCACGGCGGCATGTTCGGTGCCGGCCTGCCGGTGGGACAGGTGGACTACGACCGCATGCCCACCGGGCCCGGCGAGGACGACCGACGGCAGGTGGTGACCTCGGGCATCCGGCTCTTCCGCTTCGAGGGGCAGCCCGTGGCGGTGCGCCAGCAGGGCATGAACCGCCAGTTCGGGCGCGAGGCCGGAAACATCGAGGTGATGTCCGCGGACCGTGCCCTCTCCGACGCGCTGATGGCCCGGGTCCAGGCCCTCATGGACGAGCGGAGCATCCTGCGCGGCCAGGTCGTGACGTTCGGCAGCGACCCGTACGGTCCAGGCCTCACCGGGGTCACCTTTGTGGAGCGCCCCTCCGTCGACGCCGACGCTGTGGTGCTCCCCGCCGGACTGCTATCTCGCGTGGCCGACCACGTCATCGGGATGGGTGTGCAGCGGGAGCGCCTGCTCGCCCATGGGCAGCACCTCAAGCGGGGCGTCCTGCTCTACGGCCCACCCGGCACCGGCAAGACGCACACGGTCCGCCACCTGCTCTCGGCGAGCCCCGGCACGACCGCGGTCCTGCTCAGCGGCGGCTCCCTCCGGTTCATCCACGACGCGGCCAAGGTGGCCCGCGCGCACCAGCCGGCGATCGTCGTCCTCGAGGACTGCGACCTCGTCGCCGAGGACCGCTCCTTCTCGATGGGGGCCTCGCCGCTGCTCTTCGAGGTGCTCGACGCCCTCGACGGCCTCGACCCGGACGCGGACGTCGCGTTCGTCCTCACGACGAACCGCGTCGAGGACCTCGAGGTGGCGCTGGCGCAGCGACCGGGTCGCGTCGACCTGGCCGCCGAGATCCCGCTCCCGGACCGCGACGGGCGGCTCGGGCTGCTCCGCCTCTACGGGGGCCACCTCTTCGGCGCGGAGGCCATGTCCGCCGCGGCGGCACGCACGGATGGCACGACCGCGTCCTTCGCCAAGGAGCTCGTGCGCCGGGCGGTGCTCGCGGCCGCGCTCGCCGGCGAGCCGCCGGCCGACGACCACCTGGGCCTCGCCCTCGACGAGCTGCTCTCGGATGCTCAGCGGCTCACCCGCAGCCTGCTCGGCGTCGGCGCCGACGGTCACGGCGGCGGGGAGGGGGCGACGGGCAGCCACCCCGGCTTCCCGCACCGCCCCGGACGCGCGGTGTCCATGTTCGGCCTCCCGGGGCACGGGCTGCCGAGCCCCGGCTGAGCAGCACCGAGCAGCACCCGAGCGGTACCGGCGGCACCGGGCGTCACGGCATACATGCTCGGTGGAGTCCCGGCCGCCACGACACCGCTGCGTCCGGCGTAACGGTGCCCTACGGCGGCGGCGTCAGCCGGCGAAGGCGCGCATCGGCTGGCCCGGCACGGAGACGCGCACCCGGAAGACCGCGCCCGCCTGCGGCTCGGGGTCGTCGAGGTTCTCGCGCGAGGTGGTGACGTAGAGGTCGCGCAGGTCGTCGCCGCCGAACGTGCAGGCGGTGACGAGTCGCACCGGGAGCGGCACCTCGGCGAGCACGTCGCCCTGCGGCGAGTAGCAGCGGACGCGACTCGCGCCGTTGAGCGCGACCCACACGTTGCCCTCGCTGTCGACGGTCAGGCCGTCGGGGCTGCCGACCGCGTGGCCCACGAAGGGGCGCCGGTTCGCCAGCTCCCCGTCGACGACGTCGAAGACGTCGGTGCGGCCGGTCGGGGTGTCGTCGTAGTAGGCGTGGCGGTGGTCGGGCGAGAGGTCGATTCCGTTGGAGATCGTCACGTCGGGCAGCACGACCGCCACGGTGCCGTCCGCGTCGACCCGGTAGAGCGTGGCGCTACCGGGGACGCGGTCGTAGCCCATCGTCCCGGCCCAGAGGCGCCCCTCGCTGTCGACGCCGCCCTCGTTCATCCGGATGGACGGGTCGTCCCAGAGGTCGAACCACGGGGTGGGTATGCCGTCCGCCTCGTCCGCGCGCGCCAGGCCGCGCTCGGTCGCGACGACCCAGCCGCCGTTGGTGCGGGGCCGCAGGAAGGCGGCGACGTCCCCGACGTGCATCCGGTCGACCGACCCGTCGGCGCGCAGGGACATGACGTCGCCGGCGAGCATGTCGACCCAACGCAGGCCGCCCCACGAGGACGACCACACAGGCCCCTCCCCGTGGTAGCAGAGGGCGTCGGTGACCTGCTCGAGGTCTCCGGTGACGATGCTGCGCGGCTCGCTCATCAGTCCCACCACACCCCGACGTAGTGATGGCCGTCGGGCACCGTCGGGGCATCGACGAGCCACTCCGCGCTCGCGGCCGGTCCGCCGCTCGGCTCGGTGTCCGCCGCTGCAGTGAGCGCGTCGACCTCCTGCGGCGGAAGGGTCGTGATGACGGCCACCCCACTGGCATAAGGCCATTCGTCGTCCGGGAACTCCGCGAACTCCAGCACGTCCAGCTCGACCCGGACGTCGACGACCTCGGGATGCTCACGCAGCTCGAGGAGCACTCGGCGCACCGCCTCGAGCGGCAGGTCGTCCGGGCGGTTCGGCGCGATGCACCACTCGCAGTCGTTGCCCTCGAAGAACTGCTCCAGGGTCACGGCGACCTGCGCCTTCGCTCCCCCGCGCTCGCGGACGTGCTCGACGAAGGCGGTCTGCTTGGCGAGATCCATTGCGGTGGGGCCCCTGGGGTCGCGGTCAGTGCACTGTCACGGCGCCGGTTGGGTGTCGGCTACACTGACGCCGCGTGCCGCCTTGCACGTACCCTTCGTGGGGATCCTGCCGGCGGCCCGTGCGAGCGTAGCTCAATGGTAGAGCGCCAGCTTCCCAAGCTGGATACGCGGGTTCGATTCCCGTCGCTCGCTCCAGCCCGAAGCCGCAGGCCCCGTCAGGAGCCTGCGGCTTCGTCGTTCCGGCGCTGGTCGCCCGACCTGGGGCCCGCCCGGGTGCGATGGCATCGGGCCGCCGAGGGATGATGCATGGGTGAACCACCAGACGAGCACGGCCATCGCCCGGCTCGGCCTCCAGGCACGAGTGTCGCTGGCCCCGGCCCTGAACCACCCGATCGGGATGAAGATGGGCTTCTTCCTGGTCGTCGTCATCTTCTTGGCGGTCCTGGGCCTCACGATGGCGGTCGGCCACCTGCGCGACCGGCACAGGCAGCGCCGGGCACAGACCGACCTCCAGGCCAGCCGTCGGGACTCTCCGCCACCGACGCGCTGACGCGCCGGCTCGGAAGCCGCCCGGCCTCCGGGTGGGCCGGCTAGGGGCGGGCCGGCTCGCGCAGCGCAGCCAGCAGCTCCGCGGCCCTCGTCACCTCTCCGATGCGCGGGAAGACGTGGGCCAGGGAGTGGTCGTGCGCTGCAGCGCTGCGGTCCGTCATCGCATCGCTCACCAGCACGACGTTGAAGCCGAGCTCGTGGGCGAAGCGTGCGGTGGACTCGACGCCGGCACTCGTGGCGACACCCGTGAGCACTACCTGGGTGACTCCGCGTCCGCGCAGGAACGACTCGAGCGAGGTGCCCGTGAAGGCGCCCCACGTCTGTTTCGTGACGAGCTCGTCCTCGGGCTGCACGTCGAGCTCCGCGACGAGCTCGGCGAAGTCGGCACCGAAGGTGGGACGCGGCGCCCCGGACTGCTGGGCGTCGGTGCGGCCCGGCGCGCCGCCGGTCACGTTGACGAGGACGACGGGTAGCCCCCGGGCCCGGAAGGCCGCGGCGAGGTCGGCGCTGCGGCGTACGACCTCGCCGAGATCGTGGGCGGCCGGGGTCGCGAGGATGCCCTTCTGCAGGTCGATGACGACGAGGGCAGGGACCTCGTCAAGGGTGCTGAGCGGCACGCATACTCCTTCTTCTTCTTCGGTTTCGTCTGCGGTGGGATCGGGCGGTGGTGCGGGGCGGCCGATCGCGCCCAGCGACCGGTCGACGACGGTGACGATGAGCATCAGCGCGGCGGCCAGGGCGGCGAAGGCAGCGATCTCGTGCAGCCCGTCGCTGTCGGCCGACGCGCCGAGGAAGTGCCCGGTGGCGCCCGAGGCGATGATCGCGCCGAGGTACATGAACGTGCGAAGCAGGCCCGCCGAGGCGCCGAGCCGCTCCCGGTCGGCCTGGTGGTAGACGGCGTTCTGGTTGGCGAGGTTGAGCAGTCCCTGCGGCACACCGAGGAGCAGCACGATGACGATGAGCAACCAGATGGCGCTGTGCCCGCCGAGCAGCAGCATGAGCACGGCGGCGACCACCTGCAGGAGGCCGCCCACCACGAGCTTGCCTCGCACAGCGGTATGGCGTCCGGTCAACGTCGACACGACGATCGCCGTGGCGAACATCGGCAGGAGCAGGAGGCCGGCCTGCGAGGGCTGGAGGCCGCGACCCTCCTCGAGCCACTGGGTGAAGCCGTAGAGCACCGAGTAGCTGACGACGGCGGTCAGCAGCATGCGGAGGTAGGTGAGCACGAGGGGGCGGTTGCCACGCATGACGCCGAGCACGCCGAGCACGCCGAGCACGCCGGCCATGCCCCACCGCGCGCCGGACGGCGGCGTGCCCTGAGTGCGCTCCGGGCCGGCGGGCGTCCCGGTCCCACGGGGCAGGAAGGAGGAGCCGAGCACGAGGCAGGCCAGGGACAGCGGAATGTTGACAGCGAAGGTCGCCCGCCAGCCACCGACTCCGATGAGCAGACCGCCGAGGGTGGGGCCGACGACGGCCACGGTCTGGTTGGCGACGGCGAGGGTCGTCAGGATGCCGTTCGGGGAGTCCCGGCCGGTGCGCTCCGCCTCGCGGCGGATGAGGTGCATCGAGGCCGGGTAGCCGGCGCAGGTCCCGATGCCCAGGACGACGCGCGCCACGACGAGCCAGCCGAGGCCGGGCGCGAACATGCCGAGCACGCCGGCAAGCCCGACCATGGCCGTGCCGACGAGGTAGGGCGGGCGGGGGCCGAACCGGTCGACGAGCCGCCCGACGACCGGCTGTCCGATGGCGGTGGCGATGTAGAGGGACGAGATGAGCCAGGCCGTCTCGGCGGGCGCGGCGCCGAGGTCGCGCCCGATCGGGACGAGCGAGACCGCGATGATCGAGCTGTTGACCGGGTTGAGGACCGACCCGAGGACCATGGGTGCGACGAGGCGCCGGTCGAAGCCGCGCCGAGCGTCGGTCGTGCGGCGGTGACGCAGGTCCTCATTAAGGCTAGCCATTTCTTTAGGTACACTAAGGACTTGTGTCGCGCAGATCAAGCGAGGGATCGGATGCCGAGCTCGTCCTCGGCGTCAAACGGGCGGTGAGCCGGTTCTACACGCGCATGCGGTCCGAGCGGCCCCCAGGCGACCTCGGCGACGGCGCGCTCGAGGTGCTGGCGCGCGTGGAGAAGTACGGCCCGCACA
>Ga0308176_10001638_pt1 | contig 14131 bp, 14 predicted proteins | sample PhyCR2_3_FD_203890 | JGI IMG/M metagenome (GOLD analysis project Ga0308176, IMG submission 203890) | Soil microbial communities from UC Gill Tract Community Farm, Albany, California, United States - DLSLS.C.R2 | ecosystem: Environmental > Terrestrial > Soil > Agricultural land | place: USA...
GACCGGGTCGACGACGCCGCCCGGCAGCTCGGCGACGACCACGTCGAGGGCCTGGTCGGACAGCCGGGTGGCCAGCACGGCACGCTCGGGGTGCGTGTCGTGCAGCGTGCGCAGGATCTCGACGACCTGCGCGGGCGTCTTGCCGGCGCCGTACACCACCTCGGGGTCGCCGGTCCGCGCCTCGCGGTCGACGTCGATGCGCGCGAAGCCGAGGTCCCGGATCCCCGTCTCATCCGCGTCGCCCGTCACGCTGGTGAATCTATCGCCCTCGTAGGGTGGCGGTCGTGCCCGGAGTACCGCCCGCCCGCTACGCCTACCTCGGACCCGAGGGCACATTCACCGAGCAGGCGCTGCGCACCCTGCCCGCCGCGGCGAAGTCCGACCTGATCCCGTGCGCGACGGTCACCGTGGCGCTCGATGCCGTGCGCGGTGGCGAGGCCGACGGGGCCGTGGTACCCATCGAGAACTCGGTCGAGGGCTCGGTGCCGGTGACGCTGGACGAGTTGGCGACCGGCGAGCCGTTGATGATCACCCGCGAGATGACGGTGCCGGTGGCGTTCAGCCTGCTGGCCCGGCACGGCCTGGCCGCCGACGACGTGCGACGCGTCGCCACCCACCCGCACGCGGCCGCGCAGACCCGCCGCTGGCTCGCCCTGCACCTGCCACAGGCCGAGGTCGTGCACACCACGTCGACGGCGTTCGCGGCGTTCATGCTCACCCAGCCGGACCCGGGGTGGGACGCGGCGGTGTCCGCGCCGGTGGCGGGCGACCACTACCGGCTCGCCACGCTGGCCACCGGGATCGGGGACAACCCCGGCGCGATGACGCGGTTCGTGCTGGTGTCGCGGCCCGGCCCGCCGCCGCCCCCCACCGGGCGGGACAAGACGTCGGTGGTGGCGTTCATGCGCGACGACCACCCCGGCGCGCTGATGGAGATCCTCGACCAGCTCGCCATGCGCGGGGTGAACCTGACCCGCATCGAGTCCCGGCCCACCGGCGCGGCGCTCGGCAACTACTGCTTCTCGGTCGATGCCGAGGGGCACGTGGCCGACGCCCGGGTGGGGGAGGCGCTGATGGGGCTGCGCCGGGTCTGCGCGGACGTCCGGTTCCTCGGCTCGTACGAGCGGCACGACGGCGTCGCGCCGGACATCCGGGCGGGTACGACGGACGCCGAGTTCGACGACGCGGCAGCGTGGCTCGCGCGCCTCCGCAACGGGTAAGCATCTGTTACCTACGCTCGTCGTCGATGAACGAGTCAGGTCTCACCGCTCTCGTGGTGGTGCTTCTGGTGGTCAGCCTGGCCGCGCTCGCGGTCGGCGTGACGGCCCTGCGCCGCACGACGACCGCCGCGCGCCGGCGCGCGCGGCGCAACCCGGCCAACGTGCCGTCGGACCTCGAGGGCCTGCGCGGTGAGGTGCAGGCGCTGCGGGTGGAGTCGAACGAGGCCCTGCGGCACCTGTCGGTGGTCCGCTACGACGCCTTCGGCGACATGGGCGGACGGCTGTCCTGGTCGCTGGCCCTGGTCGACGACGCAGGCAACGGCGTCGTGCTGACCTCGATCCACGGCCGCAGCGAGGCGCGGACCTACGCCAAGACGGTGACCGCCTGGGCCTGCGACCAGGCCACCTCGCCCGAGGAGGACGAGGCGGTCTCGCTGGCCAAGGCCGGCTGAATCGACCCTCAGGCGGGCTGCTCGACCGGCATCAGCCGGTGCCCGCACGGGCCGTTCTCGTGGACGTCGAGGCTGCGCGACGCCACGTCGACGGCGACCGTCGCGAGGGTGCGGTGCCACAGCAGCGGGTCGGTCTCGGTCAACGGGTGCCGGCACACCCCGCCGTCGGGCAGGTGGTGGGTCATCGCGTCCAGGACGTCTTGGACGGTCTGCGGCTGCACGGAGGAGAACGCCTCGAGCAGGTGGTCGCGGCGCAGCTCCGTGCTGATCCCGATCGTGCTCGCCAGGCACCCGTCGCGGCCGGCGTCGGACACGAAGTGGTTGGTGCGGACGAGGACGCCGTCGGTGGGCTCCAGCACCCCGGGACCGCCGGGGAACAGCTCCACCGAGGCCGCGCCGCCGCGGTCGTCGACGACGGTCAGCGACGTGGAGGCGCTTGTGCGCGGGGCCGAGGCGATCCGCACCGCCTCGTCCGCCGAGCCGGCGTCGTCGAGGATCGCCCGGGCCAGCAGGTGCACCGGGTGGCCGACCTCCTCGCCGTCGGCGGCCTCGAGGTCGTTGCGGTGGTGCAGCATGTTGAGCATCACCCCGACGCCGCGGTCGTTGACGCCGATCTTGGCAAGCATCCCGAACTCGGTCACCGTGCGGACCGTGCGGCCGTCCGGGAACGGGATCGTCCACTCGAACCAGCCGTCGCCCATCGCGTCGTACCAGTCCCAGGTCTGCACCGCGACCGGCGGACGCCCGGGCGGCAGCGACACGACCGTGGAGCACTCGGTCTGGCCGCTCGGGTTGGCCGCGACGAGGATCTCGGTGCGGGCGTTGACGGAGGCGACCTGCGCAGCCGTCAGCCCGGCGCCCTCGGCGATGCCGGCGATCTCCTCGGCGTGCTGCGGCGCCAGCGCCTGGATGCTGCGCCAGGCGCGCTCGGACCAGAGGTCGACGTCGAAGGGACGCTCGGCACGACGCTCGAACAGCCGCCGGTAGCGGGAGACGGTCCCGGCGACCTCGGCGGCGAACCGGTGGCCGAGCTCGACGCCTCGCTCGTGGGCGGGCAGGACGGAGGAGGTGTACGACGTGGGCACGGTCCCACGCTAACGCGGCACGCGGACCAGCAGCCGGCCGTGCACGCACTCGGCGTGCAGCTCACGGCCCAGGCCGATCGGGTCGCCGTCCAGCTGCCGGGGGGTGTCGCTGTGCGCCCGCACGCTGACCGTCCGGCCGGTCATCCGGTTGACCAGCTCGTCGGTGCGGCGGCCGCGGCTGAGCACCCGGACGGCGAGCGGGATCCAACTCAGGAACCTCCGCGGGTGCAGCAGCACGACGTCGAGCAGCCCGTCGTCGATCGCCGCGTCGGGCAGCAGCGGCATCCCGCCCTGGAGGTACCCGACGTTGCCGATCACGACCGTCCGCGCGCGGGCGGGAGTCCACTCACCGCCGTCGACGGAGATCTCCAGCCGCACCGCGGGGAACATCATGTTGCGCAGCCCGGACACCACGTAGGCGAGCCAGCCGACCCGCGCCTTGATCTGGTCGGTGGCGCCCTCCATGATCGCGGCGTCGAACCCCATGCCGGCCATCACCATGAAGTGCGCGTCGTCCTCGATGCCGTCGCCGGAGACCTTGACCAGGTCGATCGCCCGGTCCTGGCCCTGCAGCGCCACGTCGACCGCGGCCTGGAGGTACAGCGGGATGCCCAGGTTGCGCGCCAGCAGGTTGCCGGTGCCGAGCGGGACGACGCCCACCGAGACGCCGGTGCCGCCCAGCTCGGCGCACACCGTCCGCACCGTCCCGTCGCCGCCGCAGACGAGCACCATCTCGGCGCCCTCGATCGCCGCGTGCTCGGCCATCGACCGGCCGGGGTCCTCGATGGTGGTGGTGTACCAGGTCGGCCGGCCCCAGCCGGTCTCCTCCGCGCTCCGCTCGACCATCGCCCGGAAGGCCGCGTCGTTCTCGACCTTGACCGGGTTGAGGATCACCGCCAGCTGCCGGGTGGTCGGCACCGGCGTGCGCAGCGCCCCTTGCGGCCTCCGTCGCGGTGCGGGGTTGTAGACCACCAGTCCCAGGCACACCCAGAACCCGCCGACGGCGTAGCCGGCCAGCACGTCGGAGACGTTGTGCACCCCGAGCAGGACCCGGTCGGCGCCGACCAGCAGCGCCACGCCGACCGCCACTGCGTAGATCGTGCGACGCAGGCCGCGTCGTCGTACCAGCATCAGGGCGAGCACGATCACCACACCGGCGCCTGCCGCTATGCCCGTGGCGTGCCCGGACGGGAAGGAGAAGCTGGTCAGCGTCTCGACCGGGTTCGGCCAGACGGGGCGCCTGCGGTGCAGCAGGCCCTTGAGGAGGAACGTCGTCAGGGAGGCCGTCAGCATCACGCCGACGGTCCACACCGCGGCCCGGGTGTGCCGGCCGCGGGCCAGCAGGGCGGCCGCGACCAGCGTGTACCCGGTCATCGGCACGGTGGTGAACACCGTCTGGACGATGCGCAGGAACCGCTGCACGCCGTCGTGGCGATACGTCCACGCCTCCGGCGCCGTCCCGAGCCCGGTGTCGACGCGGTCCAGCCAGTGCACGTCGGTCCTGTAGAGCACGGCGAGCGCCACCACCACGAGCAGGCACAGCACCGCCGCCGTCAGGATGCGGTGGCGGCTCCAGGTGTTCGGCACGGGCCCGAGTATGACGGGCGGGGCCGATAGGCTTGCGGGGTGATCGATGCCAAGGCGCTCCGCGACGACCCGGACCGGTTCCGTGCCGCGCAGGCCAAGCGCGGGCTGTCCGCCGGCGTCGTCGACGAGGCACTCGGGGCCGACGAACGGCGCCGCGGCGCGATCGTGGAGTTCGAGCGGCTGCGCGCGGAGCAGAAGACCCTCGGCAAGCAGGTCCCGAAGGCCACCGGCGACGAGAAGCAGGCGCTGCTGGCCCGCACGAAGGCGCTGGCGGCCGACGTCAAGCAGGCCGAGGCCGCGCAGACGGAGGCCGAGGACGCCTACCGCGCCGCGCTGATGGCGATCCCGAACCCCGCGGCCGAGGAAGCTCCGGCCGGCGGCGAGGACGACTACGTGGTGCTCGAGCACGTCGGCACCCCCCGCGACTTCGCGGCCGACGGGTTCGAGCCGCGCGACCACGTCGAGCTCGGCCGGGTGCTCGGGGCGATCGACCTCGACCGCGGCGCCAAGGTGTCCGGGTCGCGCTTCTACTACCTCACCGGCGTCGGCGCCGACCTCGAGTTCGCGCTGGTGAACATGGCGATGGACCAGGCCCGGGCGCACGGGTTCACCACCGTCGTGCCGCCCGCGCTGGTGAAGCCGCGCGCCATGGAGGGCACCGGCTTCCTCGGCCAGGCCGCCGACGACGTGTACCGCATCGAGGGTGAGGACATGTACCTCGTCGGCACCTCCGAGGTGCCCCTCGCGGCGTACCACTCCGACGAGATCCTCGACGCCGCGACGCTGCCGCGCCGCTACGCCGCGTTCAGCCCGTGCTACCGCAAGGAGGCCGGCTCGCACGGCAAGGACACCCGCGGCATCATCCGGGTGCACTGGTTCGACAAGGTCGAGATGTTCGCCTACACCACCGTGGAGGACTCCTACGCCGAGCACCGGCGGCTGCTCGAGTGGGAGAAGGAGTTCCTCGACAAGCTCGAGCTGGCCTACCGCGTCATCGACGTGGCGGCCGGGGACCTCGGGCTGTCGGCGCAGCGGAAGTTCGACTGCGAGGCGTGGATCCCCACGCAGGGCCGCTACCGCGAGCTCACCTCCACGTCGAACTGCACCGACTTCCAGGCCCGGCGGCTCGACATCCGCACCCGCGGCTCCGGTGGGACGACGGCGGTGGCGACCCTCAACGGCACGCTGTGCGCGGTCCCGCGCACGATCGTGGCCGTGCTGGAGACCCATCAGCAGGAGGACGGCTCGGTGCTGGTCCCGCAGGCGCTGCGGCCCTACCTGCAGGGTCGCGAGGTGCTCAAGCCCGTTGAGTAGGTTCTCGCCGCGGCTCGTCGCCCTCGACATCGACGGGACGCTGTTCGTCAACTCCCCGGACACGGGCCAGGTCGAGGAGCGGGTCACCCCTCCCGTGCTCGAGGCGGTGCAGCGGGCCTACGACGCCGGCGCGCACGTCGTGCTCGCCACGGGACGGTCCACGTTCGGGATCTCGCACGTGTGGGACCAGTTCGGCCTGCCGCGCGACGGGTCGACGGCCCTCGCGGTGGCCAGCAACGGATCGGTGATATTCCGCTACCCGCCGGTCGAGGTGGTCTCGACGGTCACCTTCGACGCCAGCGAGGTCGTCGGGATGCTGCTCGAGCACGTCCCGAACGCCGCGGTCGCGGTGGAGGAGATCGGCGTCGGCTACCGGATCAACCGCCCCTTTCCCGACGGGGAGATCACCGGCCGGATGACCATGCAGACCGTCGAGGAGCTCGTCGCCGAGCCGGTCACCCGCGTCATCATCAGGGACCCGCAGTCCTCGGAGGAGGAGTTCCTCGAGCTCGCCGAGAAGCTCGGCCTGCAGGGCACGAACTACTTCATCGGCTGGACCGCCTGGCTCGACATCGCGCCCGAGGGGGTCACCAAGGCCTCCGCGCTGGCGGAGGTGGCACGCAGCCTCGGGGTGCGGCAGTCGGAGGTCCTCGCGGTCGGCGACGGCCGCAACGACGTCGAGATGCTGCGCTGGGCCGGCCGCGGCGTGGCGATGGGCCAGTCGCCGCTCGAGGTGCAGGAGGCCGCCGACGACGTCACCGAGACCGTCGAGAACGACGGGGTCGCCGTCGAGCTCTCCCGCTGGTTCTGAGCACCCGGTCGAGCGCTGGTCGGTCCCTCGTTAGAGTCTCTGGCACGCCCGGCTCGACGACGGAGGGACCCATGAAAGCACTCGTACGGCGTCCCGGCGCGCGTCTGGCAGAAGGTCTCGTCACGCACGTCGCCCGGCAGCCCGTCGACGTGGACCTCGCGCAGCAGCAGTGGCAGGGGTACGTCGCCGCCATGCAGGACGCCGGCTGGCAGACCGTCGAGGTCGAGCCGGCGCCGGACTGCCCGGACTCGGTCTTCGTCGAGGACACCATGGTGGTCTACGACCGGACGGCGGTGATCGCCCGGCCGGGCGCGGACTCCCGCCGGCCCGAGACCGAGGCGGCCGAGAAGGCGGTCGCGGGGCTCGGGTACTCCGTGGTCCACGTCGAGGAGCCGGGCACCTTCGACGGCGGCGACATCCTCAAGGTCGGCAGCACCGTGTACGTCGGCCGCGGCGGCCGCACCAACGCCGACGGGCTCCGCCAGCTCCGCGCGGCCCTCACGCCGCTGGGCGCCACGGTGGTGGGCGTTCCGCTGACCAAGGTGCTGCACCTCAAGAGCGCGGTCACGGCCCTGCCGGACGGCACCGTGATCGGGTACCCGCCGGTGGTCGACGACGCCTCCCTGTTCGAGCGCTTCCTGCGCGTGCCCGAGGAGGCCGGCTCCCACGTCGTGCTGCTTGGGGACGACCGGCTGCTGATGGCCTCCAGCGCGCCCCGCTCAGCCGAGCTCTTCGCCGACCTGGGGTGGACTCCGGTGCCGGTCGACATCGGCGAGTTCGAGAAGCTCGAGGGGTGCGTGACCTGTCTGTCGGTGCGGCTGCGAGCGACCGGCTGAGCGTGCCGCCACAGATCCGCCTCGTGGCGACGGACCTCGACGGCACGCTGCTGCACCCCGACGGGACGGTCACCGACCGGACGCGCGCCGCGCTGAGCGCGGTCGAGGCCCGCGGGGTGACGGTCGTGTTCGTGACCGGCCGGCCGGTCCGCTGGATGGACGAGCTCTGGCAGCACGTCGGCGACCACGGCCTCGCCGTCTGCTCCAACGGCGGGATCGTGTACGACGTCGCACGGCACGTCGTACGCGAGGCCCGCCCGCTCCCGGTCGACACCGGCCGCGCGGTGGCCCGGCTGCTCCGGGAGGGCATCCCCGGCACCACGGTCGCCGTCGAGCGGACGACCGGGTTCGCCAAGGAGCCGGAGTTCATGGAGCGCTACGCCCTGCCCGGCGACCTGGTCGTGGCGCCGGCCGACGAGCTGTTCGACGAGACCACCGTCAAGCTGCTCGCCCGCCACCAGGAGATGGATCCGCAGAGGTTCTGGGCGGAGGCCGACCGGCTGGTCGGCGACCTGGTCACCACCACGTGGTCGTCGGTCGGTGCCCTGGTGGAGATCAGCGCCGCGGGGGTGACCAAGGCGAGCACCCTGGCGTTGCTGTGCGAGGAGCTCGGCATCGCCGCGGACGAGGTCGTCGCGTTCGGCGACATGCCCAACGACCTGGCGATGCTCGAGTGGGCGGGGACGTCGTACGCCATGGCCAACGCCCACCCCAGCGTCCTCGAGCTGGCTGGACGGACGGCGCCCTCGAACGAGGACGACGGCGTCGCCGCGGTTCTCGAAGAGCTCTTCGGGCTCTCACCTGATGGCGCGTCCCCTTCCGAAACAGGAGATAACGCGCAAGACTCGGCCTCCTAGCGCCTCGAGAGGAGTCGGCGGATGGCAGCATCGGACGCGGTCGGAGCCACCCGTGAGGCACTGACCGCGCTCGCCGCGGCAGTGCTGCGGATCCGCAACGAGTACGGCGACACGCTCGGCGTGCGCCGCCTGACCGCCGACGTCGACCGGCTCAACGAGTCGCTGGACAACCTCGGCGACCCCCAGCCGGGCCACCGTCCGGCGCTCCATCCGGACGAGATGGTGCTGATCCCCGACGACCCCTACGACGAGAGCATGTGGCAGGACGCGCAGTCGGAGAGCCAGCACGTCACGTGAAGCGCCCGTGAAGCGCCCGGTGACGAGCACAGTGACCCGCAAGTAGAGGAGACCGAATGTCGCTCGGCGTCCGCAGTCCCGGCCGCGCCCAGCTCCAGCCCCGCACCCTGCGCCAGGACCGGTGGTGGCTGACACCGCTCGTCTACGGACTCACCCTCGCCGTTGTCGGCATCTACCTGCTCTACGCGGTGCTCATCAACCGCGACTACTTCTGGGAGCCGTACATCTCCCCGATGTACTCCCCGTGCCTGACCGCCAACTGCGTTGCGGGCAGCGGCTGGGGCTGGTTCCCGAGCATCAGCCCGGTCACCCCGGCGCTGATCATCATCGTCTTCCCGGCCGGCCTGCGAGCGACCTGCTACTACTACCGCAAGGCCTACTACCGCTCCTTCTTCCTCTCCCCACCGGCGTGCGCGGTCGCGGAGCCGCGCAAGCGCTACAAGGGGGAGAGCAGGTTCCCGCTGATCGTGCAGAACGTGCACCGCTGGTTCTTCTACATCACGCTGATCTTCAACTGCATCCTCACCTACGACGCGGTGATCGCGTTCCGTGACCACCAGGGCAACTGGGGCCACATGGGGCTCGGCACGCTGGTGCTGGTCGTCAACGCGGTCCTGCTGTGGCTCTACAACATGTCCTGCCACTCCTGCCGGCACGCGGTCGGTGGCCGGCTGCGGCACTTCTCCAAGCACCCGATCCGCTACCGGCTGTGGAGCCAGGCCACCCGGCTCAACGCCTACCACCCGCAGATCGCTTGGGCGTCGCTGGTGTTCGTCGCGCTGACCGACCTGTACGTCCGGCTGGTGGCCAGCGGGACGATCACCGACCTGAGGTTCTTCTGATGACTTCGACAGGCTCGACCACCGGGGGCGACGAGCGGCACCCGATGACCGGCAACCGGATGGACTCCCGCGACGACACGGGCTACGAGCGCCACGCCTACGACGTCGTGGTGATCGGCGCGGGCGGGTCGGGTCTGCGTGCCGCGATCGCCGCGCACGACGCCGGCGCCCGGGTGGCCGTCGTCTGCAAGTCCCTGCTGGGCAAGGCGCACACCGTGATGGCCGAGGGCGGGATCGCGGCGTCGATGGGGAACCTCTACCCCGAGGACAACTGGCAGGTGCACTTCCGCGACACCATGCGTGGAGGGAAGATGCTCAACAACTGGCGGATGGCCCAGCTGCACGCGCAGGAGGCGCCCGAGCGGGTGCTGGAGCTCGAGGAGTGGGGCGCGCTGTTCGACCGCACCCCGGACGGCCTGATCTCGCAGCGGGACTTCGGCGGTCACCGCTACGCCCGGCTCGCGCACGTCGGCGACCGCACCGGCCTGGAGATGATCCGCACCCTCCAGCAGCACACGGTCGCCCTCGGCATCGACGTCTTCATGGAGTGCACGGTCACCGACATCTTCAAGGACGGCGGCAGGGTCTCGGGCGCGTTCGCGTACTGGCGGGAGACCGGCCGCTTCGTGATCTTCGACGCGCCTGCCGTCGTGCTCGCGACCGGCGGGATCGGCAAGTCCTACCAGGTGACCTCCAACTCCTGGGAGTACACCGGTGACGGGCACGCGCTGGCGATGAAGACCGGCGCCTCGCTGATCAACATGGAGTTCGTCCAGTTCCACCCCACCGGGATGGTCTGGCCGCCGTCGGTGAAGGGGATCCTGGTCACCGAGTCGGTGCGCGGCGACGGTGGAGCGCTGAAGAACTCCGAGGGCAACCGGTTCATGTTCGACTACATCCCGGAGTACTTCAAGGCGGAGACGGCCGACTCCATCGAGGAGGCCGAGGGCTGGTACACCGACAAGACGAACAACCGCAGGCCCCCCGAGCTGCTGCCCCGCGACGAGGTGGCCCGGGCGATCAACTCCGAGATCAAGGCCGGCCGCGGCTCACCGCACGGCGGGGTCTTCCTCGACATCGCCTCCCGCCGCGACGCGGAGTTCATCAAGCGCCGGCTGCCCTCGATGTACCACCAGTTCAAGGAGCTGGCGGACGTCGACATCACCAAGGAGCCGATGGAGGTCGGGCCGACCTGCCACTACGTCATGGGCGGCGTCGAGGTCGACGCCGACACCGAGCAGAGCATCGTGCCGGGGCTGTACGCCGTCGGCGAGGTGGCCGGCGGCATGCACGGGTCCAACCGGCTGGGCGGCAACTCGCTGTCCGACCTCCTGGTGTTCGGTCGCCGGGCGGGTCACAACGCCGCCTACTACGTGCACCGTCTCAAGGGTGAGCGTCCGAGCGTGCAGGAGTCCGACGTACGACGGGCAGCGGAGACCGCGCTCGCGCCGTTCGAGATCGAGGAGGGGGCGGAGAACCCCTACACGATCCAGAAGGACCTCCAGGACGTCATGCAGCGGCTGGTGGGGATCATCCGCAAGCGGGAGGAGCTCGAGGAGGCGCTCGTCGAGATCGACAAGCTCAAGGAGCGCGCCAAGAAGCTCGCTGTCGAGGGGCACCGGCAGTACAACCCCGGCTGGCACCTCGCCATCGACCTGACCAACCAGCTGATCGTCTCCGAGTGCATCGCCAAGGCCGCGCTGGAGCGCGAGGAGTCCCGCGGCGGGCACACCCGCGACGACTTCCCGGCAGCCGACGACAGCTGGGGCCAGGTGAACCTCGTGCTGACCCTGGCCGGCGGCGACTTCTCCGCACCGGTCGACCTGAAGCGCCAGCCGCTGCCGGTGATGCCCGACGACCTCAAGGAGCTGTTCTGACGTGAGCTACGACCTGAAGATGCGGGTCTGGCGGGGAGACTCGAGCGGTGGCGCGCTCGGCGACTACACCGTCGAGGTCGAGGAGGGCGAGGTCGTCCTCGACGCGATCCACCGGCTGCAGGCCACCCAGGCCGGCGACCTCGCCGTGCGGTGGAACTGCAAGGCCGGCAAGTGCGGCTCGTGCAGCGCCGAGGTGAACGGGCGCCCGCGGCTGATGTGCATGACCCGGCTCTCCGACTTCGACCAGCAGGAGACGATCACGGTGACGCCGGTGCGGACCTTCCCGGTGATCCGTGACCTGGTCACCGACGTCTCCTACAACTACGAGAAGGCCAAGCAGGTCCCGGCGGCCAAGCTCACGCCCCGCGACCCCGACGGCAAACGCCGGATGATGCAGGTCGACGTCGAGCGCGGCCAGGAGTTCCGCAAGTGCATCGAGTGCTTCTTGTGCCAGAACGTCTGCCACGTCATCCGCGACCACGAGGAGAACAAGCAGGCGTTCGCCGGCCCGCGGTTCTTCCTGCGCTACGCCGAGCTGGACATGCACCCGCTCGACACCAACGACCGGCGCAAGCTGGCCCAGGACGCGGCCGGCATCGGGATGTGCAACATCACCAAGTGCTGCACCGAGGTGTGCCCCGAGGGCATCCACATCACCGACAACGCGATCATCCCCATGAAGGAGCGAGTGGTGGACCGCAAGTACGACCCGGTCACCTGGCTCGGCTCGAAGATCCGGCGTCGAGACCAGCGCGACGAGGTCTGACGATGACGCTCCTGCCGAACGACGAGGTCGACCGCGCGCTCGCCGAGGACCTGACCGCCTGGCACCGCGACGGCGACGTGATCACCCGTCAGGTGGAGGCGTCCTCGTTCCTCGACGGCATCGCGCTGGTGCAGCGGGTCGCCGAGCAGGCCGAGGAGCTCGACCACCACCCGGACATCGACATCCGGTACACCACGCTGACGTTCTCCCTCTCCACGCACTCGGCCGGTGGCCTGACCGGCAAGGACCTCGAGCTCGCCGGCCGGATCGACCGCCTCGCCGAGCCGGGGAGGACCTAGCCCACCCCGGCGTCCGCGGTCACGCCCGCACCTCCGCCTCCGTCGAGCTGGGGGCCTGCGGGCCGGTAGGCAGAACGCGCCACAGCACCGTGTAGAGCAGCGCGGCGACCGCGAACCCGACCAGGAAGGTGATGTCGCCGACGGCGGGGTGCGCGGACGGTACGACGCCGACGTACTTGGTCTGGTTGGAGAAGAGGTAGATCGAGATCGCGATGCCGACGGCCATCGCGATCGGCCCGGCCCAGTTGGTGTGCTGAGGATCGAGTGCGGTCGCGGTGATGTCGGTGCGGCGCCGCAGGAAGCGGTCGACCAGCACGACGCCGAGCCAGGGGCCGATCCAGTAGGCGATGATCAGCAGGAAGTTCTCGTAGTTGACCTGTGGGTTCTCGAGCGCCACCAGCGCCAGGACGAACCCGAGCACGCCGAAGACGGTCGCGACCGCGGCGCGGGCCCGGCGCAGCGGGAGCCGGATGCCGAGGGCGAGGAACGACATCGCGCCGGAGTAGATGTTGAGCACGTTGGCGCACACCGCACCGACGGCGATGCAGAGCAGGGTCAGGTCGCCCAGCCAGGTCGGCATCAGGCCGGTGTAGGCACCCGGTGCCACGTCGGCGGCCTTGCCGGCCCCGCTCACCATGGCGGCGCCGCCGCACTCCAGCAGCACGCAGGAGACCAGCAGCCCCAACGCGGCGAAGAGGCCGACTCGCGACCGGTCGGTGGTGGCCGGAAGGTAGCGGGTGTAGTCGGAGGCGTAGGGGTTCCAGCCGCAGGCGTAGCCGAACGCCGCCGCCGCCTCGATCAGGAACCCTCCCGAGGTGGGCAGCGGGAAGCCGGGGTCGATCCGTGCGGCGCCGGGGTGCGACTTGCTGAACACGACGACCAGGCCGACGAGGAAGATGACGGCCAGCACCGGTCCGGCGTACCGCTCGAACGCCTGCACCAGGTTGTGGCCGTAGAAGGCGATGGCCAGCTGAGCGGCCACCACGATCAACAGGCACAGCCAGTCCGGGAGCGCGGAGATCAGCACGTGCAGCGCCAGCGCGCCGCTGACGCTGTTGACCGCGAACCAGCCGATGCCGGCGATCACCGCGTTGATCCCTGCGGGGAGGATGTTGCCGCGGTACCCGAAGCCGACTCGGCTGAGCACCATCTGGCACAGCCCGGACGGCGGCCCCCAGGTCGAGAGCACGCCGTGTGTCGCCGACCCCAGGACGGTGCCCAGCACGATGGCTGCCACGGACTGCCAGAAGGTGAGCCCGAACGCCAGCGGCCCGAGGATGCCCACGGCGATCGTGGCGAACTCCAGGTTCGGCGAGCTCCACGTCCACAGCAGCTGGCCGGGCCGGCCGTGCCGCTCGCTGGCCGGGACGATCTCGACGCCTCCCGGCTCCACAGCAGCGGTCCTACCGCCGTAGTGCTCGGCCGCGATCGGGTTGAACTCAGAGGTGGGTTGGCTCACAGGAGCAGTGTGCTGCCCGATCGGCCGTCCCGCTAGAGGTACATACCGCCGCGGCCCGGCTCCTCGCCCGGCTGCCCGTGGTGCTCGCCCGGATGGGGCATCTGGCCACCCGGGAGGACGCCTGGCGGCAGCGCACGGCGCATCTGCTCGAGCTGGGCGCGGGCGGCGACCTGCTGGGCGTAGATCGCGGTCTGGATGCCGTGGAACAGCCCCTCGAGCCAGCCGACGAGCTGGGCCTGGGCGATCCGCAGCTCCGCCTCGGACGGGGTCTCGGAGCTGAACGGCAGCGACAGCCGCTCCAGCTCCTCGACGAGCTCGGGCGCGAGACCGGCCTCGAGCTCCTTGATCGACGACTCGTAGATGTCGGCGAGCCGCGCCCTGCTCGCCAAGTCCAGCGGCGCCGACTTCACCTCGTCGAGCAGCTGACGG
>Ga0308176_10001640_pt1 | contig 14125 bp, 12 predicted proteins | sample PhyCR2_3_FD_203890 | JGI IMG/M metagenome (GOLD analysis project Ga0308176, IMG submission 203890) | Soil microbial communities from UC Gill Tract Community Farm, Albany, California, United States - DLSLS.C.R2 | ecosystem: Environmental > Terrestrial > Soil > Agricultural land | place: USA...
GCTTGCCAACGCCGCCTTCCTGCTGGCCGTCGTCCTGCCGCTGCTGGTGCGGCGCCGGTATCCCGCCGCGGTACTCGCGGCCGTCTTCGTCGCCCAGGGCGCGTGGGTCGCCCTCTATTACCACGGGACCCACCAGCCTCCCTTCGAACCCTTTGCTGCCGGCGTCGTCGCCTGCTTCGCGCTCGGCTACCACGCGGAGGAAGAGGAGCTGCGGGTGGGGGTCGCGATCTTCGCCCTCGCCGTCGTGGGCACCGCGATCGACCTGGCGATCGGCGGGTCGACGGTCGGCAACGCTGCCCCGGCGCTTCTCTGGTGGGCCGGCGCGATCGTCCTCGGACGGATCCTGAGGAGCCGGCAGACGCTCGTCGACCTGCTCCGGGAGCGATCGAATCGGCTGGAGCGCGACCGAGAGCACGCGGTCGCCGAAGCGGCAGCAGAGGAACGCGCCAGGATCGCCCGCGAGCTGCACGACGTCATCGCCCACTCGGTGAGCCTGATCGTCGTGCAGGCCGGGGCGGAGCGCAGGCTGCTCTCCGCCGAGGAGCAGCGCACGGCGCAGACGCTGGAGACGATCGAGGACTCCGGACGCGAGGCGCTGACCGAGCTGCGGCGGCTGTTGGGAGTCCTGCGGGTGCCGTCCGAGGACAGGTTGGCCCCCCAGCCGGGGCTCGGCCGCCTGCCCGACCTCCTCGCGGAGTCGGCAAAGACCGGGCAGCGGGTCGACCTCGACGTCTCCGGCAGCCCGGTGGAGCTCGCGCCCGGACTCGACCTCACCGCCTACCGGATCGTGCAGGAGGGGCTGACGAACGCCCGAAAGCACGCGCCCGGGATGCCGGTCGCAGTCGCGCTGAGATGGGAAGAGCGCCTGTTGGAGCTCGAGATCCAAAACGAGGAGTCGGACTCACCCGCCGCGCGGAACGGCACCGGCCACGGCTTGATCGGGATGCGTGAACGGGTGGCGATGTACGGGGGCAGCCTCGAATCGGGGTCGATCGACGGAGCCCGCTTCCGCATCCGCGCGCGCCTGCCGATCGAGGGGCGGGCAGGGGCTTGAGCATCCGGGTCCTGGTCGTCGACGATCAGCAGCTGGTCCGCGCGGGGTTCGTCAAGCTGCTCGAGTCCGAGCCCGACGTGCAGGTGGTTGGCGAAGCCGCCGACGGCAGGGAGGCGGTCGAGGCGGCATCCCGAACCCGCTGCGACGTCATCCTCATGGACATCCGGATGCCGAACCTCGACGGGCTGGAGGCAACGCGGCGGATCTGTGCGAAGCCCGACCCCCCTCGCGTCCTAGTTCTCACCACCTACGACCTCGACGAGTACGTCTTCGAGGCTCTGAAGGCGGGCGCTGCGGGGTTCCTGCTGAAGGACGCCCCCGCGGACCAGCTCCTCGCCGGCATCAAGATCCTCGCGGCGGGGGAGGCGCTGCTCGCACCCGCCATCACCCGGCGGCTGATCGAGGAGTTCGCCCGCAGGCCGGCGCCGCCCCCGGAGGGGCCTCCCGAGCTCGCGGAGCTGACGCCGAGGGAGCGGCAGATCCTGGCGCTGATGGCGAGCGGTCTGAGCAACGCCGAGATCGCAGACGAGCTGGTGCTGGCGGAGTCGACGATCAAGAGCCACGTCGGGAGCATCTTCATGAAACTGGATCTGCGCGACCGAGTCCAGGCGGTGGTCCTGGCCTACGAGACTGGCCTGGTCCGGCCGGGCGGCTAGGGAGGCGCTTCAGCCGGATCGGCCGGCGTCGGTCGACGCCGCGCCCGTCCGAGGCTCCAGCACTACGATCGGGATCTGGCGGCGGCCGGCCTGCACTCGATAGAACTCGTAGCTGGGGAAGACGCCGACGAGGGCGCGCCAGAGGAGCTCGCGCTCCTCGCCGGCGGCGACGCGCGCGCGAACCGGGCGGACGTGAGGGCCGACCTGGATCGTCGTCTCGGGATTGGCGCGCAGGTTGTGGAACCAAGCCGGGTTGGTCGGCTGGCCGCCCTTCGACGCCGCGACCGCGATCGCGTCGCCGACGTCCCTGTAGATGAGGGGCGAGGTGCGCCGCCGGCCGCTCATGCGTCCCCGGTGGTCGACCAGGGCGATGCGCGCCTCGGGCCAGCCCGGCAGGTGGCCGCCGATCCGCCCTCCAGACCAGCGGTAGAGGGCGACGTGGATCCGCGTCGCGCGCCGCCCGAGGTAGAGGCCGCGCCGGTTCGCCGCCTCCGAGAGCCGCGCCGTCAACCGGGCGAAGGAGGAGGGCGCTGTCTCAGTCCCAGCCACGGAAGCGGATCGTACGGCCGGCCGGGGCCGACCGTATGCCCAATATGGTTTGCGCATGGAGGACGCCCTTCCCCGCTACCTCGCCGCCTCCGAAGCGGGCGACGTCCACGGGATCGGAGGGACGCTCGCCGACGACGTCGAGGTCGTCTCGCCGATCTCGGGCCGGATGGTCTTCCGCGGAAGGGACGACGTCGAATTCCTGCTCGGCGCCGTCTACGGCAGCCTCAACCATCTGCGCTGGACGGAGACGATCGGCGAGGGCTCCCACCGCGTCTCCCTGGCCGAGGCGCGGCTGGGCGGGGTGCGGATGACCGACGCGATGGTCTTCGAGCTGGGCGAGGACGGGCTGATCCGCAGGATCAGCCCTCACCTGCGGCCCTGGCTCGCGCTCACTCTCTTCGCCCTGGTGCTGGGCCCGAAGGTCGCTCGCCGTCCCGGCATGATCTGGCGCGCGCTGGCAGGCTGAGCCGCCGGTCGACCCGCTCCCAAGGACCGCATCCCGTCGCCACCGGCCTGGCGAGCATGACGCTTGGGATCGCGCCGAGCTCGGGGCAGCCTCGATAGCCGATCACGCCGGCAACCAGATGGGAGATGCCGAACCAGGTGGGCACGATCGCCAGGGGCCAAAGGGCGATGCGGCCTGGCGCCTGACGCGTCGCCAAGCTGCCGGCGACCGCCAGGAAGCCGAGGCCCGCGACGAAGCGCGCTCCGCGCGCCGGGCCGGGCATCCCGCTTTGCCGAATGGCGCAGGTCGGATCCCCACCGGACTCGGCTGCGGCTTGCGGTGAGGTGGTCATGTTCGCTCCTTTCACTCGAGTAGGAGCGGTCTACAACCTCCAGTAAGGTCGAAGTCAAGCGATGACGGCCGGCGACGAAGACCTGCTCCCGATCGGCGAGGTCGCGCGGCGCCTCGGCGTCACCGCCTCCACCCTCCGCTACTGGGAGGGAATCGGGTTGCTGCCGCCGCCCGAGCGCCTCGGGGGCAAGCGGCGCTACGACGCCGAGGCCCGCCGTCAGGCGGAGCTGGTCGTCAGCGCCAAGGGGGCCGGCTTCACGCTCGCCGAGATCCGGGTCATCCTCGCCGGCTCCGCCCGCAAGGCTCCCCCTTCTCAGATCTGGCGCGGGCTCGCGGCCCGCAAGCTGCCGGAAGTCGAACGCGCACTCGAGCGGGCGAGCTCGATGAAGGGGATCCTCGAAGCGGGCATCCGCTGCGAGTGCCTCACGCTCGAAGACTGCCTCCTCGGCGGTTCCTGAGCGCGATGTCGGCCGAGACGGGCTCGGTCCGGGTCTCCGTCGGGGTGGTCGGCGACTACGACCCCGGTTTCCCGCCGCACCCGGCCACCGATGCGAGCCTGCGTCACTCCGCCGCCCGCCTCGGCGTCGAGCTGGAGACCCGCTGGCTGGGCACTCGCTCACTGGAGAGCGCGGACGTCGCGCAGATCGCCTCCCACGACGCCCTGCTGTGCGCCCCGGGAAGCCCCTACCGCAGTCTCGACGGCGCCCTGTGGGGGGTGCGGGTGGCGCGGGAGCACGATCTGCCCTTCCTCGGCACCTGCGGCGGATTCCAGCACGCCGTGATCGAGTACGCGCGCAACGTGCTCGGCTTCGAGGACGCCCAGCATGCCGAGTACAACCCCTACGCGTCGAAGCTGTTCATATCCGAGCTGGCCTGCTCGCTGGCCGGGCAGACGATGGAGGTGCGGCTGGCACCCGACTCCCGCGCCGCGAGCCTCTACGGCGCGACCCGCACGCGCGAGCGCTACTACTGCGACTTCGGCCTCAATCCCGAGCACCGGGCCGCCCTGGAAGCGGGCGGTCTCAGGGTCTCCGGCAGCGACCAAGACGGAGAGGCGCGGGTGCTCGAGCTCCCCGGGCACCGCTTCTACCTGGCGACCCTCTTCGTGCCGCAGAGCCGCTCCTCGCCGGATGCGCCGCACCCGCTGCTGACCGGCCTCCTGCAGGCTGCCGTGGACGGGCGGAGAACCGGCATTAGCCCGAGCTCCTCGACAGCGGCGCCTGGACCGTAATCGCGAGGAGAGGTTCCGCCGCCAGGCGGGTATGGGAACGCCTGTGAGCACGATCGCGTCCGGGGAGTGCCTGAAAGACCGCTACCGGCTCGAGCGTCTGCTCGGTCGCGGCGGGATGGCGGCGGTGTGGCTGGGGCGCGACGAGGTGCTGGAGCGGCCGGTGGCGATCAAGGTCCTCTCCGACACGATCGCGAGCGACCCCGACTTCGTCGCCCGCTTTCGGCGGGAGGCTCGGGTGGCGGCGGGGCTCGCCCACCCGAACCTGGTGAAAGTGTTCGACTTCTCCGAGGAGGGCGAACGTCCCTATCTGGTGATGGAGTTCGTCCCCGGTGGCGACCTCGCCGCCCACGTCTCCAACGGCGAGCGCGTGGATTGCGAGAGGCTGGCGCAGGAACTGCTGGACGCGGTCGCCCACATCCACGACGCCGGCATCGTCCATCGCGACATCAAGCCGCAGAACATCCTGCTGGCGCCCGACGGGACGGTGAAGCTGGTCGACTTCGGCATCGCCCAGCCCCACGACGCTACCTCGCTCACCCAGACCGGGCTGGTGCTCGGCACCAGGCGATACGCCGCCCCCGAGGTGATGGAGGGCAAGCCGGCGACGCCTCGCTCCGACCTCTACTCATGCGGGATCGTCCTGCGCCACTGCCTCGGCGAGGGCCCGTCTTCGATGCGGTCGGTGGTCGAGTGGCTGACGCACCCCGACCCCGCGGCCCGAGCGGCCTCCGCCCGCCAGGCGCTATCGCTGCTGCGGCGCGATGGCCGCCTCGCCGGCGAGCCGACCGAGGCCTTCAGCCCGCTCGAGCCGACGCCGGTGGTCGCGTCGACTCCCGCCGCAACCGTCGCCGGCAGCCCGCGCGGCGGGCGGACGCGCGTCGCCGCGGCGGCCGGAGCCGTGGCATTCGTGGCCGCCGTCGCCGCGTTCGCCGTCTTCGCCTCGGGTGGCTCGGAGGAGAACCGGCAAGGGCCCGCCAAAGCTCGGGCGGCCGATCGCCCGGCCCAGCACCGGCGCGCCGAGGCCGACGCCGCGCCGGTGGAAGCCGTGCCGGCGGCCGAGGGCGATGATCCCGCGCGCGGCAGCGCCCTGAACGAAGAGGGCTACGAAATGATCCAAGCGGGCGAATACGAAGCCGCCGTCCCGGTGCTCGAAGAAGCCGTGCGCTCGTTCCCGGCCGGCACCGAAGAACTGTCCTACGCCTATGCGCTCTTCAACCTGGGCAACGCGCTGCGGCTGAGCGGCCACCCGGAGCAGGCGATCCCGGTGCTCGAACGCCGCCTCGAGATCCCCGACCAGGCGGCGACGGTTCAGCGCGAGCTGGAAGCCGCGCGCAGCGAAGCCGGCTGATCGGCGGTGCGGGCGATCCGCGCCACGGCCTCCTCCACCAGCGCCGGCGAGGTGCCTAGGTTGAGCCGCGCGAAGCCGGCCCCCTGTGGGCCGAACTGCGGCCCGGGGCTGAGCGCCAGGCGCCCCCGCTCGAGGATCGCCTCGGAGGGGTCGGGGCCCAGTCCGAGGTCGCGGAGATCCAGCCAGGCGAGGTAGCCGGCCCGCGGCGCCGTCCACCTCACCGCCGGCAGGCGCTCGGCGATCAGGCGGCCGAGCAGCTCGCGGTTGTGGTCGATCACCGCCAGCGCGTCGTCGAGCCACTGGTCGCCTTCGCGAAACGCGGCGACGGAGGCGATGGCGCCGTGGTGGCCGCAATGCGTGGCGCCGGCCGGCAGCCGCTCGACCACCTCTCGCGCGCGCTCGGAAGCGGTGACGATCTGGGCGCAGCGAAGCCCCGCCACGTTGAACGCCTTGGAGGCCGACGAGAACGCGATGCCATGCCGCGCGGCCTCCGCGGAGACCGCGAGGAAGGGGACGTGATCGGCGCCGGACAGGCTCAGCGGGGCGTGGATCTCGTCCGCCAGCACCCAGGCGCCATGCTGCGCGGCCGCCTCGGCGACCGCAGCCAGCTCCTCCCGGCTGGGGACGCTGCCGGTGGGATTGTGCGGGCTGCAGAGGAGCAGCGCCCTGGCTCCCTCGGCGAAGCACCGTCGGATCGCATCCAGGTCGAGCCCACCGGCGGCAAGCGGCGCTTCGGCCAGCTCGCAGCCGACCTCCTCGACGGCGGCGAAGAACGGGTGGTAGACGGGAGTGGTGACCACGACCCTCTGGCCGGGCGCGGTGAGCGCCCTGAGCACCGCGGTGATCGCGCTGACCACGTCGGAGCTGGGGAAGACCGCGGTCGGATCGACGCTCCAGCCGAGCCGGCTGGCCGCGAAGCGGGCGAAGGCCTCGCCGAGCCCGAGCGCCTCCGGGTGGGCGTAGCCGCAGTCGCCGCGACCGATCGCCTCCCCCAGCGCCCGCCTCACCGGCTCCGCGAGCGGGAAGTCCATCTCCGCAACCCAGGCGGGCAGGACGTCGTCCGGATAGCGTGCCCACTTCGCGCTGCGGCGCTGTCGCAGCTCCTCGAGCGAGAGCTCGGTGAAGGCTGGGTTGAGGTGCGCGTTCATCCGCGGGGAACTCTGCCAGGCTCGAGAGCTTGGCCGAGGAGCTTGACGCCGCGCTCGATCGCCGGCTCGGCAAGCGCGCCAAAGCCCAGCACCACGCCCGCCCGGCCGCCGGGCTCGAAGCGGTGCAGCGCCAGCGGCTCCAGCCCGACGCCGAGCGCCTGGGCGCGGGCGACGAAGCCAGCCTCCTCTACGCCGGGCGGCAGCTCCGCCAGCTCGTAGAGCCCGGCGGCGCCGCCCCCGAGGGAGAGCTCGGGGAGCCACTTGCCCAGGGCCGCGATCAGCGCCTCGCGACGGCGCTGGTAGCGCAGCCGCGAGCGGCGAATGTGGCGGTCCAGCTCGCCCCGCTCGATGAAGTCGCAGAGGGCGAGCTGGCCGATCGCCTCGCAGCCTCCGTCCTCCACCGCCTTCGCCGGCGCCAGCTGCCAGGCCAGCCACGAGGGAAGCAGCGCCCAGCCCAGCCTCAGCGCCGGGGCCAGCCGCTTGCTTGCCGAGCCGATGTAGGCGACCCGCTCGGGCGCCAGGCCCTGCAGCGCGCCGACCCCGGCGCGGTCGTAGCGGTACTCGGCGTCGAAATCGTCCTCCACGATCAGGTTCTCGCCCGCCTCGGCCCACTCGACGAGCGCGGCGCGGCGCTCGCTTCCGAGCAGGCTGCCGGTCGGGAACTGGTGGGCGGGGGTGACGACGACCGCCCTGGCGCCGCTCGCCTTCAGCTCGTCGACCAGCAGCCCTTCCTCGTCGACCCCGACCGCCACCACGCCGAGCCCGTTCTGCTCGGCGACGAGACGGTGGGGATGCCAGCCGGGGTCCTCCAGCGCGATCCGCTCGACGCCGGCCTCGGCCAGCCAGCGGCAGAGCAGCGAGAAGGCCTGGCGAAAGCCGGTGCAGACGACGATCTGCTCGGGGTCGGCAACGGTTCCGCGGACGCGGCCGAGGTAGTCGGCCAGCGCCTCGCGCAGCGCCGGCACGCCGCGCGGATCGGGATAGGCGGCGGCGTCGATCGGCGCCTGCCGCCAGGCTGCCCGCAGCGAACGCAGCCAGCGGTCGCGGGGGAAGCCGGCGAGATCGGGCAGCGCCGGATCGAAGCGGTAGGCGAAGCTCGGCTGCAGCGACTCGGCCCGCTGCCGCGGCCGCGCCGGCCGTACGCTCAGCGCCACCCGCACGGGCGCTCCCTGGCGGATCAGCAGGTAGCCCTCGGCCGCGAGCTGGCCGTAGGCCTCGCTGACGACGCCGCGGGAGACGCCGAGCTCGGCAGCCAGCGACCGGCTGGAGGGGAGGGCGACGCCGGCTGCCAGGGCGCCGGAGCGGATGCCCGCTCGTATCGACTCCTCGATCTGTTCGTGGAGCGCCGCCACCGCAGCGCGGTCGATCTGCAGGGCGAGGCCGGTCGCTCCAACTGGCTCACTACCAGAGTTCATTACTGGCTCTTTATAGCGAGCCAGTTCTCCTCTACCTTGGCTCCAGCGCGGAAGCGACCAAGGAACACCAGCGGATGGAGGTGGCGTGATGAGCCGGATCACGATCGTCGGAGGGGGCCTGGCCGGGTTGGTTGCCGCGATCTCCTGCGCCGAGCAGGGGGCGGAGGTCGTGCTCTTGGAGGCGCACGAGGAGCTGGGCGGCCGCGCCCGCAGCAGCGACGGCCCGTACAAGGCGAACCTCGGCCCCCACGTCATCTACAAGGACGGCCCGTTCTGGTCCTGGCTGCGCGAGCAGGAGATCCTGCCCCGCCACGCGAGCGTCCCGCTCGCGGGCCTGCGGTTCCGCTGGCAGGGCGAGATCCGCCGCATGCCGCCGCTGGGGACGATCCCTTCGATCCTTCGCCTGCGCGGCCGCCAGGCACCCGTCGACCTGGACTTCCGCAGCTGGGTCGCCTCGCTCACTGACGATCGCACCGCCGACCTGCTCTCCTCGGCGGCCGGCGTCTACACCTTCCACCACGATCCCGGCGAGCTCTCCGCCGCCTTCGTCTGGGGCCACACCGTGCGGGTGCTGCTGAGCCCGCCGCCCACCGCCCGGTACGTGATCGGCGGCTGGAGCACCCTGGTCGCGGCGCTGGAGGGACGGGCCCGCGGGCTCGGCGTCGCGATCGAGCTCGGCCACCGGGTCGAGCGCCTGCCGGAGGGCCCGGCGATCATCGCCACCGAGCTCGACCAGGCTCGCCAGCTGCTCGGCGACGAGTCGCTGAGCTGGCCGAGCGGCCACACCCTCTGCGTCGATCTCGGCCTGAAGCGGAAGCGCGGCGATGCCTTCGTCGTCTCCGACCTCGACGAATGCGGTTGGATCGAGCGCTTCACGGCCCCCGACCCGTCGCTCGCCCCGGCGGGGGAGGAGCTGGTCCAGGCACAGCTTCCGATCCGCCCGCAGGAGAGCACCGAGCAGGCGGCGCTGCGGCTCGAGCGTCTGCTCGACCTCGCCTATCCCGACCGCCACGAGCGCCAGACGTGGCACCGCCGCCAGACGATGAAGAGCCGCACCGGGGCACTCGACCTGCCGGGGAGCACCTGGCGGGACCGCCCCGCCGTGGACCGCGGCGACGGCGTCTTCCTCGCCGGCGACATGGTGGCCGCGCCCGGGCTCCTCTCGGAGGTCTCCTTCGCAAGCGCGGTGGAGGCGGGGCGGCTCGCGCTGGAGTCGGCCCGCAGCGCGCGGCCGAAGCTGCGCCGCGTAGCCTGACGGTCGCTCACGGCGCCCGGTTGCGCTTCCATTTGGGGAACAGGGGTGCGAACATACGTTCGTGTCCGTCGCAGCGAGAGACCGCCCCCTTGAAGAGGGTCCTCGCCGACGGCGGTGCCGGCGGAACTGCCTGCGTACCCGATCAACACGGTTCGCGCGGCATTCCAGCCACGAGTTGAGGTCATCTCTATGGACGCGGGGGCGGGGGGCGCATTCCCTTCCCTAGATGCCGCGGCGCGACGACCCCCAGATCGGCCTCGGCAGGGCCATCCGCGAGCTCCGGACCCAGGTCAAGCTCAGTCAGGAGGCGCTGGGGCTGCGGGCGGAAATCCATCCGACCTGGATCTCCCACCTCGAGTCGGGGCGGGTCAATCCGACCTGGGGCAACGTGCGGCGAATCGCCCGCGGCCTCCACGTCAGCCTCTCGGAGTTGGCGGCGCTTGCCGAGGACCTGGAGGCCCAGTACAGGCAGTGCCCGCCCCCCGACCCGCTGGGTGGGGGAGCATGATCAAGCAATATTTTGCTAGTTGAGCTAAACTCTATACTCAGATGTTCGTATCCGGGGGCCTTTGGACGGGCGCCTCTCGGACATCGAAAAGGGGGGCCGGCGTTTCTTGGCCGAGGCGCCGGCCTCTCCTCCCGTTTCCTCCGCCGCGCCCTGCGATTCTCGGAACCGTCCCAATCCTGATCGACCATCTCCGACGGCCATCCGTTCCGTCGGGAGACAGCACTCCTGTTTGATCAGCAGATTTGATACTGAACAGGAATTGCTGTTATGCTGCCGCCGCTCCGATCGATCCAGGGTTGCTGATCGATAGGCGCTCATAGCCAGCACCGGTGCCTTAATCGGTTAAAGGGACGGCGTTGTAAGCCGTAGATCCGGGTTCGAGCCCCGGCCGGTGCATTCGAGAAGCGATCGGATCGGACCTGGCTATGGGCGAGAACATCTTCGAGAGACTGGACGAGGTCGCCGCCGGCGACGAGGGTCCCCTCTGGGCGGCTCGGGCGCCGTACCGCCCGCAGGAGGGCTGCGACCTGATGCTCGTCCCGCGCTTGGAGGAGTGGCAGCGGGATGCGGAGGCGCGGCGGGCGCTGGACCGAATCGCCGCGGAGCCATGGGTCGCCGCGATCTCGCCGGAGCGGCCGCAGCCGGCGGTCAGGCTCGCGGACGAGTGGATCGAAGGCGCCGGCGCCGCGCTGGGCTCTGCGGGGGCCGAGGCTTCCCTCTCCGACCTCGCGGCCGGCGGGCGGTACGCGGTCTACTTCTGGGGCGCCAACACGACCAAGGCGCTGCACGTCGGCCACCTCCGCAACCTGGCGATCGGCAACGCCATCTCCGCTTCCCTCGAGCAGGCTGGCGCGACGGTGGAGAACCGCAGCCTGATCTGCGACGTCGGCCGCAGCATGGGGGAGGCGATGGCGGGCGTGGTGAGCCGCGGGGGCGGCGGCGAGAGCCCGGAAGGTGGCGAGAAGAGCGACCACTTCGTCGGTCTCTGCTACGCGGACTACGTCACCGCCAGCCGCAGCGTGGGCGAGCGGCGCACCGACGATCAGGCCGAGGACTCGGTCGCCCGCGAGTCCTCGATGTACCACGACCAGGCCGACGAGCTGATGATGCGGGTCCTCGGCGGCGACCAGGAAGCGCTCGAACTGTGGTCGAAGACGCGCTCTTGGGTGATCGCGGGGCAGCGCAAGACGCTGGCCCGGCTGGGAATCGCCTTCGACCGGGTGATCTTCGAGTCCGACTTCCTGCCGGAGGTCGCCGAGCTCACCAACCAGGGCCTGGCCGAAGGCAAGCTGAGCCGCCGTTGGGGCGACGACATGGTCGTCTACGAGACCGAGCGCGAGGAGCTCGAAGAGATGCCCCTGGTCCGCGCCGACGGCCTGCCGACCCAGCACATGCGCGCACTCGCCTATTGGGCCGCGGCGCCGGAGCTCGACGACGTCGTCTCCCTGCAGGTCTGCGGCAACGAGTGGTTCGCCCACGTCACCTGCCGACGCAAGCTGATCGACGAGCTCGAGGTCGCCAACGGCAACGGCAACGGCAGCGCCCGCGGCGGCGGCCCGCCGACCCACGATGTCTTCCACGGGATGGTGGCCAGGGAAAGCCGCTCGATCAGCTCCAGCAAGCGCACCGCGCTGCTGATCGACGACCTGGTCGAGTGGCTCGAGACCGAGCTCGAGTCCGATCCTGAGCGGGCGGCGGTCAAGCGCGCTCACCCCTCGGCCGAAGGGCTGGCGGCGCAGGTCGCGCTCGGCTGCTTCCTCCTGCAGCCGACCACGAAGGGGGTCGACTTTGCCCCCGAGAAGCTGCTGCGGCCCTGGCAGGGCAGCCTCGGCTGGGACCTGGCCCTCGCCCAGGCCCACGGTTCCTCTGCCGCAGCCGCAGGAGGGCGGCCGGCGGCGAACCTCGACTACCGCTTCGCCGTGGTGCAGTCGGAGATGTACCGCGTCCACCTGCGCAGCGCCGTGGAGAGCTTCGACGTGCTGCCGCTCTCGCGCTACCTCTCGCACCTCGCGCGCTGGTACCTGGAGGCTGAGCGGGCCCCGGAGGTCGGAGCGGTCGTGCGGCCGGTGATCGAACGGGGCCTGCGCGGGCTCGGCCTGGAGAGGGCCTCGTGAGAACCCTGCTCGTCGACAACCACGACTCCTACACCTACAACGTCTTCCACCTGCTGGCTGCCGCCGGCGGCGCGGAGCCGGAGGTTGTCAACAACGACGCGATCTCCTGGCGGGTGCTCTCGCGCCTGGACTTCGACGCCTTCGTCCTCTCGCCCGGGCCGGGCCGGCCGCAGCGCTGGCACGACTTCGGCGTCTGCCGCGACATCCTCCGCCACAGCGAGATCCCCGTGCTCGGCATCTGCCTCGGCCACCAGGGCATCGGCGACCTGCTCGAAGGCAGCGTCAGCAGCGCTCCCGTCCCGATGCACGGGCGGCTCAGCCGCATCCGCCACCTCGGCAGCGGCCTCTTCGCCGGCTTGCCGCAGGGTTTTTCGGTGGTCCGCTACCACTCGCTGGCGCTCACCCGGCCGATGGGCGCCGAGGGCTGCGAGGTCGCCTGGTCCGAGGACGGGGTGGTGATGGGAATCGAGCACCGCAGCCGGCCGATGTGGGGGGTGCAGTTCCACCCCGAGTCGGTCGCCACCGAGCACGGCCTGGCGATCGCCGAGAACTTCTACGCGATGGCCGAGCGCCATCGCCGCGGAAGCCCGAAGCCCCGCCGGCGGGCCGCTGCGCCTAGCCCAGGAAGGCGCGGCGGCTCGTCGGCGGAGCGCGAGGCGGGCCTCGAGTTGCGGTCGCGGCGGATCGAGGGAGAGGCGCCGACCGAGTTCCTCTACGAACGGCTCTTCGCCGCGGCCGAGTGCTCGTTCTGGCTGGACAGCGCCGACGCGCCGACCTGGCTGGCGCAGGCCTCCTATCTCGGCACCACCGCCGGGCCGGACCGCTGCCTGCTGCGCTACGACGTAGATGCGGGCACGGTCTCCGCTCGCCGCGGCGGCGTCGAGACGGTCGAGCACAAGTCGATCTTCGAGGTCCTCTCTCGGGAGATGGAGCGGATCGCGGTGGAGCCGCCGGAGGCGGTGGCGCGCGGGCTCGTCGGCGGCTACGTCGGCTACCTGGGCTACGAGTGCAAGGCCGACTGTGGCTCGCCCAACGTCCACAGCTCCGACCTGCCCGACGCGGCGCTGATGCTCGCCAACCGGGTGGTCGCCGTCGACCACACACACGGCTGCACCCATCTCTTCGCGCTCTGCCGCGGCGAGGATCCCGAGGCCGAGTTGTGGCTGGACGCGGCGGAGGCGCTGGTTCGCGAGACGATCGCCGACCCGCCTGCCGAGTCGCCGTTGCAGCCGCCAAGCGATCCGGGCGGCCACGTCGCCTTCCGCAGCGGTCGGGGCCGCCGGCGCTACCTCGCCGACATCGAGCGCTCGCAGGCAGAACTGGAAGCGGGCGAGTCCTACGAGGTCTGCCTCACGGACCAGTTCTCCACCGACGCCAGCCCCGACCCGCTCGCGCTCTACCGCCAGCTGCGCCGCAGCAACCCATCGCCCTTCGCCGCCCTCCTGCGCTTCGGCGAGCTGGCGGTGGTCAGCTCCTCGCCGGAGCGGTTCCTCTCCGTCGGGCGCGACCGGCGGGTGATGGCGCGGCCGATCAAGGGCACCGTGTCCCGCAGCCCCGACCCAGCCGAGGACGCGGCCCGGCGCGCGGAGCTGGCCGAGGACGAGAAGACCCGCGCCGAGCACCTGATGATCGTCGACCTCCTGCGCAACGACCTCGGCCGCGTCTGCGACGTCGACAGCGTCCGTGTCCCCGACCTGATGGTGGTCGAGCCCTACGCCACCGTCCACCAGGTCGTCTCGACGATCGTCGGCCGCCTCGAGGACCGCCGCAACCCGGTCGAGTGCGTCCGCGCCTGCTTCCCGGGTGGCTCGATGACCGGTGCCCCCAAGGAGCGGACGATGGAGATCATCGACGGCCTCGAGGCCGAGGCACGCGGCGTCTACTCGGGATCGATCGGCTATTTCGGCGCCGACGGCTCGACCGACCTCAACATCGTCATCCGCACCGTCGTGATGCGGCCCGGCCGCACGACGATCGGTGCCGGCGGGGCGATCGTCATGCAGTCGGATCCCGAGGAGGAGTTCGAGGAGATCCTGCTGAAGGCCCGGGCG
>Ga0308176_10001642_pt1 | contig 14120 bp, 8 predicted proteins | sample PhyCR2_3_FD_203890 | JGI IMG/M metagenome (GOLD analysis project Ga0308176, IMG submission 203890) | Soil microbial communities from UC Gill Tract Community Farm, Albany, California, United States - DLSLS.C.R2 | ecosystem: Environmental > Terrestrial > Soil > Agricultural land | place: USA...
TGCGGCTGGCCAGCGCCCAGGTGGCCGCCTCGCGGTCCGTCTCGCCGAGATCGCCGCCGCCGGCGCGGGCGATCTCGCTCAACGCCTCGCCTTCATGGATCAGCACCACCGCCGGCGCCTGGAACAGGCGCGCCAGCGCTTCGGCGCTGGCTTGCGCGGCGCCCTTTCGCCCGGCGACCGCCACCAAGGTGCGGGCCAGCTGCTGTAGGGTCGTGGCCTGGTCGCCGGCGCGGGCGGCCTCCAGCGCGCGGCGCCGCGACTGAGCGGCCACCGCGCTGATGATCGCCGCGGTGATCAGGAGAAGCGCCAGCGCCCACCAGTTGGCCGGGTCGGAGACGTTCAGCGTGTAGCGCGGCGCGATCAGGAAGAAGTTGTAGGCCAGCACGCCCAGGATCGCCGCCAGCAGCGCCGGGCCCCAGCCGAAGCTGACCGCAGCCACCACCACCGGCAGCACGAACACCAGCGACAGATTCGGCACCTTCTGCAGCTGGTCGACCACCACCGCGAGGATTGTGGCGGCGACGACCAGGCCGACCGAGGCGCCATAGCCTACCGCCGGGTGCAGCCGCCTCTGCGGCGGCGCGATCGCCTGCGGGCCGGATTCGCTCATGGCGCGCTCCTTTCGGCGCTGTCCACCGGGGCCAACAAAAGGCCCCGCCGCCCCTGGAGCGCAAGCGATGTCGGCCCTGCAAGCTGCACAACCACATCGAATCTTTATGGCGCTCGGCGCGAGAAGCCCGGCCGATCATCATGCCGGACTCGTCCGCCATCCCTGCCTCGAGCACTGCGGCCGAGCCGGCGCACATTGCGCCGCGTGGACGGAAAGCCTTCCTCGCGCTCGCGCTGGGGTCCGCGGGCGTGGTCTACGGCGACATCGGCACCAGCCCGCTCTACGCGTTCCAGAAGTCGATCGCCCACCTGGCGCGCGCCGGCCATGCGGTCGCGGCGGCCGACGTCATCGGCGTGTTGTCGCTGATGCTCTGGACGCTCGTGGTGATCGTGACGCTCAAGTACGTCGGCGTCCTGATGCGCTTCGACAACCGCGGCGAAGGCGGCACGCTCTCGCTGATGGCGCTCGTGCAGAAAGCCGGCGGGAGGGGCGCGGGCCTGATCATCGCCATCGGCATGATCGGGGCCGGAATGTTCTTCGGCGACGCGGTGCTGACGCCGGCCATCTCGGTGCTCTCCGCCGTGGAAGGTCTGGAGATCGTGAACGGCCTGCAGGGCCGGATCGAGCCCTTCGTCGTGCCGCTTGCGCTCGTGGTGCTGGTCGGCCTGTTCGCGATCCAGCGCCGCGGGCCGGGCGGCCTCGGGCGCTGGTTCGGGCCGGTCTGCGCCGTGTGGTTCGTGGTCATCGCCGCCCTGGGCGCCGCGGCGATCGTACGTGCGCCGCAGGTGCTGGCGGCCGTCAATCCGCTGCCCGGCCTGGCGCTGCTGGGCCGACACCCTGTCATCGCGCCGGCGCTGCTGGGCTCGGTGTTCCTGACCGTCACCGGCGCCGAGGCGCTCTATGCCGACATGGGCCACTTCGGACGCGGTCCCATCCGGATGACCTGGCTGGGGCTCGTCTTCCCCTGCCTGATCCTGAACTACCTGGGCCAGGGCGCGCTGGTGCTGGCGCAGCCGGCGGCGGCCGACAACCCGTTCTTCCGCCTGGCGCCTGACTGGTTCCAGCTGCCGCTGGTGGCGCTGGCGACCGTCGCCACGGTGATCGCCAGCCAGGCCGTGATCTCCGGCGCCTTCTCCATGACCCAGCAGGCGGTGCAGCTGGGCCTGCTGCCGCGCGTGACCTTGAAGCCCACCTCCGAAGCCCACGCGGGCCAGATCTACGCGCCGCAGATCAACTGGATCCTGATGCTGGGCGTGGCCGCCCTGGTGCTGGGCTTTCGCTCCTCCGACGCCATGGCCAGCGCCTATGGCGTCTCGGTGGTCGGTGCGATGATCACCTCGTCCGTCCTTGCGGTCGTCGCGATCCATCGCCTGGGCCGCCGCCCGATCTGGCAGGCGGCGCTGGCCTTCTCGCCGTTCATCCTCGTCGAGGCCGCCTTCCTCGCCGCCAACCTCACCAAGGTGACCCACGGCGGCTACGTGCCGCTGGCCATCGGCGGCGGGTTGATCGTGATCATGCTGTCCTGGCGGCGCGGCGTGTCGCGGGTGGCCAAGGCCGAGCAGAACGACCTGCCGATCGCCGACGTGATCCCGATGCTGACCTCGCGCCCGCCGCTGAAGGCCCGCGGCGCGGCCGTGTTCCTGACCGCAGACCCGCACGCCGCGCCGGCCGCCCTGATGCACAACCTCAAGCACAACCAGGTGCTGCACGAGCAGGTGGTGCTGCTGACCGTGCGCGTCGCCAGCCGACCCCGCGTCCCCGACGACGAGCGCGTCGAGATCCAGGATCTCGCCGCGGGCTTCAAGGCGATGACCCTGTGGTTCGGCTTCATGGAGACGCCCAACGTCGCCAAGGGCATGGCGCTGGCCCGCGCCAAGGGCGTGAAATTCGACATCATGCGCACCTCGTTTTTCCTGTCGCGGCGCACGCTCCTGCCCAGGCGCGCCGCGGGTTTTGGCCACCTGCTCGACATCCTGTTCGTGTTCCTGAACCGCAACGCCGTGCGAACCGCCGACTTCTTCCAGATTCCGCCCTCTCGCGTGGTCGAACTGGGCGCCCAGGTCGCGTTCTGAACCCAAAGGGCTTCCCCTCGCCCCTCCGGTAGGCTGGGATAGATCCGGGCGCTCAAAAGAAGCGCCGGCCGCAGGGAGGATCGCGTGTTCCAGCGTGTGCTGATCGCCAACCGGGGCGAGATCGCCATCCGCATCGCCCGCGCCGCGGCCGGCCTGGGCGTGGCCACGGTCAGCGTCCACGCGGCCGCCGACGCCAAGGGCCTGCACACCCGCGTCACCGACGAGACCCGCCTGATCGGCGCACCGGGCGCCGATCCCGTTGGCGCCTATCTCGACATCGAGGCCCTGGTCGCCGTGGCTCAGGAGACCGGCTGCGACGCTGTCCACCCCGGCTACGGCTTCCTGTCCGAGAACGCCGCCTTCGCCCGACGCTGTCTGGCCGAGGGCCTCTGCTTTATCGGCCCCAGGCCCGAGACCCTGGACCTGTTCGGCGACAAGGTGGCCGCGCGCAGGCTGGCCGCCTCGCTGGACATCCCGACCGTCCCCGGCAGCGCCGCGGCGCTTACGACCGCCAAGGACGCCGCCAGGGCGGCGGGCGACATCGGCTACCCCGTGATGCTGAAGGCCGCGGCCGGCGGCGGCGGACGCGGCATGCGTCGGGTCGACAGCGAGGGCGAGATGGCCGAGTCCTTCGCCCGCTGCCAGGGCGAGGCCAAGGCGGCGTTCGGCGACGGGTCGATTTTCCTCGAGAAGCTGATCGAGCGGCCGCGGCACATCGAGGTGCAGGTGCTTGCCGACGCGAAGGGCGCGATCACCCACCTCTGGGAACGCGACTGCTCGGTCCAGCTCAGGAACCAGAAGGTCGTCGAGATCGCCCCGGCCGCCGGTCTCGCGCCGGCCCTGCGCGAGGCGATCCTCGCCGACGCTCTGAAGCTGGCGGCGGCCGGCGGCTACGTGAACGCCGGCACCGTGGAGTTCCTGGTCAGCCCGGAGATCGGCGCGCATTGGTTCATCGAGTGCAACCCGCGGATCCAGGTGGAGCACACGGTCACCGAGGAGGTGACCGGCGTGGACCTCGTCGAAGCCCAGTTCCGTATCGCCGCCGGCGAGACGTTGGCGGACCTCGGCCTCGCCGATGCGCCGCCGGCCCGCGGCTTCGCCGTCCAGGCGCGCATCACCGCCACCGGCGCGGGAACCCTCGCCGCCTACAAGGAGCCCGCCGGCCCGGGCCTGCGCGTCGACTCCTGCGGCTACCAGGGCCTCTCGCCCCCGCCGCAGTTCGACCCGATGTTCGCCAAGCTGATCGCGCGCTCGAACTCCTCCGCCTCGCTGGCCTCGGCGCTGGACCGCGCCGCCCGGGCGCTGGATGAATTCCTGATCGCCGGCCTGCCCACCAATCTCGGCCAGCTGCGCGCCATCCTGGCCCAGCCCAGCGTGCGCGCCGGCGACGCGCGCACCACGCTGCTGGCCGAGCACCCCGAACTCAGCGCCGCCACCGCCGCGGCGCCCAAGTCCGACGCGCTCAGCCTCTTCGCCGAGCAGACCGGCGCCCACGGCCGCCGCGGACCCGCCGCGCCCGACGCCCTGCCGCCGGCTCTGCCGATCCCCGACGGATCGGAGGCCATCGAGGCGCCGATGGGCGGGGTGCTGGTCGACCTGAAGGCCGAGGCAGGCGCCAAGGTCGCGGCCGGCGACACCCTGATGGTGATCAGCGCCATGAAGATGGAGACCTCGGTCGCCGCGCCTTGCGACGGCGTGCTGACCGCACTCGCCGATCTCGCGGTCGGCGCCAGCGTTGCGGCCGGCCAGGTGCTGGCCGCGCTCGCCCCGGCCAAGGGCGCCGTGCGGGGCCGGCTGCCCGGCGACGAGGGCTGGCAGCCGACCATGGACCAGGTCGCGACCCTGCAGGACATCGCCCACGCCCGCTTCGCCGATGGCAGCACCGACCCTGGCGTGGTGCGCCAGCGCCACCGCGGCAAACTCACCTGCCGTGAGCGCATCGACGCCCTGCTCGACCCCGGCAGCTTCCGCGAGGTGGGCTCGCTCGCGGGCTTCGCCAGCTACGACGACGCCGGCCAGATCGCCGACTTCACGCCCGCCAACCACGTCGGCGGCTGGGGGAGCATCGAAGCCCGCCGCGCCATCGTCTGCGCCGACGACTTCACCTCCCGTGGCGGCCACGCCGACGGCGCCATCGGCCAGAAGAGCCGCTACCTCGACGAGCTCTCCCTGCGCCTGCGCTGCCCGTCCGTGCGCCTCCTCGACGGCTCCTCCGGCGGCGGCAGCGTCGCGGCCATGGTGCCCAAGCAGCAGGCCGCCGGCGAAAGCGACGCCCAGGAAAGCTCCGGCGCCATCACGGCCGGGCGCCCGCGGGTCTCCGGCGGCGGCGGATCGTTCCTGCCCGGCCACCTGGGCTCGTCGCTCTACGCCGAGCAGCTGGCCGTCGTGCCGGTGGTCAACGTGCTCTTGGGCAGCGTCGTCGGCATCGGCGCCGCCAAGGCGGTGCTGGGCCACTTCTCGGTGATGGTGAAGGACATCGCCCAGCTGTTCGTGGCCGGCCCGCCGGTGGTGGCCCACGCCATGGGCTACGACATCACCAAGGAGGACCTGGGCGACTGGCGCGTCCACTGCCGCAACGGCGCCGTCGACAACCTGGCCGAGACCGAGGCCGACGCCATGGCCCAGACCCGCCGCTTCCTCTCCTACCTGCCGGCCAGCGTCTACGAGGCCCCGCCACGCGCCGCGCGCGACGCCGCCGACCCGCCCGACCGGCGCGAGGAGGAGCTGTTCACGATCATCCCGCGCAAGCGCACCACCACCTTCGACATGCGCCGCGCCATCCGCCTGATGGCGGACAGGGGCTCGTTCTTCGAGATCGGGCCGCTCTGGGGGACCGACCAGATCGTGGGCCTGGCGCGGTTCGACGGCTATCCGGTCGGGATCATGGCCTCCGACAGCCGCCACGAGAACGGCGGCGCGCTCACCGCCGACGGCTGCGGCAAGCTCACCCGCCACCTCGACCTCTGCGACCTCTTCCACCTGCCGGTCCTGAACCTCGTGGACAATCCAGGCTTCGCCGTCGGCCTGGAGCACGAGCGGCTGGCCACCATCCGCAAGGGCGGCGAGTGGATGATCGCCTCGGCCCAGGCGACGACGCCGATCTTCACGGTGATCATGCGCAGGAGCTTCGGCGTCGCCGGCAACAACTACGCCACGCCGCGCGCCGAGATCAGCCCGCGCGTGGTGTGGCCGGCCGCCGACGTGGGCGGCATCCCGCCCGAGGGCGGCATCGAGGCGGCCTACAAGCGCCAGCTGGCCGAAGCCGAGGACCCGGTGGCCCTGCGCGCCGAGATCGAGGCCCGCATCGAGAGCGTGCGGGGCCCCGTGGGCCCGCTGAACCGCTTCCAGATGGAGGAGATGATCGACCCGCGCGACACCCGCCGCTGGGTCTGCGAATGGCTGGAGGACGCCTGGCGCCTGGTCGGTCAGGCCGCCACCCAGGGCCCGCGGAGGTATGGCTTCCGACCGTAGGCAGAGCAACGGCTAGGCGGGCTTGCCCGTATCGGCGGCATCGAACGCCCGACCAACGCCGCGTTCCAACAGTTCGACGGCCCTTTCCAAGGCGCCGAGGCGCCCGGCCCGCACGACCGCGACGGACATGCGCAGGTCAAATGATGGCGGCCTCAGCACCTGGACCGCATCGAGGACGTCGTGCCTGGCGATGAAGCTCGCTGGCAGCAGGCCCAATCCGTACCCCGACTGAACGAAGGCAAGCTGCAGATGCACGTTGTGGATCTCGGCCGCGATCATCGGGGTGAAGCCGGCGCGCTCCATGTGATCCGTCAGGCTTGCCCTGAGGAAGCACCCAAGCGGATTGAGCACCCACGGCGCCCGGCCCAAGCTGCGCCAGTCGCCGTCGAACTGGCCTGCCGGACCTTGAGCGATCTCCACCCGGTCCGTCGCCACGACGTTCGTCAGGAGCGGCGGCGGCGCCATCCTTCCGACGGGCAGGACCACCACGGCGACGTCAAGCTCGCCGGCGAGCAGCCGGCTGAACAAGGCGGCGTTGCCGTCGCTCAACAGCCGCGGTCTGACCTGCGGGTACTTTTCCGTCAGCGCACGGATAGGCTCGGTGAGCGCCCCCACCGCAAGCGGGTGCGTGAGGCCGATGCGCAGGACGCCGTGAGGTTCGGTGTTGCTCGACGTGAGGGATTTCAGCGCCTCGGCCCGCTGCAGCAGGTCTCGCGCCTGCTCGACCACCCGCACGCCCAGCGCGTTCAGGCGCGGCGGCTTGACCGAGCGGTCGAGCAGCTCGGCGCCCAGCGCGTCCTCCAGCCTCTGCAGTTGCCGGGTGATCGCGGAAGGTGTCCGGAACAGGCGGCTGGCGGCGCCGACGATCGACCCGGCGCCGGCGAACTCGACGAGGGTGCGCAGGTCTTCGAGCAAGGCAGCCCCCTGAAGCCGTCCCGGTTGAACACGGAGTCGTGCCAAGCCGGCACTATAATCGTGCAAATAATGAATTGGTGGAATTTTCTATCCTGCCGCATGGTCTCCGCAAGCTCAGCTTTCGAGGCCATCGGGACTCCATGAGTAAGACCGCCATCACCGCGCCCGAGCTCACGCCGCCGGTTGGCCCCTATTCCCAGGCGATCAAGGTCGGGGGCTTCATCTATTTCAGCGGTCAGGTCGGCCAGGATCCGACGACAGGCAAGCTGGTGGCGGGAGGCCTCGCGGCCGAGGCGAAACGGGCCTTCGAGAATCTCGCCGCCGTTCTCAAGGCGGCCGGCAAGAGCTTCGACGATGTCGTGCGCGCCGGCGTCTACCTGACGAGCATGAGCGACTACGCGGCGCTGAACAGCGTCTACGCCGAGCAGTTCAGGCCGCCGTTTCCCGTCCGCACCGTGATCGGAGTGGCCGCGCTGCCGCTTGGGGCGTGCGTGGAGATCGACCTCGTCGTCGAGGCTTGAGGCCAGGGCATGATGAAACTCTATTCCGCTGATCTCAGCCCCTATTCCGCCCGCGTCCGCATGCAGATCTATGCCAAGGGCATCACGGACATTCCCATCGAGCTGCCGGACCACTGGGGGATGCCCAAATTCCGCGAGCGGTTCCCGATCGGTCGCCTTCCGGTCCTCGATATCGGCAGCGGCATGATCCCGGAATCCGAAGTGATCGCGGAATACCTCGAAGAGACATTCCCCGAACCGTCGCTGCTGGGCGCCACGCCGCGCGAGAGCGCGCACATCCGCACGCTCGCCCGCATCGGCGACATCCACCTCACGAACAACACCTTCATGCTGGGCCGGCTGACGGGCGCCCTGGGACGCATGGTCCCCGCCGCCGCGCGCGACGACAGCGTCACCGACCAGCTCGCCGTGGAGGTGGCGCGCAACATCAAGGCGCTCAACAGGCTGATCGCCGCGGACGGCTTTGCCTGCGGCGGGCGCATCACCCTGGCCGATTGCGCGCTCGTGCCCGCGCTCTTCTTCGTCGAGACCGTCCTGCCGGCCGTCGGGGCCGACACGTCGATCGCGGCCAATGCCAATGTCGAGGCATACTGGGCGTCCATCCAGCGCAACGAGCACGCGGCAAGGGCCCTGATCGAACTTCGCCGTGGCCTCGACGAGCGCCGTGAAATGATCCGAAGCGGCGCGCTCGGGCGCTTCAGGGCCGCGCAGGCCGCTGCGCAGAAGGCGGCCGACGCCCAATGATGCGGAAGCCGTTGGCGGCGATGGTTGCGGCATCGACAGCATCGAAGCGATGAAGCAGGCCGACGGCTGGCGCGTTGCGAGCATCCCGGCGCAGGCCGAGTGCGCCGCCGCCCCGCTCCCCAGGGATTATCTGCCGTAGCGAGCCAGTCGATCCGGCGGCGTCATAAGGCGCCCGGACTGGCGTTTCGGCCGCCGCTCGGCTCAGATGGGCCGGTTCAGAGTCGGGGCCTTCCCAATGCTCAAGCGCGTTCTCTTCGCCGCCGTTGTCACGGCGCTCGCCGCCGCCGCGCAGGCCCAGCCCAGCCCGCCGCCGCCGCCCTTCGCCGGCGCCCTGTCGCCTTTCTCGTCGGGGGCCCAGCAGGCGGCGGCGATGCGGGCCGGGCAGATCACGTCCGAGCAGCTGGTGCAGGGCTACCTGGCCCGGATCGCGGCGATGGACGCCAAGGGCCCGAAGCTCAACAGCGTGATCGCGCTCAACCCGCATGCCCTGGCCGACGCGCGCAAGCTGGACGCCGAACGCCGGGCCGGGCGGGTACGCGGGCCGCTTCATGGCGTGCCCCTACTGCTGAAGGACAACATCGAGAGCGACGACGGCACGGCCACGACCGCCGGCTCGCTGGCGTTGGCGGCCAACATCACCCACCGCGATGCCCCGCTGGTGAGGCGGCTCACCGACGCCGGCGCGGTGATCCTCGGCAAGGCCAACCTGTCGGAATGGGCCAACTTCCGCTCCACCCGCTCGATCAGCGGCTGGACCGGCGTGGCGGGCCTGGTGCGCAACCCCTATTCCCTGGACCGCACCGCCTGCGGCTCGTCAGCCGGCTCCGGCGCAGCGGTGGCCGCGGGCTTCGTCACCGACGCCATTGGCACCGAGACCGATGGCTCGATCACCTGCCCGGCCGCCACCAACGGGGTCGTGGGCCTGAAGCCCACCATGGGCCTGGTCTCGCGCACCTACGTCGTGCCGATCTCGCCACAGCAGGACACGCCCGGGCCGATGACGCGCACCGTCACCGATGCGGCGGCCATGCTGAACGCCATCGCCGGCTCCGACCCGGCCGACCCGATGACCGCCCAGGCCGACGCGCACAAGACCGACTACCTCGCCGGCCTGCGCCCCGACGCCCTGCAGGGCGTGCGCCTGGGCGTCCTGCGCATGACCCAGGGCCGTTCGCCACAGACCGACCAGGTCTTCGAGACGGCCCTGGAGGCGCTGCGCAAGGCAGGCGCGGTGCTCGTCGAGGTGAAGGGTCCCGACGACGCCACGCTGGGCCAGATCTCGGCCGCCGAGGGCGAGTCCCTGCGCGTCGAGTTCAAGGCGGCGCTGAACGACTACCTCGCCACCCTGCCGCCCACGGTGAAGTCGCGCACGCTCGCCGACCTCATCGCCTTCGACGCCCATGAGCCGCGCGAGACGCCGCTGTTCGGGCAGGAGATCTTCGAGCAGGCCCTGAACGCCCCGCCGATCACCGATCCCGGCTATCTCGCCAAGCGCGCCAAGGCCCGCGACATGGCCCGCGCCGCGATCGACAAGGCGCTGGCGGACAACAACGTCGCAGCCCTGATCGGCCCCACCACCGGCCCGGCGTCGATCGTCGATCCGGTGAACGGCAGCCGCAGCCTGGGCTCCTACTCCAGCCTGCCGGCGATCTCCGGCTATCCGCACCTCACCGTGCCGATGGGCCAGGTCACCGGCCTGCCGGTGAACATCTCTTTCATCGGCCCCGCGTGGTCGGAAGCGCGCCTGCTGGCCCTGGGCTTCGCCTTCGAGCAGGCGACCCACGCCCGCTTCGACCCCTCGTTCCTGCCGAATATCGCCGCCCGCCCGGAGGTTGCGAAAGCGTACGATCCGCGTTGAAGGGGTTGCTTCGACGCACTTTCGCGACAATCTGAGGCGACGCTTGAGTAACCACATCGGGGCGCGGGTCCGCTGAACAGCCTGTGGAACAAGTCGTCGAGCCGGGGCGCGCTGGCCAAGCAGCGCCTCGCCAAGCGGCGAGCTTCGAAACGCGCGGGCGGCCTGTTCCTGGCCGCCTCGACCGGGGTCGCCCGGGCCGATCACATGGCGGACCTGCCGACCAGCAAGCGCCCGATGATGCTGCGGCAGGGGCTGCGGCTCGCGGCGAACGCTGGCGGGCCGCCGCCGACGTTTCACCTCATCGACACGACGATGATGTACGCACCCCGCTCCGGCGGGGTGAAGCGCTACCTGACGGCCAAGCGCGCCTGGCTGGAGTCCAACCGGACCGACATCCGCCACACCCTGGTGGTGCCGGGCGCCCAGACCCGCGCCGAGAACGCCGGGCTGGTGACGGTGGCCGCCGCCAAGCTGCCCTTCGGCGATGGCTATCGGATGCCGGCCAGCCCCACGAAGTGGGCCACGGTCCTGCGCCTGCTGCGCCCGGATATCATCGAAGCCGGCGACGTCATGGTGCCCGGCCATGCGGCCCTGGAGGCCGGGGAGGCCCTGGGCGCGCCCGTCGTGGGCTTCTGCCACACCGATGCGCCGACGCTGGCCGCGTTGCACCTCGGCGACTGGGCGGAGCAGCCCACGTTCAACCTCTGGGCCCAGGCTTACCAGCGCTTCGACCACGTCGTGGCCCCCAGCCATCATACCGCCAGCCGCCTTGCCGAGGCCGGCATCGAGCGGGTCAGCGTCCAGCCGCTGGGCGTCGACCTGGAGCTGTTCCATCCCAGCCGGGGCGACCGGGCCCGCCTCCTGAAGCGCCTGGGCCTGCCCGGCCGGACGCGCCTGCTGGTCTTCGCCGGCCGCCCGGCGCGGGAGAAGAACGTCGAGTCGATGGTGGCCGCCGTCGAGATGCTGGGCGACCCCTACCGGCTGGTGCTCATCGGGGCGGGCAAGGACCTGCGGACCTCGCCCCGGACGATCTGCCTCGACTTCGAGCGCGAGCCGGCCAAGCTGGCCGGGCTGATCGCCTCCTGCGACGCCTTCATCCACGCCAACGAGAACGAGGCGTTCGGGCTCGTGGTGCTCGAGGCCATGGCCGCCGGCCTGCCGGTGATCGGCCCCGACAAGGGTGGCGTCGGCGAGATCCTGGACGAGAGCATCGGCCAGCTCGCCAACAGCGTCGACCCCGCCGGCCTGGCCGAAGCGGCCGAGGCGCTGTTCGCGCGCGATGTCGATGCGCTGAAGCTGGCCGCCCGGCTGCGCGCGCAGACCCGGTACAGCTGGGACAACACCTTCCAGGGCCTCACCCGGCTCTACGCCGAGCTGCTGGAAGCCCGCCCCCGCCGCGCCCCTCTGAGGCTGTCGGCGTGAGATGATGACTCAATCGCGAAGTCGATCCGATATTCTCAGTCGTCATCCCACGGTCGCCTGAAAGGCGATCCGGGGGACCCAAGCTGAGATCGGAAAGGTCCCGCAAGGGCCAAGGCGCCGCTTGGGTCCCCCGGATCAGCTTTCAGCTGACCGTGGGATGACGAAATGAAATTCAGAGGATTGCATGGGTCTTCAATCTAAGCCCTCGGCCCCCTCCCGCCGGCGCGTCCTGGCAACCTCCGCCCTCGCCGCGGCCGGCGCCGCCGTCTCGCCCCGAGCCCTGGCCGCGCCCGCCGCCAAAGCCGCGAAGAAGCTCAAGATCCTGATCCTCGGCGGCACCGGCTTCATCGGGCCGCACCAGGTGCGCTACGCCCTCGAGCGCGGCCACGAGGTCACCATCTTCAACCGCGGCCGCCAGCCGCAGGAATGGCCAGGCCACGTCGAAGAGCTGCTGGGCGACCGCAACGGTGACCTGAAGTCCCTGGAAGGCCGCACCTGGGATGTCTGCATCGACAACCCCACGACCCTTCCCGTCTGGGTGCGCGACGTGGGCCGCATGCTGGCGGGCAAGGTCGGCCAGTACGTCTTCATCTCGACGATCTCGGTCTACGAGAACAACGACAAGCCGGCCGACGAGACCGACAAGCTGATCGCCTACGCGGGCAAGGACCCGCTGGCCGAGACCTCCGACACCTTCCGCGGCCACCTGGAGCTCTACGGCCCGCTGAAGGCCGCCAGCGAGGCGGAGGCGAAGAAGCAGTTCGGCGAGAAGGTCACCATCATCCGCCCCGGCCTGATCGTCGGCCCTGGCGACGAGAGCGACCGCTTCACCTACTGGCCACAGCGCCTGGCCAACACCGGCCACCGCTACGGCGACGTCGTCCTCGCGCCCGGCGACGGCGCCGACCCCGTGCAGTTCATCGACGCGCGCGACCTGGCGGAATGGACCGTGCGCATGTGCGAGCGCCGCCACTTCGGAACCTTCAACGCCACCGGCCCCGCCCGCCAGATCACCATGAAGGCCATGCTGGACGGCATCGCCCAGGGCGTGCGCGCCCGCCCCACCTATCGCTGGGTCCCCACGGCCTGGCTCCAGGCCCACAAGGTCTCCGCCTGGATCGACCTGCCCGTCTGGGTCCCCGGTCAGGGCGACACCTATGGCTTCGCCCGCCGCAGCATCGCCAGGGCCCTCGCCGCCGGCCTGACCTTCCGCCCGCTCCCGCAAACCGCCGCCGACACCCTCGCCTGGTGGCTGAAACAACCGCCTGACCGGCAAGCAAAGATGAAGGCCGGCCTGACGCCGGAGCGAGAGACCGACCTGCTCAAGGCGCTGGGGTAGGACGGGGCCGAGCCGTCATAAGGCGGACACCAGCCGGGTGAACTCATCCCCCATTCGAAATGGCGAGAGGTATAGCCGCACCTGCCGCCTCGGACTGACTGGCGCGCACTGTGCCCGGGAGCGGCCAGGCTGAATCGCCCGCCAAGGGTGGTGTAGCTGACGTTGCGTCGTCTTCAGGGTTGCGGTCGCAGGATCATCAACTCCGCGCCCCGTCCGAGTCCTGCCCGAGCCGCGACATAGAGCCGGTCCAGCGAAGGAACGAACAAGCCTGTCCGTGTGCCGCCGCGCGTGGTGGTTCGCGCCGTCGCGCGATAGCCGGTTGCGGTCTTCTCGAACACGTCCACCGACCCACTTCCGCAGACCACATAGAGCCGATGGCGTGCGGCGTCGAAGAATGCGTCGTCGGAGTCGCCACAGGTCTCAAGCGACTGGATAACTCGGCCCGAGCGCCGGTCGATCAGCGCGGCCCTCGCCGGCAGGCGATAGACAGTCGCCAGCGCCGGGCCCTCCGGCTCCAAGGCGAGCGGGAAGTTGAACCGACCGACAGTGTTGGGCCACCTCGCGATTTCGCGACCAGAGGCGAGGTCTATGGTGACGATGGCGCCGGCGTTCGGGACGTTGACGATCGCTCGCCCGCTCTCGATCTGGAAGCTTTCAGGGTGGCCTGGGAGCGGCGCCTTGCGCTTCAAGGTGCGCGTTGCAGGATCGATGACCCCGAGCGCGCCGCCGCCGTAACCGACGATCAGGTCGCCCGACCCCGGATCGACCCTCAGATTGTCCGCGTCGTCGCCGATCTTCAGCGATCCGGCCAGGGCCAAGTCGTCGGCCCGATAGAACCGCACCGTTCCATCACCGCCCGACGCGACGGCGAATTCATTGCGGGCGGCCAGGAACGCCACGCCCTGCGGCTCCTTCAAGCCGGTCACGCGGCCAAGCGAACGGCCGGTCGTCAGATCGATGGATTCCACCGACCCGTTGCCCAGTTCTGCAACGAACAGGCGCTTGCGCTGGCTGTCGACGGCCAGATGGTCGATCCGGCCCTGAACTCCCGAAAGCGGTATCGACCGCTCCACCATGAACGGCGCGGGCCCGGCGGCATGCGGGCCGGCCTGGCAGGCGGTGGCCAGGCACGCGACCGCCGCCGCAAGCGCGGCGATGCGACCGGCAG
>Ga0308176_10001643_pt1 | contig 14104 bp, 11 predicted proteins | sample PhyCR2_3_FD_203890 | JGI IMG/M metagenome (GOLD analysis project Ga0308176, IMG submission 203890) | Soil microbial communities from UC Gill Tract Community Farm, Albany, California, United States - DLSLS.C.R2 | ecosystem: Environmental > Terrestrial > Soil > Agricultural land | place: USA...
GCAGCTGCGGCCAACAAAGGCTGCAGTGGCGGGTAAGGCTGCATTTTCGCCACCTGTTTATCGTCATTGAATAGGTGGTTGCTATGCGTGAGGAGAACTTCGCTCATGGTAGTAGATACCCTTCTTCAACGCGTTCCATTCAAGCTGTGACTCAGAGCCTCTCCCGTCAAAAGTGAACGTCGCACGACCAGCCATTCCCGCGCTACCGAGAGCCAAAGCTCCAAAGGAAGCTCAAAGAAGTGGTTTCGCAAGCGCCAATGGAGCGGTTTTTGAATAAGCGTGATTGCTGTTCGCAGCAGAGGTGACTGCGATTTCCGCTTCGTCTTATTCAATTGATTGTGGAGCAAAAAATAGGAAAGGCTCCTCAGCATGTCCTGATTTGAGTGTTGCGGCAGCCACGGCAGGCTCGCCTGACCAAGTCCCATAGTCGCCCAACCCTCCAGCAAATCGGGCTCAACCAAACCCAGCTCTTTAAGCTGAGACCAGATCGGTATGCCAGGATACGGCGTAAAAACGTTGGGTGAGAATGTAACGTTCTCGAACTTTTCAGCGATCTGGGCCATCACCCGCAGCGTATCTCTTCGATGGTGTTCCTGTTCGCCCGGATAGCCGAAGATCAGGTTATAGGTCACGCGTATTCCGGATCTCGCGCATTTCCTCGCGGCCTCAAACATATCGGGGATGTGCTGGTGAGCTTTGTTCATGGCCCGAAGAATCTCTGGCGAAGCCGACTCTGTCCCAAACCCGATATGACTGACTCCACTCTGAGCCAGTAGGTCTACTTCCTCGTCTTTCATTCGACAAAGGAGGTCGGTCGATGCTTGAAACGTCCAGCGGAAGCGAACGCCGCTGTCAATAAATCCCTGGGCGATCGCCACCGCACGATGGACATCTACGAGGAAGTTCGAGTCGACCAGCGCGACTTCCGTAAGGTTGTGCCGTTTGACCAGCCTGGTAATCTCATCGACGACACTCGCCACCTCCTGGGGGTTGAATCGCCGGTTGTAAAACACGGAATCCGTGCAGTAGTTGCATGCGTAGGGACAGCCGATGCTTGTCGCATATGGCAACTTCCGGCTGCCGCATGCCCGGGCGTAGGCTTCGAAATCCACCAAATCGTATGCTGGCTGAGGAAGTGCCGAGAGCGGCGTTGCCGGACGATCCGAGTTACAGAACACTTGCCCATCGCGCTTGAACCAGCAGCCAGCCACAAGGTCCAAACCCGCGCGTGCTTCCTGCCGCTGCAGAATTTCAACAAGTGTTTTTTCTCCCTGATGACGTACTACGACATCCACGAAATCCTCCCGAAGCGTTTGGGCCGTCAGAAGACTTGGATGCCAGCCGCCATAAATGATCGTCGTTTCCGGCCTGAATCGACGCACCATGCGGCTGGCCGCAATGGCATCGCGAATCATGGGGCCTGTCAGCAGTGAGACGCCGAAGGCCGCGCATCCGTCAATTTCGCGCTGTATAGCTTCTGAATAGTCGGGACAGAGAGCTCCATCAATAATTACCGGCTGGTAGCCAGCGTTTCGCAATGCCGAAGCGAGACTCAACAATCCGAGTGGAGGTCCAAACAGTGGGCCGTCGTACTTTGGAAGAAATAAGACAACTTTGCGAGGTGGAGATGCTGTCAGCACGAGACCACCTCCGCGCTTAGTTGATGTGCGTCCACCTTCGTTTTTATGGGGGGGAACCAACGGTTTACAGCATCCTTTATGCGGATCTCCCAGGGGGCCGCGTAGAAGTCGTGATCCAAACGCCATCGTGCAGAAACACTGATCAGCTCATGCACGGACCGGGCGACAGGATGCGTCCGCTGCCTGCCGATCGGCACCCGGTTGAACGCGAGGCGCATATAGTCGCGCATGGTTTGAAGGCGTTGGTGTTTCTTTCCCTTCAGCCATGGGAGGACTGTATACCGCGGGAAGAAATCCGCCCAGCCTTCCAGGGTTTTCGGCACGTCGATTCCCAACTCGAAGGCGCGCTTCATTACCGGCGCGCCTGGATACGGTGTGAAAATGTTGGTCCAGAACTCAGCGCCCGGATAGCGGCGACAGACGTTCATCACCAGCTTTATCGATTCCCGGCGCTCCGCCTCGCCCTCTCCTGGGAATCCGAAGATCATATTGAATGACGGGCGAATGCCTGCTTTACTGAGCTTGTCCGCGGCCTGATAAATCGTTTCGATCTTCTGAAAGTCTTTATTCATCGCATGGAGAACTTTCGGCGATCCCGATTCAGCGCCTTGCGCTACCTGCGAAAGACCGGCGCGACGCAGGAGCTTTAGTTCGTCGTCAGAGAATCGGACGACGAGATTGGTGGAGGATTGTACGCTCCAATCGAACTTTATGCCGCTGCGAACCAGTCCATCGGCGATTCTGACTGCCCTTTCTCGATCGACCAGGAAGTTGTCGTCCACCATCCACAGAAGGCCAAGACCATATCGCGACACGAGATCCGTGGTTTCCTCCACCACCTGCTCCGGCTCGAGTGCGTTCCACTTCCGGCCGTAGAGGCCGGCGTTTGTGCAATAGCCGCAGTCATAAGGACAAGCGAGACTGGATGTATACATGGCCCAGCGCCGGCCGCATACCCGTTGATACGCGTCGAAGTCGGCGAGATGGTAGGCCTTCGGAGGCAACTCACGTATCGGCCTGAGCGGGCGCGGTGCATTGAACACCAGCTTGCCCGCGTCCTTGAAGCCAACTCCTGGAATGTTTCGCAAGGACTCGCCCGCCTCGATGTGCTGAACAATCTCGAGAAAGGCGTCCTCACCCTGGCCCTTCACAACGACATCCACGCAGTCGGCGGCCAACGTCTGATCGGGGAGCAAGGACGGGTGCCAGCCACCTAGAACGACGGGTTTATCTGGATACAGCTGTTTTGCGGCTTTCGCGATTTGAACGGTTTCGCGAATCATGGGACCAGTCACCAACGAAACAGCAAGGCACAACGCGTCGTCCAGCTCTTCGAGAACTCGCGCCTGAAACCCGGGCGTAATAGTGGAATCTATGATGCGAACCTGATAACCAGCCCGGAGTAGCGGTGTCGACACTGCGAGAATCCCAAGTGGCGCCGTCGCCTCCAGGCTCGAAAATGCGGGGAAAAAAAATACTACTTTCTTACTCTTCAACGCCCTGTCCTTCGATATCAATTGGCTCGGCTGATGCCTGGCACTTTGGAGTTTACGGGAGGATCTAGCCCTGAATTGTGCAAGAGATGTAAAGTTGTTGTGAAATTGGCGGACCGGCGCCCTGAGCAGATTGGAAGGGTGTGCAGGACGAGTTCACAAACCTTTTACATGCTATGAACAAACTACCTAAAATCGGCACCTAGAATGTAGAAAGTAGTTGGTAGTTGGCTGTGTAGGGTGCAGCACCGTGCAGACTAAAATCCTTGTAATTGACGACGACGAGACCGTCCGCGAGACGATAACAGTCATGCTGGAACAGGAGAATTTCATCCCGTTTCTGGCCGCAGACGGAGAGTCGGGACTTGAGAAGGCCCGCTCCGTAAAGCCGCAGCTGATCATTGCGGATTTGCGTTTGCCCAAAATGAGCGGAGTAGATGTATGCCGCACGCTGCGTGCAGAGCGGATCAACACTCCGATTCTTGTTTTAAGCGCCATTGGCGAAGAAATCGATAAGGTTCTTTTGCTTGAGATCGGGGCTGACGACTACGTGGTAAAGCCGTTCGGCACGCGTGAGTTGCTGGCGAGGATTCGGGCACTTCTCCGGCGTAGTGCTCCAGGGGCTCAGACGCTGATAACGTTTTCGGAGATCGAGGTGGACCTGGACCGCCGGGTTGTTACCCGGCGCAACGAAGAGGTGAAGTTAACTCCAAGCGAATACAACCTGCTTGTGTTCTTCCTTCGAAATGCAGGTCACGTGCTGTCACGTGATCTCATCCTGAATTCGGTGTGGGGATTTGATTGTTACCCCAACACTCGCACCGTTGATGCTCAAGTTGTTCACCTTCGGCAGAAGCTGGAACCGGATCAGGCCGCTCCGCGGCATTTCATTACTGTTCACGGAGTCGGCTACCGGTTTCTGTTTTAACGTACGCTTGCGCGCCACCAACGATATGCACTCCAAACGGTGGGAAGCAGCGCACCCATATGATGGCTGGCGCGATGAGTGACAAACCGCATATACGCCCAGTATCGACTCACTCTACCGCTCCACGACATGCTTCCTTGCGGAACATGTAAGCCTTTCACGGACCCGGGAAGCGTGCGCGGCAGCAGCCTCCTGGCCAATATTGCGAGTCGGGACCGCGAAGAGTTGACGAGACTCCAATGCAGCCAGAGGTCGTCTTTGTTTGGACAGAACAGGCCCACGAGTGGAGATTCGCTGTACATGGTGAGCCATCTTCGGATCTGGACAGGCAAGCGCTTTACGTGATCGTGGATACATAGGGGCAATCGACAGTCGAACCATATGGATGCCAGTCCGAAAACGACTGCCTCCAAGCGCCGGAGACTTGGTGCGTGCATTTCTTCCCAGTCCGTCCAGAACGCGTCGTCATCAAACCTTCGGTCCAGGAACAAAGCAAGTTCATAGACGTGGGCTGGGCGGAGCGCGCCACGCAACATATGCCGCAGGACATGCAGACATGCGTAGCCAAGGATGTCCGCTGAATGAAGCGCGGTGAAGCTGACTCCCTCCAGCGATCGACTCTGCCGACGCTCCCAGAACTGCTCCAGCCCGTCTGCCGCAAAGCGCTCACTGCGTTCGTCCCAGAATCGAAAGTGGAGCTCGAGTGATACAGGGATCTCTGTATCGAAGTAATCACCACTCCACTCCCATCCAGTTTTTCGAATCATTGTTGGCCAGTGATCCGTGGGGTACTGATCGAAGCCGGCAAGCGGTTCGAACCCCAAAGGAATTGCCACATCGTACGCCCGCCGAATATCCTGCGGCAAGAAAAGCAAGTCGAGGTCATACTGAACCCGCAATCGAGGATCGGCGACCAATTCAGGGCAGTGGCTAAATCCTTTCAGAAGAACGTACGGGATATTTGCAAGAGAAAGCGCCAATGCATACTCGTTAAACGCCTCCCTGACTTTTTCCCAGCGGCGAGCATTTTGCGCCAGATTTCTCTCGAGCCTGCGCTTCACCCAGGCGGGCACGCCCTCTCCGCAGATTTGGGCGAAAGGGAGCGTCAATTGGGCCCGATCTGAGAATTGGAGCAGATTCCTCCACTCGGCCTCACTTAGCTGGGGCAATGCCCGGTCTCTTTCGCCGGAGAGCTTTAAGCAATCTATTACGGCCCACGCGTATGCAGGAATTCTTGGACTATGCTTTACCGGCCCGTATCCCTTCCAATGCATGTATGAAGGCGCTCCAAACGTCAGCTGCCCGAATCGGCCAAATGGTTCAGTCGTGATATTGCGGCGTTGAGGCTGGAGTATGTCAATGCCCAGATATGTGCTTCCAGTAACCGTTCATAGCTTTCCATTTGCTCGGCCCTCGTTCGATCCTCACCGTGGTTAACGAACTGCTTCCATACATGAAGCGCATCAGTCTTCGGGAACGAACTCAGGAGTGCGGGTCCCATTGGACGCCTATCCAGGAATATTACATGGTCGATTTTGCTGCCGAGCGCGGTCTTTATTGCAAGATTTTTCGTACAGATTTCAAAACCGACCTTGCCATTGGGACGAGTGGTCACTTGCCAGGCGCTTAACTCGTGAAACAGCGACTTTGCACTTTCGCGGAAGCGTATGCTATACGGATTGCCTATCCCGAAGCACGTGGGATCCTCGCGAACAAGATAGACCGCATCGTCGGCGACAAACGACCATCCAGTGCGGGCACACGCATAAGCCAGGGTGCTTTTGCCGGCAAACGAATCTCCGCATAACATGATTCCGCGCCCGTTTCTGGTGACAAGCGCTGCGTGAATAGGAGCCAAATAGCGCTGTCCAAGCAGGACAAGGGCAGCCGGCTCCAGGAAGTTGTACCGGAAGAAATCCGGCTGGGAAGCAACTCGCTTCGTGATCCAGCCGTAGGCAAATCCCCGGCTGAAGTCACAGTGAGAAAAGTTCTGAGCGTCGGAAATGATGGACATGAGATGCCCGCGGGATCGGAAGATGGGCGGATTCGGCATTGGACCGCTTAACGTGTTCTCAACGCCCAGCTCCACTTCGATGGGCGACACATCGAATAGCCGCGGAAAGAACTGCCAGCTTTTTCTCGCAGCCTCCAGGACCTCAGGGGAATTGGTGGCAAGCTCCAGGGGAAAGCCAAGCGGAAAGAATCTCGCGCGCAGCTGCAGCAATTCTCTTCCAGTTAACAGCGGGTCTTCCGCGGCAACTTCGGCCTGTTGAGTTTCAACCATCAGATGATCTCGATGTTAGGGTAAGGGAACTTCGGGTCAAAAACACGTCCGATTCCGTGTGGCAGGAAACATTTACGAAAGTTTCACAATTCTGAGAAGGTTTCCTCCGATGCCCGCGACAGGTCCCGCCGGCATAGTTCCTGGAGATGCCTGGAAACGACGGCGATAAGGACAATCAGGACAAGTGCCTGCCCTACAACAGTCGCGATAGCGATTCCGGAAATGCCATATGGCTTCATGAGTATGTAATTGAGCAACAACCCGAGAAACACGGAACCGGCCGAGATATAGATCAGCAATTTCTTGAGCTGAAGCAGCACAAGGATGCGCGCCAATATCGCCGAACCTACCGCCAATGGCAGTTGAAGGACCGAGAGCGCCTGCAGGTGTGCCACTGCCAACGTGTCAGCAGCGGTGAAATGGTCGCCCTGAAACAGAAATCTCACGATTGGCGTCGAGAGGACAAACAGTATGGTGCTGAGAGCTGATGCCAGCAACATGCTGACCAGCATCAGGTGAAGCGTTATGCGCCGGAGCGCGGCCCATTGATGAAGAGCCGCCATTTTAGCCAGCCTCGGTAGGCCGGCAATCATCAATGCGCTGGGCCCGATGGTTAGCAGCAGGCCGGTTGCCCTGTTAGCTAGCGCCAGGGTGGAAACACTGCCCGGACCCAACGTTGCTGCCATGGCCTGGTTGACTACGGCGATACTGCCCAGCGCCAGATTGTTGATGACGATTGACGCATATTGCTGCCAGAGTTGCGGATAGGATATACGGGCAAGCCTCCAACTCGGCAAGATGGGGATGTGCGCATGTCGTATGGCGATTCCCAGCGAGAGCAGCTCAGCTCCGCAACCTATCGTAGTGCCGGCACCGAGAGCGAAGATTCCGTATTGTGTGGCAAATAACATCACGCACGCAATGAGTACGAGTGGGGTCAGGAGAGGTGAAGTCGCAGCCGCTATGAACCGACCTCTGGCGTTCAAGGCGCTCCGCCACACAACACCAATCGCACTCAAGGGCATAACGGGAAGCAACACAATCATCAACGCCTGAGCTAGCGAGATTTTGCTCGGGCTAAATCCCGACCCCAACAGGCGGATTACAAAGTGAGCAGAGGCTAAAACAAAGAGGCTTACCGCAGAGAGCAACAGAGTTCCTCGATAGAATGCATGCGCGTAGACGCCCTGAAACGCACGTTCTCCATCGTGTTCTGCCGCTTCGATCAGCTTCGGAACCAGCGCAGGGTTGATTGCGCCTGCCAGCACGTCCGAGAAGAAGGACGGAATCAAAAATGCCACGAGGTAGCAATCAAGGGCATTGCCGGTGCCAAAAAATCGTGCGGCAATGACGGATTTGGCTGCTCCTGCCAGCTTCACCAGAAGCGTGAGGCTTGCGATCGCGCACGTATCCAGGAGAATGAGCCGACCGGTTGATCGAGACGCCTGCTCTCTCCTTTCGGCGATGCTTTGATCCGTCAGCAAGGTTCGACTCAGCCGAGCTCCGTTCTAATTACGCCGCCCGCTCTGGGTCCGGCGCTTGCGAAGAGTCCAAACCAGTTTTCGGCGTGCTCTCAAGAGATAAGCTTTTGCCCCGGTAGCATTCGTAAGCTCCAGCGCTTGAGTTATAGCTTCCAAGGGCAGACCCTGCATGTAATGAAGGTTGACCACTTGCGTTTCCAGCGGATCAAGGGTTGTGGACATAGCCTGTCGTATCCAGCGCAGCAGTTCCTCAGTTTCTACGGTCTCGAATGCTTTCATCGCGTTGGAGTCTTCCAGTGTTCCGCGTGCGCCTCCGGTGGGATCTATAGGCATACGCCGCTGCTGCCGGAGGAATGCGAGGCAATGGTTGCGTGCGATTGCGTAAAGCCACGTTGAGACCTTCGATTCGCCACGGTAACTATGCAGATGCACGAAGGCCTTTAGGAAAACATCTTGCGCGAGATCAACGGCCTCCTCCCGGTTCCTGCTGAATCGCAAACACCAAGTTTTCATGGGCGCCTGGTATCGCCGAAAGATCTCCCCCAGACACGCCTCCGACCGTTCGAGAACGGGCCCGCACTGCAGCTCGCGCATCAACTCTTCATCGGAGAGCAGCTCCGGCTTGGTTACGCGCCCGTCTTTTATGGCCGGCCTTGACGTTTGCAGGTTTATGGGCTGCATTCCTGCCGGGACAAATATTGAATTGGTCATACGAGCACCTTGGTCCTGAGGGAATCACCGACTTGTAAGAAATCTTTGAAATTCTTCGCAGAGCATCCGTATCCTGCCTCCAGGGATCATGTTGCTGCCGCTGTGACGGGGCGCGAAATGCCGGGACCTGTTCGTTTGGAGGTTTCAATGGCTATGTACCCGCAGGACACGACAGTCAGAAACATGGTGAGTACTTCGGTATCGCCCAGATTGTATTCGAACAGTCCTTCCGCAAGGAGCGCCAGGACTACGGCGACAGCACCGTAGAGGCAGTAATAGCCGTCGGCAGTGAGGAGGCCGGACCGAAGCGATCGTAAAAAATCGCGGATCACTTTCCCGATCAGCCACATCATTAACAGCAATGCCGGAATCCCACGTTCCGCCGCATATTGAAGGTACATATTGTGCAGATGCCCGTACCAACCTTTCGGAAGTGGCCGTGATACATCCTTCGGCACATAGTTCATGAATTGAGGTTTGATCTGCTCGGGCCCGATGCCTAGCAATGGATGCGCCTTCACCATTTCCCAGCCGGTCCGGATCATAATCAGGCGGCGCAAATTGGAGTCGACCTCCTTGTGGGGCTCCACCACTGACAGTACGCGATCACGCACGTGAAACGGAGCTATAACCGAGGCAAGAGCAAGGCTCAAAGCTATGGCGGCCACAGTCCAACGCTTCCGGTTCCATAACAGGTACAGCGCACCAAGAGGAACTCCGAGAATAAAGATACTGCGCGTCAGGCCGAGGACAATCGAGAGCCATAAAGCGGGTAAACTGACGAGCGCTAGCGTTTTTCCCTTCTGCTCTGGAGAGAAAAGCAGAAGGGAAAGCAACATCAACATCACGATCATTTGCTCGGCGCCAAACGTCATCCAATGGCTGGCAAATCCCGTGATTCGGCCGTCGAGATAGAAGCCGTAGTCGTTGGCGTTTTGTATGAGTGCGAGCCGGTGGCGGTGTTCCAGTTGCACGAAGCTCGCCAGAGCCGACAACAACGCAAGCCCAGCCCAGGCCAAGACCAGGCTACGGATCTGACCAAGCGTTTTGAACGCGGTGAACACGACCAGCAACATTCCGAATACAAAGAATTTGCGGATTTGAGGCCAGCCTCCGACCGGATCAACCGAGGTCAAAACGGCCAGCACAGTCGCGAAAAAGAATGAAGCCAGGGGGAGTTTGACAGGCGGAAAGCGCAGGCGTTGCCCGGACACAAGAATCACGACGAGCGCGAGGCCCAGCAGAATCTGGGACAGTGCGATGGAAAATATGATCGAAGCTGCCGACCCCCAGCCCAGGTAGAATGCCACCCGTTCTATAGTTCTCTCTCGGCTAGCGCTTTGTTCACTGTCTGGCCGATCATCCAAACAGGCCGAAAGCTGGCGCTGATTGCTCAGCACCAACATGTCGGCCAGTCGCGAGCGGTGGGCAGTGGAGAGCATCTATCGGTTCGCTTCCTACGGATCTGTCTGAAGTGTAAGCACTTTGAGAGGCAAAGATGTTCTCGCATCGTAAAGAATTTGTAAACTCCCGGGCATCGAACCACACCCGGAAAAACCGGCGCCAGCGCAACAAAAACGTGCCGCTCACCGCCGATCGGACTCAAAGACAAGGATGACCCTGAAAGAAGAGCGTCGCGTTACCTATGAACCCATTGAGCAACGGGCCCCAGGTTTCGAGCATAAAAGAGCGGAAAGTTTCGACGTAGTTGAGTTTCTTGGCTATGCACGCGGACGTTGGCGAACGGCATTGATCTCGTCGACCGTCGGGGTATTGCTTGCTGCTGCCGCTACGGCGATGCTTCCCCACAGGTACACGGCAACAGCCAGCATTCTGATCGAGCCTCCGGCAGGCAATGACCCTCGGGGTGCGACCGCGGTAAGCCCCATTTACCTGGAGTCGCTGAAAACCTATGAGCACTTTGCTTCCGCAGATACTTTATTTGCGCAGGCGCTCACTCACCTTAAGCTGTGGGATGCTCACAAAGGAGAGTCGCTGGAATCCCTAAAGAAAAAAGTCTTGCGAGTTTCCAAGCTTCGCGACACGAAGATCCTTGAAATCAGCGCTACATTGAAAGATCCCGTTAAGGCTCAGGCGCTCGCGGAATACATTGCCCGGAGTGCCGTGGATCTCAATCGATCTCTGAATGACCAGTCCGAACACGAATTGAGCGAGCAGGCCCAGCGATTCAGGGATGCTGCTTCCACCCGGCTGCGTAAAGCCGAACAAGCACGGAGTCATTTTTTGGCCCAAAACCCTATCGTCTATCTGGAAGACGATCGAGCGGCCAGCCTAAAGCTGAGATCGCAAGTTCAAAGTGACCTGAGCTATGCCAGGGCGGAGCTGGCACAATATGAAGCGCAACTGGCGCGCCGGTCAGACAGCACCACGGCGGCGTCGCCCGCAACACTGCGTCAAGGCATCGTTTCTGAGCATGCGAACATCAGTGCTCTTGAGCAGCAGGCGAAAGAACTGGAAGGACAGCTTGCGAAAAATGCGGACCTTTTAGAACGGCGCAAGCAGGAGCGTGACGGGCTGGATTCCGAGCTGGGCGCAGCGCGGGCCCAATTTGAATCGGCCAGTACAAAGGCCAACGACATACTGTCGTCATCGGCGTTTCGAGGCGAGCGGTTGGACGTTATTGACCCCGGAGTTGTTCCTCAAAAGCCCAGTTCTCCCAATCTCCCGCTCAATATTGTCCTGGCGTTCTCGCTGTCCGTGGTGGGTTGGTTGCTCTATGTAACGATTGGCTTCAGCTACTCGCGCCTGCTTCAAGCGAGACAAGCCCCGATGTACGGGACGGAGTGACTGAATGACGATACTGTCCCGGCAGGCCGCGACGGGAGAATTCGGCGCTGCCGTGCTCATAGGCATATGGGCCGCCGTCCTCTCACTTGCTCCGTCGCCGGGTCTGAAACTTGTCATTGTTGGCGCGGGGCTTGTCTTGCCCTTGCTGTGGTGGTCGGTGTTGAATCCACAGCTATGGCTAAAGTGTTTCTTTGCCACTGCCGTTCTGCTGCCGCCCCTTCCGGTTCTGATTGGAGAACGCAGCCCGCATCTTTCATTGTTCTGGGCCTTGCTGGGTATTTTCATTGGTGTCCTGCGATTTCGGCCGTCGCGCTCATGGCCTGCGGGGCTCAGTGCCGGTTTTGTGGCATTCACGGCAGCTCTGCTGGTGAGCCTGATTCCCGCAGCAATCTACTCTGGCCCGGATATCGCGTCCGCAAGCTTCGCTCGCATTCTTCTCTTCTCCATCGGACCATACGTTCTTTTCTACACACTAAACGCAGAAGAGCACTCGGATCCTCGATACAACCTGCGGTTCGCATGCCTGCTCTTCGGGATTTCCGTTGCCGCAGCATTGTTCGCCTGCCTGGATTTCTACTTTCAATTTCCTGCGCCGGGGGGTTATGGACCGCAGTTTGTCTGGCTCGCCGAAGGAGTCTTCCGCAGGGCTCAAGGGCTTTTTTATGAAGCCAGCACCTTGGGCAATTTCTGTGCTTTCTTTCTCGTCATGATCGCTGTTTCGCTATTCCGCCCGCGTTCTGAGCGCCCCTGCTCCATTTCCTGGTTGATTGCCGGAGGAACGATTCTCGGAACCGCGCTCATTTTCTCCTACTCGAGAGCATCGCTGTTAAATCTGCTGGTCTCGGTTTGTGTGTTGGCCTGCTTGAACGTCCCCAAGGCTCGCCGTAAGGTGCTGATCCTTGTGGCTGGAGCCGCTGCATCCGCCGTGCTGGCCGATTTGATTTTCCCATCGTTCGTGGAAAGCTATTGGACCCGGCTCACGGGTTCGGTTCAATACTTTTGGTCAGCTCCCGAAGGCGTCTTGTCAGGACGAGTCGCCAGTTGGAGAACTCTTACCGAATTCATTGCGGGTGAGCCATGGAACGCATTTTTTGGCGTTGGTTATAAGACACTTCCCTATTCAAATTACGTGGGAAGTACCGTTATCGGAGATAACACGTATCTGACTCTCTTCATAGAGACAGGATTTCTGGGCTTGCTATCGTTCGTTTTCCTGAACATTCAGATTCTGAGACATGCGCTCCGTGCCGCTCGCGCTCCCCGGCCTCAAGCTCAATTCTTTGGGATGTGGATATTCTGCTTCTGGATCGGCGAACTGGTCCAAATGTTATCTGGGGATCTGATTACTTATTGGCGGGTACTTCCGATCTACTTCTGGACGCTTGCCGTTGCGATCAAGGAAAGCAGCGGCTATTCAACCGAACTGGACCGCCGCCAGTCTGAGGTGAGCATTCTTACTCCCAGATAGAGACAAGTGCTTCAATCCGGATTGAGGCTGCTCAGTGGAAGTTAAACACTTGTATTTCGTCCACAAGTAAGAACCGGGGAGAACTGCACTATGCAACAGCCGGTGTACATTCTATGATGCGGTGAAAGCCGTTATTCATTGCCTGAGGGAACCCCATTGATTCGTCATCTCTTGCTGTTCACGCTGTTGGCGACGCTCGCCGCCGCTCAGACGTCCAAGGTCCACACCCAGTGGCCTATCAAGGACGGCACCTACATCATCAAAGATTTCCGCTTTGGGACCGGCGAGTCCCTCCCCGAGTTGAAGCTCCACTACCTCACGCTCGGCCAACCGCACCGCGATGCCGCAGGACACACCGATAACGCCGTCCTGCTCCTGCACGGGACCGGTGGTAATGCCCACTCGCTTCTCAATCCGGTCTTTTCCGACATTCTCTTCGGCCCCGGCCAGCCTCTCGATATCACCAAGTTCTACATCATTCTTCCGGATGACATCGGCCACGGGGAATCCAGCAAGCCTTCGGATGGGCTGCGCATGCACTTTCCCCAGTACGACTACAACGATATGGTCGCTTCCCAGCACGCCATGCTTCTCGACGGCCTCCACGTCGACCATCTCCGCCTCATTCTTGGCACCTCGATGGGCTGCATGCAATCTTTTGTGTGGGGCGAGACCTTTCCCCAGTTCTCCGATGCTCTCGCCCCTTTTGCCTGCCTGCCCGTCGAGTTGGCCGGCCGTAACCGTATGTGGCGCTACATGGCCATGCAGATCATCCGCGATGATCCGGCCTGGAAAAATGGCGAATACACCACTGAACCAGTCGAAGGCCTGCGAGGCGCCAATGATCTGATCCTGATAGCTGGTTCGGCTCCGCTACAAATGCAGAAAAACTTTCCTACGCGTGCCTTGGCAGAGGCTTACGTCGACAAAACCCTTAATGCTCTCATCGCTCACACTGACGCGAACGATTTCCTTTATTACGTCAACGCCTCGCGCAACTACAACCCGGAGCCCAAGCTGAATACGATCACCACGGCCGTTCTGTGGATCAACTCAGCCGACGATTTCATCAACCCGCCCGAGCTTGGTATTGCCGAAAGACTGGTTAAGAAAATGCCTCATGCCAAGTTCATCCTCATTCCCATCTCTGACGCTACCCGTGGACACGGTACTCACACGCAAGCTGCTGTGTGGAAGGACTACCTGAGGGAGTTCCTTCGAGAAACGGAAAAGAAGTAGGACGGGCGCGGATCACGTGCTAGTACGCCTATAGCGAACAAAAGGCGAATAC
>Ga0308176_10001644_pt1 | contig 14104 bp, 11 predicted proteins | sample PhyCR2_3_FD_203890 | JGI IMG/M metagenome (GOLD analysis project Ga0308176, IMG submission 203890) | Soil microbial communities from UC Gill Tract Community Farm, Albany, California, United States - DLSLS.C.R2 | ecosystem: Environmental > Terrestrial > Soil > Agricultural land | place: USA...
AGCCCCTGCGACGGCAAGGTCCTCCGCGTCAACTACAAGCGAGGCAAGTTCATCAACGCGATGAAACACAACCAGGCCTCCGAGGAAAACGAATCCAACACCGTCGTCCTCGCCGAGCCCACCACCGGCCGGCCCGTCGCCGTCGTCAAGCAGATCGTCGGCCTCATCGCCCGCCGCATTATCTGCGACGTCAAGGAAGGGGACTCTGTGCAGCGCGGCCAGCGCATCGGCATGATCAAGTTCGGCAGCCGCACCGAGCTCTACGTCCCCAAGTGGCTCGAGCCCCAGGTCAAGGTCTCCGTCGGCCAGGCCGTCCGCGGCGCCGCCGACGTCCTCGTCACCCTCGGTAAACCCATCCACACCGAGGCCGCCGAGGCCGACGACGAAGAGTTCGAGCCCCTCGTCCCGCGGGAGACGCCAACGTGAACAGCGACAAGGGCAACGGCGCCGGCGGCACCGGCCCCACAGGCGCCTCCCGCGACCTCCCGCCGGACCCGAGCTCGCCCGGCGCGCAGGCGCCACTGGCGCGCACCCGCGTCTCCGACGAAGATGAGGACGAGCACCTCTCCCGCCGCCAGCACCGCCGCCGCCGCATCCGGCGCCACGGCCGCCGCGCCTACATCCGCTCCGTCTACTTCCTCCCCAGCCTCGCCACCCTCGGCAACGCCATCTGCGGCTTCGCGGCGATGTACGTCTCCAGCCTCAGCGCCTTCTGGCCCAACAGCCCCGACTGGATCACCCAGCGCTTCACCGAGCACCACTTCTCCGTCGCCGCATACCTCATCTTCCTCGCCATGCTCTTCGACGCGCTCGACGGCCGCCTCGCGCGCTTCACCCGCCACACCACCGACTTCGGCGGGCAGCTCGACAGCCTCGCCGACGTCGTCAGCTTCGGCGTCGCCCCCGCATTCCTCGCCCTGCAGCTCTTCAAGGCCTACACCACCCAAAGCCACCCCAACCTCCCCCTGCCCCTTTCCCGCCTCGTCTGGGCCACCGGCGCACTCTACATGAGCTGCGCCGCCATGCGCCTCGCCCGCTTCAACGTCAGCAACGAGCACGGCGAGCAGCACCACTTCAGCTTCCTCGGCCTCCCCAGCCCCGGCGCCGGCGCCGCCGTCGCCGCGTTCATCCTCATGCAGCAGGAACTCGCACAATCCGACCACTACCACTTCCTCCGCCAACTCGGCGGCCTCTGCGTCGCCATCCTCCCCGTCGTCGTCCTCTGCTCCGGCCTCCTCATGGTCAGTGCCATCCGCTACCCCCACATCGTCAACCGCTACCTCCGCGGCAAACGCTCCATGGCCCGACTAGTTGCCGCCGTCGCCCTCGTCCTCCTCCTGGTTGTCGCCCACCAATACACCCTCGGCATCGGCTCCCTCCTCTACGCCCTCTGCGGCCCCGCCTCCCTCGCCTATGCCCGCATCCGCCGAAAGACGCCGGTGCATTGAAGCACAGCGCGGCCCCCATGTACGCGCGGTACGATGTTGGCGTTGCGACGCCGCCTGTTCATCCTCGCCTCGGCGGTGTCGCTGGCGGTGTGCGTGACCGTGTTAGTGCTTTGGGTCCGGAGCTATGCGGTCGTAGACCAGTTTACCCACGCCCACTCCGGGCCAGACAAGGGGGCCGGCACCGTTTTCGGGTTTGGGCTCTGCCGTGGACGGATCTACATCGTCCACACCCTGACGCACGTCAGCTCCTGGCCGCAAGACGAAGGTTGGCGGCACGCGAGTGACACGGAACCCCGGCGGTACGAGGGAACCTTCGAGGAACTGCTAGCGAAATTCGGGTGCAAGTGGCCGCATGCCCCGCTGTTCTCCGCGCGCGGCTCCATGGTCGGCCTGGACGACACGCGGATCACCCGGCTGTCCCTCTGGCCGGCGGCGATTCTCCTTGCGTTACTCCCGCTGCTCACCCTCCGCCGCTGGGTGACGCGTAGGCGTCGGGCGCGCGCGGGCCGCTGTCCCGAGTGTGGTTTCGACCTCCGCGCCACGCCCGAACGCTGCCCCGAGTGTGGAACCATCCCCGAAAAGCGCAGATCGATTTCAGACTGAACGAACTACCCGGTTTCACCAGATCGCAAACTCCCTTGACACCCATGGTATAATACTTGTCTCAGAACTCGGACGAAGGGGGGGACACATTGGACGGGGACTTCACACGCACCAGCACGACCGCTCCCGACCGCGCCCAACCCCATCCATCCACTAGCGCCAATCTGACGCTACAACGTTCACACCCCGCTACAACAAACGCGTTTTCGCCTACCCCATCCTCACACCCCACCCCGCCCATGTTCCTGAATGTTCCCTTTTGCCCCACAGAGGCCCCGGGAAAAAACGAACCTCTATGAGCAAGCCGTTGTCAAGCCGGGGTGCCGCCATTGGCGCGGGTCGGGGACGGGATCGACACGGGATCTGTCTCACACCTCTATTCGACCTCACCGTCTGTGCGGCGGCCGCATCGCTGCGGCACGCCCGCGGCGGGGGTCATGTCACATGGTTCGACGCCGGCCGCCAGTCCCACCGGCGAGGTCTCCCGGGGCGGTCGGAACTCCTCGACACGCCCCGTTCGCCTCAGTTCGTTGCTTACGGGGTCCGGCTCATTGATCCCTGTCTCCCGACACTCCTGACGAACATGAACACGCAACGACTTACTCTGCAGCGCCTACGCCGCCTCAGACTACGCCGCCTCAGGCTACGCCGCCTCAGGCTACGCCGCCTCAGGCTACGCCGCCTCCGGCTACGCCGCCTCAGGCTACGCCGCCTCCGGCTACGCCGCCTTGGTCTTCACGTCCGGCGAACGCCACCTCTCCCCGCTCCTGAGCATCGCACCCATGGCGCAGCCCAGGTGCCGGGCGATCGCCACGATCGCGACCTTCTTCCGCTCCTGCTTCCCGCCGCACAGCCGCTGGAACATCTCCTTCAGTCCCGGGTCCCGCCGCACCGCCTGCCACGCCGCCTCGATCAGCAGCCACCGCACCGACGATGGCCCCTCCTTGGTGATGTGCCCCAGCCGATCCCTGCCCGCACTGGCGTCCTGGCACGGCACCAGCCCGAAGTAGCTGCCCAGCTGGTTGGCACGCCCGAACCGCTCGACGTGGTCCACGTACGCCACGAACGCCTCGGCCGTCCTCTGCCCCACCCCCGGCACGCTCATCAGCAGCGACACCCGCGGGTCATCCTTCGCCAGCCGGTTCAGCTCCCTCTGCACGCGCCTGATCCGCTCGCCGGCGGCCTTCAGCTCCTCGATCAGTAGGTCCCGCTCCAGGCCCGACGCGTCGTCCATCGCCTGCCCTTCGACCGCCGCCACCCCCTTGCCGGTGAACAGCCCGCGGGGCGACTCCAGCCCCAGCGTCCGCAGCAGCCCGCGCAACTGGTTCTTCACCGCCGTTCGCCGGCTCACCAGCACACGCCTCAGTTCCACCAGCCGCCGCCACTGTCGCACTTCGGCTTTGGGAATGTGGGCCCGCGGGATCGCGTCGCAGTACAGCAGCTTGGCCAGCTTCCCCGCGTCCACCCGGTCGTTCTTCCGCTTGCTCTTGAAGATCAGCCGCAGGTGACCGGGGTGGGCCACCCCCACCCTCACCGCCACCTTGCAAAGCTCCTCGTACAGCACCGCGCACCCGCCGCAGGCCTCGAACGCCACCGCCACACGATGATCCCCCTCCTCCGCCAGCCGCCTCACCGCCTCCACCACCGCCGGCCAGCGGCCGTTGACACGGAACTGCTTGACCAACTTGCCGCCGTGATCCAGGATACACAGCGACGACCCGTTCACGTGGTAGTCCAATCCGACGTACAGCATTGCAAGCCTCCTTTCGGTTTGTGGCAGCCATTATGGCCGACCACGCGCTCCCGACTGCGAGGCTTGCTTCATAGTGTCCCACCACCGCCCCCCCTTTTCCCTCTTCCCTTGGCGCTCTTGGCGTCCTTGGCCGCCTTGGCGCTTTCCCCCGCGCCACAAAGCGCCACAAGATGTCTCCGGACGTCCCCTCCTGTCCCCTCGACCACGCGCCGGAAAAATCGAACGCACGCTCCGTTCCCCTCTCCCTTCGCGTCCTTCGCACCTTCGCGTGCTTCGCGATATCTTCCTTCCCCGCGCCCCAAAGCGCCACAAAATGCCCGACAATGCCCGGTTTTGCCCGGCCCGACGCACGCGCCGGAAAAAACGAACCCAAAACCCCGCCGGAGCACCACCCAATCCTTGCCACACCCACCCCCGCCCCCATAATCGCAGAACGCCCATGACCCCCACGACCAAAACCATCACCACCCGCTTCGCCCCCTCCCCCACCGGCTACCTCCACGTCGGCGGCGCTCGCACCGCGCTCTTCAATTGGCTCCTCGCCCGCCACCACAAACAGGACGGCCGATTCCTCTTACGCATCGAAGACACCGACCTCGCCCGCTCCACCCAACAAGCCTGCGACCAGCTCCTCGAAGACCTCCGCTGGCTCGGCCTCCACTGGGACAACCCCCAACTCCCCTTCCAGTCCAAACGCACGGGCATCTACAACCGCATCATCGACGACCTGCTCGCCCGCGGCCTCGCCTACGAAGCATGGGAAACGCCCGACGAGCTAAGCGCCCGCCGGCAGGAAGCGGAGAAGGCAAAGCGACCCTTTATTTACCGCCGCCCCACCTACACCTCAGACCAGCTCGCGCGTTTCAAAGCCGAAGGCCGCAAGCCCGTCATCAGGTTCGCCACGCCCGTCAAGGAATACCGCTTCCACGACGTGATCGCCGACAAGGAAATCGTGCTGGCCCCAGACCAGGTACAGGACTTCGTCATCCGCAAAACCGACGGCATGCCTACTTACCATTTCGCCGTCGTCGTCGACGATGCGGATATGGGCGTGACCCACGTCCTCCGCGGACAGGAACATACGCTCAACACCTTCCTCCACGTCGTCCTCCAGGAAGCCCTCGGCTACACGCGCCCCACTTACGCCCACCTTTCCACCATTCAGAACATGGACGGCAGCAAAATGGGCAAGCGCGACCGGGACAAAAAGGTCCGCGAGGCATCCAACAACTACTTGAAAAATACCCACAAAACCCCCGAAGACCTCGCCGCCTCAGCCGGCATCGGCACCGCGCGCATCAAGGAGTGGCTCGGCAATTCAAAGTCCCAGCTCGATCCCACGGAGCACGACCTGCTCATGCCCGTGATCGGCCTCAAACCCACGGACCTCCCCGAAATCCTCGTCCACGACTTCCGCAAGAACGGCTACCTCCCCGAGGCCCTGCTCAACTTCCTCGCCCTCCTCGGCTGGAGCCCCGGCGAGAACAAGGAGCTGATGTCCCTCGACGAGATGGTCCGCCTCTTCTCGCTCGACCGCATCAGCAACGTTAACGCCAAATTCGACCGCGCTAAGCTCCTGGCCTTCAACACACAGACCGCCGAGGCCGCAACTCCCCAGCGCCTCCTCGCCGCCTTCAAGGACTTCCTATCGGTCAACCCCGACTCCCCGGTGAACGCCGCCAGCGACGAGCAACTCTCCAAACTACTGGCGATGAAAAAAGGCTTCCGCACCTTCCGCGAGGTCGAGGAGCTCTCCCGCTTCTTCTTCACCCCCGACGATCAGATCGCCTACGACCCCAAGGCCATCGACTCGGTCCTCCGCAAGAACGACAACCACGGCCTCACCGCCCTCCGCGACGTGCGCCAGGTCCTCACGGAATCCAAGGAATGGACCGCCCCCGCCCTCGAAGCCGCCGTGAAATCCTACTGCGAGCAGCACCAGCTCGGCCTCGGCAAAGTCGCCCAGCCCATCCGCGTCGCCATCACCGGCACCACCGTCAGCCCCCCCATCTTCGAATCCCTCGAACTGCTCGGCCGCGACCACACCCTGGCGCGCATCGATCGCTGCCTGACCGCCGCAGTCGCACCATCGTGACTCAGAGTAGAATCAGATAGGGAATATCCACTTATCGCGAGGGGGGACAAGTTGTGAGCGGCGCTTCAAGATCAGAAATACTGCACGCTGATCGTCAGCGTCGCCCCCTCCGCCGGCAGCGTGAACAGCGACTCCTTGAACGTCGCCGCCCGCGTCTTGGGCTTGGGATTGTTCGTCACGCCGTACCCCTCCAGCGGCACGCCGACGAAGTTCTTGTCCATCTTCCCGTTCTTGTTCTCGTCGTGCAGCACCGACGCCCCGTACCTCCCCGGCGGCAGTCGGCACGTGAACGTCACCGTTCCCGCGCCCTCGTCCGTCGCGTCGGCCGCCTTGACCTGCCAGTCAACCGACTTGCCCGACTCCGTTGGAAAGCCATCCGCCGATCGGAACACGCCGAAGATCAGCTCGCCCCTGTGATTCCGCAGGTCCGTGATCTTGATCGTGAGGGTTGCCAGCGGTTGAGTGGCCGGCGCAGCCCCGCAAAGACAAACCAGCAGCCCGATCAAGATAGGCGTCATCGTCCGCTTCATGCCCTTATTCAACCCTTGGCCGAGCCGGCAGATTCCCGCGCCACCCCCTCAAATCCGCTCAAAGTAGCGCGACCGCTCCCAATCCGTAACCGCCGCCTCGAACGCCAGCACTTCCTGCCTGGCCGTGTGCACGTAAAAGTCCACGACGGCGTCGCCGAGCGCTTTGCGTGCCATGTCGCTGCGTTCGAGCAGGTCGGCAGCCTCCCGAAGCGAGGCCGGCAGGGCCGGCAGCTCGGGATCAACGTAAGCATTGCCCTTATACACCTCGCCGCAATCCAGCCCCTCTTCCACCCCCGCCAATCCCGCCGCGATCATCGCCGCAAACGCCAGGTACGGGTTGGCGTCGCCGCCGGGCATGCGGTTTTCGATGCGGTGAGAGCCGCCGTGCCCCACGACCCGAAACCCGGTCGTGCGGTTGTCGTGCGCCCAGGCCATCTTCGTCGGCGCCCAACTACCCGGCTGGTACCGCTTGTACGCGTTGACCGTCGGCGCCAGCAGGACCGAGAGCTCCCGGCAGTACCGCATCAGCCCGCCGAGGAACTGGCGGAAGTACGTCGAAGGCCGATCGCCGGCCGCATCCCAGAACAGGTTACTTCCTTCGCGCCAAATGCTCATGTGGATGTGGCAACTGTTGCCCGCTTCAGACGCGAAAATCTTGGGCATGAAGCTGAGGCACTTCCCCTGCTGCTCGGCGATCTCCTTGGCCCCCTGCTTGAATACCACGTGCCCGTCGGCCATCGGCAGCGGCTGGTCGTAAACGAAATTCACCTCGTGCTGCCCCTTGCCCCACTCCCCCTTGGTGGATTCCACCGCCACGCCCGCCCCCGGCATCTGCCGGCGAATGGCCCGCATGATCGGCTCATCCCGCGTCGTCTGCATCGTGTGGTAGTCGATGCGGTAATCGCTGGATGGCGTCAGCCCCGAATACCCCGCAACGAACGCGTCGTGGAACGTGTTGTTGAACAGAAAGAACTCCAGCTCGCTCGCCGCGTTGCAGATCATCCCCTGGCGGGCCAACCGCTCGACCTGCCGCCGCAAAACCGAGCGCGGCGCCTCGTCCACGAGGCTGCCATCGTGGTGTTGCACGTCACATAGCACCATGGCCGCGCCTTGCTGCCACGGGAGCAGGCGGAGGGACGACAGGTCCGGCTTCATGCCGAAATCGCCAAAACCCTTCTCCCAGCTGGCGAGCTGAAATCCCTCCAGCGGGTCCATCTCGATGTTCACGGTCAGCAGGTAATTGCACCCGTGCGTGCCGCCCTCCGCCACACCGTCAAGGAAGTACCGTCCCGCAATTCGCTTGCCGATGAGCCGCCCGAATACGTCGGGAAACACGACCAGGACCGTGTCGATCTCGCCGGCGTCGATCCGCGCCGCGAGCCCCTTCAGGTCCAGGGCTTCGCGCGGTCCGGCGGCATCCGCGGGCGGGTGGCTATTCGGCGACATAGACGTTTTTCAGCTCCGTGTAACCTTCCAGCGCGGCCATCCCAAGGTCCCGGCCGATCCCGCTCTGCTTAAAACCGCCGAAAGGGGCTTCCACGTGGACACTGCTATTCGAATTGACGCTGAGCACGCCGCTCTCGATCCGGCGGGCGACGCGCAGCGCGCGTTTGAGGTCGCTGGTCCACAGCGATCCGCTCAGGCCGTACGGCGAATCATTCACCTCGCGCAGCATCTGCTCCTCGTCCGTGAACGGGCGGATGCACACGACCGGGCCAAACACCTCCTCGCGCCAAATGCGATCGGACGTGTCACAGCCGAGAACCACGGTGAGATTCAGAAAGTACCCCCGCTCACGAGGTCGGTCCCCGCCGCAGGCCAAGCGCCGTCCGGGCGATTTGGCCGTTTCGAGGTAGCCCTCGACCGTCTCGCGCTGTTGCCGCGACACCAGCGGCCCGACCTGCGTCTGCGGGCTAGAGGGATCGCCGACGACAATCTTCCTCGTTGCCTCCACGAATCGCTCGACAAAGCGATCGAACACCGGCGCTTCAACGAACACCCGGCTGCGGGCGCAGCAATCCTGGCCGGCGTTGGCAAAGACGCTCATCGGCGAGTTGGCGGCCGCCTGCTCGATGTCCGCATCGGCGAAAACGATATTGGGGCTCTTCCCGCCGAGTTCCAGCGAAACCCGTTTGATGTCCTGCGCGGCCAATTGCATGATCCGCGACCCCACGGCAGTCGAGCCGGTGAACGAGATCTTTCGGACCATGGGGTGCCGGACGAGTGCCTCGCCGACGTCGCCGCCGGCCCCCGGCAGCACCTGGAGCACGCCGGCCGGCAACCCCGCCTCCGCCGCAAGCCCCGCCAGGCGCAGCGCCGAAAGCGGCGACGGCTTGGCCGGCTTCAGGACGACGCAATTTCCAGCGGCCAGGGCTGGCGCGACCTTCCAGCAGGAAATCGGGAAGGGGAAGTTCCACGGCACGATCGCCGCGACCACGCCGATGGGCTGGCGGAGGGTGAAGTCGAAGCCGCCGCGGGCGACGGGGATCGTATGGCCGAAGAATTTCCCCACGGCGCCCGCGTAGTACTCGAAAATCCGGGCGCCCAGGTCCACCTCGTCCAGTGCGTCCGTCACTGGCTTGCCGACGCTCCGCACGTCCAGCTGCGCCAGCTCTTCCCGGTGCTCTCGGATCGAACGGGCGATGGCGAAGAGCACGTCGGCCCGCTTCCCGGGGGCGAAGTCGCGCCAGCACTGCTCGAAAGCCCGCCCGGCGCCGCGGGCGGCGCGGTCCACGTCCTCCGGCCCCGCGGCGGCGACCTGGCACCAGGTTTCCTCGGTGGCGGGATTGATGACCTCGATGCGCCCCGCCGCGCCGGGTCGATAATCTCCGTCGATGAATGGGGAAGCCGGAACTTGCATGGGTTCAGAAGCAAGAGCGATACAGCCGGTACAGGTCGTCACGGGTGACCGGCACTGGGTTGGTGCGGTGGCAAGGGTCCGCGAAAGCCTGATCGACCAGGGCGTCGAGTTGCGATTCGCTCACGCCGTGCGCGCGCAGTCCGGTCGCGAGGCCGATCTCGGCCAGCAGCGAGCGTACCGCGAGGACGGTTTTAGCGTCGTCGGCGGCCTGAATGCCCATGGCTTGTCCGACGCGGGCGTAAACGCCCGGCTTCCGGGCGGCGTTGAACTCCATCACGGCCGTCAGGCACAGGGCGTTGGCCAGGCCGTGGTGCAGGCCGCAGATCGCCGACAGCGGGTGGGCCAGCGAGTGCGTCGCTCCCAGGTCCTTCTGGAAGGCGATGCCGCCCATCATCGCGGCCACCTGCATCTTTACCCGCGCGTCGATGTCGTTCCCATCGCGTACGGCACGCGGCAGCGCATCGGCGATCAGGTGCAGCCCCTCCAGCGCGATTCCATCGCACAGCGGGTTGAACTCCGGCGAGGTAAAGGATTCGATGCAGTGCGTCAGCGCATCGGCGCCCGTGGCCGCCGTCAATTTCGCCGGCAGCCCGCGCGTGAGCTCCGGGTCGAGGATGACCAGGCTCGCCAGGAGCGTGGGATGGAAAATAACCGACTTTTGACCGTTGAGAATGATGACCGAGCTGCGCCCGACTTCGCTGCCGGTGCCCGCCGTGGTGGGGACCGTGACGCACGGCGCCATCCCGGCCCAGTCGAGCTTTGGGTCGAACCGGCCCAGCGGGACTTCCGGCCGACGAACCCGCAAGCGCAATGCCTTGCCGACGTCCATCGCGCTGCCACCCCCGAGCGCGATGACACCGTCGCAGCCGCCGGCGCGAAATGCCTGCGCGGCCTCCTCGACATTCGGCTCATTTGGGTTGGGCCGAACGCCCCAGTACAGCTCCGCCTTCTCGCCCAGTACCTGCCGCACCGTCTCGAACGGCGCCGCCCCCCGCAGGCCGGTATCGGTCACGAGCAACGGCCGGCGAACGCCGAGCGCGAGGAGGCGCCCCGGCAGTTCGCCGATCGCACCGGGCCCGAACAGAACGGTTGTGGGAAACAAAAACGTGGCCAGCATGCGTACTTAGACGATACACCGCCACGCGGAATTCCGCAGCCCGATCTTTGGCCGATCACGACTGTTGCCGGCAAACCGGGAAGTGTCCGTGCTCCGGCGGCACGCTATGATCAACACATGCCCCGCTGGCGGCTCGACCCCGGACAGATTGAGGTAGTGGACGACGCCGTGGCCGATGTCCTGCGCGAGAAAACCCCCGCCCAGCGCGTCGCGATGATCGGAGCCGCACACCGAACAGCGCGGGCAATGCTGCGGGCCGCCGAAAGACGGCGGCACCCCGACTGGGATGAAGCGGCTATCGAGCGGGAGGTAGCCCGCCGACTGCTCGGCGGAACGACTTCATGGAACAGCTCGACCTGTTGAGATTCATCGTCGGGGCGTTGGAGGAGCTCGGCATCGCGTACATGGTGGTCGGCTCCTACGCCAGCGGTGCGTACGGGGAGCCTCGCTTCACGCAAGATATCGACGTCGTGGTTGAACTCACGACCGAACAATTAGATGGACTGCTCGCCCGCCTGCCGGCGGACGAGTTTTACGTCAGCCGCGAGGCCGCTGTGGCGGCGATACAATCGGCAGGGCAATTCAACGTCATCCACCCCGAGTCCGGCGTCAAGATCGACTTCATGATCCCCGGCTCCGACGCCTGGGCCCGGCAGGAATTGAGCGGTCGCGTTCGTCTCGAACTGCTATCCGGCGTCGAGGCCTATGCGGCTCGCCCGGAGGACGTGATCATCGCGAAATTGGGTTACTACCGTGAAGGCGGCTCCGAGAAGCACCTGAGGGACATCGCCGGTATGCTGAAGGTGAGCGGGGCTTCCATCGACCGTGCATACGTGGAAAAGTGGGCGGCGGACTTTGGCCTGACGCAGGAATGGCAGGCAGTCCTGAAGCGGATCGCGTGAAGCCGGTTCATGTACACCCGACGCTACTTCTGCCCCTTCGCTTCGACTTTCGCCCAGGTGTCCTTCAACGAGACGGCGCGGTTGAAAACCAGCCGGCCGGGTGCTGAATCCTTATCGACGGAGAAGTAGCCCACTCGCTCAAACTGGTACTTCTCCCCCACCGCCGCGCCCTTCAGCGCCGGCTCCAGCTTGCACGCGCTCAGCACATCCTCTGATTTGGGATTCAGGTTCACCTTCCAGTCGGCCCCTTCCGGATAATCATCCGGATCCGCCTTGGAGAACAGGTGGTCGTACAGGCGCACCTCGGCATCAATCGCGTGCTCGGCCGACACCCAGTGAATCGTGCCCTTGACCTTCCGCCCGTCCGGGCTGTCCCCGCCGCGCGTCGCCGGGTCGTACGTGCAGCGGACCTCCGTTACATTTCCGGCCGCGTCCTTCACCACGTCCGTGCACTTGACGAAATACGCGTACCGCAGCCGCACCTCCGCGCCCGGCGCCAACCGGAAATACTTCGGCGGCGGCGTCTCGCGGAAATCGTCCTGCTCGATGTACAGCGTCCGCGAAAACGGCACCTTCCGCGTCCCGGCCGATTCGTCCTCGGGGTTGTTGATCGCGTCCAGTTCCTCCGTCTGCCCCTCGGGGTAATTGGTAATGACCACCTTCAGCGGCCGTAGCACCGCCATCCGCCGCGCGGCGCGCTTGTTCAGGTCCTCGCGCAGGAAGTTCTCCAGCACCTGGACCTCCACCGTGTTGTTGAACTTGTTCACGCCGATGTGCTTGCAGAAGGCGCGGATCGACTCGGGCGTGTAGCCCTTTCGCCGGAAGCCGCTGATCGTCGGCATCCGCGGATCGTCCCACCCGCGGACGCTCTTCTCCTGCACGAGCTGGAGCAGCTTGCGCTTGCTCAGCATCGTGTACGTGAGGTTCAGCCGCGCGAACTCGATCTGCTGCGGGTGCCAGATCTTCTTGTCCTGCGGCCGGCGCTGGTTCACCGCGTCGATGAACCAGTCGTACAGCGGCCGGTGATTCTCGAACTCCAGCGTGCAGATCGAGTGCGTGATCTTCTCCAGCGAATCCTCGAACCCGTGTGCCCAGTCGTACATCGGGTAGATACACCACTTGTCGCCGGTGTTGTGGTGCGATTCGTGCAGGATTCGGTACATGACCGGGTCGCGGAGGTTCAAATTCTTCGATGCCATGTCGATCTTGGCCCGAAGTGTCTTGGAGCCATCGGGGAACTCGCCCTTTCGCATGCGATCCAGCAGGTCGAGGTTCTCCTCCACCGGCCGATTCCTATACGGAGACTCGCGGCCGGGACTGGTCAGCGTGCCCCGATATTGACTCACCTGCTCCGCCGTCAGATCGCACACGAACGCCAGCCCCTTCCTGATCAGTTCGACCGCGTACTCGTACATCGTGTCGAAGTAGTCCGACGCCCACAGCGTCTGCGCCGGCGTGTAGCCGAGCCAGCGCACGTCCTCCTCGATGCTCTTGACGTACTCCTCCTCCTCCTTCGCGGGATTCGTGTCGTCGTAGCGCAGGTTGCACGTGCCGTTGTACTGCTCGGCGACGCCGAAGTTCAGGCAGATCGACTTGGCATGCCCGATGTGCAGGTAGCCGTTGGGCTCCGGCGGGAAGCGCGTGGCGACCCGGCCGCCCCATTTGCCGGTGCGGTTGTCCTCTTCGACGATCCGGCGGATGAAGTCGAGGCCTGTCGATTCCGCGGCGTGCGGCGCGGCCGATGGATCAATCTTCTTGCTCGGGTGCGGCTGCGATTCGATATTCTGCTTGGTCGCCTCAGTCGTCCCCGCGGGGTTGACAGCTTTCTGAGGCTTGTGGCCGGGGGTGGTGGGGGTGCTCATGAGGTCCTCTGGATTTCTTCCGTGATTCGCCGGTCGGTTCAGCGGTTTTGATAACCGATTTGCGGCGGTTTGTCTCTGACGATCTCGCGCACGGCCAGCGGCTCATCCGTGATGATCACCTCAACCCCGAGACTCAGCACCCGCCGGACGTCGGCCGGCGCATTCACCGTCCAAACGCCCAGCACCTTCCCCGCCGACTTCACGCGCCCGGCGACCGACGCGTCGAGCAGCCGGTGGTCGATATGAATGGCATCAACCTGTGCAGCCGCGACGTACGGCAGCTCCTCACGCCGCCCGACGAGCAACGCCAGCGGCAGGCCCGCCCCCCACGCCGCGAGCAGCGGCGCCGGCTCGAACGACTGAATCACGCAGCTTCGCCCGCGGCACAAATCCAGAACACGACGGACCAGCTCCCGCCGGTCCGCCGGCTTCACCTCGACGAGCAGCCCCCCTCCCCCCGGCACCAATTCCACAAGTTCTTTCAACAACGGCAACCGGCACTGCGGCTCACACCCGTCCGCCGTCTTCAGCCGCAGCCCGGCGAGTTCCCGCCAGTGGTAATCGCGCACGGGGCCACGCCCGGTCGTGGTCCGGTCCAGCGTCTCATCGTGCAGGACGACCGGCTCCCCCTCGGCTGACGCGTGCACGTCGCACTCGCACCACTCCACCCCCTCCCGCCACGCCGCCCCGAACGCTTCCAGCGAATTCTCCGGGAATTCGCGGTGCAGCCCGCGGTGGGCGACGACGATCGGCCGACGAGCATTAGCCCAGCCCATGACCCGCAATCATACCGCCTTTGACGCCGGTCTCTCCCGCTTCGCATAATCCCCGCATGGCGAAGCCGCGCCAGCGCCGCAACCCACCACCCCCGCCGCCCGCCAAGCCCCAATCGCCTCAGCACGCCGCCTCCGTCCTCCTGATCTCAATCCTGCTA
>Ga0308176_10001645_pt1 | contig 14101 bp, 13 predicted proteins | sample PhyCR2_3_FD_203890 | JGI IMG/M metagenome (GOLD analysis project Ga0308176, IMG submission 203890) | Soil microbial communities from UC Gill Tract Community Farm, Albany, California, United States - DLSLS.C.R2 | ecosystem: Environmental > Terrestrial > Soil > Agricultural land | place: USA...
GAAGATGGGGATCATCTCCTCGGCGAGGCGCTTGATCTCCGCCATCCGGCCCTGCTCGGCGTAGAGCGAGGCGAGGTCGAGCGAGACGAGTGCCGTATCGTACGCCGCGTCCGCGAGGAGGAAACCAGCACGTGCCGCGAGGAAGAAGGACTCGGCTTGATCGGCTTGGCCGAGCCCCCGGGCGATCTTGCCCTCGATCCACTTGCGGATATTTTCGAACCAGGGCTGGGAAAATTTCTTGTATAGAGGTCTTGCCTTTACGAGCAGCTTCTGGGCCGCCATGAACTGACCGGTTTCGGTCAGATCGTCGATGAGGTTGCTCCAGGCGATGAGCATCAGACGTGGCTCGCGAGCGGAGTCGATCAACCTAAGAGCTTGGTGGAGCAGAAAGATTGCCCTTTCGAGCTCACCGGCTACGGCATGGACGGTAGACATCTTAACCAGCGCTCGGCCTGCCCGGTGCGTTTCCCCGAGCTCCAGGAAGATGGCCACGGATCGACGGAGGTGGCTCAGAGCTCTGGAGAACCGGCGCTGTTTGGTCAAGAGAGAGGCGTTGAGGTCGAGGAGCAGAGCCCGGTCCATCGGCTCTCCAGTTCCCAGGCGGAGGAAGGAGAAGGCGAACGTGAACGCCTCTTCAGCTCCCTGGAGATCCGACTTGACCCGGCGAGAGTTCCCTACATAGGCCCAGGCGCGAGCCCGCAGATCTTCCAGGGGCTCGGATCCATACATCGATGGCTCCAGATGGTCCAAGACCTCGACGGCTAACAACGCCGAGCTCTCGCCGAGGGAAGGATCCTGGAAATTCTGCTCCTGGCTCTGGGAGAGGAGGCTCTCGCAGAAGCCCCAGGTATGGAATCGTCGGCAGTTACGGACGAGGAGGATACGTCGCCCGACCGGATATTGCTTGAGGTCGGCGTAAAGACCGGGGGCCTCCGCTCTCTCTTTCGCGTAGAGGTCTTCAACAGAGCCGAGGAACCGGGCGGCCCTCGCGATGGCAGGATTGTAATCGGCCGGAAGGGTCTCCCCACGACCGAACGGCAGAACCTTGTCTATCGGGGTATTCGGCTGCGATCTCAGGAGAACTCGGAGCTTGTCCCGGCAGCCTGGGCATTCATTGAGGTGCTCCCGGCATCTCCTCCGGATATCCGGAGATGTGGCGGCAAGCTCTTGAAGCAAGAGGTCATGGGGGTGGATTCTCACTGGCACGGCCCTCCCGGAACAACGAAGAGAAAACTACCATTCAATAGAAGTGGTTGCTTCAGGCGGTCAAAACGGGACAAAAAGGGAGCACCTGTCGGTGCTCCCAGGTTCCTGTTTCCTACCCCTAGTGAGGTATCTTAGCAGCGACGAGCAGGAAAGCCAGCAGCATCATCATCGATGCAAAAGTAACCGCTAAGACGCCAAGTATACGTGGAAGGCGATCTTGGTTCATTGCATTCCTCCTTCAATGGCTGCCGTCTGGGTCCAATTGAGCCGCGACCTTGGACTGAGGATGCCGCGGAGACTTGCTGTGAGACCTGTCCCAAGAGAACAGGGAGGCGATCCAGTCCACTACTGCGACGAGCACACCTCCCTCATGGCTAGCCGCGTGCCCCGGATGCAGGGGCAAGGCGTTCAGGGTTCCTAAACTAAGTGAAGAGAGAATCAACGGTACAGCGACAAATCGGAGCTTACGAGACATTTTCCTCTCCCTCCAAGCAATCCACCCGGGCAGCTCCTGTGCTACCTGGAGATTGCCGTTTGACCGTAATTTGGCGCGCCTATGCAGGGGCAGACCCCTGTTTCCAGCGTCAGGGCAGCCTTCCGTGCCTGGTCTGAAGAGAGACCAAGTCGCAAACAATAATACTGCCATTATAATACAAATTGCGGGGATGGAACACCTCTGGCGGTTCCGTGGGGAGCGCCACGATCTCGTGGCGCCGAAAGGAGCCGCGGATCTGTTGAGATGCTAAATCAATGCCCGCTATCAGCTCATACCCGCCGCCCAAGACAACTGCTACTGCGTCCCATCAGGTAGTGACTGCTACGGTAAAGCATGACTCTATTTCTTTATAGGTGCAGCAAGTGGTAGATTTCGCGACCATTTCTCGGGAGGCACGGAAAATTCTGTTTCGAGGGAAGTCCTTGGGGGCTCAGGAGACTTCAAGGAGAAACTTGTTGGGCTTTTACCCCTTTGGGAGAGCCAGAATCTCTTCGGACACTTCAGCAGCGATAGCAGGCCGGTTGGCGCCTAGAAATGCCTCGTAGGCCAGTTGGAGGTGTGTCTTGGCTTCGCGGCGGAGCCCAAATTCCAAGTAAATAGCGCTTTGCGCATAATGTAGCCTGCTTTGCAGCCACGGCTCGGCGAGCTGCTGATACAGGGCGCGATTTCTTGCCAGCGCTCCTTGAGCCTCCATGAAGCGTCCCGCGATGACGAGGTCGCCAACTAGGTTGATGTGGGCACAGGCCACTATTCGAGGCTCCCGTCGAACATCGAGCCGGGGCAGGGCGTCGTTGACCAGGAGAATGGCGCGATCAGGCTCCCCCTGGAGGTGGTGGATCGTTGACATGCTCACCAGAGAGCTGCCAACCTGATGCTCATCACCCGCTTCACGGAAGATCTGGATGGTTCGCTGCAGGAGGTGGAGGGAATCGGCGAATCGGTGCTGGTCCTTTCTCAGCGCTCCCTTGAGGCGCAGGATGGAGGCGCGCTCAAGGACCTCTCCTGTCCCTCGGCGGAGGTGGTCAAAGGCCTTCTCGAAGGCCTTCTCGGCCCCCGCAAGATTGACCCTCACGCGGAGAGAGTTCCCGATATAGGCCCAGGCCCGCGCCCGCAGATCCTCGATCCGCTCCAAGCCGTAGAGCGATGGTTTCAGGTGGTCGGATACGAGCAGAGCCAGGTTGCCCATCTCCTCACTTCCTGCCGGATTGTTGAAGGTCTGCTCATGGCTTTGCTCGAGGATAAGCTCCAGAAGCCCCCAGGTCTGAAATCTGGGGTGATTGCGGACCAGCAACTCACGCCGGGTTTCTGGTTGCTCCAGCAGGACCGAAAGAAGCCTCGGAGCCTGAGCCCTCTCCAGGATAAGTCTTCGCTGCCAAAGAGCAATAAATTCTATGTTACTTCCTAACGCATATTCATAATTCGGACGCGACCTTCGAGATGCGGCTAGAAGATTACGGATTCTCTTTCGGCAGAAAGCACACTCGCCAAGATGATCCCGGACCCTTTGGCTGGGGCAGAACGGTTCTTCCAGGATCTCTCGTAAAAGGATGTCGCTGGGATGAATTTGCATCTGGACCGCCACAAGTTACGACGACAGACGATTATGCGCCTGCTGCTCTGCTATAGGAAGTGCTTACCTTCCAGGAACTCCACCATCAGCCCCCACAACCGCTCCTTGCGGTCCGTCAGCCGGTGATCGCCATCCGCGAAGAGGTGGAGCTCGATCTCCTGGAAGGCACAGCGGGTGGTGAAGTCGAGAACGCTCTTCCAGGACACCGAGGTGTCGAGCTTCCCCTGGAGGAGCAGGGCGGGGGTCCGGTAGCGGGTGAGGAGGGTGTCGGTGGGGTGGGCGCGGAGGTCTTCGATCAGGGTCCAGCCGAGCTCGCTGGAGACGAAGTCGTTCTGGAAGTGGATCTTTCCCGTCTCCTCCCAGAGGCGGGCCTTCTCGGGGCCGGCCCAGGCGAGGAGCCCTTTCTCGAGCTCCAGCGCGGGGGCGATGTGGAGCCCCGCCACGATCTCCTCCGGGTGCAGGGCCGAGTACCAGAGGGCCGTCCCGCCGCCCATCGAGGAGCCGAGGAGGATCAGCCGGCCGCACCCCCGGTCACGGAGGAAGGTGTGCACCCTTGTCATGTCTTCCAGGTTGCGCGTCAGCGTCAGGCCGGTCATGCCGCCGCCGGAGAGGCCGTGCCCCTGGAAGTCGAAGGAGCAGAAGCCGAAGCCCGATCCTTGCGCCCGGGCGCGGAAGAATTCGGCCTTCTCGCCCGACTGCTCCGAGCCGAAGCCGTGGAGGTAGAGGAAGCAGGGGCGGTCCCCGGTCCCTTCCGGGGGAGGGTCGAAGCGCACGGCCAGGTGCGAGACCTCGCGGCTGTTCTCGACGATGGGGATTCTCTCCATGGGCGGTCACCTTCTCCGCGGGGGATCGAACTGTGACACCGGCCAACCTGCCAGGCAAGAGGTGTTATCCTCCGGCGCAAACTTTTTCGTCGGGGCACCCGCCCCGGGAGGCAGGACAGGGATGGCAAACGGGGACCGTCGCGAGATCGCGGGCTGGCACAGCCCGAGCCTGGGGCAGCACATGCCGATCGTCTCCTATGGGCACTGGGGCCATCCGCTTCTGCTCTTCCCCACGGCCGCCGCGGACTTCCTGGAGAACGAGCGCTTCGGGCTGATCGGCGCCGCCCAGGAGGCTCTCGACGCCGGCCGGGTGCGGATCTTCTCGATCAATAGCATCAACAACCAGGCCTGGATGGACCGCGGCCTCCCCGTGCCCGAGCAGGCGCGCCGCCAGGCGCTCTACGCCCGCTATGTGGAGGAGGAGGTCGTCCCCTTCATCCGCCAGGTCTGCCAGACGCCCGACCTCCGCGTCGCCACCTCGGGAGCGAGCTTCGGCGCCTTCCACGCCGCCAACACCCTGTTCCGGCGGCCGGACCTGTTCGACGCCACCATCGCCATGAGCGGCTTCTACGATCTCGGGCCGGACTATCTGCATGGGTACAGCGACGACAACTGCTATTTCAACAACCCGGCCTGGTATCTGCCGAGCCTGGAGGGGCGCAACCTCCACCTGCTGCGGACGGCGTGCAGGATCCACATCCTGACCGGCCAGGGGGCCTACGAGGCGCCGCACGCCTCGCGGCAGCTCGCGGAGATTCTCTCCCGCAAGGGCATTCCACACTTCCTGGACGTCTGGGGGCACGACGTGGCCCACGACTGGCCCTGGTGGCGGAAGATGCTCCCCTACGCCATCGATCAGATGGGGTGGTGATTCCCTCTGGCAGGCCGGGCGGGTCGAGGCGAATCCGCGGTTTCCGGCCTCCAACGTGCAATCCTCCCTCGGTTCGCGATAGACTTGGCGCCGCGGCGGCGCCTCCCCGGCGCCTTGACGCGAGCTTTTCCATGAACAGATTCTCTTCCCTACTCAATACCGCCCGGCGCGGAGCGGCATCTTGAAGGTCGGCACGGCCGAAGAGCGGCCGGTGCCCATCGCGGCGCGCGATCTCTGGGAGATGACCAAGCCGGGCATCACCGTGATGGTGGTGCTCACCGCCGGCCTGGGGTTCCTGCTCGGCGAGCAGGGCTCCTTCCCGTTCCTTCTGCTCGTGCATACCCTGCTCGGCACCGGGCTGGTCTCGGCCGGCGCCTCGGTCCTCAACCACGTCCTCGAGCGGGACACCGACGCCCTGATGCAGCGCACCGCCAACCGGCCGCTGCCGACGGGACGGATGGACCCCGACGTCGCCCTCCTGTTCGGCGTGGTGCTGGCCGTGGCCGGCCTCGCCGACCTCGCCCTGGCGGTGAACCTGCTGACGGCGCTGCTGGGCGCCGCGGCGCTCGCCGGCTATGTCTTCGTCTACACGCCGCTCAAGCGGATCAGCTCCTTCGCCACGGTGATCGGCGCCATCCCGGGCGCCATCCCGCCGATGATGGGCTGGGCCGCCGTGCGCAATGAGCTCGACGTCGCCGCCTGGGTGCTGTTCGGCATCCTCTTCTTCTGGCAGCTCCCGCACTTCCTCGCCATCGCCTGGCTCTGCCGCGAGGATTACGCCCGCGGCGGCTTCCCCATGCTGCCGGTGCTCGACCCCGAGGGAACCCGCACCGGCCGGCAGGCGATCCTCTACGGCGCGGCGCTGGTGCCGATGTCGCTGCTCCCCTCCCTGCTCGGCCTGATGGGCACCGTCTACTTCGTGGGCGCGCTCGCCTTCGGCCTGGCCTACCTGGGCTTCTCCTTCGGCTTCGCGGCGGCGCGCTCCAACCCCGGCGCCCGCCGGCTGATGCTGGCCTCGCTCCTCTACTTCCCGGCCCTGCTCGTGATCATGCTGCTCGACCGGGTGGTCTCCTAGACACCCGTGACCCCCGCCGTCGAAGCCCGGGGCCTCCGCTTCTCCTATCCGGCCCGGCGCGGAGCTCCGGCGCGTCCGGCGCTCGCGGGAGTCGACTTCCAGGTAGCGGCGGGGGAGATCTTCGGCTTCCTCGGCCCCAACGGCGGCGGCAAGACGACCCTGTTCCGCATTCTCGCCACCCTCGCGCGGCCGGACGCCGGCTCGCTCGCGGTCTTCGGCGCCGATCTCGCCACCCAGGCGCGGGAGATCCGCCGCCGGCTCGGCGTCGTCTTCCAGAGCCCGAGCCTCGACCAGCAGCTCACCGTGCGGGAGAACCTCGTCCACCAGGGGCATCTGTATGGCCTCGGCGGACGGGATCTGGACCGGAGGATCGCCGCCGGTCTGGAGCGTTTCGGCCTGACCGAGCGGGTGGGCCAGCGGGCGAAGGAGCTCTCGGGGGGCTTGCGGCGGCGGGTGGAGATCGCCAAGGCGCTCCTTCACGAGCCGCGCCTCCTGCTGCTCGACGAGCCCAGCACGGGCCTCGACCCGGGCGCCCGCCGCGACCTCTGGGAGACCCTGGAGGCGCTGCGGACCTCCGGCGTGACGGTGCTGCTCACCACGCATTTCATGGAGGAGGGGGACCGCTGCGGCCGGCTCGCCCTGCTGAGCCGGGGGACGATCGTGGCCGAGGGGACCCCCGCGGCGCTCAAGGAGGAGATCGGCGGCGACGTCATCACCCTCGCCGGCCGTGACCCCGAAGGGTTGGCGCGGGATCTGGCGGCGCTCCATCCCGATCTCACCTTCGCCGTGCAAGACGGCGCCGTGCGTCTCGAGCGCGAGCGCGGCCACGAGCTCGCGGCCCGCCTGGCGGCCTCCCTGCCGGGGCGGATCGAGTCGATCACCGTGGCGCGTCCGAGCCTGGAGGACGTCTTCCTCCGCCGCACCGGCCACCGCCTCTACGGCGAGGAGGAGGCCGCGTGACGGGCGCCGCCGCCACCCTCTGGCGCCGCGAGCTGACGCGGTTCTTCCGCCAGCCGAGCCGCATCGCCGGCGCGGTCGGCACGCCGCTCCTCTTCTGGCTGCTGCTCGGCAGCGGCCTCTCCGGCTCCTTCCACCTGCCCGGCGGACCGGCGGACGTCAGCTATCTCCAGTACTTTTTTCCCGGCACCATCGCCCTCGTGCTGCTCTTCGCCGCCATCTTCTCGAACATCTCGGTGATCGAGGACCGTCACGAGGGGTTCCTCCAGGGGGTGCTGGTGGCGCCCGTCTCGCGGTTGGGTATCGTGGCGGGCAAGGTGCTCGGCGGGGCGACCCTCGCCTGGCTGCAAGGGGTGGTGTTCCTGGCCCTGGCGCCCGCCTCGGGGGTCCGGCTGACCGCCCTTTCGGCGCTCGCGGCGGCGGGGATCCTCGCCCTGCTGGCGCTCTCGCTGACCGCGCTCGGGTTCGCCTTCGCCTGGAAGGTCGATTCCGTGCAGGGGTTTCATGCCATCATGAACGTCGTGCTCATGCCCATGTGGCTGCTCTCCGGCTCGATCTTCCCCGTGAGCGGGGTCCCCCTCTGGCTCGGCGCGCTGATGCGGATCAACCCGCTCACCTACGGCATCGCCGCCCTGCGCTGGACGCTCTCCGGCCCCGCCGCCTCGCGGGGGAGCGGCCTGCCCGGGCCGGCGGTCTCGCTGGGGGTGACCGTGGCTCTGGGGATCGCCGCCTTCGCGGCCTGCCTATGGGCGACCCGCGGCGGGAGGGTGGAGTGATGGTGATGATGGCCGGACTGCGCCGCGGTCTGATCTGGACCCTGCTGGTGGTCGCCCTGGTGGCGGTGGTGACCGCGACCGCCGTCGACCGCCTGCGGCGTCCCGAGCCGCCCCCCGTCTTCGATCCGGTGCCCGCCTTCTCGCTGACCAACCGGGACGGCCGCGCGGTCCGCCTCCAGGACCTCAGGGGCAAGCCGTGGATCGCCGACTTCGTCTTCACCCGCTGCCCGGCCTCCTGCCCGCTGATGACGGCGCGGATGGCCAAGCTCAACCGGGAGCTCGCGGACGACGCCGACGTGCGGCTGGTCTCCTTCTCGGTCGATCCGGAGCACGACACCCCCGAGGTGCTCCAGCGCTACGCCGAGTCGTACAAGGCCCCGGCCCGCTGGCTCTTCCTGACCGGCGGCAAGGACGAGATCTACCGGCTCTCCCGGCAGGGGTTCAAGCTGGGCATCGACATCCCGCCGCCGCCGGCCGCCGGCGCCCCGGCCCCCGAGCCCATCCTCCACAGCACCCGCTTCGTGCTGGTGGACGGCCAGGGGCGCATCCGCGGCTACTACGACGGGTTCGACGAGGAGTCGATGAAGAAGCTGGTGCGGGACCTGGAGGCGGTGGAGGGGTAGGCCCCCTCCCGCCTGGGGTTGAAACCCCAGGCTGACCAAAGCCCGCCCTTGCAGGGCGATCCCCCTCCCGAAGACAAATCCCGAAGGATCTCCCTCTTCTCCCGGTCGGGGGGAGTGCGGTGGGAGAAGAGGGCCGGGGTGATGAGGGTCCGGAAGGGCGGCGCTCGGATCTGCGCTAGAATCTCCCCCTGCCAGCGTCTCGCCACGTCCGGCATCTAATTCCCTTGTAGAGGAGAGCTGCGTTGAATATCGAGAACCGGAAGATCCTTGTGCTCGGGGGGTACGGCCTGGTGGGCATGGCCGTCTGCCGGGAGCTGCTGGCGCGCCGGCCGCGCGAGATCCAGATCCACAGCCTCCGCATCGAGGAGTCGCGGAAGGCCGCCGAGGAGCTCCAGGCCGAGGCGGGATCGACGGTGCTCACCACCTCGGCCGGCAACCTCTTCGGGCTGCTCCAGGGGGGCTCCAAGCGCGATCTCATCCGGGCCGAGCTGCGCCGCCTCGACGACGAGGACCTCGGCTCCTTCGTCCTCTACGACGTCCTGGCGAAGGCCCAGCCCGACATCGTCGTCGACTGCGTCAACACCTCGACCGGCATCGCCTACGGCGACATCTTCCGCTCGGCCGAGGAGGTCCTGCGCCGGCTCGAAGAGGGGGAGGTCGGGGATGGGGCCACCGAGCGCCTGCTCGACGCCCTCTACATGCCGCGCCTCATCCGCCACATCCAGCTCCTCTACCGCGGCATGATCGACGTCCAGACCCGCCTCTACATCAAGGTCGGCACCACCGGCACCGGCGGCATGGGGCTCAACATCCCCTACACCCACTCCGAGGAGAAGCCCAGCCGGGTGCTGCTCTCCAAGACGGCGATGGCCGGCGCTCAGTCGATGCTCCTCTTTCTGATGGCCCGCACCCCGGGCGCGCCGATCACCAAGGAGATCAAGCCGGCGGCGGTGATCGCCTGGAAGCGGATGGGCTTCGGCCCCATCGTCCGCGGCGGCAAGCCCCTCCAGAGGATGGACGCCCGGCCGCGCCCGCTCGGGGGCACCTTCTCGACCGAGGACCCGGCGGCGGCCCGGGCGACCGGCGAGCCCTACCAGAACGTCTTCATCGACACCGGCGAGAACGGCGTCTTCAGCCTGGAGGAGTTCTCGACGGTGACCAGCTACGAGCAGATGGAGTTCGTCACCCCCGAGGAGATCGCCAGCTACCTGGTCTTCGAGATCGAGGGGCGCAGCACCGGCTATGACGTGGTCAACGCCCTGGACGGCGCCATGCTGGGCCCCACCTACCGGGCGGGCATCCTGCGCCACTGGGCGCTCGAGCAGCTCAACGAGATGGAGCGGCAGCACGGGGTCCACAGCGTCGCCTTCGAGATGCTGGGGCCGCCGCGCAACTCCAAGCTCCTCTTCGAGGCCCACCTGCTGCGCCTGGCCTTCCCGAACATGAAGGCGGTCTGGAGCTCGACCCCCGAGCAGGTCCGCGACGCCCTCGACCGTCTGGTGCGCCAGGACCCGGAGGTGGCGAACCAGGTGGTCTCGGTGGGCATCCCCATCCTCCTCGACTCCGGAGAGGTCATTCGCGGCGTCAGCGTGATCGTCCCGCCGGACGCCGCCAACGAGGAGGTCACCCCCGAGAAGCTGGAATCCTGGGTGCGCGACGGCTGGGTGGATCTCCGTCTCGCCAACTGCGCCAAGTGGGTCGAGCGCTTCCAGAAGATCCGCGACGAGATCGCGGCCCTCCCCGCCGACGACACCTCCAGCCGATACCTCCGCAACCGCCGCTTCTGGCACAAGATCGACGTCATCCAGCCCGGCAAGGTGGTGGGGTGGATCCTGGGTACGGAGGAGGGCGGGGCGCGGATCAAGGGGTGAGGGGCGGGCCGGCAGGGCCCATGCTAGGATTTGGGGTATGAGTCGGCACTCCCTACTGGATGAGGCGATCCACGGCGAGCTCTCCCTCGCCGAGTGGTTCGCCTTGCCGGAAGACGAGCGGGGAGAGCTCGTAGACGGGCGTCTGGTGGAGGAAGAGGTGCCGAATTACGTCCATGAGATTCTGGTGATCTTGTTGGGCAGTCTCCTCCGGAGTTGGTTCGTCCCCCGGGGCGGCTTCGTCGGGGGCTCCAACACCAAGCTCGCGGTGGGGCCGAAGAGAGGCCGCCGCCCCGATCTCACCGTCTACTTCGCGGGCACGCCTCTGCCGCCCCCCAGCGGCGTCATCAAGCAACCGCCCGACATCGCCATCGAGATCGTCTCCCCGACACCCCGCGACGGCCGCCGGGATCGGGTGGAGAAGGTCGCGGAATATGCCACCTCCGGGGTGCGCTACTACTGGATCGTTGACCCTCAGCTCCGCAGCCTGGAGATCCTGGGGAGGGGCTCCCAGGGCCGCTACGAGCACCTCCTCGGCGCGACGGAAGGCAAGGTCGAGATTCCCGGCAGTGACGGCTTCGTTTTGGATCTTGACGCCGTGTGGGCTGAGATCGAGCGCTTTGAGGAGCGCGAAGCAGAGGTCGAGTAAGACGTAGAAATTGGGGGACTCATGACGACTCTTACCGCCCAGGTAGCCGACGACTTCGCCGTCGAGCTTGCGCGCCCCCGCGACTGGGTGATCCAGGACGCGCTCCGCGAGTATGTCAGCCGCCATCGCCTGGAGGCCCAGCGCTGGCGCGAGACCCAGGACGCCATCGATGCCGCCGAGCGTGGTGAAGTGGTGCCAGCAGAGGAAGTCTTCGCCTGGCTCGATACCTAGGGCCAAGAGGGTTCCACCGCGAAGTGAAGCTCGTCTTCACTGAGAGGGTGTTTCGAAAGTGGCGATTTCGTCTGGCAATCCGCTGTAGAGACGCCCCGTGGGGCGTCTCCGAGGCGGAGAGGGCGATCCGATCTGCCACAACGCACCCGCGGGACCTCTAGCAGAGCACAGACCGTGTCGCCCTGGAGACGCCCCACGGGGCGTCTCTACAGCGGAGAAAACCCCTTTCGAGACACCCTCTGAACTCGCGCGCCAGGATCTCAGCCGGCTAAGGGACTTCATTGCGGAGAACAATCCTGGCGCCGCCCAAAGGGCGGCAGCGAGGATCAAGGCCGCCTCCCTCCTGATTTCGCAGCAGCCGCTCATGGGGCGGGTCGTCCGGGCGCCCGCCGGTTCCAATCTCGACGTGCGCGAACTTCCCATAGCCTTCGGAGCGAGTGGCTATCTTATCCGCTACCAGATTCTGCGTAGCGAGGTGCGCGTCCTCCGGATCTGGCACGCCCGGGAGAACTGGCCGAACCCGGAGCAACGTTAGGTCGGTCCGGGTTCGGTCGCTTGGCACCCTCCCCGGCTGGGCTAAACCGATGCCGACCTCCAATCGGGCCACAGAGTCAATAAGCTATCGAGGTGCTTCTTTGGGCGATTGCCTTTGAAGAAGACCCGATGGCTATAACCTTCCTTTCTCTTCTGGAGGTATTTCTTTTCTGTGTCTATCACTCGCTCAATCAGCTCTACAGCCTCAGGATAGAACCCATAAATTACACTTCTATTAGATAGCTCGGGCTGTATTTTGACCAAATCTGCAAGCTTCTTCAGCAGATACAGGAAATAATATGACGAGTGGATTATGTACGACTCCGCCTCCCAGCGCGATGGACTCTCCCTAATTTCGACCCAAACGCGCTTCCGCTCACGCTCTATGTCGCCGAACAGAAGAAGCGCCAGCAAAACACCTTCGGCCGTAACAGCATCATTGAATATATCGTCGTATTTCTCGGCGAATATAAGCCGCTTGTTGTCCTTCGCCTCGGCTGGCATTTCATTAAAAAAAGCCATTAAGACTTGTCCTGCCTTCTCGGCATCTATTCGCCTCACGCGAGGCTTGTCTTGGTGCTGAGCCTTCTTTCGCTCGTAATAATAATCCTTCGCCAGAAGTTCCCGCTCTAATTTTTTCTGCACATAGTCATTAGACCTAATATCTCGGCTCTTCACTGGGTTCTGACTGTTTGTGTATTCGGCAATGCTGGTGCTGAGGCCCTGATTTGAAGTCTGGTAAATACGGCAAAGAATCTCGATATCCTCGAATTTTTCGCAATTCTCCTGGAATGCCTCAAATAAGGCATGGATAGTCTGTCCGCCATTGACGATCTGAATGTTCTCCAAATCAATTATCGGCCCTCTTTGTCCTCGAGGGTACTCAAAGCGGTTGCATGTCAACGTTATGCCGTTATTATAAAAGAAAAAACGATGGCTTTCTTCTCCCAGAGCGGTAGACTTTATGTTCTGATTAATCCTGCTGCGTTGCTTAAGATAAATTCTGACGTTATCCTCAAATGCATCCTCCAGCAGGTCGAGCCCTCTCAGGACCGAATAATCTTCGAGATCTGCTTTCTTTCTTAGTCCTTCGTCATCTATGACCAAGCGAATTAAATCGCGGGCGTCTAGTTCTACGATTAAGGCTCTTATGTCACCGCCGGATTTTTCGAACAAATTTTTGTCAATCGCTTTTGCTCTTCCATTAACGGTTCGTCTTCCTCTATGTGTTAGTTTCTCTACCAGGTCAGGCATCAAGTGATACTGGACTGTCACAAAAGTGTAATTTGAGAGCGCCCTTTCAAATCTTGTTTTCTCGTTCGGCTCGAATGAATTGTAATAGTTTGTGCATATGTGGACTACAAATTTCGGGTTTTCCGACTGAAAGAGATCCCAAATCTCCTGAACCTTTGAGAAGAGTGCCGGATTTATATAATCGCGTAGCGACTCGTCCTGCTGCATAATGTTTGACAGGAATCCGACTATCTTGTCGATCTCATTTCCTGGGAAAAACTTTGCAGTGTGTCGAAAATCTTGGGCGTACTTGAAGCTGAATAGGTGCGCAATGCTTGGGTCTTCGCTGTTATCTATATATAGCGCATCAATTCCTCTGTCGTGACCCGATTCCTGCGATCGCGAGCGTAGATAAAAGGTGTCTGTAAGGGCGTCTTCGATTTCATCCACCTGGAGGTTTAAAACCAAGTCGAGAACGAAAAACGAGAACCCGAGGCTTGGGGCTTCGAGCCCGTTGTCGGATTGAAATTTTTCTGCGTAGGTGCGAATTAGGGAATAGTCTTGAAGGGACGGTGCAGTGACTCCGCTATCTTTCTGGCTCATGCCGACATTCTCCATATTAGGCTGTAGATATCGCTCGGTGTTGAGTGCCGATGGCGCTGGCAGGCGAGCCGCAGTGGCGAATATATTTTACAACTAAGGGTCTTTCTGAATAATTCGATATCATGGCCAGTTCTGCTTGCTAGGGCGGCTCAGGTCCCCGGCTCAAGCCCATACTGCGGATCGCAGCCGTAGAAGGTCCTGCCTGAAATCAGGGAACATCTTAGACGTGTAGATGCGCGCGATCTGCCCTTTGTTCTGCATCTCGATCAGCTTGCGAAGATCGTTGGTCCGCAGCTTCCAGGTGATCCCATCGGTCACGAACAACAGCGTCGTGTCGTGGCGCTTCTTGCCGACGATCCGCCCCATGTCTCCCAGGATGTCCGTCTGCTTGCTTCCGGTGGCGCCGTACGCCTTCACCTCGATCAGGATGCGCGCGTCCTCTCGCGAGGGGATCGCGAAGTCCGCTTTTTCGTCCTCCTGGCCGTTGGCTCCGACGAACCGGCACCGCGCGTCATAGTGGCCGATCCCAAAGACCGCCTGCACGATCTCCTCGGTCTTATCTTCCAGGAACCTGCCGCGCGCCTG
>Ga0308176_10001646_pt1 | contig 14101 bp, 11 predicted proteins | sample PhyCR2_3_FD_203890 | JGI IMG/M metagenome (GOLD analysis project Ga0308176, IMG submission 203890) | Soil microbial communities from UC Gill Tract Community Farm, Albany, California, United States - DLSLS.C.R2 | ecosystem: Environmental > Terrestrial > Soil > Agricultural land | place: USA...
CCCGGGTGAGGCCGGCCCGGGTGAGGCCGGTCGGGGTGAGGCCGGCCCGGGTGAGGCCGGTCGGGGTGAGGCCGGCCCGGGTGAGGCCGGTCGGGGTGAGGCCGGCCCGGGTGAAGCCGGTGAAGGCGCGACCGGCGGACCGGACAGTGGCGGCGCACACGTCCGCCGCCCGAACCGGCACGGCGCGACTCCGTGGATCGTGGCGCACCGCGGGGTCGCCGCCGCCGGGGCCGTGTCCGTGGCCGCGCTCATCGTGATCACGGCGGCGATCGTCGGCGGCGGGCCGCCGGTCGAGCCGGTTGCGACGGGCGGTGGCGAGTGGACCACCGTGCCCGCCGCCTCGCCGGCGCCGGCCGTGCCGAGTGCCGGCGTGCTGTCCGTTCCACTGCCCGCCGCTTCCCCGACAACCGGACCTAGTAGGCAGAAGCCAGGCGGTCGAGCCGGAGCGCAGGGCCGTCGGGATCGGGCGCATCCCGGACCGAAGCGCTCTCCAGGACCACCGGATCGGACGCCGAAGCAGCGCCCCCCGCCGGGTCGCCCCACACCGCCGGACGCCGCCGCCACAGCCGGCCCTGGCTCGGCCTCCTCCGTGACCGGGCGCCCGACCCCGTAGGCCCGATGCCGTCGTTCCACTCGACTCCGGGCATGTCGTACTGCTCGACGTGATTTCCTTGAGCTTGAGGTCGAGGACACCGTGGCGCGCCGTGGCGAAGAAGGCGTCGACTACTTCCCCTGACGGCCGATGTCCGGTCGGCCGCTGTGGCAGCATCACGGGACAGGTAGGGGACGCTGAGCGCCGATGTGCGATGTGGGAGGCCGATCAGCCGGGACGCCTTCCGGAAATCGTCTTCGTGGTTTCAGTTCTGGTCTCAGTTGCTCGTTGTCAGCCGCGGTACGCCGACGCACGCACTGGCGGTGGGTGGGTGGCCCGACAACTGGGCGCCGCTCGCGTGGTCGCTACTGCGCCGCAGGCCGACGCCGCGCTGATGGAGGTCTTCCGGGGCGTGGAGATCAAAGTCTCCAGCGACCGGCGGCATCCGCGCGAGCTGGACGGCGACCTCATCGCGCCGGCCGCGGCCTGATCGCGACCATGCGGCCGGGCGTCCTGTGGCTGTGCACCCCGGTGACCGCCGCCGGGCCGGCGCTTTCGGTGGCCGCTCCGGCTACTCGCCGACGACCTGCTCAGCGAGCGCGGCCCGCGCCGCCTGCAGGTTGTCCACGCAGACCACCGCGAAGAACTCCTCCCGGACACCTGGACTGGGAGCAGCACATCGACGTTGACGCCCGCCTCGGCGAGCCTCCGGAACGACTCGGCCCCCGCACCCGGCACGTTCTCCATCCGCAGCGTGAGCGCCGGCCGTTCGGTGAACTCGATTCCCGCATCGCCTAGCGCCGTACGGGCACCGCTCTCGTCGTCGACGACGAAGGCGACCCAGCCGCTGCCGCCGCGACCGATCGCGGACAGAACGATGTTGATCTCGCGCGCAGCCATGGCCGCACACAGTCGAGCCAGCTCACCGGGCCGGTCCTCCATCTGAACGGTAAAGGCGCTCATTTTATCGCCCTGCCATCTCAAAACCCGCTCTCGCCCTTGCCGGTGACCGTACCCCGGCCGACGAGCCCTTCACACCGCTCCTCGTTAGGGAGCACATCGGCGTCTGCTACGGGAGGGGCGGCGAGTCAACCCGGACGCGAGCTCACGGTCAGCGACACCGCGCTCGGTCCGCGGGCCATCCTGACCGTCAGCGCTGCAGGAGCCGGGACGCCGACCCGTCGAGCGGGAGTCCGATCGTCATGGTCCCGTCGCCGTCCGCCGTCCGCGAGTTAGGGCGTAGTGATGTTGGCCGGGTGATGCCGCTTCGCCGGCTTCCAGGGAGTACCCGCGGGACTATCAGACTTGCGGTAGTCCCTCATCCAGGCACAGCACGTTTCCTTCGCTGTCCTTGAACCAGGCGGCCTTTCCCATCCCGGACATGGAGGCGATGCCGTCGTTCCACTCGACTCCGGGCATGTCGTACTGCTCAAAGGTGATCCCTTTGGCCTTGAGGTCACGCACCTCCGCCTCGACATCGTCGACGTGCCACTGGGCGATGGTGTGACCGGCCTGGCCGGCGTACTGAGTTTCGTAAATGCTGAAGGACGTCCCGCCAGAAGTCTTGTAGAGCAGCATCATGCCTTCGAACTCGGCGGATGGCGTGAGCCCCAATTTCTCGGCGTAGAAATTGCGTGCCCGCTTGAGGTCTGCGGCGGGAATATTGGCCGTGACCGTGCCGCTGTCGAGCATTGTTCCTCCCCGTACGAACTCGTCCGCATCGACAATATGGTCCCTCGACCGCACGCTAGACTCCGGCAGCAGCCTCAACAAGAGCCGCTCGGACCCACGCGGATCTTGTTTCGGTCAGTTCTGGACGAGCGGAACCATCAGGGCAGATGCGGCCTTTGTTGCAACCCGTCGGTTGTTGAACCTTTCAATTCGATTCCATGTTGGATTGTGCGAGGTAGATACAATCTCGATGTGTCTCTCCTGCAGTACACCACCCGCCGGCCGGAGCTGAGACTGCTGCTCCGGAAGCGAGACGCCGTCGAGTGGACCCACTGTCCTTTGGCAGGCTCGAGTGCCTCGGCCCTTGGCGCTGGACATCGAGCAGGACATGCGGGTCTTCGGACTCGGCCGTCAGTCAGAAGCGATCAGAGAAGCTCTTCGGCTGCTCCCTGGGACTACTGAACCAACCCACATCGCGCCGGAAGATCGGAGATTCGAAGCTCGGCAGCGAACCAGACGGTGGTCTCTAGTATCCCGGCGTCCGCCAGGGCGTGCCCGCACCGCCGCATGATGAGCCGGAGGACCCCTCCCACCGCTGGTTGGTGGGCGGAGCCACAGAGCTTGTCAGCGTGCGGGGTGAGAACGGCGCCGACGCCGCTTGTCGGCCTCGTCGTGTTCCGCTTCGGACGGCAAGGCCCGCTGCCCCATCTCCCTCCAGAATTCTCGAAGCTCGCCAGCTAAGGCTCCCTGCCAGGGCGCCGTCTTTCGGCGGACCGCGCCTCGACGCAGGAGGGCTTCCTGCCTGCGGCAGAACGCCTCACTTAACTCGATCCGATGGCTCTTCTCGCCTCCGGTGGGGTACGGGCACAGCCCGAATGGGCAGCCGCTCTTGCAGTTTGTGCCCGGAGTCGAGCTCGCTACCCTGCCGGATGCCCGGCGCGGGTTCAACGGGGACCGGTCGCCGGTGAGGCACGGTGGCAGATCCTGCCGATCCGTGCTGTGGAGGCGCTGGTCGCGGTCGCTCGGCTCGCCTCGTTCGGCCAGGTTCAGCAGCAGGAGCACGTCGGCGAGGAGCTGCTGCGCGCGGGGGTGGAGGGCGGTCCATCCCGTCGATGGCGGGATCCACAGGTTGTGTTTGCGTGGCGATGTTGGGCTCGATGGCAGTGAGCCGACCTTAGACATGACCCCGCTCTCGTCGATCCAGATGAACCGCTCCGGCTTCCCTGTCGCCAGTGCCAACACCGCCAGCTTGCGGGCCTCGACGACGAACGGATGCTCCTGCCGTGTTTTCGGGATGGCGATCCAGTGGTCGATGAGGGCGTCGGCGTCAGCCGAGCGGCCGCTGTGGTTGCCGCTCGGATCGTCGGGCAGAGAAGCGAGGCACAGAGCGTGCAGGAGCGTGAGCCGTGTGAACCAGAAACGGCTGCCCCTGAGCATTTCCTTGGCCTGTTCGACCAGGTAGTTCCGTGCCTCCAGCTGGGCCTGGGAACGTCTGGGGCGACGATTTGCTGCGTTCTTGAAGCCCTGAGCCAGCGCCACCTCGAGTGATAGACCCCCTCCGCGCCCGGAGTCCTGACTCTGCACAAACTTCAGCCATTGCCGCAGGCTCAGCCGTGCATCTCCCGATCGCGCTGCCCCCGCCGAACCGACGAGCAGAGGGGCCAGCCACGCGCGTGCAACCAGCTCTCGCCATCTGCGCTCCTCCACCTCGTCACGGCCGAGGTCCGAACGGCTGCCGACATCGGCCGCCCTGCGGCCCCCGTCATCCCGGCTCCCGTCATCCCGGCTCCCGTGGCTCGGTTTGCGGCGTGCCGGCAGACCCGGCAGGTTCGGGAGGCGCGCCCGGCGGGTGCCTGCTGTTGGTGGCTCGGGGGGAGCGTCGGGATTGTCGTGCGGGCCCAGGACGTCCGCCAACGCGGCGATTGCCTGGTCGCCGCCGGCGCCGACCTCCTGCGCTGCCGCTAGCCGGACCGGATAGGAGCCTTCCACGCATATGATCCGGTAGAGCTGGCGGTAAGCAGGAGCGGCCGGTCGGCCGGCCCTCAGTTTGCCCTGCTCCGCCACTGTCCTGGCAGCGTCGCCGAAACGGCGCACGACGTTGAGCTTGGCCTCCTCGAGGGTGCGGTGGTCGGGCGCCGAGACGTGTGGCCAGCGCTCGTGCAGCTCGGCTGCGATGACTTCATGCCGCGGAGCAGTGTCGACGCTGTCGATCTCCAGCGCGGCGGCGTACAGGTCGAGGGCCTTCTCGTCGGAGCGCCTGCTGGCGGCGCGGCACAGGACAGCCTGCAGACGCCGGTCGCTGGCGCCCGGCTGCGGAACCGCGACGGGAGCTTCGCTGGCACCGTGGCGTCGCGCCTCGGCAACCGTCGACCGAGAGTGCATCACTAGGGCAATGAGGAGTTCCCGGCCGGGTTCCTCGAGGGCCTCCTCAAGATACTTCTCCTCCATCATCGCGGCACCGATGAGCCGGGATCCGAGGTAGGCCTGCATGATGCTGTGCGGGAAGCGGACACCGTCGCCGCGCGCCTCCACGAGTCCGAGCTGGGTACCCCAGGTAGCAGCGAGCCGGATGTTCAAGGGGTGACCCAGCTCGTCCTCGACGGTGTCGAGGAGTGGTGATTGCCGCGACTTCGGTTGCCCTATCATTTGTTCCGCCGTCGACGATCCCCTCAATGCGTCAAAGTCCTCGTACTTGACCTGTAGCTTGTCTTGCTTCAGGCCGATACACGCCAGCGCGGAAATCTGGAGCAGGCACGCCTTGCGATCCTTGAAAGGCAGCGGCAAGCCGCGTTGGAAGTAGCCGGACAGGAGGGCGTCCGTCCAGGTTCGCAACAGCCGGAGTCGGAGCTCGGCCCGATCGACGCTGCGGGTATCCAGCCGTCCGTCCTGTCGGCCGGGTGAGAGGTACTCCATCAGCCCGGCACTGTGCAGCTGGCGCGTAATCTGGAGGTACAGAGGCGCTTCCATCACGTCCGCGGTCTCGACGATCCAGTCCAGGCGGCGCTCATCGTTGCTGGAACCGGTCGACCGGACGTACTCCAGCGCCGCCTCCTCGCTCAGCGGCTCCAACTCCACGATCGTGGCCTCGGTCTCCCGCAGCAAGTTGTGCGGCCTCGACGCGATGATAAGCGGTAGTCGGTCGGCATTCGCCTGCCGGATTGCAAGGCGGATGCGATTGTCACGATCCGTTCCCGGCTCGCCCTCGATGAGCGCCTCCTCGAGACCGTCTGCGAGCACAACGACCTGATCGTTTTTGTGAAGGTGACGCCAGACCTTTTCCCCCTCGGTATCGGAGAGCAGCCTTTGATCCGCTTCATCGAGAAACCGTTGTCGCGCCAGCTCCCGAAAATCTAGGCCGCGCTGCGCATCGCGCAGCCGGACGGGCACCGGGACAGCGCCCCGCTCGGCCAACAGCTTAGTAAGCTGAACGAGCAGGGCGGTCTTGCCCGCACCCACGCTGCCGACGACGACGTGAGGGCGGCGGGTGTGCGGATCTCGCACATCGTCGATGATCACGTTGCACAGCTCGTCCCGGCCGACCACCTCACCGATAACGCTGCCCGCCGACGGAACCACGTCCCGCGCATTGTGTTTCGCTCTCCGCACATACGGCTGTCGCACGTGCCTGAGCCGAAACAGCAAAAAGATCGCGGACGCCACGGCGATCGAGAGAACCGGCACGAGCGCGCCCGCCAACGTGCCGCAGGAGAAGCTTGCCCGTTGGCATCTCGCCTCAAGGTCGACGGGGAGGCCATCGGAGCCGAGCCGGACGACGACGTAGAGAGCCCAAATTAACCGGATGAGCAAGACGAGGGCGCCGCCATAGGGAAGGAGTCGGCGCGTCATGACCAGCGGCCGGTGGCGGCGCCACGATCGCCTTGCCTTGAAGTCGCGGAAGTCTCGACGGATCCGCAGCGCCTTGACCGTTCGAACCACCGGCCGCGACAAGCGGGACAATAACCGCCGTAGCCGCAGACGTAGAGGACCTGCGGCCGGACGCTGCCGGCCTGCGGGCCGGCCATCGGGAATGGAGCTCATCGTCCCCACCTCGGCCGCCGTTTGATCGAGGGAGTTGACCGAACTGATGCGGCATGCGGCAGCCGGGGCGGATTGGGTGAGCTAACGGAAGCGAGGGAAAGCCCGACTGGTTCCGCTCGCAGAGCACTGGTCGGCTGACACCGGCCCGCGCCTTGCGCCACTCGGCGGCCGGGAGCGGCAGATCCAGTTGCTCTGGATCGCTTCCACTTGCTCATCACGGCCCCCTCGAGGCCCGGCCGGCGAACCGCTCGCGTCGGCTATAGCACGCCGCGTACGCTCACTTACCTTAAGTAGTAGTCGGAAGTCAAGCACGGCTTCGGCTTGCGCTCGACCCTCCAAGGACCCGGCCCACCTCGCCGATCGAGCAAGGATGGTCACGTCGTCGCCCACTCCGAGGGACATCCGAGCCGGCGGTCCTGCGATGCACCCCGCCGGTCGGCAGTCACGGACGAAATCCCTCACCGCGAGCTGGAGATCTCGTTGCTCATTACCAGCCTGCCCATCTGTCTTGTCCCCTGCGCCAGTCCCTCGGGGACGCGATCCTTGGATTGTGGCGAGACGTCACAGTGGTCTCAGTTTTAGTCTCAGTTGCTGGTCGTCAGCTGGTACACGTCGAGGTCCGTGATTACTCGCGGACCAGCAATTTTGTACTTCTGCGGACGTCCTCGGACTTGGGGTCAGAGGTGCCGTCGTCGGAGAAGCTGATCCTGCCGTAGCGGTCGCCGACGTGCAGTCGGTGCTTCAGCTGGTATGTGTCGGCGTCAGCGAGCAGGACGTCGCCCTTCGCCATGCCCAGGGCGATGGTGTGGGCATCCGGGCTAACGGCGACGGCCTCGGCGTCGCCGGCCGGCAGCACCCGATCGATCTGTTCCCAACTCGTCGTGTCCACCACCACGAGCGCACCTCGCTCGCCGATCCTGCGCGCTCCCTGGGTGGCGAGGAATGGCCTGCGACCGTCGGAGCTCCATGCACTTCCCGCCGCCGGTTCGGGGACGTTGGTGCGCGTCTCGCCGTCCGTCGTGACCGCGGCCGGCACCGAGGGCAGCGTGATCTGGTGGATGACCCGGCGGCGGTCGACGTCGATCACCGCGGTCGAGAACATCGTCGTGATGGCGACGAGCCGTCCGTCGGGACTGAGCGAGACGGTCTCTCTGGGAGAGCCCACCGTTGGCCGGACGCTGGCCCGGACACTGCCGGTCGTTTCGCGGGTGTTCGGGTTCACGAAGACTGCGATATCGGGCCCTGCCTTTCCCCCCTTCCCACTGCTGAACCGGGACGATCCATTCCCCGGCGCGGCCGGCCAGTGGGATACCGGTAGGTCGTCCCGTCGAACCTCGCGGCCAGCCAGCCGCGGCCGGCGGGAAAGGCTCGGTGGTGTCGGACGTGGCCGGCAGGGCGAGCGTCGTCGTCGTGCCACGGGGCAGGTCATGAGTCGTCATGACGTAGGCCTGGGGGGCGGTGATCTCGTCCACGGTCAGCGCGTCGGCGGAGAACCCGCGCCACCAGCTGTTCGTGTCGAGGCTGGCCGGTACCCGCTCGCGGAACACCGGCGTCCCGGGTCGTCCCGTGCGAGTATCGACGTACGCGGCACTGGTACGGGTGCCGGACCGTCGTATCCGGCGACCACCACCACGCCGAGCCGCCGGCCGTCCGCAGTGAATCGCGCGGTCAACGGCCAGCCGCCGAGGTCCGAGACCCTCCGGATCCACCGGGCCCGGCCGTCCGGGCCGAACAGGGTCAGCGGATCCCGGGGTGCCGGGGACCTGCGGGGTGACGACCGCCACCAGGCCGGCTGTGTCGCCTGTCGGCGCGGGCGACGCCGCGACGTCCCTGGGATCGGTGGCGGGGCTGCGGTACTCGGCCAGGACGCGCGCCGGGAGCACGCGCACCGCAGACCACTGCGCTCCCCAGGGCCACGACTAGATCGGATGCCGAGGCGGCGCCCCTCGCCGAGTCGCCGCACGCGGCCGGACGCCGCCGCAGCCCGATCGGGGTTTGGCCTCAGCTCGCCGTGACCGGTTGCCCCGGGGCCCGATGAAACCTGCGCGGGATCGCCGAACAGGTCACCACGGCAGATAGCCGCCGGCGCCACCACGGTGTGACCAATTTGAGGCACCGTGTGGCTTGAACGGGCGTCTTCGAAATTGGGAACCGCGCTGTCCGCCGACCCAGACCGCTATGGAAAGCGTCTCTCATCGAATACCGGCCGGTAGCCGCAATCGAGATGGCGCACAATCCCGCCATGGTTCGCAAAGTTGGACTCGCGTGCGGGTCGGGCGGAAACCTGACGACCCTCGCTCGACAGAGTAGTGCGTGGGCTGTCCGACGGCAGCGGGAACGCCGCGCGTCAAGCAGAGCGGCGCAAAGCGGAAACTACGACCCAGGACCTTCGGCGCGGATGCGATTGTCAGCGTCCGCTCGTTCCTCAGATAACGGACAGATCTCGCTGTGGCGTGCAGATGGGCGATTAGGACGCCGAATACGGACCGTCGCCGATGAGGCGAGCCGGGTCTGGGCCGTATGTCCGCGGGAAATCGACAGGACTGTAGTCCATTCAGACCTTTCAAGGTGAACGGGTCAGCGCTAATGTCCGCACGATCCAAAGGTCTCCAAGGCGAAGATGAAGATCAATGCCTTGGAAATCTACCGGCGGGCCAACCGGGGGTGGCCGTGCCACACTCCATGCTGCCAATTTGCCGCGCGATGCGGACGTTCGCGGCCGCCGTCGATCGCCGCCGCTGTAGATCCACGGCGAGCGAACGCGGGCCGCCGGGCCTTGCCTATTATTCAGAGCCTGGAGTCCAGCCGAACATCTACGGGCAACCGGGCAGAGACCGAGCGCCGCGCTCCATACGCGTGCACCACGGTCTCACGACTGCAAATTCAGGATCTCGTTATCCGTCCGCACGGACGGCCAACTACCCTGCCCGCGCGCATCGGACCGGACACACATTCCGACACTCCTCAGGAGGTCGAGCATGCGACGCGCGATACTCTTCATCTTCGCACTCCCGATGATTCTGGCCGCATTCGTCATGGCCGCCCCGGCCGCCCTCGCGGTGAGCCCGCACTTCATCAACGCGAGCGGAACCCTGAACTCGAACGGATCACTCACCGTCAACTTCAAGGAGGCCGGGCTTGGCACGAACCAGCTCATCAACTACGCGCTCACGGCGGACGCCACAGCGACCTACGTCTGCGTGAACAACGGCGGCGCCAATCCGAGCGCTCAGAACAAGACCACCGTCAGTGGTCCCGTGATCGCGACCGGCACGTTCAGCTCCGGCAAGAACGGAAACGTCACTGCGTCGCTGACGGTCAGCCCGCCCCCCTCGGACATCAGCTGTCCACCAGGGCAGTCCCTGCAGCTCGCGTCGGTGTCGTACAGCAACGTGACGCTCACCGACACAACGAACATGGTCAGCATCTCGGTGGGCGATTTCTCCTCCGGATGCCTCCTCCCTGACGTCCGCGGGGCCTGCAGCTAGCCCTAGTCCCGAGACGGGCACCCAGCCACGGGTGCCCGTCTCTCTGTCCACCGAGTCATCGCCATCCCCGAGCATCTGCGGATCAGCTGAACGTCTTATAAAGATCGCTTCCTTGGTCTCACTCCTGATCTCAGTCGCCCGTTGTCAGCCGCAGTGCGCCGACGTACGCAGTGAGCCGCTGACCAGGGGGCTGTTGGTACTTCGGGGGACGTCAGCGGACGTGCGGTCGGGTTTGGCTCGTAATGAATAGGTTCGATTCCGACAGGCGGCTCCATCCTGACCAGCAGCTTCGCTGTTCGGAGGAGTGGCTTCAATAGCCCATTCATCTCGGTCGCAGTTGTCGCGGGCTTCGAGCGTTGGCGGCCTCGGCGAGCCTTGCGGAAGGGATGTAACACATGTGCTGCGGGAGCGGGATGGCGTCATCCCCAGAAAATACCCGTGGGGTCGCGTCCGATCTCGTCGAGTAGTTCCTCGACGGGTCGTCCGGCGGGCACGTCCCGGTACTGTCGCCAGCGGAGATTCCGGTCCCGCCAGTACAAGGTCCATGCCCGGCTCGTCGCGGTGTACCGAAGCTGAGCGACGGCGAGCGGGTCCACTCGGGTCCGAGATCTGGCTGCCACGGTGGACGCGCCTCGTAGATCGTCACCCGTCCTGCGTCGACGTCGCACTCGATTCGTAGCTCGTCGTGCAGCCCATCCGGCACTCGTTGTCGGCACCAGGTGTGGACGCGGGCGATGTCCAGCTCGGGTGGCGTCGCCGGTGACATCGGTTCAGTGTGCCAGCGTTCGGCCTCGTGCCGAGGGGTCGACCCCGGCGGTCAATCTTCGGTACCCAGGCAGTCGGTCGGAGGCAGAAGGGGCTCGCGCGACTGTGTACGGCCCGTGCCCGTAGCCATCGGCCTCGACCACCGCCACGTTCGGGCACGGGGTCCGCGCCCGGGCGATCGCCACGTTCTGCACGACCGCCTTGGGGAGCATCTCGAGAGTGGGCGGCCGGAAGTCACCGGACCGGCCGCCGAGAATGCGGGTCACCGTTGCATCCTCGGATCCTGCGTGGGGTCGGCATACAGGGAAGGGCAACCATGATCGATCGCCTGGGGGCGTAGTTCGTAGTGCCAGGGCTCGTTGCGGTAGATCTGGCACAGTCCGTATTCGGCTCCGTGCTCGGACAGCCACGCCCTGGCAGCCACGTGCCCGATGTCGACCGCGTCCCCGGACACGTGCGCGGAGGTGTCCGGGGTGGAGACCCATCGGGCAGCTTCCGCTGCCGAGCCATACTTCGAGACCGCCTCACGAAGAAGCTGATTCTGGTACTGCGGGGAACGCCAGCCGCTGTTGACGGTGAACTCGATGCCGTCGTCAGCCGCATCCGTCGCCGCATCGCGCAGGGCCTGGAGCAGCTCGGGGTCGAGGTTGGCTACGCCGGGATACTCGTCGGCGAAGACGGTCACGCCGTCCGGCACGGCGCCGTCAGCCTCGGTAGCGGCACTGTCAGCGCCGGTGGTCGTATCGCCCTGGTCGCCGCGAAGGACGTCGCTGACCGCGTGCGCCGATGGCGGTGCTGACTGACAGACGAGAGTTCCGATGATCGCAGCGGTGACGACGACCAGGCCGACGGTCGTGCGCCCGACCGTGCTGCGGGACCTTGCTTGTGCTGAGGCGGTATCACTCATGCTGCCAGCCAAGGCAGCGTGGTGTTGTCAGCCCGTATGTGGGTTTCGGTACGCCGACGATATGCGCCGGCTCCTAGCATCGAGAGGATGCGCGTGCTGGTCGTCGAAGATGAGCCCTATATGGCGGAGGCCATCCGGGACGGGCTGCGCCTGGAAGCGATCGCCGCCGACATCGCCGGCGACGGTGACACCGCGCTGGAGCTGCTGAGCATCAACGCCTACGACATCGCCGTCCTCGACCGGGACATCCCCGGGCCGTCCGGTGACGAGGTCGCCGAACGCATCGTCGCCTCTGGCAGCGGCGTGCCGATCCTCATGCTCACCGCTGCGGACCGGCTCGATGACAAGGCCTCCGGGTTCGGGCTCGGAGCCGACGACTACCTCACCAAGCCCTTCGAGCTGCGGGAGCTCGTGCTGCGGCTGAGAGCCCTCGACCGCAGGCGGGCGCACAACAGGCCGCCCGTGCGGGACATCGCGGGCTTGCGGCTGGACCCGTTCCGCCGGGAGGTCTATCGCGACGGCCGGTACGTTGCGCTCACAAGGAAACAGTTCGCCGTCCTCGAAGTTCTTGTCGCCGCCGAAGGCGGTGTCGTCAGCGCGGAAGAATTGCTGGAACGGGCGTGGGACGAGAACGCCGACCCGTTCACCAACGCCGTACGCATCACGGTCTCGGCCCTGCGCAAACGGCTCGGCACACCGTGGGTCGTCGCCACGGTGGCCGGCGTCGGCTACCGCATCGACACACGACCAGATGCCGGAGCTAAGGGAGGCGAGCGTGGATAGGCCACCGGGGTTGAGTGTTCGCCTCAAACTCACCCTCAGCTACGCCGGATTCCTCGTGCTCGCAGGTGCCGTGCTGCTCGCACTGTGGGTGGTCCTCCTGCGATTCTTCCCGGACGCTGCGATCGTCAGAACCACGAGATCTGGCATCGGCGGGGCGTTCGTTCCGGGCCGCTCCGGCACCCAGCAGGCCTTCGGTCGAGCGGCAGTCGCGGTGTTGGCATTCCTGCTGCTGTTCGGCCTCGTGGGCGGGTGGATCCTCGCCGGTCGGATGCTCGCCCCGCTGAGCCGCATCACCGACGCCACCCGTCTGGCCTCGACCGGATCGCTCTCACACCGGATTTTGCTACCGGGCCGCACCGACGAGTTCCGCGAACTCGCCGACGCCTTCGATGCCATGCTCGCGCGGCTCGAAGCGTACGTGGCCGAACAGCGGAGGTTCGCGGCCAACGCTTCCCACGAACTGCGCACCCCACTGGCGATCACGCAGACCCTTCTCGACGTGGCCCGTGACGATCCGAATCGCGACACCGGCGAGTTGGTCGAACGCCTCCGCGCCGTCAATGCCCGAGCGATCGACTGCACCGAAGCATTGCTCCTGCTCAGCCGCTTGGATCAGCGATCCTTCACCCGAGAACGCGTCGACCTTTCCCTCATCGTGGAAGAAGCCACCGAAACACTTCTCCCCCTCGCGGAAAAGCACGACGTCACCATCGAGACCTCCGGGGACGTCACCCCCACGATCGGCTCACCTGCTCTCTTGCTGCAGCTGACCACCAACCTCCTGCACAACGCCATCGTCCACAACCTCTCCGAACACGGCACCGTGCAGGTCAATACCGTCGCCGGCCGCGAATCCGTCGTACTCACTGTCGAGAACACGGGCGACAGGCTCAGTCCGCAGTTGGTCACGTCACTCACCGAACCGTTCCAGCGCGGCACCGAACGCATCCGGAGTGACCATGCCGGTGTGGGCCTCGGTCTGGCGATCGTCAAGAGCATCACCCGAGCACACGACGGAACACTCACCATCGTCCCCCGCCACGACGGCGGGATCTGCGTCACGGCGCGGCTACCCGCGGGGGTCCGCGACCCGAACGGTGTCGTCGGTTAGGCCTGCTCGCTCAGTGGGATCTGCTGAGCGTCGCGAGGCGGCCGGACGTGCCGGGTCACCCTTTCCGGGCCGGGGGCAGGGTCGTGCAGACGCAGGCCTTGTTGCCGTCCTGGTCGGCGATCACGGTGTACGACGGCGCCTGGCTGTCATCGACGACGATCCCGCCTGCCGCGACGGCGGCGGCGACCCGCTGGTCGGCTACGTCCGGCGGCACCCACACGTCGATGTGGAACCGCTGGCGCGGGGTCTCGTGCTCGTCGGTGTCCTGGAACCACAGGATCGGCACCCGCCCGGTGGCGTCGCGGATGTCGTCGCCGATCGTCCCGTGGCCGCGCGCCTCCGTACTCCCGGTCAGCAGGGCCGCCCACACCGGAGCGATCGTCGCTGCGCGCGCCGTGTCGAGGGCGAGCTCGATCGCGGTGATCGAGGCCGGGTCCGGCTTGACCGCCTGTCCCGCGGCGATGTCAGTGATCCGGCGGGCGAGGTCGAGATCTCGCTGGGTGACCCATTCGACCACGTGCTCATTGCCATCGTTGTCGCGGTAGACGGCGTCGTCGCTGACCAGCTTGAGGTCGACGTATCCGTCGCCCAGCGTCACACGCGGGTGATGTCCGAGCGCGTCGCCGGCCTCGCTCACCGTGGCGACGAACCGTACGCCGGTGCCGAAGTCGTCGACCACGTAGCGGGCATGTAGTCCTTGACCGAGCTTGCGCCAGTCGGCCAGATTCGCCTCGGAGATATGAGCG